>Ga0335071_10002058_pt1 | contig 21766 bp, 20 predicted proteins | sample Lox_Sample_15_FD_206724 | JGI IMG/M metagenome (GOLD analysis project Ga0335071, IMG submission 206724) | Soil microbial communities from Loxahatchee National Wildlife Refuge, Florida, United States - Lox_Sample_1.5 | ecosystem: Environmental > Terrestrial > Soil > Wetlands | place: USA... | reverse complement strand
AGAGATCTTCGTCATCATGGGCGACAGCGGCTGCGGGAAGAGCACGCTGCTGCGCCACATGATCGGGCTCCAGTCCCCTGCAGAGGGTGACGTTCTCTTCTCGGGTCAGAGCCTCTGGCACGCAGAGGCCGATGAGCGCGAGGCGATGATGCGGCGCTTCGGCGTTCTCTACCAGAGTGGCGCGCTCTGGAGCTCGCTCACGCTCGCGGAGAACGTGTCGCTACCCATGCAGCAGTTCAGCGACCTCCCGCCCGCGGAGATGCGGGATCTAGTTTCCCTCAAGCTGGCGCTGGTCGGGTTGGCAGGCTTCGAGGAGTTCTACCCGTCCGAGATCAGCGGCGGGATGCGCAAGCGCGCCGGGCTGGCCAGGGCCATGGCGCTCGACCCCGACGTGCTGTTCTTCGACGAGCCCTCCGCCGGCCTCGATCCGCTGAGCTCGAGGCGCCTCGACGACCTGATCCTCGAGCTGCGGCAGAGCCTCGGCACGACGTTCGTCGTGGTGACCCACGAGCTCGCGAGCATCTTCACGATCGGCGACCGCGCCGTCTTCCTCGACGCCGAGGCGCGCACCCAGGTGGCGCTCGGCGACCCGAAGGCGCTCCGCGACTCATCGGACAAACCCAAGGTGCGCGCTTTCCTGCAGCGGGGGAAGTTATGAGCCGTCGCGCCAACCCGGCCATTCTGGGCGGTTTCATCCTGGCGGGCCTGGCGATTCTCGTCGCCGGCGTTCTCGTGCTCGGCGGGGGTCGGCTCTTCAAACGTACCGTGCGCTTCATCGTCTTCTTCGAGGGCTCGGTGAACGGCCTCGCAGTCGGCTCTCCGGTGAAGGTCGCAGGCGTCCCGGTAGGCCAAGTGATCGAAATCGACGCGATCGTCGACGCGCAGTCGTGGAGCGTGGTGACGAAGACCGTGATCGAGATCGATCCGGCCCGTCTGACGCAGCGCGGCCTGCCCGCCGGCGAGCAGCACATTGCGCATCAGGAGCTCGTCGAGCACGGGATTCGGGCGCGGCTCGAGATGCAGAGCCTGCTCACCGGCCAGCTCTACGTCGAGCTGAGCTTCCGTCCGGACACGGAGGCGAGGTTGATCGGCGGCGACACGCGCTATCCGGAGATCCCATCGCTGCCGACGACGGTGCAGGAGATCGAGGCAGAAATTCGGCGGACGCTCGCGAAGATCGCCGAGCTGCCGCTCGACGAAATCATGAAGAACCTGAACGGGGCGCTGGCCGGCGTCGACCGCCTCGTCAACGATCCGTCGATCCCGCGCGCACTCGCGAACCTGGATGCGGCGCTGGCCGACGCCCAGAAGGCGATGCAGGGCATCTCGCAGCTGTCGCAGCGGGCGACCGGCGAGATCGATCCTGTCGCGAAGGCGGCGACCGCCACGCTCGACGACGCCCGGCGCAGCATCGACGAAGTGCGCGCCGCCCTGGGTGCCCGGTCGCCGCTTGCATTCCAGGTCACGAGCACACTCAAGGAGCTCGATCGCACCCTCGAGGCGGTGCGGCTCATGGCGCAGCAGATCGAGCGCAATCCGAGCTCGCTGGTCTTCGGCCGATCGGGAAATCAATGAGCGGGATCCGCGCGCGGGCGGTGGTGCTCCTGCTCGGAGCGTGCGTCGCGGCCTGCGCGTCGCGCGGCCTCTGGATCCAGCAGTACATCCTCACATCCACCGTCGTGGAGGCGGCGGCCCCAGTGGCCGGCGCACCGCTCGACCCGATGATCGGCATCGGGCCGATCGACGTCCCGGTCTACCTGCAGAGGCCGGAGATCGTGGCGAGGGGCGCTGATGGCCGCTTGCAGATGCGCGCAGGCGACCGTTGGGGAGAGAGCCTCCAGGCAGGCTTCGGGCGAGCGCTCGCCAACGATCTCGCGCGCCTCGTGCCTTCGGCGCAAATCTTCCGGGAGCCCTTCCCCACTCCGTCGGACCCGGCCTTCGCGGTCTCGGTCCAGGTCCAACGCTTCGAGCCCGTGGTGGACGGAGCCGTCGAGCTCGATGCCCACTGGATGGTCAGGGACGGCGCCCAGCGACCCCACGCTGCGCCGACGCTGCGGCTCGAGTCGATCCGCGAGCCGATTTCCAACGCCACGACGGAAGCTCGGGTCGCAGCGATGAGCCGCGCAATAGCGCAGCTCGCGGCCCGGATCGCGACGGAGATCCGCGATGGGCTGGCGGCCCGGACTGCGATCCCGCAGGGATCGCCGCCATCGCGATGACGATGATGCACCCTCCACCCGGTCTGCACCCGAGCCCGGTCCGCGCCTACCCGCGCGAGACTGGTCCCAGGCGCGCGACCGGCTTACTTCTTAGGCGGCGCCGCCTTTGCGCCAGACGCGCTTGGCGCGGCAGGCTCCACCCGGAGTGCCACCGACTGGGTGTAGGTCGCGACGAGCTGATCGCCGACCTTGGCCTTTTCGAGATGCACTCCGGGCGCGGCCTTCACCTGGTAGAGCTCGCCGCCGGGCGCCTTGAATACGACCATCCGGTTCTTCGGGTCGATGGCCGTGATGGTGACGGTGCCTTCGACCCTCGCGGCGAGGCCGCCACCCGGCTCCGCGCCGGGCTTCGATCTGGTGGCTTCGATGGCGACCTTCGGTGCCACCGGCGCCGCGCCCGGCGGCTGCATCTGCATCATGAGGCCTTCGGAATACACCAACACGACCCGGTCACCGATGTGCACCTTCTCGAGGTTTCGCACATCGGGGTCGACCAAGAAGGTCACGGGCCTGCCCTGGACGGCCTCGATCACGATCTCGCGCTTCGCGACGTCGAGGGCGGTGACATTCGCGGTGATCTTGTGGGTACGCGAGCCGACCACCTTCCCGGGGGTGCCGCTCGCCTTCATCTCCATAGGCGGGCTCCCGAGCGTTCCCTCTTCGGCACTTCCAGCCGTAGCAAGGAACAACGTCACGGCGCACGCGATCACGACCCTGCTCGAATTCATGGCGCTCCCCGTCTATGGTTGAGCCGAATCATGGTGGAGAACGATCGGGTCGACTGCCTCGATGTGGCTGTGCTCCCATGGTGGATTTCCCTCCTCTGGATCGTTTGCTCGGCCATGCCGGTGGCCGGTGGACTCTTCACGATGCATCGTCCGTGCCCAGGACTCAGCGCTTAGCCGGATGCGATCGCGCTCTGTCCCCTGTGCCAGGTGAGGCGCGCCGTCGCACCCACTGGGGTCGGGAGCGGCGCGGCGGTCTGCAGGTATCCTTTGATCGAAACCAGAGGAAGGGAGGATCGGATGGCGAGCAAGGCACCGAGGACGCGTTCGAAGACCGCTGGCGTCCGGCGAGCGGGAGCGAAGCTCTCGCCGGAGGCGCGCGCAGCGTATGGCGAGATCCGCCAGGGCGTGGCCCACCTGGAGAAGTCGATCGCCGAGATCCAGCGCGGCTTCCGCAACGCGGAGAAGAAGATCGAGGCCGACGCGCGGGTGCGCGTCCGAGAGCTGCGCCGCGAGGCGCAGTCCCAGCTCCGCGCGCTCAAGGCCAAGCAGCACGATGCGCGGCGGAGCTTGAAGCAGCTCTCCGAGGCGGCGGGTGAGTCCTGGCGCGAGATCAAGCAATCGGCCGACGGAGTTCTCGACAACGCGCGAGCGACGGCCAGCTCGATCGTCGAGAGATTCCGCAACGTCATCCAGCGTTGAGATCTTCGCCGACTGCGAGGGCAATGGGACGGGTGCAAGGCAGGGACCGCAGCGCTGGCAGCCGATCCATCTCGAGTACCGAATCGGAGGCTACCGCCGAGCGCTTTCGTGGGTGGAGAGTGCGCGCGTCGCTTAGCGCGCGGTGCCGTCGGTCGGCAGGCCGCAGCGATCCGCCGTGCAGACCTCGCCACGCCCTGTGAGGCGCAGCCGGTTGCGCGCGAACCATCGGTACGCGGCGTCGGCGAGCGGCCGCAGCAGGGGCCAGCGCGTGGGCGCGACCAGCCAGCCGAGTCCCACCGCGGCATAGGCGCGGCGGAACACCTCGACCCCCACGATCCGCGTGCCGTCGGGCAGCACGCCGTGGATGCGCGCCATCAGCTCCGCCTGCGTGCAACCGTGGTGGGCCGCGTCGAACCCGGGCGCTGCGATGTCCTCGAAGGCGACGCGCCTGCGACCCCGGTCGAGCCGTCGCAGCAGCGCAACCTCGCGCGCGCAGAGCGGGCACTCGCCGTCGTGCAGCACGGTGATCTCGGGCGTCACGGCGGGGACCTTCAGGCCGCCTCCCGCAGCTCGGGCGCCGTGTGAGCCTCCAGCCAGGCGTCGACACGCGCCCACTGGTCGAAGATCCAGTCCACGCGGGCCGCGCGCTCGGCAGGGATCTCCGCGGCGGGCACGCGCCAGAACGCCACGTCGATGGCGCGGCCGACCAGCGCGCCGCTCCACAGGTCCTTGAGGGTGCGCAGGCCTTCGAGGCCGGTGTGGACGCAGAAGACCGCGTCGGCGCCCGGCGCCGCCTCGAGCAGCGCCAGCACGCCGCCGAGCCGCGGCGGGAGCACGTGTCGCAGCGCGCGCCCGCGCTCGACGTGCTTCGGCTCGGCGCTCTCCGCGAGGCGCGCGAGGATCTGCCGGCGCTTGCGCGGCGTGAAGCGCGTGCCCTCGGGAAAGATCATGACGCCGTCGCGCGGACCGAGGCCCCGCGCGAGCTCGCGCACGCGGTCGATCTCGGCGGCCGCGTCGCCGCGACCGCGGCGCACGAAGGCGTTCGGCAGGCGCTGGCCGACGACGTCGAGGCACGGGTCCCAGAGGAGCTCGCGCTTCATCACGTAGCGGAGCCGCAGGCCCGTCCGGCCAGAGACCAGGACGGCGGGAAGCAGCGTGTCGATCACGCTCGCGTGTCGCACGAGGAGCAGCAGCGGGCCGTCGCGGCAGAGGTCGGAGCCCTCGACCTGAAGACGCAGACCGAACAGGCGGCGCGCCCCGCCGAAGAGCCAGCCCGCCCACCAGCACTGGAGGCGGAAGTTCCAGTCCTGCCCGCGCGACGGCGCGGTGAGCGACGCGATCCATAGCGCCCCGCTGGCCGCGATGCCGGCCGCCTCGCCGGCGAAGTAGTGTGCGAGCGCGAGCGCACTGCGCACGGTGCTCCCGCGGTTCGCGCGCAGCGCGTCGTGGATCGCGAGCAGCGGGATCGCGACGGGCAGCGTGGCGATCGCGACGGCGGCTGCGAGCAGGAAACCGGGAATCGTCAGGGCGCGCCGACCCCAGCGCGCGTGCGCCGACTCGCCGTGCGCGGCCCGCTGCGTCACGACGGAGCGCCGCGCTCGCCCGGCATCTTGACGTCGCCGGAGTTCACGAGGCCAGGCTGCCTAATAGGCTAAGCCGTGTCAAGCAATTATATTGACAGAACCTCGCCTCATGCTTCATCTCCGAAGGCCATGATCGTGCGTCGGGAGAGCGCAACCCCCCAATCGCGTCGGCTCGCCCGTCGTGAACGGAGTCCGAGCGGAGTGCGGCCGATTCTGCGCCCCGCCAACCTCGCGGAATCGCGAAGTTGGATGGTGGGCCGCCTGGGACTCAAGATTTGGCGTACGGCCCCCCTCAGGGCCGCTTGCAACGCTCCGGGATTTCACGAGACCAGGCTAGCCGAAGTGTCACGGCCATCTGATCGCGGAGGATGCTCGACGTCCAAGAATATATGCCCTCGCCAGGCCTGGCCCCGACGGGTTTTGTGCACATCACCTCGCGTCGCCCCCAGAGGAGGAAGTAGGGCTTCCGCTCCTCCTGGGCGATGCCGATCTCGGCGCTGACTTGCACCGACTCTCCGGTGTGCTCCCCGCAGATGAAGATCACTTCGTCTGCAAGGCCGATCCGGCGCCGCACCCGCTCCCTCCAGGAATCCGTGAGCTGTGCGGGTTCGGAGCAGCCAACGATGTCGAACCCCGAGAGGGAGTTCAACGACTCAGCGATCAGCCGCTCCTTCAGATCCTCGTCGTAACTGAGATCGAAGCTCATGAAGATGCGAACCCTGGCCACCGGACCTCCCACGGCGTCGCTCAGCACGGCTTCCCGAGGCAGGCCGAACAAGTTGGGTTGAAATCGAGGGGCTCGACCGGGGGATGAAGCTTGCGACACCGGTGGCAGCTGATGAGCAATACCGGGCGAAGCGCAATCGCCGCGCCTTCGGGCATTGTGTCTCCGCGCATGTTGCCTCCTCGCGTGGATCGCAGATCCAGGGAAGGGATGGAAGGTGGCAGATGGAGCCGGAGGACGGCCTCCCGCGCGGCATGTTGCCCGGGCTGTCAGCGCCCGGCAGCCAATCGATCCCTCGCCTCGTTGACCTTGATGCTGCGGCCTCCGAGCGAGGTGCCGTCGAGAGCGCGGATCGCGTCCTGGGCGCAACTCCGTTCGGTCATCTCCACGAAGGCGAACCCTCGCGGCCGACCCGTTTCGCGGTCGGTGATGACGGCGACCGAGTCGACGCTGCCATGGCGCTGGAAGACGGCGCGCAGCTCGTCCTCCGTTGTGGAGAAGGAGAGATTTCCAATGTAGAGCTTGCTGCTCAACTGCATTCCTCGTCGCGTCCGCCGACAGGTGGACGCAACCGGCGCGAGACTCGGTTCCGGCCTGTCCGGACGCGCGAGTCCCGTCGCAATGAACCATCCGCGAGCCAGCTGATGAGGCGGACTCTGCGAGCGGAAGGGGCGAATCGACAGGATTCAGAAACAGGCAGAAGAGGGCCGGAAGCTGGAACCGATCGGTAGGCCTCTCACATTCGACATTAGCACAGCCTAGAACGAGCGCCCCTGGGACATCGAACGGGGCCAGCGTACTAGGACTCGCCGCGCAGATTCGAGACGAAGCGCTTGGCGACGTAGAAGGAGACCACTCCGACGACGATGTTGGCCGCCGTAGCGACACTCGAGCTTGTCAGGGGACGCAACAGACCATCGATCAGCCAAGCAGCTAGGGAGACGATCAGCGTGGCGAGGAGAGTGGGCACGCCAGGGCACCCGATCTTGGCGGAAGACCCCACGCCCTCAGACCCGCGCGCTCGCTCGCCGCAGCGGCGATCGTGTGCTCACGAAAAAGGCGCCCGGCGACAACTCGGCCGCATATGCCTATACTGCGCTGGTCTCCCTACATCCGTCGTCGGGTGTCACGGCCGTGCCGCCATCGGTCGGGGCGCGCTCGGTTGGAGGAAGCATCGACCAAACCAGTCACGTCTCGAAAGCGATCCAAAAGGTCGCGGTGCTCGGCAACAGTCTGCCGCGCCAGTGCGGGATCGCCACCTTCACGAGCGATCTAAGCGAGGCGATCGCCTCCGAGTTCCCCGCTCTTGACTGCTTCGTGCTCGCCATGAACGACGCCGGCAAGCGTCATGCGTACCCCGCACGCGTTCGCTTCGAAATCGATGAGAGCAACGTCGCCTCCTACCGCCGTGCGGCCGACTTCCTGAACGTGAATGACGTCGACGTCCTCTGCGTTCAGCACGAGTACGGGATCTTCGGCGGCAAAGCCGGCAGCCACGTGCTGGCGCTGCTGCGCGAGCTCCGCATGCCGATCGTGACGACTCTTCACACGATCTTGGCCGTGCCCAATCCTCAGCAGCGTGCGGCGATGGATGAGCTCACGCAGCTCTCCGAACGCCTCGTTGCGATGAGCGCGCACGGCGCTGCGCTCCTCCGCCACGTCCACGAGGTTCCAGACTACAAGATCGACTCGATTCCACACGGCATTCCGAGCGTGCCGCTTGCGAGTCGGAGCAAGGACCAGCTCGGCGTCGAAGGCAAGTCGGTGATCCTCACCTTCGGATTGCTCTCGCCCGACAAGGGAATCGAGCATGTCATCGACGCGCTGCCGGCGATCCTCGAGCGCTACCCGGACACGGTCTACATCGTCCTCGGCGCCACGCATCCGCACGTCAAGGAGCGCTACGGCGAGACCTATCGACTCATGCTCGAGAATCGCGCTCAAAGGCTCGGCGTCGACTCGAGCATGATCTTCCACGACCGGTTCGTCAGTCAGGGGGAGCTCGTCGAGTTTCTCGCCGCCGCGGACATCTACGTCACGCCGTACCTCAAGCCCGAGCAGACCACGTCGGGGACGTTGGCCTACGCCCTGGGCTCGGGAAAGGCGGTGATCTCGACGCCCTACCTCTACGCGCGGGAGCTGCTGGGTGAGGGCCGCGGGATCCTGGTGCCCTGGAGAGATCCGCAGGCGATCGCGCGCGAGGTCATCGATCTGCTCGGTGATGACGGGCAGCGGCTCGCCCTCTGCAAGCGGGCCGCGGCGCATGGTCGGGAAATGCTCTGGCCCGCGGTGGCGCGCCGCTACATGCAGAGCTTCGAGCGTGCGCGTGCCGAGCATACGGACCGGCTTCGAACGGTCTTCCAGGCGAAGACCCTCGCCAGGCGGCCTGCCGAGCTGCCCGACATCGACCTCGCGTACGTGGGCCTCATGACCGACCACACGGGTATGTTGCAGCATGGATCCTTCAACGTCCCGCGTTACGACGACGGGTATTGCCTCGACGACAATGCGCGAGCGTTGATCGCGATGGTGCTCGTCGAGGACGCTGGCACCGCCGACGCCAAGGTCGTGCGCGCGCTCGCGTCGCGCTACCTGGCCTTCGTGAGCCACGCGTTCAACCCGGATCTCGGTCGGTTCCGGAACTTCATGTCCTACACCCGACGGTGGGTCGACGAGTGCGGGTCGGAGGACAGCCACGGCCGCGCGCTCTGGGCGCTGGGGACGGTCGTCGGGCGTTCGGTCGATCCGGGCAGGCAGAGCCTGGCGGGTCAGCTCTTCCACGCCGCCCTGCCAGCGCTCGAGGCGTTCACGAGCCCGCGCGCATGGGCGTTCGCTCTGCTCGGTATCGACGAGTATCTGCGCGCGTTCCAAGGCGACAGCAGCGTGGAATCGATCCGCACGACGCTCGCGGAGCGCCTCCTCGACCTGTTTCGGAAGACGAGCACGAGCGATTGGCCGTGGTTCGAGGACCGGGTCACGTACTGCAACGCGCGCCTGTCTCAGGCGCTCTTCGTCTCCGGGTCCCGGATGGCTCACGCGGAGATGGTCGCTGCGGGCGCGCGATCGCTCGAGTGGCTGACGGAGATCCAGTGTTCGGAGGACGGCTACTTCGCTCCCATCGGCTCGAACGGTTTCTACGAGCGGGATGGGACGAAGGCTGCATTCGACGGCCAGCCGGTGGAGGCCTGCGCGATGGTCTCGGCCTGTCTCGAAGCGCAGCGCGCCACCGGTGAGGGACGCTGGGCGGAGCACGCTCGCCGCGCGTTCAAATGGTTTCTCGGACAGAACCACCTGCAGCAATCGCTCTACGACGCGACGACGGGCGGCTGCCGCGACGGGCTCCACGCGGATCGCGCGAACGAGAATCAGGGCGCCGAATCGACGCTCTCCTTCCTGCTCGCCCTGCTGGAAATGCGTTCAGCGGATCGGGCCGGCGCAGATCCCGAGCGCGCGCGCGATATCGCCGCCAATGGCTCGACGATCTGGGAGGCCAAGACCTGAGTTCGAAGCACGGCTACGAGACGCTCTTCCAGCGCCACGAGAAGAACCCGATCCTGACGGCGGCCGACTGGCCCTATCCGGCCCACACCGTCTTCAACGCGGGTGCGACGAAGCAAGCTGACGGTATGACACTGCTCTTGTGCAGGGTCGAGGATCGCCGCGGACACTCGCACCTGTGCGCAGCGCGGTCGGCGAACGGCATCGACGGGTGGATCATCGACGAAGAGCCGACGCTCCGACCCGATCCCAAGAACTATCCGGAGGAGCTGTGGGGAATCGAGGATCCCCGGATCACATTCGTCGAGGAGCTCGGGCAGTACGTCATCGCGTACACCGCCTTCAGCAAGGGTGGCCCGGGCGTGGCACTCGCGTTGACGGAGGATTTCCGCCACTTCGAGCGCATTGGCCTGGTGATGCAGCCGGACGACAAGGACGCGGCGTTGATGCCGCGTCGCATCGACGGGAATTTCGCGCTGCTCCACCGCCCGATGACTGAGTCGGGGGCGCACATCTGGGTCTCGTTCTCGCCGGACCTTCGCAACTGGGGACATCACAAGCCGGTCTTACACGCCCGCAAGGGCGCGTGGTGGGACGCGCACAAGGTCGGGCTCTCGCCCCCGCTGATCGAGACGCCCGAAGGTTGGCTGATGCTCTATCACGGCGTCCGCCACACGGCGGCCGGGTGCCTCTACCGACTCGGTGTCGCGCTGTTCGCGCTGGACGAGCCGGACCGCTGCATTTCGCGCGGCGACTCGTGGATCTTCGGTCCCGAGGCGCCGTACGAGCGCGAAGGGGACGTGGGCTATGTGGCCTTTCCCTGTGGCTACACGCTCGGAGCCGACGGCGACGCGATCAACCTCTACTACGGCGCCGCGGATACCTGCGTGGCTCTGGCAACGGGAAGCGTCCGCCAGCTGCTTCGCTGGCTCGATGAGCACGGGAGCGGGCCGGACCTGGTTCGAGGCTGACTAGAGGGAGGGAGCGAACGTGAAGACCTGGGGAGAGAGCAAGCTCCAGAACGAATGGGAGATGATCTCTGGGCACGTCGGGCGCATCCGCGAAGAGCTCGAGGCGACACGTCGGCGCATCGCGCAGGGCGAGGATCCCGGCTGCGCAGATCGGGTGGAGCTCCAGCAGCTCGCAGGTCGATTGGCTGCGTACGAGGCAGAGGAGCAGGCGATCGGCGGACGCCTCGACGTGGTGCGGGACGACCGGGAGCGCCGCGAGGCGGAGGCTCGTCCGAGGCTCGTCGAGGTGGGGGACGCATACGCCCTCGCCATCGCCCGGCTCGAGGAGGGAGCCCAGTCGCTCGCCGAGCTGCGCGCCGATGCAGACGAGGTCGCCCGACGGCTCCTGTTGGCAAAGGAGGAGGTGGGGGCGCAAGGCGCCGGGGTCCCGATCCCAACTCGGATCACCATCGCCAAGAACACGGACCCGCGCCGGGGACGTGACTGGCTCATCGAATGGAGGCGGTGAGGCGGCCTGCCCCTGAAGCAGTGACGTCCCTCCGAAAACTCGACCAACTCGAGTGACACTCCTCCTTCCACAGAGGCGACGGCGGCTGAAGGCCGAGGCCGTCGTTCTATGGACCGTGTCGCTCGTCGAGGAGTCCGAGTGGAGTCTGGCCCTTTCGGCACCCCGCCAACCCGCGTAACACCGACGTACGTTGGTAGGCCGCCCGGGACTCGAACCATGCGCGATCTACGCAACTCCGCGGGGCTACGGGCGAACTGGAGGAGTGCGGTGGATTTCCTGACGGAGCGGGCTCAGCCAGGCACGAGCCCTGCGCGTCGGAGCGCCTGGTAGGTCACGAAGCCGCCCGAGAGGTTCGCCGCGCGATATCCATGCTGGAGGAGGAAGCGCGTCGCGTAGTAGCCGCGCTGGCCGACCTGGCAGTAGATCGAGAGAGGGCGTCCGGAGGGCAGCTCCCCGTGACGCGCTCGAAGCTGCGAGAGCGGCAGGTTCAGCGCCCCGTCGATGTGACCGGCTGCGTACTCGTGCGGCTCGCGCACATCCACCGTGATCGCATCCTTGCCGCCGAGGGTGGCCCACTCCGCGAGCGGCATGAGTCCGTCGAGATGATTGCTGGCGATCATCCCGGCAAGGTTTACGGGGTCTTTTGCCGCACCGTATTGGGGCGCATAGCAAAGCTCGGCCTCCGCAAGATCTCGCACGCTACCCCCGAACTGAATCGCGGTCGCGATCACGTCGATCCGCTTCTCGACGCCCTCCGTTCCCACGGCTTGGGCTCCCAGGACGCGCCCGTCGCGGGTCGAGAAGACCAGCTTCAGGTGGATCGGCTTCGCACCCGGGTAGTAGCCGGCGTGGTGTCCGGGATGGAGGTAGGCGCTCTGGAAGTCGCCGAACCCCGCTCGGCGCAGCGCCTTCTCGCTTGCGCCGGTGCACGCGATCGTGAGGCCGAAGGCCCCGACCACGGCCGTCGCCTGGACGCCGCGAAAGGCGCGGCCGCGCCCGCAAATCGACTCGGCAGCGACGCGACCCTGGCGATTTGCAGGGCCCGCGAGAGGCACGAGTACCTCTTGGCCGGTGATCGCGTCCTCCACTTCCACGGCGTCGCCAACCGCGTAGATGTGCGGGTCGGACGTTCGCATCTGGGTGTCCACGGCGATCCCGCCGCGCGCACCGAGCTCGAGCCCCGCCGCGCGCGCAAGCTCGGTCTCGGGGCGGACGCCGATCGCCAGGATCACGAAGTCTGCGGCGAGGCGGGAGGCAGATTCCGTGCGCGCCACCAGGGTTCCACCATCCCCCTCGAATCCAGCGAGGCCGTCGCCGAGGTGGACCTCCACCCCCTGCGTCCTCAGATGCTCCGCGATCGGGACCGCCATCTCCGAGTCGAGCGGGGGAAGCAGCTGCGGGAGCTTCTCGAGCACTGCGACTCGAAGCCCGCGGCGCGCCAGGTTCTCGGCCATCTCGAGTCCGATGAAACCTCCCCCGACCACGAGCGCGCGCTCGGGGGAGCGCTCCTCGATCCAGCTCCGAATGCGCACGGTGTCCGGGATGGTGCGCACCGCGAAGATGCCGGGCCGGTCGATGCCGGGAAGCGCGGGACGGATCGGCGCGGCACCCGGCGCGAGGACCAGCGCGTCGTACCGCTCCTCGCGCTCGGCGGGACCGCCGCGAGCATCGAGGTCGCGCACGCGGATCGTCTGCCTTGCGCGATCGATGCCGATCACGTCGTGCCGCGTGAAGACCCGCACGTCGAAGCGGCTCTCGAACAGATCTCGCGACGCCACGAGCAGGCTCCGCTCGTCAGCGATCACGTCGCCCACGAAGTAGGGAAGCCCGCAGTTCGCGAACGACACGTGAGGGCCCCGATCGAAGATCGCGATCTCCGCGCTCTCGTCGAGCCTCCGCAGGCGCGCCGCGCACGAGGCTCCGCCGGCTACACCGCCGACGATCAGCACGCGCTTGGCCTCGTTCACGTCGCCTCCCCCCTCACCCGAGCGTAGATCCACATACCCAGCGCCATTCCGGCGGCGAAGGGCCACGCGCTTCGGAACGCCAGGCCGAGCACCGCCAGGGCGGGTCCGGGACACAAGCCCGCGAGGCCCCAGCCGACTCCGAAGAGAGCGGCCCCTGCCAAGAGCGGCGCGTCGAGGTCGCTGCGCGCCGGCACGAAGAACCGCGAGTCGAGCACCGGCCCGGCACGTCGGAGCACGATCGGAAAGGCAATGCCCGTCACGAGGAGCGCCCCTCCCATCACGAAGGCGAGCGTTGGATCCCACGCCCCCGTGATGTCCAGGAAGCCGCGCACGCGCGTCGGCTCCAGCATGCCCGACAGCGCAAGGCCGAAGCCGAAGAGGGCACCGCAGCCGAGTGCGACGGATCGGCGCATCACGCGATCCCGAACAGCCAGCGTTGCACCGCCACCGTGGCCATGCCGACGGCGATGAACGTGAGGGTCGCGACCAGGGAGCGGCGAGAGCGTCGCGCGAGACCGCAGACTCCGTGGCCACTGGTGCAGCCGCTGCCAAGACGCGTGCCCATGCCGACGAGGAGCCCTGCCGCCGCCAGCAGGGGCGGCCTCGCCACCATCTGCACCGGGGGAGCCCCTTCGAGCGCCGCGAACGCGACCGCACCGAGTGGGAGACCCACGAGGAAGGCCAGCCGCCAGTCTCGATCCGAGCAGCTCGGGTCGAGCGCCTGGCCCAGGATGCCAGACACCCCTGCGATGCGGCCGAGCATTGCCAGCAGGAACGTTGCAGCCGCGCCGATCGCGAGGCCGCCCAGAAATCCGGGGAGCGCGTGGTCCATCGGGATGATCATGCCCGAGCGACGTTTCTCTGGCGACCAAGGTGGCGAGATGCCCCGGCGTCCCCTCGTCGGCCCCCGGCAACGGCTTCCAACCACACCTGTTCCTGGTCGACGTGGCAGCGACGGCGCCGCACCTTGGACCCGTCTACCTCCCGAAGATGCGCTTCTCGATCGGCATCATGATGTGCGCTGCCAGGCGAGGCTAGCGCGCTCCGGCGGGAATCCGCAGAACGGGGATGGCCCGGCGCATGAGCCGCTCGATCTCGCGGAGCTTGCCGCGCTCGCTCGCGTCGCAGAGCGAGAGCGCGCGGCCGGCGGCGCCGGCGCGGCCGGTGCGGCCGATCCGGTGCACGTAGCTCTCCGAGTCGTCGGGCAGCTCGAAGTTGATCACGTGCGAGACGTGCTGGACGTCGATGCCGCGCGCAGCGAGGTCGGTCGCGACGAGCACGCGCGCGCTGCCCTTCCGGAATCGCGCCAGGGCGCGCTCGCGCGCCGACTGCGACTTGTTGCCGTGGATCGAGTCGACGAACTCGTCGCCCTCGGAGAGGAATTCGGCCACGCGGTTCGCCGCGCGCTTGGTGCGCGTGAAGACGAGCGCGCGGGTCACCGACGGGTCGGCGAGGATCCGGCGCAGCACGCGGCGCTTCTCGCCGCGCTCGACGTGGAGCACGGCCTGGTCGACGCGTTCGGCCGGGGTCGCGACCGGCGCCACGGCGATCTTCACCGGCTCCCGCAGGAGCTGCCGAGCGAGCTGCTCGATCGCGGGCGGCATCGTCGCGGAGAAGAGCAGCGTCTGGCGATCGCGCGGCGTCGCGGAAGCGATGCGGCGCACCGCCGGCTCGAAGCCTGCGTCGAGCAGGCGGTCGGCCTCGTCGAGCACGAGGACCTCGACGCGACGTAGATCGACGACGCGCTGCTGCATCAGGTCGAGCAGTCGGCCCGGCGTCGCGACGACGACGTCGACGCCGCGCGCCAGCGCCTTGCGCTGATGGAGCTCGGAGACGCCGCCGAAGATGCACGCGTGCGTGAGGTCGAGGCCTCGCCCGTAGCGCGCGAACGAGTCGCCGATCTGCGTCGCGAGCTCGCGCGTCGGCGAGAGCACGAGGGCACGAATCGGGCGCGGGCCTCGCACGCTCGAGGTTGCGGCCAGCCGCTGGAGAATGGGCAGCGCGAACGCAGCCGTCTTGCCCGTTCCGGTCTGTGCGCAGCCGAGGAGATCGCGGCCGGTGAGAATGGGCGGAATCGCGTCGCGCTGGATCGGCGTCGGCGTTTCGTAGCCCGCGCCGCGCACTGTGCGCAGCAGGGATGCATGGAGATTCAGAGCTTCGAAGGTCATGTCGCTTTCTGTCGGCGCTCGCATGGCGCCCTGGCGCGCCGCGCCGCATTCCGGATCGTCCGGGCGGGCAGCTCGCTCGTTCGAGGGACCCGGCTACACGGCTCTCGGCCGGACCAGGCCCCGCTCTCTTGGTTGGCGTTCTTGGAATGGATCGAGGGAGATCGAATCGAAGAATGCCGGTGCGGTCGGGCTATGTATCGACCGCAACGCCGCGCACCTTAGCAGCTTCTGCACGGCTATGCTCGCCCCCCCATGCGAGGCGGCCGTTGATCGCGATCCTCGTCGATGCCGACGCGTGTCCGGTGAAGGACGAGATCTACGCGGTGGCGGCGCGCTACGACCTCGCGGTTGCAGTGGTTTGCAACACGCACATCGCGGTGCCGGGCGGCGTGGGCGCGCAGCTCGTCGTGGTCGGCCGCGAGCCCGACGCGGCGGACGACTGGATCGCCGGACACGCCGAGCGCGGCGACGTGGTCGTGACCGCGGACGTGCCGCTCGCCGCGCGTTGCCTCGCGGCCGGCGCGCGCGTGCTCCGGCCCGACGGGCGCGTCTTCGACGAGTCGATGATCGGCGACGCGCTCGCGACTCGGCAGCTCCTGTCGGAGCTGCGCGATCAGGGCGTGGTTTCGGGCGGACCGAAGCCGTTCGCCGACAAGGATCGTGCGCGCTTCATGTCCCGACTCGATCAGATGCTCCGGGCGGGCTTGCGCGAGCGGTCGTGAGCGCGCGGCGCCCCGTCGGAGGCGTGGTACGATGGGGCGTCGGAGCGGAGCGCTCGAGCGCCTCGCGGAGGCAGGCGAATGATGGCATCGCCGCGTCCCGAGCCTGCAGCGGCCCGGCTCACATCGACTGGTCCGGTCGCTCCGTCCAAGCGGCGCTTGCCGGCAAGCGTCTCGCTCGGCCTCTCGCCAAACAGCAATCTGTAGTCGCGTCCTAGATGTCCCATGTGCCAGAAGCCCCAACGCAAGGCCAGATTCAGAACCGTGGCGCTGCGCGGCGCGGCATCCCGCAGATCCTGCCGCAGACCCTGGAGACGCAGCTTCTTGAGGAAGGCCATGGGGCTCGTGCCGTAGCACTCGCGAAACGCCGTACGGAGAGTGCGTTCCGAGCACTCCGACGCCAGGCACAGGTCCGACAGCGAGAAGCGCTTGCCCGCGTGGGCGTGCAGGTACTCCTCGACCCTGCGCAGGGCTCGTCGTCTCGTCTCGGGAGGCGGATCGACGTGCATCGGCGAAGCCGCGAGCATCGAAGCGACGCGCTCGTACAGCTCGTCTTCCGCCAAGCCGATCCGCTCGCCCTGGTCCGCCAGATCGCTCCGCATTAGGGCCCGTAGCTGTGCACGCAGCTCCGCGAGCGTCGCGACCGATTGGGGATGGAGCTGCGTTCGCCGCCTCGCGGGCTCGTCCTCGGGCCCGCGCAGGACGTGTGCGACGGACTCGATCCGCTTCCGATCGAGACGCGCCACGAGAAGCTCGCAGCCCGCCGGCATCGCGAACCTGGACGGGACCTCGCCTTCCTCGCGCATGAGCATGTCGGGGCGCACCGAGAGCCCCTGCCACAGAAGGCGGTCCGTTCCGGGAGAGATCGTCCCGATGTGGAAGAGCTCCTCGGGATGCGACGCCAGGGGTAGAGCCTCGAGCGCCACCGAGGTGTCCACCACGAGGCGCACCAGACGGGCGGCTGGAAGCACCGTCTCGACGATGCTGCCGCGGCCCGGTCCGGGGGCGAGCTGCGTGAAGCGGGTGTCCCAACCCCGGAGGCCGTCCGCGAGGCGATCGAGATCCGTGTCCTGCGCGGGCCGAGTCGACGCAATCGAAGCCAGCCCCGTGCGACCGATTCCGCTCGTTCCCGCCATTCAAAGCCTCTGCCCCGTCCCCAGCAGCCGTTGCCGGATTTCGGATAGCCCTGAACCGGACGCGTATGGTACCGAAGGCCCGGCGGGCGTGTTTTGCTGGGCACGTTCATGCGAGGAGGAGCGTCGTGAAGACGAGGTTGTGGGTGCTTGGACTCTTGGCATTCGCTCTGGCGGAAATGCTGGCGGCGCCCACCACCGCGCAGCAGACGACGGGCACTCCCGGCTCGCCCGATGCCACCACCACCATCGACGGCCGCTACCTGCCCCCGCCGCCGCCGCCGTTCCAGGGCGAGATCAAGCTGAACGCCTTGCAGTCGAAGCCGGCGTGGCCCGCGCGTGTCGTGCCGCCCAAGGGCGCGCCGAACATCCTCCTGATCATGACCGACGACGTGGGCTTCGGCGCGCCCTCGACGTTCGGGGGCGTCATCCCGACCCCGACGCTGGACCGCCTCGCCGCCAACGGCCTGCGCTACACGAACTTCCACACGACCTCGCTGTGCTCGCCGACGCGCGCCGCGCTGCTGACCGGGCGCAACCACCACTCGGAGGGCTTCGGCGTGATCTCCGAGATCGCCACCGGCTTCCCCGGCTACAACAGCGTCATGGGGCCGGAGAGCGCAACGATCGCTCGCATCCTGAAAGACAACGGCTACCGCACCTCCTGGTACGGCAAGAACCACAACACGCCCGCGTTCGAGACCAGCCAGGCCGGGCCCTTCGATCAATGGCCGACCGGGATGGGCTTCGACTACTTCTACGGCTTCAACGCGGGTGACGTGAGCCAGTGGGAGCCGATGCTCACCCGCAATACCACGCCGATCACGCCCTTCGTCGGCCATCCGGGCTGGAATCTCGTCACCGCCATGGCCGACGAAGCCATCGGCTGGATGAAGCAGTTGAACGACCTCGATCCATCGCTCCCGTTCATGATCTACTACGCGCCGGGGGCCACGCACGCACCGCACCACCCGACGCCGGAGTGGATTGAGAAGATCAGCGCCATGCACCTCTTCGACAAGGGCTACCAGGCGGTGCGCGCCCAGATCTTCGAGAACCAGAAGAAGCTCGGCGTGATTCCGCCGAATGCCAAGCTCACGACCTGGCCGGACGACCTGCTGAAGAGGTGGGATCAGCACACGCCGGAAGAGCAGAAGATGCTGGTCCGGGAGGCCGACGTCTACGCCGCCTACCTCGCCTACGCCGACCACGAGATCGGCCGCGTCGTCCAGGCGGTGCAGGACATGGGAAAACTCGACAACACCATCATCATCTACATCAGCGGCGACAACGGCGCCTCGGCCGAGGGCTCCGAGATGGGTACCTGGAACGAAGTCCTGCCGTTCAACGGCATCAGCCCGTCCGCCGCCGAGAACCTGAAGTTCTACGATGACTGGGGCAACAACAAGACCTACCCGCACTACTCCTACGAATGGGCCTGGACCTTCGACACGCCCTACAAGTGGACCAAGCAGATCGCGTCCTACTTCGGCGGGACCAAGAACGGCATGGTGATCTCCTGGCCTGCGCGCATCCAGGACAAGGGCGGCATCCGCTGGCAGTTCCACCACGTCATCGACATCGTGCCGACACTTCTCGAGATCGCGGGCATCCCGCAGCCGGTGCAGGTAGACGGCGTGGCGCAGAAGCCGATCGAGGGCGTGAGCCTCGCCTACACCTTCGACAAGAATGCGGGCGGATTCGATTCGCCCTCGCGCCATCAGCTCCAGTATTTCGAGATGCTGGGCGTCTATGGGCTGTACAACGACGGCTGGATTCTCAGTGCGAAGCCGATCCGCGCCCCCTGGCAGCTCACCGGCGCAGCCATCGCCGATCCGGCCACGGCGTACGAGCTCGAGCTCTACGACCTCAGGAGCGACTGGACGCAATACACCGACGTCGCCGCGCAGCACCCCGAGCGGGTCCGGGAGATGCGCGACCTGATGTTCGGCGAGTTCGCCAAATACCAGGTGCTGCCGCTGGATGCCTCGGCGGCGACGCGGTTCGTCGCGCCGCGTCCCGGCCTGGCGGCGGGTCGGACGGTCTTCAACTACTCGGGCCTGACCGTCTCCGACATCCCGGAGGGGAACATGCCGAGCCTGCTCAACAAGTCCTACACGATCACCGCCGAGGTCGAGATGACGGAGGGCGCCCACGGCATGATCTACAACGAGGGAGGACGGTTCTTCGGCTACGGCTTGTACCTGCTCGCGGGCAAGCCGGTGTTCACCTACAACAACCAGGGCATCAAGCGTACGAAGTGGGAGGGGCCGGCACTTGCGGCCGGGAAGCACACCATCGTGTTCGACTTCAAGTACGACGGTCTCGGGGCCGGGACGCTCGCCTACAACAACGTCAGCGGCGTCGGTCGCGGTGGGACCGGGACGCTCACGGTGGACGGGAAGGTGGTGTCGACCCAGAATCTGGAGTTCACGGTGCCCTTGACCAAGCCCTTGGACACCGTGGTCAACATCGGCACGGCCGCCGGTACGCCGGTCGACGACAAGGACTACCAGATCCCATTCGAGTTCACCGGCAAGATCGACAAGCTCACCATCACGCTCGAGCCGCCGAAGCTGACACCCGAGGACGTGAAGCGGCTCCAGGAGGCGGAGTCCAGAGCGAGTGCCAACAGGTAGCCAGGAGGGCTGGATCGCCTCGGCGGCCCCAGTCCACACACCAGAGCCTCTGGCGAACCCGGGCCGGTTCACAGTGGATCGCCTTTTGCCCACCAGGAAGCCCAGAGTCGACCGCGACTTGGGACGCCTACACGTTGCCGAGTTCCTTGGGTACTGCGCGCTCAGTGAGGTAGCCGACCCTTACCGGCTCGATGTCGACCGCGAGGACAATACCGTTGCGACCGACCGCGCGCGAGAGCCGGGGCTCGAAGTAGCCCGCCATCACCAATCTATGAAGCCCACACGCATAGAGAGCCTTCTCGCTGCCGCGCTTCTCGTCGCGGTGGCTCTCACAGCAACCACCGCCCGCGCCGCCGACCCGTTGCCCTCGTGGAACGACGGCCCGGCCAAGCAGTCCATCATCACGTTCGTCGAGAAGGTAACGACAGCCGGCTCACCAGACTTCGTCCCGGTCGCCGAGCGCATCGCGACCTTCGACAACGACGGCACGCTCTGGTGCGAGCAGCCCCTGCCCGTTCAGCTCTATTTCATGCTCGACCGCGTGAAGGCGCTCGCGCCGCAGCATCCCGAGTGGAAAACCCAGGAACCGTTCGCCTCCTTGCTGAAGGGCGATCCGAAGGCCGCACTCGCCGGTGGTGACCGCGCACTGCTCGAACTGGTGATGGCAACGCATGCGGGCATGACGACGGTGGAATTCGAGCAGATCGTGAAGGATTGGATCGCCACCGCGAGACATCCGAAGACCGGCCGGCTCTTCACCGAGATGGTCTATCAGCCGATGCTCGAGCTCCTCGCCTACCTCCGAGCGAACGGCTTCAAGACCTCCATCGTCTCCGGCGGCGGGATCGAGTTCATGCGCCCCTGGGCGGAGCGGGTCTACGGCATCCCGCCCGAGCAGGTCGTCGGCAGCAGCATCAAGACGCGATTCGAGATGCGCGACGGCAAGCCCGTGCTGGTCCGCCTGCCGGAGCTGAACTTCATCGACGACAAGGGCGGCAAGCCCGTCGGGATCAACGAGCACATCGGCCGCCGGCCCGTGATGGCGTTCGGCAACTCCGTGGGCGACCAGCAGATGCTGGAGTACACGCAGGGCGGCGGCGGCCCGCGGTTCATGCTGCTGGTGCTGCACGACGATGCGGCGCGCGAGTACGCCTACGGTCCCGCGTTGGGGCTGCCGGACGTCAAGCTGGGTGCCTTCACGCCGGCGCTCTACGACGAGGCGAAGAAGGACGGCTGGACCGTCGTCAGCATGAAGACCGATTGGAGTCGCGTCTTTGCGTCCGAGCAGACCCCGGTCACGGCCATTGACGTCCTCTTGGAGCCGGACGCGACGATGCTCCGACGCGCCGAAGCCAACAACGCCCGCTTGCTGAAGGCCTTCCCGAAGGGGTTCGCCCTGGATGCGACGCACCGCCCGCACATCACGCTGGTGCAACGTTTCGTCCGCACGGCGGACCTCGACAAGATCTATGCCGCCGTCGGCAAGGTCTTCGCCAGCGCCCATGTGAGCGGCATGAAGCTGGAGGCGTTCAAGTACTACTACGCCCCGAGCAAAGATGTCGGCGTGGCGGGCATCGTCGCCAGGCCGACCTCTGAGTTGCTCGAGCTGCAACGGGACGTGATTGCGGCCGTGGCTTCCTTCACGGTGGAGACCGCAACCATGGCCGCGTTCACGAGTGCGCACGACGACCCCGCCCTCGACGCGCTCATGATCGATTATGTGTCGACCTTCGTGCCGAAGATGACCGGAGAGCACTTCAGTCCGCACGTCAGCACCGGGGTCGCGCCCCGGGAGTACCTCGACAAGATGCTCGCCGAGCCGTTTGAGCCGTTCACCTTCTCACCCGCAGGAGCGGCCGTCTACCAGCTGGGGCCGTTCGGAACGGCCGCGAAGAGGCTCAAGGAATTCGATTTGAAGCCCTGAGACACCCGCCCGCGCAGCACCTCCTCGACATGAGCGACGTCATGTTCAACGGCCTCGTCAAGTATGACGAGACCTTCTTCACCAGCCTCGCCCGCGTGCTGAATGAGGAAACGGTCCAGCCTCGCGACCTGCAGATGATGGGGATGCTCCTGCCTCTCGGCATCGAGAAGGGCAAGGAGTTCAAGCCCGAGGCGGCGACCGTGCCCATGCTGACGGCGCTGACTTCGTTCTCCGATGGGTTGACTTTCGTTCCGGCGGTCTGGATAATTTCCCACCCCGCGATCAC
>Ga0335071_10002057_pt1 | contig 21768 bp, 15 predicted proteins | sample Lox_Sample_15_FD_206724 | JGI IMG/M metagenome (GOLD analysis project Ga0335071, IMG submission 206724) | Soil microbial communities from Loxahatchee National Wildlife Refuge, Florida, United States - Lox_Sample_1.5 | ecosystem: Environmental > Terrestrial > Soil > Wetlands | place: USA... | reverse complement strand
CGACTGCCATCACCCTGCGTGGCGCAAAAATACAATCCTCGCGTCTATTGAGCTGAGGCTTAGGCGTCGTTTACTTCGCCGCGGGCAGTGTAAATCCGTATTTCTGCAGCGTGTCCGATACGGGCTTCGTCTTGAAGTATTGAAGGAACTGCTCTGCCTCTTTCTTATGAGAAGAGCGCGAGATGATTACCACACCTTGTGCGAGCGGAGAGTAGTAGTCCGCGGGAACGATCCAGTATTTGCCTTTGCCTTGCATGGAGGGCGCTGCAGCGTGGGCCAATGCAACGAATCCCGCCTGCGTATTTCCGGATTCTACAAACTGGGCGGCCTGCGCAATGTTTTCGCCAATCACAAAGCGGTTTGACAGGCGGTCATAAAGCTCTGCGTGCTTGAGTGCCTCGACCGCGGCGCGGCCGTAGGGCGCGTGCTGCGGATTCGCGATTGAAATCTTCTTCACGGAGGGGTCGAGTAGAACCTGCATTCCCTTGTGCTCCACATCGAGTGGCGAGTCGGCCGGAACCCAGAGCACGAGTTTCCCCACAGCATATTCATAGAGACTTTTGGCGTCGGCCTGACTGTCTTTGATTAGTTGCTGCGGGTAACCCATGTCGGCGGAGAAGAAAAGGTCGAAGGGAGCGCCGTTCTCAATCTGCTGCGTGAGGGCGCCGGAGGCGCCAAAGGAGAGCCGCGCGTGAATGCCCGTGTTCTTTTCGAAGGTGTCGCCGATGTCCTTGAGAGCGGAGCTCAAGTCGGCGGCAGCGGCGATGGTGAGTTGGGAGGCGGAGTTCTGCGCCAGTAAGCGGATAGTGCTGAAGAGGTAAAGGCCAATAAGTACGGTAAGGAGTCGTTTCATTATTCGTTCCCCGGCAGACCCGTCAATATTAATAGAGAGGTTGTGAATTTATGGATCCGCGAGTCGAAGCTGACGACCGCTCGACGGCCATTCCCAAAATGGACCGCAGAATCCATTTTTTCTCGGTTTTGCGTTGATTGATCACGCGCTCTTACCGATACTGGCACGTGAGCCGGGCTCGGGGCACAAATCGCTGCGTCATTCGCAATCTCTCATTCTTATTTGTCCTTCTCGCGTCGTTGCAGGCATGGCCGCAAGGCCCTTCCCAAAGCGTCGCTCCTGAGAGAGGCCGCAACTATCGTCAACAGCGCGATGAATGGTTCTATCGAGGGCGTGTTCTGCCAGGTCTGCCGTCGGGAGAATATCGGAAGCGAGCAGTCCAGGCAAAAGTAGCTCTGCGCAAACAACGCGCCTCACTTGCCCAATCGAACGGGCAGATTTCATTTGCGAACGGCTCATGGACCGCCCTCGGACCGGTGCCTTTAGCTTCGGACGCAAGCGGAAACGGCACGCAGGATTATCGGCAGGTCGCGGGGCGCGCGACGGCGATTGCGGTTGATCCTGCCGATCCGTCGGGGAATACGGTTTACGTTGGTGGTGCGCAAGGCGGAATTTGGAAGTCAACGAACGCTGCCAATCTAGATCCGAGCGGCGTGACGTGGAGTGCGATCGCCGACGACCAGGCGACACTTTCCATCGGATCGATTGCGATCCAACCGGGAAATAACGATCCAAGAAAATCTGTGATTCTTGCGGCGACGGGCGAGGCTAACGATTCGGCGGATTCGTACTTCGGTTTGGGAATTCTGCGCTCGACGGATGCCGGCAGCACCTGGACGCTGATTGGATCCGCGAATAACGGGAATCTTTGGTTCAAAGGGCTCGGCGGGACGCGGATGGCGTTCAGCAGCGCGGCGAATCAGACGAATACAGTGGTCTCGGCCATGGCCACTTCGTCAGAAGGCCTGCTGGACGGCGCGATCACTGCGGGCACAACTCGCGGACTTTACACATCGCAAGATGCAGGGCAGAGCTGGACCTACGACGTGCCACGCGATTCGGGAGGAGCGATCGACGCAACTTCGGCTACTTCGGTGGTCTATAACGCCGGCGCTGCGAAGTTCTTTGCTGCCATTCGCTTCCATGGTTTCTATTCTTCTTCCGATGGAGTGAACTGGGCGCGACTCACTAATCAGCCCGGAGGAGGAGCGCTGAGCAGCACGGCGTGTCCTCCGCAGTCCACGTCAAATAATGACGGGTGCCCTATTTTTCGTGGTGAGATCAGCGTAGTCGCTGGAAGGCTTGAGATGTATGCGTGGTACATCTATCTCGATGCGAATGGTGATGCGCAGGACGGAGGGATTTGGCAAAGCGCGGATGGAGGCGCGAGCTGGAATGCGATTTCAGATTCGGGCATCACGAAATGCGGAGACAGCTTCGGTTGTGGCGTAGAGCAGGGTGATTACAACCTCGAACTCCAAGCTGTTCCCTCCGGTGCCGGAGCGACAGATTTATATGCTGGAGCAGCGAATATCTATAAATGCACCATCAGTTCTCTGAACCTCGCTTGCTTGTCAACACCGTTCATGAACCTGACGCATGTCTATGGATGCGCGCCGATCGCCGCGCCTGCGCATGTGCATCCTGACCAGCATGCATTGGCGTATGCGCTTCCCGCTGCAGGTAACGAGTTGCTGTACTTTGCCAATGACGGTGGGATTTATCGCACTCTCGATGGCTACAGCGGTCTGAACTCAGGTTCGTGTTCGGGATCGAACGCCTTCGACGACTTGAATCAGAACCTGGGATCTATGACGCAGTTGGTCGGATTGTCACTGCATCCGAACGATCCGAATACGTTACTCGCAGGTGCGCAGGGGAACGGCTTCCCCGCCACGAACAAAGCAACGACCAATTCGAGTTGGTGGAATGTACTGGGCGGAGATGGGGCCTACAACGCGATCGATCCGCTTGTCGGCACGAATGTTTACGCATCGAATCCGGATGTTCCACCAGGAGGCCTCGGAATCCAGTTCTGCGCGAATGGCGTGAACTGCCACAGCGGAGACTTCGATTTCGTCGTCACCAGTAGCGGACTGGCTGGTGACGATGGAGCATTTTATTTTCCCTTCATTCTTGATCCCGGAGCGTCGACGACGATGCTGATAGGCACTTGCCGGATTTGGCGCGGACCGCGTGCTGGCGGCAACTTTACGGCACTGAGTCCGAATTTCGATACGCTCGGATCTGGAAGTTGTCTTGGGAACGAAGTGAATCAGGTGCGGGCGATTGCGGCTGCGGGAATGCCTGATAGTTATGGGTCCAGTATCATCTACGCGACTACGACCGGCATGGGGCCTGTTAACGGGCCCCTAAACAATCCGCCCGGCGGGCATGTATGGGTGACGACGAATGCAACCGGCGGTAGCGCCTACTTCAGTGACGCTACGAATAACGGTCCGCAGGGCAGCATCAATCCGAACCAGTTCCCGATATCGGGCGTGGCTACGGATTCGTCGGATGCGAGCGGCAAGACTGCCTACGTGACCATCATGGGATTCACTGGCGGAGCGGGACACGTCTGGAAAACCACTGATGCAGGTGCAGACTGGACCGACTTCACTGCAAACCTGCCAGATTCTCCTGTCAACGCGGTGGTCATTTATCCCCCGATGCAGCAGGTTTTTGTCGCAACGGATGTCGGTGTATTCGCGAGTCCGACATCGGCTCCAAATTGGACGGAGCTGGGCTCAAATCCTTCGACGGATCAGCCCGGATATCTGCCGAATGTCGCCGTAACAGCGCTCAGCATATTCCACTATGGAAGCCAACAACTGCTGCGGGCAGCGACATACGGGCGCGGAATCTGGGAATTCAATCTGGTTGTCACCCCAGACTTCAAGCTGGCTGTGTCGAATTCTCCACTGACTATCTTTGCTTCACAGGCAGGGACGTTTAACGGAACCGCGACCGCGCTGAATGGATACAACAGCGCCGTTACATTAAGTTGCGCGACCGGGACGAATTCGCCGCCGAGCACCTGTATGCCGTCACCAGGATCGCTGGTTCCCGGCAATAAGACTCCATTCACCATCAGTGTTGCGGGGAAAGCAGGCGATTACAACTTCAATGTGAAGGGGACGGGATCGGATACAAACCACGTCACTCACACCGCCGGTGTGAGCCTTCACATCATTGATTACGGCATGAGTGCGCCATCACCGTCGAGCGTGACCGTGCCTCGAGGCTCGGCTTCTGCGCCCGTGAGTTTTCAGATCACGGCTGCGGGATCGTTTAGTCAGACCGTGAATGTATCGTGTACGTCGAATATCGCTGAGGCGATTTGCACTTTGAATCCTGGGAATACGGTTTATCCGACGTCAGCCGCTCCGGTCAACATGACGGCGACGGTTGATGTTCCATCAGGGACCACACCAGGAAGTTACACCGTCAATCTGCAGGCGGGCACTGCCGGAGCGCCGTCTACGCTCAGCGGTTCGTTCGGAGTCAATGTCGTTTCGAACGCGGACTTCGTCCTGAACGAACCGGCTTCATTCCCCAACGTAAAAGTTGGAAGCACGGGCACGACAGGCGTCATTTCGATCGCAGCACAGGACGGGTTTAGCGGAGCCGTCGCACTGAATTGTCCCGAGACATATGGGCCAGGCAGCTGCAGCATCAGCCCAACAACCGTCAGTTCTTATCCTGCGACGGCCACACTTACGATTAACGGGACAAGTTTCAGCGCCGGGAATTACTCGATCTCGATCACCGGGACATCGGAGTCGATCGTCCATTCCTTACCGATTGCGTTCAATGTCGGCGACTATTCGATCTCAGGCACGCAGACTCTTTCGACAGTTCCGGGGGGCCAGGCGCAAGGCGCGTTCAAGCTGACTTCTGACTATTCCTACGCGGGAAATATATCGGCAACGTGCGATGCAAGTGCCGTCGCGGGAGCAATCTGCTCCCTATCGTCGACGGGTGCGATATCACTTACCGCCGGCGGCGTGCAGAGTTTCACTGCGAACATCAGCATTCCAAACAGCGCTACTCCCGGCACGTTCAAGCTGAAAATCAATACGCAAGACACTGCCGGAAATCCTGGGCATTCGCAGACCGTTTCACTGACCATAGCCCAAGATTTTGTGGTCACATCCTCGACGCCGAGCCAGACGGTGGTCGCCGGGCAGACCTCCGGGCCTTACGCGTTAAGTGTGCAGCCGGTGGGAAGTTCGTTTACGGGCGCAGTTACGTTGGCATGCACAGCAGGGTTGCCTTCAGGTGCGCAGTGTGCGTTCAGCCCTTCGACGCCGGTCTCGCCGGGAAATTCGGCGGTGGACGTGGTCATGAGCATCTCGACGACGAAGGCAGCGAAGAGCGAATTGCAAATTCGTGGACGAGCGGCGCTGACATTCGGGACATTGTTATTACCTGCGCTCGTCATCGGTGGGGCCGTGTCGCAAAAGCGCGACACGAAATGCCGGTTGCTGAAGATACTCTTGGCCGTTCCTCTTCTCGTTATCCTTGCTTCGTGCGGCGGCGTCAGTTCGGGCAGCGGAGGCGGTGGTGGTGGCGGCGGATCGGGAAATCCGGTTACGTATCAAGTCACCGTCACAGGTACCTCGCCGGGCACGCCTTCTGATCCGGGACAGAGCACGGTTGTGACTCTCGTCGTAGACTAATAGGTCGCAAAATCACGGATCAGCGAATCTTTCATGACAGACACGTCTTACGACGTAATCATCATCGGCGGTGGTGTTGTCGGACTGGGCGTTGCACTGGAGATCAGCCGGCGGTTTCCGCGCCGCCGCTTGCTAGTCCTGGAAAAAGAGGACCGCGTAGCCAGGCACCAGAGCGGACACAACAGCGGCGTCATTCACTCCGGCATTTACTACAAACCTGGCTCGCTCAAAGCCCGCTTGTGTGTTGCCGGAGCCGCGGCCATGGTGGAATTTTGCCGCGAACACAGCATTCCACATCAGGTTTGCGGCAAGGTCATCGTAGCGACTGCGGAAGAAGAGCTTCCGCGTCTGGACGAGCTGCGCAAGCGCGGAGAGGCCAACGGGCTCACGGGCCTGCGTATGATCGGTCCGCAGGAGTTGTGCGAAATTGAGGCCAATGCTGCAGGACTTCGCGCCCTGGTTGTTCCGTCGACTGGGATAACTGACTACGCTGTTGTATGCGGGAAATATGCCGAACTGATCGCTGGGAACGGAGGAACGGTGATGACCTCGGCCGGGGCAACAGGAATCAGACGATCTGCGAACGAAATTGTTGTTGAGACCTCCAAGGGCGCATTTTCAACGCATTCACTCATCAATTGTGCTGGGCTTCACAGCGACCGCGTCAGCCGCATGGCAGGAGACGATCCGGGGGTGATGATCGTGCCTTTTCGCGGCGAATATTACGACATCATTCCCGAGCGCGCGTCACTGGTGAAAGCGTTGATCTATCCGGTACCCGATCCACGCTTTCCATTTCTTGGTGTTCACTTTACACGGCGTATCACGGGTAAAGTCGATGCCGGGCCGAACGCCGTGCTCGCTCTAGCCCGCGAAGGCTATCGGCACAGCGATATCAACGTGCGCGACCTCGCTGGCTCGCTCGGTTACGGTGGATTCTGGCGGATGGCCCGCAAGAACTGGCGCAGCGGCCTCGGGGAGTGGCATCGCTCGCTGTCAAAGGCGGCATTTGTACGGGCACTGCAACGCCTGCTGCCGGCGATTGCCGAAAACGATCTGGTGCCCGGCGGTTCGGGCGTACGCGCACAAGCTTTGAAGCCGGATGGCGCTCTCGTGGATGATTTCCAGTTCGTGCCTTCAGGAAAGGTCCTGCACGTTCTCAACGTTCCCTCACCAGCAGCTACCGCGTCGCTGATGATCGGCAAGGCGATTGTCGATACAGCAGCCGGAAACCTTGGCTTGGCATGAACTGCTGATTTTGCCTTAGCAGAAAAATCAATTTGTATCAACGGAAAAGACGTACAACAACTCGCTCACATCCGTGGTACCGTGCTTGGAAATCCAATTGCGGCGCCGCAGATTGGGGGAACGGTGAGAACTTGTACGAACAAGAAGTGTGCCGGCTACGGCCATATCGTGTATTCGCTTGCTACCAGATGCCCGCTCTGCAAATGTGATCTGAGAATGAGGCTGCCCGCCAGCGAGGCTCCGCAACAGTCGACTTCGGCGCGTTCGGTGTCTGCCACCCGCTGAGGTCTGGCGCCATCGCCCATTACTTTCCGATATCTTCGTTCCAAAGGTCCGGGCGCGAGCGTATAAAGTCGCGCATGAGTTGAATGCAGTCCGAATCATTCATGAGCACAAGTTCTACGCCGCGCTCGCGAAGCAAGTCTTCCGCACCCATGAAATTTTGATTTTCTCCAATCACGACTCGCGGAATGCGGTACAACAATGCGGTGCCTGTGCACATGATGCAGGGGCTCAGTGTGCTGACCAGGGTTAGCTCCGGCCAATCGCGGCGGCGCCCGGCATTGCGGATGCAGACGGTTTCCGCGTGTGCCGTTGGATCGCCCGCTTGCATGCGCAGATTGTGGCCGCGGGCCACGATCCTTCCTTGTTTATCGGCGAGCACCGAGCCGATGGGCAGGCCACCTTCCGATAAACCGGTCGTAGCTTCGGCGAGCGCTTCGTGAAGGAGAGCGTGATAGTCCATGAATTTGCGGTACGGACGTGATGCTTCCCGCACCCAATGAACGATAACACTCGGTCCCGCTAAGGTCGAAGCAGGAATCAGCTATCGAACCGGATAGGCCGCATCAAGATCGAGATTCAGTTCCAGAACGTTGACTCGAGGTTCTCCGAGGAATCCAAATTGCCGGCCTAGAGTGTGTTTTGCCACCAATTGGCGGACGGCTTCTGGACTTGCGTGGCGTGCCTTGGCGATTCGAGGAATCTGAAACTGCGCAGATGCGGGTGAGATATCGGGATCCAGCCCTGACGCGGACGTGGTGACCAAATCAACCGGCACTGGCATCGCAGGGTTTTCTGCTTGCAGGGAAGTCACATCCTGCGCCACGCGCGAAATAAGCTTTTGATTCGTTGGGCCCAGGTTTGTTCCTCCAGAATTGGCTGCATCGTAGCCGTTGCCTGCCGCTGAAGGCCGCGAATGGAAATATGCGGCACCCGAGAAGCCCTGGCCGATCAGCTGCGATCCAATGACCTTGCCCTCGCGCGTGATCAGTTGCCCATTGGCGCGGTCAGGGAAGAGGACCTGTGCCAGTCCTGTGACCACCAAGGGATAAATGATCCCAAGAAGGATCGTTGTAAATACCGTCATCAGAAATGCAGTTTTCAGATTGTTTTTCAAAGCAAATCCTTATGCGAGTCCAATTCTTGTAATCAGCATGTCAATCGCTTTGATCCCGATGAAGGGAACGATAATTCCTCCAAAGCCGTAAATGAACAAATTGCGGCGCAGCAGGTCAGCTGCGGGGAGCGGACGATACTTTACTCCGCGCAGCGCCAGCGGGATCAGCGCAATGATGATCAGGGCGTTGAAAATAACCGCCGAGAGAATTGCCGACGCCGGTGTTTTCAGGTGCATGATGTTGAGCGCATTGAGCACCGGGAAAGTTCCGGCAAACATCGCCGGGATAATTGCAAAGTATTTGGCGACATCGTTCGCAATGGAAAAGGTTGTGAGCGCGCCGCGGGTCATCAGAAGCTGTTTGCCGATTTCGACTACTTCAATGAGTTTTGTAGGATTGGAGTCGAGATCGACCATGTTGCCGGCTTCTTTGGCGGCTTGGGTTCCAGAATTCATCGCAACGCCGACGTCAGCTTGAGCAAGGGCGGGAGCGTCGTTGGTGCCGTCGCCGGTCATGGCGACGAGTTTGCCGCCGGCCTGCTCGCGCTTGATCAAATCCATCTTGTCGCGCGGAGTTGCCTGCGCAAGGAAGTCGTCGACACCGGCTTCACGGGCAATCGCGGCCGCTGTGAGTGGATTGTCCCCGGTGATCATCACGGTGCGAATCCCAATCGCGCGAAGCTGATCAAAACGCTCCTTCATGCCGCCCTTTACGACGTCTTTCAGTTCGATGACTCCGAGAACGCCACGACCTTTTTCGGCCACTACCAGTGGAGTCCCGCCGGAGCGCGCAATCTGATCGACTTGATCCTGAACCGCGGGGGGGAAGGGATTCCCATTTGTAGAGACATAGGTCTGAATCGCATCTACCGAACCTTTGCGAATCTCATAGCCGTCGAGGTTCACGCCCGACATACGTGTGTGAGCAGAGAAGGGAACGAACTGCGCTTCATGAGCGGCGAGTTCGCGTCCACGAAGGCCGTATTTCTCCTTCGCAAGAACCACGATCGACCTGCCCTCCGGAGTCTCGTCGGCAAGGGAAGAAAGTTGGGCAGCGTCAGCGACTTCGGAATCCGTGATGCCGGGCGCGGCAATAAACCGTGCCGCCTGACGATTCCCAAGAGTAATGGTGCCCGTTTTGTCCAGCAGAAGCGTGTTGACGTCGCCGGCAGCCTCGACGGCGCGACCGGACATGGCGAGCACGTTGTGCTGAATCAGGCGATCCATTCCGGCGATACCGATCGCGGAAAGAAGTCCGCCGATAGTCGTCGGAATCAGACAAACCAGCAGCGAAACCAGGACGAAGATCGTCTGCGGAGAGCCGGAGTAAATGGCGAAAGGCTGCAAGGTTACCACTGCGAGCAAAAAGATGATGGTCAGGCCAGCGAGAAGAATGTTGAGCGCAATTTCGTTTGGAGTCTTCTGCCGCTCGGCCCCTTCGACGAGAGCGATCATTCGGTCGAGGAATGTCTCGCCCGGGTTCTTCGTAATCTTTATCTTCAGTTGGTCCGACAGAACACGAGTGCCGCCGGTCACAGCCGAACGATCACCCCCGGCTTCTCTGATCACCGGCGCCGACTCACCTGTAATAGCGGACTCATCCACCGACGCGACGCCCTCGACGATTTCGCCATCGGATGGAATCATCTCTCCGGCGGAAACAACTACGAGATCACCGGCGCGGAGTTTGGAGCTTGGCACATGCTCGGTCTGACCGTTGGGGAGCAGGCGATTGGCGAGTGTTTCGGAGCGCGCTTTGCGCAGCGTATCCGCTTGAGCCTTACCGCGGCCTTCGGCCATTGCCTCGGCAAAGTTCGCAAACAAGACGGTAAACCAGAGCCACAACGTGATCTGCAAATTGAACTTGAACGCGCTGCCGCCTTCGAATAACAGGGTAGTCGTTATGACGCTGCCAACCTCAACTACGAACATGACCGGGTTGCCCATCATCTTGCGAGGGTTGAGTTTGATCACTGCGTCAAGGACGGCTCGACGAACTATCTTCCACTCCCAAATGGCTTTCTTCCTCGGGTTCGGGGTGCGGCTCACAAGAGGCGCCGTGATCCTCGGCAATGTCGGTCTTTGCACAGTGGCCATAGAAATCCTTAAAAAGTCTTTCCCGCAACCATCAGCAGATGTTCGAGGATCGGTCCCAAACTCAGCGCAGGAAAGAATGTAAGCGCGCCGACGATCAGAATTACGCCGATCAGAAGTACGGTGAACAAAGGAGTTGTCACCGGGAACGTGCCAATCGAAGGCGGAACGTATTTCTTGCTGGCAAGGTTCCCTGAGATCGCCAGCATCGGAATGATCATGAGGAAGCGTCCGGCAAGCATGGTGAAGCCGATGGTCGCGTCGTACCAGGGCGTATTCGGGATGAGCCCGGCGAAGGCGGAGCCGTTGTTCCCGGCACCCGAAGTGAATGCGTACAAGATCTGGGTGAGGCCGTGCGGACCTGGATTCGTAATACTAGACGTCCCAAATCCGGAGATCGACGAAATCGCTGTGAACGCAAGAATGACCAGTGGGAAGACAAGCACAACAAGCATTGCCATCTTGACGTCGTACGCTTCGATCTTCTTGCCGAGATATTCCGGAGTGCGTCCAACCATTAAGCCAGCGATAAACACCGCGAGCACGATGTAGATGAGCATGCCGTACATCCCCGCGCCGACTCCACCAAAGATCACTTCGCTGAGCATGATGTTCACCAGCGGAATCATGCCGCCCAGAGGCGTGAATGAATCGTGCCAGCCGATGATCGCGCCGCAACTTGCATCGGTAGTGATGGTCGCGAATAGGGCAGTGTTGGCGATGCCGAAGCGGACTTCCTTTCCCTCCATGTTGCCGCCAGGCTGCAACGCGGATACGTGTTGGTCGGCTTTGAGCAGGGGATTGCCCTTCGCTTCTGCCCAGTAGGCGACGAGCACGCCGGCGACAAACAGAATCGCCATTGCTGACCAAACTGCCCAGCCGTGGCGGCGGGATCCAGTCATGCAGCCTAGCGTGTAGGTTAGTCCAGCACCAATGGAAAAAATACAGAACATCTCGACTAGATTGGAGAGTGGAGTCGGATTTTCAAAGGGATGTGAGCTGTTGGCATTGAAGAAACCGCCACCATTGGTTCCTAATTCCTTGATAATCTCTTGCGACGCCACCGGTCCCTGTGCGATGGTCTGATCGGTTACCGTATCGACAGCTTGCCTACCTTGCGGATCCAGAACCGGTTTGCCGTTGGCGTCGACCTTTGGAACCAGCATCGGCTCGACTAATTTCGCTGTGTCGTATGGCTTCAGGTTCTGTACAACGCCTTGCGAGACAAGGACCAGCGCGCCAACGATACAGAATGGCAGCAGTACCCAGAGAGATGCGCGAACCAGGTCGACCCAAAAATTGCCGATTGTTTGCATTTGGCGCCGGGCAATTCCGCGGATGAATGCGATCGCCAGCGCAATACCTGTCGCTGCGGAAACGAAATTGTGATACGCCAGGCCTGCCATCTGGGTGAAATAGCTCATCGTCGTCTCGCCCGAGTAGGCTTGCCAGTTCGTGTTAGTCGTAAAAGATGCCGCCGTGTTGAATGCCACATGAGCGGGACTTACGGCGCCGAATTTCTGCGGATTGAACAGCAAAAACCCTTGCAGACGCTGCATGGCGTATAGCACGATCATCGAGACGACGCTGAAGAGAAGCATCGCGATCGCATATTCCGTCCAGCGCATTTCATGCGCTTCATCGACTCCTGTTATCCGGTAGAGCAGCCGCTCGATCGGGCGTAGCGCGGGATCCATGAAGGTCTTTTGCCGATCAAACACTCGAGCCATGAAAATGCCCAGCGGTTTTGTAACGGCGAAGATCAGGGCGAGGAACAGCGCGATTTGGAACCAGCCATTTGCCGTCATCAAAACTTCTCCGGCCTGAGCAGGGCGTAGAGCAGGTAAACCGTTGTGAGCGCACTAATGATCAGAATGATCCACGATTCCATAAGTGCCATCCTCACTTCATGACATCGCAGAAATGAACATATGCGATGCACAGCAGGAAGAACGCAACGGTGATAGCGACGAAAATCGCATCTTGCATATATTTCCAATGCGGGGCGCACGTCAGCCCGGCAGGTTTATTGCAAATCACCAGGCATTACCTTTGCGTAAAAGGTTTATAAAGACTTTGTAAGAAGATGGAAATTGTTGTCTGTGTTGCGGTTGGCTCCGAGCTACGCCCCTTCCGGGTTGAAGCGATAGCCGACCCATGGCTCGGTGGTGATGTACTTCGGAGACGTCTCTTGCGGTTCGAGCTTTTTACGAAGCTGCCCAATGAACACCCGAAGATATTCAGGCTGCCCGATACTGGTGTCGCCCCATACCGCGGCCAGGAGAGAGCGGTGAGTAACTACTTTATCCGGATGACGGGCGAGATACACTAGGACATCGAATTCCTTCGGCGTCAAGCGGATCTCGTGGCCCTTCACATGAAGACTGTGATTCTGGGCGTCAATACGAAAATGGCCGATTTCAATGAGGTCTGACTCGGGCTCCTGCTGCAGGGAGGCGCGGCGCAGCGCCGCGCGCACGCGTGCCAGCAATTCATCCCGGCTGAACGGCTTGGTGACGTAATCGTCAGCGCCAGAATCGAGGGCTTCGACCTTATTTTTCTCCTCGTTGCGTACGGAAAGAACGATGATGGGAACAGCCGAATTCTTACGAATAAGGCGGCAAAGCTCGACGCCATCGACATTCGGCATCCGTAAGTCAGTGATGACGAGGTCAGGAGTCCATGATTTCATCACGAGCAACGCGTCATCTCCATCCACTGCGGTGCGAATCGTGTAGCCACGTGCGGAAAGAGTTGTTTTCAGCACGCGGGCGATCTGCGCTTCATCGTCCACAACCAGGATTTTAGATTTCTCCGGGCCGCCCATTGAACGTTACTTTACGCCTACTTTACCTCTTGCGTCACGATGTGCACATCAATGTTGGGGGTATCACGCAGAAATTTGTGGATTGCGGAAAGGTACAGATATCGTCTCCACCCTGATTGGGCAGAACGGCCAAAAACTACCTGCGTGATGTGGCGCTCGCGAACTATCTTCGCGACTTCCGCAGCGACTGTTTTGCCTTTTGCGCGGATGAGTTTTGCACCGAGACCTTCAGCAAAGCGCAGATTTTGCGCCAAGGTGCGCTGATTTTCGGGACTCTCATCCATGCCGATATCCACGTAGATCACGTAGAATTCAGCACTAATGCGCTGAGCCATTCGCGCGGCACGGGCGATCAAGTATTGCCCCGCCGGATTCGAACTGGTACATACTGCGATGCTTTCGCGAACCGTCGGCTGCTCTGATCCTTCCTTCTCCAAATAGGATTCGAGGCTGCGATCCACCGCGCGGGTGACTTGTTCCAGAGCCAGTTCGCGCAGGGACATGAGGTTCGCCGGACGAAAGAAATTTCCCAGCGCACGCTCTGCTCGATCGGTCGGATAAATGTCACCACGGCGCATGCGCGTCTGCAGCGCTTCAGGAGTCAGGTCGACAAGCACAATCTCATTGACTCGCTGCATAACCCAGTCTGGAATGGTCTCCCGCACGGGAACACCGGTGATTTGCTGAACCAGCGGCGTCAAGCTCTCGACATGCTGCACGTTAACCGTCGAGAGCACATCGATACCTGCCTTCAAGATGTCGAATACATCTTCATATCTTTTGCGGTGCTTGCTTCCGTCGATGTTGGTGTGCGCCAGTTCGTCGATTAAGGCGACTTGTGGTTTACGCGCGACGATGGCATCGACATCCATCTCTTCGAACGATGCCCCCTTGTAGTTCAGCCTCCGGCGCGGCACATGATCGATCCGGGCGGCGAGTTCAGCGACGCCTTTGCGCCCGTGAGTTTCGACAATTCCAACGACAACATCTTCCCCACGACTTGCCCGGCGGATACCCTCGCTTAACATGTTGTAGGTTTTCCCCACGCCGGGAGCATATCCGAGGAATAGCTTAAAGATCGTGCCCTTCTTTTCAGGGGCGGCCTCTTCCAGCCATTGTTCTGGAGTCTTCGTCATCAGGCTTATTCTCGCTTTCGCCCAACAGATTGTCGAATCGTCTACAATCTCGCTGTGAAAAGGACCGTCCAGCAGATCGTGCGCTATGTAGTTGTGTCGGTCCTGGATATTTTTATCACGTGGTTCTGCTTTCGTTTCTTCCACCACAATCCGACAACGGTAGGGTTTGTATTTCTATTCGCCATTCTTGTGGTATCCGCGACGTGGGGACTGCAACAGGCCATCTATATGTCGCTAGCCGCGTCGCTTCTCTACAACTTCTTTTTTTTGCCGCCGTTGTTCACTCTAGTTATATCCGATCCGCAAAACTGGATTGCTCTCACTGCGTTTCTTGCGACTGCTGTCATCGGTAGTCAACTGTCGGAGCGCGCGCGCCGAAGGACAGAGGAAGCGAACCAACGCCGCCGCGAAGTCGAGCGTCTCTACGCTTTAACCCAGCAGGTGTTAGTTACGGAAAATGTCTTCGAACTTCTCAACAAACTGCCGGCTTACGTGACTGAGATCTTTCAGGCCACGGGAGCCGCATTGTTCCTAGAAAACAAAGGAAAAGTTTATTACTCCGATATCAGTCTGCAGGCGCAAGTGCCTGTAGAGCAGCTAAGAGCTGTCAGCGGACGTGGTGAGCCTGTTTTCGATCGAGAACAGCACATTCGGTTCATGCCAATGAGGATGGGAGTGCGCTCGATTGGATCGTTCGCCGTAGTCGGCAGCGAAGTTTCACGAGAGACATTGGAAGCTGTAGGAAGTTTGATCGCAACAGCGATCGAGCGAGCCACAACATTCGAGCAATTGAGCAAGGCAGAGGCTGCGCGCGAAAGTGACCGATTGCGAGCCCTTCTTCTCGATTCGGTCACGCATGAGTTTCGAACTCCGCTTACCGCCATCAAGGCTTCCGCCCAAACTTTGCTCGATGAAGTCGAACTCGACAAGCCGCAGTTAAAGGACTTGGCCGCGGTCATCAACGAGGAAAGCGATCGATTGGACAGAATCGTCGGAGAGGCGAGCGAAGTTGCCCAATTAGACGCCAGGAAGGTTGAGCTTCACCTTGAGCCGCACCCGATCGGCGAAGCGATCGACAAAGCGCTTCAACAACTGAAGAACACACTCGACAAGTACACTGTCGAGAGAACAATTCCTCCGAACTTACCAGCCTTCAAGATGGATTTGGATCGAATCGTTGAAGTGCTGGTTCAGTTACTCGACAATGCGGCCAAATATTCGCCGGTCGGCACCGTCATTCACATCACGGCTGAGCTGCGCGATCAGAGCATAGTCACCAGCATCGCGGATCACGGCGCTGGCATCGATGACATTGAGCAATCGATGATCTTCGAGAAGTTTTATCGAGGCCGCAATCAGAGGGTCACGGTCAAGGGCACAGGCATGGGATTGGCGATCGCCAGAGCGATCGTAGAGCTTCATAGCGGCACAATCGGCGTCACGAGCCAGCTTGGGCGCGGGTCGGTGTTTTATTTCTCGTTGCCAGCGTGAACTCGTGCTCGACGAAAAACGTTCTACGTTCCTGTTCCAAGCAGGGCGAGCATCTGCGGGCTTCCACCGCCATCGTGGCTCACAGAGAGATTTGCAGAACGAGAGCCCACCGCTGACGGCCTGAAGTTCACACCAAGAGAACAACTGGCTCCGGCTGCCAGGCTCGTCCCACAGTTGTTGATTTGAGTGAAATCGCCGGCGTTCAGCCCGGTGATCGTGATTCCCGAAATGTTCAACGCGACGCTGCCTTTGTTGGTCAGCGTGATCAGCTTGCGAGGGCTTGTTGTGCCAACAGCGTAATTACCGAAATTAACGCTCGCGGGATTGAGTTGCACAGATGTGCCGGTGCCGCTGAGTGCCACGGTTTGCGGGCTCTGCGGCGCGTTATCAGTGATGGAAATCGTGCCGCTCGCCGCACCGATCTTCGTCGGCTTAAAACTCACATACGCACTGCAACTCGCGCCTGGATTGAGCGTAGTCGTACAGGTCGTTGTGATCGTAAATGGCCCGGTGATGCTTGCGCCTGCAATGGTCAGAACTCCAGAGCCGATATTCGTCAGGGTGACCGTCTTCGCCGCGCTCGTGGTTCCGACTGGCTGGTTTCCGAAATTGAGACTTGTTGGAGAAAGCTGCACGATCGGGCCCTGCACGAGCTGGACTGTAGGCGAAGACGTGCTGGTCACATAGTTGGAGTCACCGTTGTATGTCGCCTTCACGCTGTGCGCCCCGATTGAAAGCGTAGAGATATTAAACGTCGCTACGGCATGACTGTTGAGAGAACCGCTTCCGATGTTCGTGCTTCCATCGAAGAAGGTAACATTTCCCGTTGGTAACGCTGCGAATGCTGATGGGTTGACGGTGGCCGTGAACGTCACAGTCTGCCCGAAGTTCGACGGATTTGGCGAAGATGTAAGGCCCGTCGTGCTATTTCCTCGGCTCGTGTTCAGGAGTACTCCTACGCTGCCCGGCCCCTGGCCACACGACGCGCCGATACAATTTCCGGTGACGATGTCGGGTTTGCTATCGCCGTTCAGATCTCCGATCGCCACTGCATAGGGCGCGCTTCCCCCCGGAGGAAAAGTTACGACAGGCTTTAGGGTTCCGTCGCCGTTGCCTAACAAGATTCCGACGTCACCGTTACCACCCTGACAGCTGCCGCTGGTCGCAGAGCAGTTCACCACGATAACGTCGAGCTTGCCATCGCCGTCCATGTCAGCGACCTTGATCGCGGCTGCGCCAAACAAGCTCGCAGGATAAGCCACGACAGGCTGGAATGTGCCGTCGCCATTGCCGATTAGCACGCCGACATCACCTTGATTGATGGTGGTGCTCGTACTGCTGTTCGCGACGACGATGTCTGCTTTTCCGTTGCCGAGGTCCGCGATGGCGACGCCGTCAGGGTAAATTCCGCCAGAATTGTAGGCCACAGCCGGCTGGAAGGTTCCATCGCCGTTGCCCAGCGCTACTCCAACTGTGCTCGAATTGCACAGTGACTGAGCGCATTGGTTTCCGATCACGGCATCAAGCTTTCCGTCTCCGTTTACATCACCCACGGCCAAAGAGAACGCAATCAGGCCAGCCGAGCCGAAAGGAATTTCTGGTTGGAATGTTCCGTTGCCATTGCCGAGAAATACGCCGCCGCATCCGCCGGTAGCGCAATCGCCCGCAACCACCAAATCACTCTTGCCATCGCCATTGACATCCGCTATGGCAGCAGCGATCGCTCCGTAACCACCACCGCCCAGCGTGATCGTGACCGCGGGTTGGAACGTCCCATCACCGTTCCCAAACAAAATGCCGGCATTGCCGCCCGAGCCCACGCACTGGTTTCCAGACGCGTTTCCGCAGTTCACAACGACAATGTCAGGCTTGCCGTCGCCATTGAGATCTCCGACGGCAAGGCCGGTGGCATAAATTCCGCCAGAGTTGTAGGTGACCGCCGCGCGTAAGGTTCCGTCGCCGTTGCCCAGCAATACACCGACAGCGCCATTTGGGCAGGGAACTGTGTTATTCACGCACCAGTCCGATACAACAACGTCCAGTTTCCCGTCGCCATTCAAGTCTGCAACGACGGCTCCATTTGGGCCATTTCCGCCGGGCGAGTATCTCACCGGAACGGCAAAATTCAGGGTAGAAGCCCATACTTCATGCGCCATGAAAAACACGAAGACACAAAGGAGAAACACAACTACACGACGGCGCATTGCACCTCCAAAAACTTTTGGACTTGTAGAAACCAGGGTAGAACCCGAGCGGGGGAAATTTCGATTATTTTACACGAGCAACGCCCCCGCCAATGTTAGCGATTGTCGAGCATGAGCATCAATGACAATTCCGTAATAGCCCAGTAGTAATCACGGTAACCTTAGCTTCAAACGGGCGAGATTGGCGAGATGCCGGTAGAACAGGGATAGCCATAGGACAGAATGCCGAGTTGGACAGAAACTCGAGCGTTCACGTTTACGTGCATTCTTCAGAGACTTGGCGGCATGGATTAATATGAGGTGGCGCCGCATCGGAGAGCCTATGAAGCCACTCGGCCGCTCGCTGCTGAAGTCATCGTGGGCAGCATGGTTGATGCTCAGTGTCATGTCTGCGTTTGCTCAGCAAGGATCGGGGGCTCATCCGAATCCGTCTCAGTCTCCAGTTAAGCCGCAGTCTCAGACGACCACACCTTCGCAGCCCGATACCTTCCCGACGCAGATGGATCCTTGGGACCAGAATGAGCTGATCCAGCGTAGTAACAACGATCCTGTCTCCTCCAAAATCGCAGAGGGAAACAACTGCTTTCTTCCTCCGCTTAACGGCTTGCTTCCTGCTACGGTGGGCGTCGCAGATTTGCAGCTTCCAGCAAAGGCTCGCAGAGAATATAGAGATGGCTGTGTGGCCGTGCGAAACAACAAGATTGTCGAGGCAGAGAGCCACCTGCGGAAAGCGGTGAAGCAATCGCCGAAATACTCGGCTGCCTGGGTCGTATTGGGCCAGCTCCTGGAAGCGCAACAGAGGAACAAAGAGGCCGGGGATGCCTGTTCTCAGCCGATAGCCAATGACGTCAGCTACCTGCCCGCGTACCTTTGCTTGGCCGATGTTGCTGCTCGCTCAGAGAACTGGGAAAAAGTCCTGGCGCTGAGCATTCGCGCCCTGGAAATTGACCACACGACAGTGGCGGCAGCCTACGACTACAATGCGGCCGCGAACCTCCATCTGCGCGATTTGCCCCAGGCGGAAAAAAGCGCGTTGCGGGCAGCGGAAATCGACAAGAGCAACACCGACCCTCGCGTTCATTTCCTGCTCGCTCAGATTTATGAAGCGAAGGGTGATCGGGTCGCGGAAGCTGCTCAATTGCGCGAGTATCTGAAGTTTGCCGGCAATCCGAGCGATGCAGCCATGGTAAGAAAATATCTCTCTGATCTGGATCAGCGAACCAAACAGTCTTCCCAAGCCAACTAGTAACGGATTCCGACCCCAACGGTGACTAGCTCGGTACTGATGTTCCGAGTGGGCGCGTAGTGATAACGAGTTTCGACATAGAGCCTGTACGGCTCTTCCGCTACTCTTGCTGTAAATCCAATCCCAATATTTCCACCAAAAGCATTGGACCCAGTGCTGCCAAGCTCCTTATCGGATGATTCTTGTCCGTGAAGCGCGGCGCAACAGACCGCCAGGATCGCTAAACCCATCAACCCGCGCACATCGCGACCTCCGCCGTGTCTACAAAGTTAGCGGTGCCGGAATCCGGCTTGAACTGTGACATTTGCCAGTTTCGATGACCGAACAAGAATTGTCTCGATTCACATTTCAACATCGTTGAGGATTGAGTTCGACGGCTTACGAGCGATGCAGTGATATATCCGGCCTTGGAGGAAGAACACGGATGTTCTGACCCGGTACATTCTCAAACTGATTGGTTCGGGTGACTTTTTGCAGCGACGCGATCAATGAAACCCCACACCCTTCACGAAGGTTTTAATCACAATGCCCTACCACTCAGCGATCGGACTACGGTTCGATCATAGGGATAGAGGACGCCAGTTGCAGATCAATCATCAACTGAACACGCCGATCCAACTGGTAGAACAGTGCTGTGCTCTTAGGCGAAAGGACCTTGCCGAACAAAGGAATATATTTCTTTCTCAACTCGGCTACGGATTCGTCGACGTTCACCCACTGGTTTACAGCGCTGGAGGCCTCGGTATCGCTGAGAGCACCTTGAGACTGGATGTACTGCTTGATTAGCGCATACTTCGCTCCATTGAGCTTCACGAGGTCGGAGATGTATTGCTCATAGACCGGCCAGAATTTTTCAGCCTCCGACTCGGATAGCTTCATGTTGGCGGCAATGATTTGTTTCCTCTGCGAACGAATATCCTTGCGCAACATCTGAATATCTTCATCCGTGATGGACGGGGAATCGTCGGCCACCGGCCGGGCAGTAATGTGAGGTGTGGCCTCTTGAGATGAGGCCTCGTGTGGAAGCACGAAACACGAAATGAAAATCAAAGAGGCGAAGCACAAGTTGCGTCTGATCATGATGCTCCTTTCGTCCGAAGAAGTTTTTGGAGAGTAGCAGTGGAAAGCAGCCAGCAACTACTGGGAGAACTACTAGGCGGGCTGCATCCCGTCGGAGAGCGGCCTTCTCATTCCATCTGATTTTCGACAGTTAAGATCTACGACCTTGCCGCGCGGCTATGGTACCTATCGTGTTGTATTCAAGCATGCTTGAAATCACAGACACGATGGGCGGACGGGTTTAGATTTTTGCTGTCCATGGTGCTCCGTGCTCCCTTCCCCTTCCATTCCGAGGACATCCATGGCTAGATCAGCACACCCGTTTGGCCGGCTGCTGAAGGGAGCTGCGCCGCTCTCAAGAAGGTCGCGATGTTTAAAATCCGTCGTGTTGTAACCCCCATATTTCTAGTGTTCGGATTGCTTCCTCTGTTCTCGTTTGATTCGCAGCAACACTGCAGCGTGCAGTCGAATGATTCGCATCGGAGTTTGCCGCGGTCTCAGACGCACCGACCGGGACAGAATCTGCTCAGAACCGCGCGGAACGTGAGACGTACAGCCCATGGACGAAAGCAGGTTACGGCAAAGGAGGCGCAATCTCCGACTCAATTGCCCCAATTTTTCGATGCTCCGCTATACCCGCTTCCGGGCAACTTCGGTGCTGCATTGACGGGCGATTTCAATGGCGATGGCAAGCCCGATCTCTTAATGGGGGCCAACATTCTACTTGGTAACGGCGACGGAAGCTTTCAGGCACCCAACTCGCAAGTGGTGGCTTCCTCCGGCTACGAATCAGTTGCCACAGGAGACTTCAACAACGACGGCAAGCTGGACTTGGCCGTCGTAGCCCCGCCCAATATCGCGATTCAGCTAGGCAATGGAGACGGCACATTTCAGGCACCGGTTGACTATTCGTTGGGAGGTCTTTGGAGTCGGAACACCGAAGTAATAGCTGTAAGTGATTTCAACGGAGATGGAAAACTCGACTTGGCTGTCGTCTATAGTTCCCAACCGGATCCCCCTAATGGCAGCATTTCCCCCAGCGCCAGCATCCTGCTAGGTAACGGCGACGGTACTTTCCAACCACATCAAGACTTCCCCGTGGAGAGTGCAAACTCAATAGCGGTCGGTGATTTTAATGGAGACGGCAAGTCGGACGTGGCTGTGGTTGCAGGAGATTCCGTAGACGTGCTCTTGGGCAAGGGCGACGGTAGCTTGCAGCCATATGTTGCCTACCCTGTGACTAATCCAGGAAATATTGCTGTCGCCAGCCTAAGAGGAACCGGGCACGTTGATCTCGTGATTACCTGCTCCGACGTCACCGTGCGGGTCCTCTTGGGCAACGGTGACGGCACGTTTCAGCCACAGGCAGCTTATGGGACCCTAGGCGCCTACGGGTTTTACTATGGTGCTCCTGTCGTCGGGGATTTTAACGGTGATGGGGTAATCGACGTTGCGTTTGTGAATGACGCTAAGAATCAGGCAGGAGTCTTGCTTGGCAACGGCGATGGGACCTTCGGGGCGGAGTT
>Ga0335071_10002056_pt1 | contig 21771 bp, 19 predicted proteins | sample Lox_Sample_15_FD_206724 | JGI IMG/M metagenome (GOLD analysis project Ga0335071, IMG submission 206724) | Soil microbial communities from Loxahatchee National Wildlife Refuge, Florida, United States - Lox_Sample_1.5 | ecosystem: Environmental > Terrestrial > Soil > Wetlands | place: USA... | reverse complement strand
CGGTGTTCCTGGACTTCGCGCGCTACTGGGGCTTCACGCCGCGGCTGTGCCGGCCGTATCGGGCCCAGACCAAAGGCAAAGTGGAATCCGGCGTGAAGTACATCCGCCGGAACTTCCTGTGCGGATTGCAAGGACGTGAGCCGGGTGGTCTGAGCGACCTCAACGCTCAGTTGCGTGCGTGGGTTTGGGAAGTGGCCAACCGGCGAGTGCACGGAACCACGTGCGAATCAGTGGGGGCGCGCTGGAATGTGGATCAGTTGAACCTGCAGCCGCTGAACGGACAGCCGCCCTATCCCTTCGTGGATGACGAGCTGCGCAAAGTGGCGCGCGACGCTTACGTTTCCTGGCAAGGCAGCCGCTACTCGGTGCCGTGGGCTTACGCCGGCCGATCGGTGTGGGTGCGTGAGCGCGGCAGTAATGTCGAAGTCCATTACGGATGTGACCGGATCGCAGCCCATAGCCAAGCTCGCGCCAAGCACTTGGTGGTGACGCAGCCCGAACATCATCGCGGGATTCCACTGGGGGCACGGCAGGAACACAAGATTTTGATCCACATACAGGACACAGCGCCGGTGGTGGAGATCCGTCCACTAGCAGCCTATGAGAGTGCAGCAATGGGAGCTGGGCGATGACTCCGATTGAGCGATTGCAGACAGCTCTCAATGGCCTGGGACTGAAGGCGGTGGAAGCGCGCTTGGAGAGCTTGCTAGAGCAGGCGTCCAAGAAAGAGCCGAGCTATGCGGATTTCCTGGACGAACTGCTGAGCTGCGAAGTCGAGGCGCGACGAAGCCACTACCTGCGCGCCCGGCTGCAACTGGCGCACCTCCCATTTTTGAAGAACTTCGACCAGTTCGATTTTGGGTTTCAGCCTTCCATCGATGAACGGCAGATACAAGAGCTGCGTTCCCTTCGGTTCATTCACGAAGCCAGCAACGTCGTGTTTCTGGGCCCACCCGGAGTTGGGAAAACGCACCTCAGCGTGGCCCTAGCCGAGGCGGCGATCAATCTGGTTTCGGAGCCTACTTCATGACCGCGCACGATCTGGTCACCGATCTCGGACGCGCTTATCGCGAAGGCCGGCTGGACCGCCGCATGCGAGTCTACCTGGCACCGAAAGTTTTAATCATCGACGAGATGGGCTATCTGCCGTTGGACGACATGGGAGCGACCATCTTCTTTCAACTGGTCAGCGCTCGTTACGAACGCGGCAGCATCATACTGACTTCCAACAAAAGCTACGGAGACTGGGGATCGATCTTTGGAGATCCGATCATCGCGACCGCCATTCTGGATCGGCTGCTGCATCATTCCACGACCATCAACATCCGGGGTGAAAGTTACAGGCTGAAGGACCGGCGGAAAGCGGGCTTGTTTCCCCGAGCCGATCAGGACAGCGGACGACCGGCTCCCTTTCTTTCCCCCGACAGCTTGCAGAACGGTCCTCGCCGTCAAGGGTCCGCTACGCCGCGCAAAACCAGCGCGCCCTTGACCGCTCCGGGCCGTTCCACAGACTAAACAGTTATGAAAGAAAGGAAGCCTCTGAACATCAACGCCCCGGCCCCTCCCGTTGGTCGGCCTTGGGCTCATTTTGGGGTGGGGGAATTTTTCAAACGGAACTATGGGGAATTTTCGACCGGAGTTGACAACACCAATTTCATCGAAACTGCACCCTTGCAATTTTCCTGATTTCGCTCAGCGCCCGGCCTAGGTCTGGTACGTGGGCTAACCGAAGTGTGAGCGTGGCTCACCAAAGAGATATAGTCGGCGTTCGCAGACTTGTGGAGTCAAATCGGCCTAGCAGGATAGGCTTCCCTGCGCTCGATGACCGGAATCGCTGTGCTGCGTCAACGTCGCCTACTCGCGAGCGGGGTCAACCCGGCACTCTGGCTTTATACTCAAGTCGTGTTTGACACATGCACGCCTGCCCGTGCATGTCTCAACCGAGCAGAGTCCAAAGACAGAGTGCCGCGGCTTCTGCCAGATCACGAGTTGCAGACGAATCGGGACATGATCGCCACTTCCGCGGTTAGGGCGTTTCTAGGCAAGTTGACCATCCTGCCAACTTCCGGATTCCGCGTCATCCGGAGAGCGATTCGGTATACTCGGACTGAAAAAGAAACAGTTGCACTTTTAGTCGCACTGGTCAAAGGAATGAGACAGAAAGTTTCCATGATCCAGAATAGGGCCGTATTGAACGCCGTACGCGACGCCATATTCCTTGCCGATATTGAGACAGGCATGATCGTGGACGCGAACCCGGCGGCGGAAGCCCTGTGCGGCAGAAGCCTGGCGGAGCTTCGGTTGATGCACCATACCCAGGTGCATCCTCCGGAACGGGCCGAATCGGCTCGACGCGGGTTCGATGACGCTACCCGTGTTCCTGGCGTGACCGAAGGACTGGCCTTGCATAAGGACGGCCATCGAATCCCCATCGAGGTGTCCTCCAGCCACTTCACGAGCCCGGAAGGACGGCGGATCCTAGTCGGAGTCTTTCGAGACCTAACCGCGCGGAACGCTGCTAGAGATGCACTGCGGCAGAGTGAGCAGGGGCTCGCTGCCGAACTTGCAGCCACTCGCCCGGCGGATAGAGGGCAGTATCCACCCAACTGAGATGGATCAGGCGGTCCTGGGACTGGAGGAGAACCAGGAAAACATCAGGCGAGTTTGGCTTTCAGCATGGTGTAAGAATGCGCCGGAAAGCTGTAACGCAGGACATTCGACTCCGCTCTGGCGCTGCGGCTCACGGTCTTGACTGCGGTGGATTCGAAACTGTCTTCTGCTTTGATGTCACCGGCGTTCACTTCCGACACCTCAATCGCGCCCGCAAATTGCCGGTCTTCTAATTGAATCTCGGTTTCCACCGGCTGCTCGCGATGGCGATTGACGACGTTAATCACCAGATTTCCGTTATCCATCGCCGCCGAGGCGTCGAGCAGCGGAACGTCGCCGGACGTGCGGCTTGAGTAGGTTGGCGACTCGACGAACAACTCCAGGGTGGTACCCTTCGTGTTGCTGGCGAACAGAGCCAAAGGATAGTAGATGGTCTGCAGGAAGAGACGCTTTTCGTCCGTGAAAATGGGCGCAATCACGTTCACCAATTGAGCCATATTGGCGATCTTGATGATGTGGGCGTTGTTTACGTAAGTGTTCAGGAACGTTGCCACTACGAGAGCGTCTTCCAGGTTGTAGCGTTCTTCGAGGTTGCGGTGGCCGCGCTGCGAATCCCCGCGTGCGCGATACCAGACGTTCCACTCATCCCAAGCGATGTAGATCTTCCGGTGTGGGGTCTGGCCGGACAACACCGCATTGATTACACCCTCAGTGGTCTTGATGCGGTCCTGTAGCGTTAAGGATGATGCCAGGAAATCGCCGAAGTTGTTCGCAGCATTGCCAACATACATGTGGAGCGACAAATAATCCGCATGTGTCTTGAGAAAGTCGAGCACGGTGCGGTTCCATCCAATCCAGTCGATGCCGGTATTGTAATTGGACGATCCGGCAGCGATGAGCTTGATGCTAGGGTCCGTCCATTTCATAAGCTTGGCGGCTTCCAAAGCGAATTTTCCGTAATCTTCAGCGGTGCGATGCCCCATCTGCCAGGGACCATCCATCTCGTTGCCGAGCCCCCAGTAGGTGACCTTCCATGGTGCGCTGCGCCCGTTCTCGCGACGCAGGCGGGTCATGGCCGTGTCCTGCGACGAGTTGACATACTCCACCCACTGCTGTGCTTCCTGCCAGGTGCCGGTCCCAAGATTGGCACAAATGTATGGTTCGGCGCCCAGCATTTCGCAGTAGTTGAGGAACTCGTGTGTGCCAAAGCGGTTGCTCTCCACGGTTCCCCAAGCCATCTCCAACCGCGGCGGGCGTTTGTCGCGCGGTCCAATGCCGTCCATCCAGTGGTAATTTGAGGAGAAGTTTCCGCCAGGCCAGCGGAGGATCGGAACGTTCAGCTTGCGAACGGCGTCCAGTACGTCAAGCCGGTACCCGTTTGCATCCGACAGCGGCGAGTTTTCCTCGAAGACGCCGCCGTAAATACACCGCCCCAGGTGCTCGATGAAGTTTCCGTAGATCTTGGGATCGATGTCACCGACAACCCGCTCGGTGTCGATCTTGATTCGAGCTTGTGAGCCGCTCGATTGCGCCCGCAGCACCCAAGGCGCGGCGATCAGGGTTTTGGAAGCAGCGCGCCGCGAGATTCCAGATTTGTTCATCGCTGAAACATTCCTATAAGCACCGCCCTTACCGGAAAAGACGGGGAGCGAAATCGTCCAGGCAGCGGCGCCACGTGAGCCACTCATGCGCGGTCCCTGGGGATTCGAAGTAGACATTGTGAATGCCGGCCTTGGTCAACTGCTCGCTGAAGTTTTTCGTGGCGGGACCCTCCACGGAACCGATCCCCAGGAAGAGGACTTTCATTTTCTTGTTAAAAGAGGCCGCATCGGCGAACACGCCGCCGTTGGAAGTCTTCGGATCGAATCCGCCAAAGGCTCCACTATTGCCGCTGAATCCGCCGAGGTAGGCAAACTTGTCTAGGTTGGGCAGCACCGTTAAGAACGATTGCATGCCCCCCATCGAGAGCCCCGCCATGGCCCGATTTTCGCGGCCCGGCAACACCCGATATGTACGTTCGACCGCAGGAATCAGGTCGCTGAGCAGCATTTCAGTGAAGGTGGTGTCCCAGTTCGATGGGAATGCGGGGCGGCCGCCCTTCGCCGGGGCCCCCGGTGGCGGCAAGACGTCGGCCATGGTCGGCCGGGCGATGATGGTGCGGGCGTCATAGAGACTGGAGTCCGTACCCGGCTTCGCGGCGTTCAGATTATCCATGACGATGATCATGGGCTTCGCCTTTTTCGCCGCGATGAGATTATCCATGATGAAATCGACATGTCCCTGGTTTTCCCAGCCCTGCTCATTTTCACCCCACCCATGCAGGAGGTACAGAACGGGATACCGGCTGCGAGCGTTTGAATCGTAGTCCGGCGGAGTGTAGACGTAAGCGCGCCGAAATGTTCCGGTCACCTTGGAGTAGTACCAATTCTGACGGACGTCTCCGTGAGGGACGTCCTTGGCGGAGTAAAATTCCGCGTCCGGAGCCGGAATCTCAATGCCGCTGTTGTCCCAGCCCGATCCGAAGAAGGTTCGCGTCGCTGGGTCTGCAACAGGGGAACCGTCAACGACGATGGCATAGTAATGGAAGCCAACCACCTGGGGCGGAATCGTCACGGTCCACAGTCCATCGGCGCCGCGCGTCATGTCATGAAGACCGCCTAAACGTACTTGCACGGTTTGGGCGTGTGGAGCTTCCACGCGAAAAGCCACGCTGTGGTCGGGATAAACGCACGGATAGGGCGCGCCGGGGATGTTGAGCGAAGAAGGTTTGCAGTCGTCGGGCACCTGGGCCCAAGACCAGGTCGAAGCAAGGAGTACGAGGATGGCAATCCGCATGGATTCTCCTTCAGCTAAATCCATGCGATTCTATCAAACGGCGAGAGTTTATACGCAGGCTATCTGGCCGGCGAAAGGCTATTTCCCCACCATATGCCGCGCGTCGCGTTCGTTCTCGGTGCACCAATACTCCATGAGCTCCATTCCGGGCCGCATACGATAAATATACGAGGTCGTCCATGGACGCGTGTAGGCCTTCGGATCATCGATCGTCACCGTGTAGCGCATGGTGTCCCCGTTCAGCCGCCGGTAAGTTTCGATCAAGTGAAGCTGCTCACTGTGGGGATGCCCCGCCGAATCGAGCCAGGACTGCTCGTCATTGAAGCCTGTCACGTCAATTACGAGCGCGCCGTTTTCATAGCGGCCCACCGAATCGCCCATCCATGTCCAAGCATCCTTGTTGTGCGCCCGCCCGTCGACGGGCACTTTGCGGAATGTATGCAGACCGCCTTCATATAAGAACACCGCTTCTTTTGGCAACTGGATAATCTGAAGCGGATACGGCGTCCCCGCCGCCCGCGGCAGGCCGCTCGGCTTGCACTGCAAATTGGGATCATGAGCCTGCAGAGTGGAGGTGCGCTCCTCCCAAAGCTTGCGTCCCCATTCAGTAAACGGAACCTCTACGGTTTTTTCCGCAAAGCGGCCATCGGCCATGTTCACGATCCACTTATTGCTCCAGATGCCTCGTAGATCCGGGACGCCGTCGGAAAGCCAGATCGTGGGCTCTTCCTTAATCACTTCGGTAGCTTTGCTCCTGAGATCTTTGCTGTCCTGCTGGGCGAAAGCCGGGGCCGAGGCTACGCATGCGAGGGTAGAGGCCATCGAAAGGACGGCACGGAGGAAAGAAGGTGGGTTCATCTAGCTCAACCTCGACAAAGCATAGCAACTTTCCGTTTGGCTCCACGAGAACGAGAATAACTGCCGCTTGTTTTCCTAGGATAAGATTGAAGTTCAAATGCTGGCCACAGGTAGAACACTGTTCTGCGGTCAGATGTGGAGGTGCTTTCCATGAAGAAGGTGTCAATCCTTGCGACGTTGGCAGCCGCACTCTTTGCTTGTCAGGCGAATGCCGAAATCCGCGAAGTCGAGGTCACCGGGGGACGTGTGGCGGGCGTTGCCGCCGACAACGTCGTTTCCTTCAAGGGCATTCCGTTCGCCGCGCCACCCGTTGGCCGGTTGCGTTGGCGATCGCCGCAGCCCGTGGACTCATGGTCCGGTGTAAAACAGGCCGCCTCCTTCGCGCCTGGATGCATGCAGAATGCGAGCTTCACCGGCCGGTTCGGCGCGCCGCCGGCGCTCAGCGAAGATTGCCTCTATCTCAACGTCTGGACGCCAGCTAAGAGCGCCGGTGACAAGCTGCCGGTGATGGTCTGGATCTATGGCGGCGCTTTTGCGGGCGGCATGACGAGTATCCCGACCTATGACGGAACGCAGTTGGCACAGAAGGGCGTAGTCCTGGTCAGCGTAGCGTACCGGCTGGGGGCGTTCGGCTTTCTGGCTGACGCGGAACTGACGCGCGAGAACGGAGGAACCTCCGGGAATTTCGGACTGGAGGACATGATCGCCGGGCTGAAGTGGGTAAAGAGCAACATCACGAAATTTGGCGGCGATCCCTCGCGCGTCACGATCTTCGGCGAATCGGCCGGCGGCATCGCGGTCAGCATGCTCTGCGCCTCGCCCGCAGCGAAAGGGCTGTTCCACGGGGCCATCTCTGAGAGCGGCGGCAATTTCGGTCCGGAGCGCGTCGACGAAGGCGCGGTGGAGGGCGGCGTGAATATGGCCCCTCTCAAAATGGCGGAGGCCTCTGGGCATCAATTCCTTGAAAAGTTGGGCGCCGCCGATATCAAGGCTGCGCGCGAACTGAACGCGGACAAGATCCAGAACGCGGTGAATTCGGGGCAGGGACGATTTTGGCCTATATTTGACGGAAAGATTTTGCCGGGCGATCAGTACGAACTGTATGAGGCAGACCGGTTCAATGACACGCCCGTGCTCATCGGAACGAACTCAGACGAGGGTGCGTCGTTTGCTCGCCCCGGCGTGACGAAGGCGTCGTTTGAAGAACAGGTGCGAGCCGGCTATGGCAAGAAGGCCGATGCGATTCTTGCGGCCTATCCGCATGCCACGGACGAGGAAGCGGTGCAGTCCAGCCGCGATCTTTTCCGCGATTCGGTCTTTGCATGGCCCACTTGGGCTTGGGCGCTGCTGCAATCAGAGAAAGGCAAGGGCAAGGCTTACGTCTACTATTTCGACCATAAGACCTCGCGCACGCCGCATGGCGCTCAGCACGCCTCCGAACTGGGCTATGTGTTCCACAACTTAGGCCAGCGCGATCCGGCGCCGCAGGCTAACGACATCACAATTTCAGATCTGATGAGCACTTACTGGACGAACTTCGCAAAGAACGGCGATCCGAACGGTCCCGGGCTGCCTGCATGGCCTGCGTTTTCAGCGTCATTACAGAAGGTGATGTACTTCGACGGGCATTCGAGCGCCGAACCCACGCCGAATATGACGGAGATCAAAGCCATGGATAGCTATTTCGCCTGGCGGCGCGAACAGGAAAAGTCTAAGAATTAACTTGCGCTGGCGCTAACGATACTCTGTCGCCTCGATCTTCGTCAGAAGATCCCGGGTCGGGTCGAAGATCCAGTTCAACAACAATCCGGCAAAGAGTAGCGCGGCAAATCCACTGGCCAAAACAAATCCGTATTTCGGCTGACCCATGGTATCGGCCACCGTCCCCATCGCCAATGGTCCGATTACCGCGGAGATGCAAGTGAAGAACAAGATCACGCCCGCGATGGAGCCATGCTCCGACTTTGGGAAGCAACTAATACCCTTGGAATTGATACTGGGGTAAATTACGGACATGAACAGCCCGGAAGCCGGCAGCAGGTAGACCGCAACACCCGGGCCTCCCATCGTTCCGCCGAGAAAGCAGATCAGGATGACGCCGCTCGCAAGTGCCAGGACCTTCGTCCAGTAAAACCGTGCCAACATCCACGCGCCGGCGAAGCGGCCGGCGGCGCGAAGGAAAAAGAAAACCGAGGCGCTGTAGGCTGCGACTTTCGCCGCAGGCCCGTGATAGCCAAGGAGCAAGGTCGGCATCCAAACGTATACGGCAGCTTCCGTAGTGACATATAGAAACGCCCCGAGCGAAAACGCCAGTGCGTAGCGATTCTTCATCGCTTCCGCCGTATGCCTCAGGTCCACGGTTTCCTGGCTGGCTTTCACGCCACCCGGATATCGGACTCCCAAGGCGGTCAGGATCAACAGCACGCAGATCGTGCCGGCCAGAACGTACAAGCCCTTCCATGACGCGCCGGTCGCAAGCAGGCGTGCGAGAATCGCGGGCCCGATTATGGACCCCGCTCCGAAAAAGCCCTCCACGGTGTTCTTCAGGGAGGTGTGCTCGGTGGTCGACTTGGAGAGATCGCCGATCAGCGCCAGCGCACCGGTCTTGAACACGCCGATGCCGATTCCGGATACGGCGAGTAGGATTGAAAAGTAAACGAACGAATCTCCAGTCGCGAACAGGAAGGACGCGGCCGCGAACAACGTAAGGCCCACCAGGATAGTGCGCTTCCGGCCCAGAGAATCCGCCAGGTGTCCCAGGAGGAATCCAGCGATGGCAATCCCCGCCATGCTCGCGTACTGAAACGTACCCGCGGCCGTAAGGCTCAGGTGAAACGTCCGGATGATCTCCGGAATAATGATTCCGACTGAGTCCGTTGTCATGGCAAACAACATGAACATGACGAACGTCAGCGCCTTGATGCCGATCATGTTTCGCGTCCGTTGCGCAGTAGATTGAATCATCCATTGGCCCCAACGTTGCTTCCGGGAACCAGTACCATGTTCCGGTCGCCTGCGGGATCGGAATGCGAAATCGTAGCGCGCCGAGCGGCGAGATCGACGTCGAGCCTTGCCCAGTCGCTATTGTTGCGCCATTCCATGGCAATTGTGCTGCGACCGGACTCGTGCAACTGAAAGTCGCCGCCGAACGCAGGATGCGCGTTGCGGAATCGGATAAGGTTGAACAGAGACTGAACCACCGGAGCTTGAAGCCGCTCTCGTACTTCGGACCGTCTATAGAAATGACGGTTGATGTCACGGCCAACGCCGGTGCGGCGCAGCAGCTCCATGTCATTCGCCCCAGCCAACAGACCAACGTAATACACCTGGGGCACTCCCGGAGCAAAGAGCTGGATGGCGCGAGCGATCAGGTAATCCTCGTCCCGTTGGCCGAGGGCGTCGTAAAAGGTGCAATTGACCTGATAGAGATCGAGGTTGCTGGCGGCTGCCCCAGTGGCTTGCCGGCTTCCTCCGCTACTTCGATCGTGAATAGTTTCCACCAGTGCGTCGATCTCCTCCGGCGCAAGCAGACCGGGAGAGCCGTGCGGACTCTTTCGATCCGCCCCGGCATCGATGACGCCGATACCGTCGTGTGTGTCGAGGACAGTCACCGCGTTTCTCGGCGCCATTTCGAGCCAACGTTTGAGCGCGTGAGCATCGCGAGTATAGAGCGTGTGCAAGACGAGCGGTGGAAGCGCGAAATCGTAGACCCGATCCACCTGCTTGGCAATTTCTATCTGTTCCAGATAGTGGCTATGGATTTCCACCAATACTTCGATTCTGCGCTCGCGCGGCGAGCTCGCCAATGACGTCGAAAGTTTCCGGAATCATGAAAGAACTCGTGCCGCGTTTCTTAATTGCATAACCGGCCGCGTCGAGCCGGATGGCACGAATGCCGGCTGCCTGAAATTGACTCAGGATCTGATCGAGGTATCGCTTGCCTTGCGAGGACCGAACGTCGATGTCGATTTGCTCGGCTGTGAACGTGGTCCACATCAGGCGCTCGGTTCCATCGTCGAGGCGCAGTTTTGTGAAAGGAAGTCCGAGCCGTGGGCGATAGAGCTTCAACAGTTCCGCCTCAGCTGCGCCATTCGGGAAAACGCGTTCGTATGTAAGAAACATGAACGCGTAGGACGAAGCGTCGCCGTGCTTTCGAAAGTCGGTAAATTGCGGAGATCGGCTCGAGATGTGATTTACGATCAGATCGGCCATGAGATGCGTGCGCTCGGCCAGGGCGCGAACGTCATCCCAGGAACCCAGGCGCGGATCGACCTTGGCGTGATCGATGGGATCGAAGCCCGCATCGGCGCCGTCAATAGGCCAGAAGAACGGCAGCAGATGAACGCCGCCGAAGACACCCGCCAACGGCCCTTCCAGCAGCGCCTGAAGATCACGAAAGCCACCGCCGGACAAGCGATCGACGTAGGCGATGAGCTGGACCTGGTTCTTCATGGTCTTTGAGGAGCGGCGCTCTCACAAATGGTGCCCCATCTTCTCCAGGCTCACGCCGGTGGTTTCCGGATAAAGCATCAGCACAACGAAGAATTGCACGACCATCATGGCTGCGAACACGGCAAACGGAACCGCCCCGGAACGGGCCGCCATCACGGGGAAAACTGCGGAAATGAGCGCGTTCATTAGCCAATGCGTGAAGCTTCCAAGACCTTGACCCTTGGCTCGAACCAGGTTCGGGAACACTTCGCTCAGGTAAACCCAAATGACGGCGCCTTGGGAGAATGCGAAGGAGGCGATGAACCCGACCAGCAACCACAGCAGCAGTTCCGGACGCTTGCCGGTTGCGAAGATCAGCGCGACGCCGGTCAAAGAAACCGCTGTTCCGACCGCCCCAGCCAGTAACAATTTCCTGCGCCCCACTCTGTCGATCATGCTCATGGCGATGAGCGTGAACACAAGATTCGTAAAGCCGATGACGACCGCTTGCATGTCGCTTGAAACCTTGCTGAATCCGGCTCGCTCGAAAATATCGTTCAAATAATACAGAATCGCGTTGATTCCTGAAAGCTGGTTGAACATGCCAATCGAGATAGCCAGGAAGATGGGTTTGCGGTAACGAGCCTGGAGGAGCGGCTCCCTGCGGACGCCGTCTTGCATCCTCAGCGTTTCGGCGATTTCACCAACGGCGTGTTCCGGGTCCGGTTCCCCAATGCGGTGCAAGACGTCGCTGGCCTGTTCCTGCTGCCCCACCGCAATCAACCATCGTGGGCTTTCCGGGATTGTGAAAAGCGCAAGCAGAAATGCGGCCGCCGGGATCGTGACCATCGCGAATTTCCAGCGCCACTCCGATTCGCCGAATCCCGCCGAGGCCACTAGGAAATTCGAGAGGTAAGCCAACAGAATCCCAGTTACGATGTTCGTCTGGAACATGCCCACCAAGCGGCCTCGCGCAGCCGCCGGGGAGATTTCGGCGATGTATGTTGGCCCAATCACGGAGGAAGCCCCAATCGCAAGCCCGCCAATGACGCGGAAGAAAAGGAACGCGGGCCAACTCCATGCAAAAGCACATCCGAGGGCGGATGTCACGTACAACGCACCGAGCACGCCGAGACACGCACGCCGGCCGTAGCGGTCGCTGGGCGCCGCCGCGCCTGACGCGCCGAGAGTCGTGCCTAAGAGTGCGCTCGAGACGGTGACCCCGAGAGTCACGGGCGAGAGCGCGAATGTTTCGCTCAGAGCTTTTGTAGCTCCGGAGATAACCGCCGTATCGAATCCGAAAAGTAGTCCGCCGATGGCTGCCACCAAAGAACTGCGTAGCAGATAGACGTTGAGCCTAGGGATGGTCGCTCTTCCGGCCGCGGTAGCGCTCACAACTCCACCACTTCATTCATGGTCCAATCCGGAATGGCGCCATTACGGCTTGCCACCACGGCGCCTAGGCGATTCGCGAATTCCGCAATCTTTGCGACGGGCCAAAGGGACATCAGACCGTGGAGGAACGCTGCGGCGAAGGCATCTCCAGCCCCGACCGGATCCGCAACCTCTACGCGATGTCCGGCCGCCTCCACGTATTCCTCACAGCGCAGCAGGACGCACCCGCGCGCGCCTAAAGTCACGCACACAGCTTTCCAGCCATACCGCTTCGATCCTTCGCGGCAGAACGCTTCGATGTTGGATGGAAGACGCGTGAACTTATGCACAATGCCGAGCTCTTCCTCGTTGAGCTTGACTACGTCGGCCAGTTCCAGCATTTCGATCACCAGAGGCATGGAGTAGTGTCCCGGCCGGAGGTTGAGGTCGTAGAAACGAGTCGCGGGCGGTACAGCCGCCAGGAGCTTGTCGAGCATCACCCTGCCTTGGGGCACCGACACAAATAACGTGCCGAAATAAAAGTACGCCGGCGCGCACTGGATGATCCGCGCGATGTGCTCTTCGCGAAGAGTGACCGCGTCATATGCCGCGGGACGTTCGATTACAAAGCGTGTGCGATCCCCAGGCCCTAGCTCTACCCGTGCGACGCCAGTCGGAAATCGGCGCGCCGTCTGTAAGAGGGCAGTGTCCAGTCCGAGAGCGGCGATCTCCTCGCGCGCAGCATGCCCTAGCGAATCGGCGCCGACCGCGCTAATGAGCAGCGGGTTGTATCCCAAACGCTTGGCGTGAGCCGCAAAATTCAGTGGTGCGCCTCCCAGCGCCGTCGAATGTTGGAATACGTCCCACAGTACTTCACCGAGAACCAGAATGAACGGCTCCGGACAGCCATCCTGTAAAGACAGATTCCGGCGATTTGTCAGGGTGTCCATCGCGCACAGCCAGTATCGTTGGTCGTAACAGGGGTGTCAACTCTTTTTTCGCGTACCGCAAGACTCGCGAATCACCAGGCGGCAATCCAGCAAAATGTCTCGTGCCGGCAATTTCGGATTTCGCAACCGTTCCAGCATCGTGCTGACCGCGATCGCACCCATGGCGGCGCAGGGCTGATGAATCGTAGTGAGCGGGACCGCCAGCAGGCTCGCATATTTCACGTCATCGATGCCGGCCAGCCGTATCTTCGAGGGCACCTGCACGCCCAGTTCTGAGAGCGTCTTCTGCAGGTGCGCTGCCGTGAAGTCGTTCGCACAGAGAATTCCATCGGGCTGGGATTTTGCCAGTGCTGCTTTGACCTGTTGTCGATTTTCGGGATCGATTCGGCACACGCTCGGCTCGAGACCTGTAGAAAAGGCCGCCAGTGCCTCCCGGTATCCGGAAATTCGCGCATCGACGGTTGGCGCCGATCCGGATCGTCCGAGAAACATCAGGCGGCGGCACCCGCACCGAAGTAAGTGATTGGTGATCGTGTATCCGGCCCGCCGGTTATCAATGCCAACCAGATCGTAGCGGCTCCTTGCTGGGTAGGCCACCAGGTCCCGATTGAGCAGTAGGATCGGGATTCCGGCTTTATCGAAGATGGCCGCAACCTTGTGATTGATGGCGTCCTTTTGCGGCGTCAGTTCGAGTGGTGCAAAGAAGACGCCGGATACTTTCTTGGCCACGAGTTGCCGGCAGGCCTGCGAAGCCTGTTGTTCAATATCCCCCGAGTCAGTCAGTGAGCTTCCCCACAACAACACGTGAGGGCCATCCTGTTGAGCCTCCGCCATCCCCCGGCAGATCGGTTCAAAGATTTCTGTGCGGCCCAATTCGGGAATCAAAAGTCCGAAGGTGTAGCCGCGAGCAGCGGCATCCGTTCGAACGTAGCTACCCGATCCAGCGCGGCGTTCAATGATGCCCGCTAATTGCAATTCCCGCAGCACGCGATTCACGGTAGGCCTCGACGCGCCAAAGGCTTTTACCAGTTCGGATTCGCTGGGCAGGCGCTCACCGGGCTCGTACTCGCCGGAAGCGATTGCATCGGCGAGTGTTTGCCTCACCCGTTTGTGCTTTGGAAGCAAGGCGTGCGATCCCACGACCTGATAATACAGCTCGCTGGGTTCGGGGATCAAATCTGAGCCGGCTTGACAGGTGACTGCGACCGGGATATATTTCATCTGCATTTGGCTCCAGCGTCGAGCGGGCAGCTGTAAAGACAGCTTATGCGTTTCTACAAAATCATCGCTGTGGTTCCGGCCTTCGTTGCGGTGATCTCATCGGCATCCTCTCAAGAACGCGTCGATCCTGACGGAGCACTGCACATTCAAGACCTCCCGGTGCCCTTGTCGAGCTTCTTGAGTCCGGAAGCCCGCACCTACATGCTCCATCTGCTGCGAGACCATCCCTTTGCCGGGGGACCGAGCCCGGAGCAAGACATCCAGGGGTACCGCGCGCGCCAGGACGAGATCATGAATTGGTTCCTGAAGCCGATTCGCGACCGTTACCCCGCAAATGTCGAGCATAAGACCATCGCCGGAGTTTATACCGATGTCGTGACGCCGCAGGGCGGCGTTGCCCCGAAGAATAAGAATCGGGTGCTGCTCAATGTACACGGCGGCGGGTTCGTATCGGGCGCCCGTACGGCCGCGCTGGTCGAATCCATACCCATAGCGTCGGTCGAGAAAATCAAGGTCATCACGATCGACTACCGGATGGGGCCCGAGTACAAGTTTCCAGCTGCCAGCGAAGATGTAGCGGCTGTTTATCGGGAAATCCTCAAGGAGTACCAGCCGCAGCACGTCGGATTGTACGGCTGCTCGGCGGGCGGAATGCTGACCGGCATGTCAATCGCATGGCTCCAAAAAGTGCACCTGCCGAATCCCTCGGCGATCGGCGTACTGTGTGCCTCGATTGGCGACCTCGGAGGAGGCGACGCCAGCTATCTCACCGGCCCTCTGAATGGGTTCACGATGCCGGGCGGGCGCCGAGGCTCCGAGGAGACGCAGTTCCGTCCTGCGTATTTGAGCAACGTCGATCCGAAGGATCCCCTTGCTTATCCCATCAATTCGCCAACGCTGGTGGCAACATTTCCACCCACACTGCTCGTGACCAGCACGCGGGGCCTGGAGTATAGCTCCGCGATCAATTCGCACAACGCATTGGTCCGGGCGGGCGTCGACGCCGAATTGCACGTGTGGGACGGACTACCGCACGCGTTCTGGTACAACTCCGACCTGCCGGAATCACGCCAGGTCTACGATGTGATCGCCCGCTTCTTCGACCGGCACCTCGCTAAATGAAATCATGAAACACACCGTATATGGGTGCTGAGCTTTTGCTTTTACGCTTCTGCCGCTCCTGCAGCGCCTGCTTCTAGCACCAAGGAACACTGGGTCACCACTTGGGCTACCGCTCAATCTATCGCTCCCGTACCGCCCCTTGGCGGACGCCCGCCAGGCCCTAACGCCAAGCAGACGAGGCCGTCGCCGATCGGTCCTATTCCAGAGTCCTTCGACAACCAAACCGTGCGAATGATTATCCGGACAACCATCGCCGGGAGTCGCGTTCGGGTGCAGCTTTCAAACTCGCTCGGTAATGCACCGGTCCTCATTGGAGCGGCACACATTGCGATTCGCCGGAAGGACGCCGCTATCTTGCCTGCATCGGATCGCGCGCTCCTGTTCGGCGGATCGGCTTCGTTCACCATTCCGCCGGGAGCTTTGGTGGTTAGCGATCCAGTGGATCTGGATGTTCCCAAACTCACGGATTTGGCCGTCTCGCTATATCTTCCAAAGAACAGCGGCCCTCCTACAGTTCATCCCCTGGGCCTGCATACGACCTATATCGCGAGCGGCGATGCGGCCGGAGATCCGACTTTGAGTCCATCGGCTACTACAACCGCATTTTTCTGGCTTTCCAGCGTCGACGTCTTGGCGCCCTCCCGCGCCAGCGTGATCGTGGCTTTTGGAGACTCTATTACGGATGGTTTTGCTTCGAGCCTCGACAAAGACCAAGCCTGGCCGGCTTTGCTGGCGACCAGACTCACTGCCAACCAGTCGACCGCGATGCTGGGGGTGCTGAACCTGGGAATCTCAGGAAACCGGGTGCTGCGAGACGGCGCGGGCACCAATGCGCTGGCCCGCTTCGATCGTGATGTGCTCGGCCGTTCCGGCGTGCGCTGGATGACTCTGCTCGAAGGAATCAACGACATTACCTTTTCTGCAATCCCGGGGATGCCAGCGAGCGAAGCCGTTACGGCCGCGGATCTCATCTGGTGCTACCGGCAGATCATCGCGAGAGCACATATGCACGGTATCAAAGTGGCTGGCGCCACCATAATGCCGGTGCAGGGAGTGGAGACTTATACTGAGAGCGGCGAAGCAGTCCGTGAAGCCGTGAACCAATGGATCCGGACCAGCGGCGCATTCGATGCGCTGATTGATTTCGACGCCCTGATGCGCGATCCGGCAAAATCAGAACAGGCTGCGCTCTGAGTTCGATTCCGGCGATCACGTGCATCCGAACGATCGCGGGAATCAGGCCATGGCGGACGCCATCGATGTTTCAATTTTCCTAAAATGATTTTTGATACGGGAGCAATCATGCCTTTGAAAATCAACGCCTGTTGCATAGTCTTGAGCGTGCTGCCGCTCGCGGCCCAGCAGCAGGCTGGGCAACTCGGTTATCGTCGACGATGATGGAACGGTTCACGTCCCCGCTCAAGTCGTGCCAATGTCGAGCTATCTCAGCCCTGAAGCGAAAGCCTACGTTACGCAACATCTCAAAGACATGCAAAACCCTCAGGTGCTGGTGCAGGACAACGGCGTGCCGCGATTCATGAAGGGATATTTGGCGCGTCAGGAGGTGCTTTATCCGGTGGACCGCGCCGACACTACAATTGCCGGCGTGCACGCGTACGTGTACACGCCTAAGGCGGGAATTTCCCCGGCGAACCGTGATCGGGCACTCATCGATCTCCACGGCGGAGGCTTTTCCGGATGTTGGCCCGGCTGTGCTGAACTGGAATCCATTCCGATCGCCGCGTTGGGCAAGATCCGGGTCATCAGCTTGGATTATCGTGAAGGACCCAATTACAAATTCCCTGCCGCTAGCGAAGATGTTGCCTCGGTCTACAAACAGATCCTGAAAGATCACGAGCCGCAAAATGTCGGCATCTATGGTTGCTCTGCAGGCGGCATGCTCACGGCGATGTCCGTTGCCTGGTTTGAAAAACATAATCTGCCCCAGCCTGGCGGCGTTGGCATGTTCTGTTCTGGAGCGGGATCACCCACGGGCGCGGGCTTCGGTGGCGATGCGAACTATACAGCGATGCCACTGGGGGAAGCGCGCGTGGTTCCCGCGCCAAGATCGAATGCTCGATCGAACCAAGCCGGCGGCGGGCTGGAGTATCTTGAGGGAACCAATCCCAAGGACCCGCTGGTGGCACCGATCAATTCAACGGAAATCCTGGCGAAGTTTCCACCGGCGTTGATTATCACCGCGACTCGCGGGTTCGAGATGAGTGGCGCTCTTTACACGCATACGCAACTCGTGAAGCTAGGAGTGGACGCCGAACTGCATGTTTGGGATGGGTTGTTTCACGGATTCTTTTACAATCCGGACGTGCCAGAATCGCGCGACTGCTACGACGTGATCATCAAGTTCTTCGATCGCCATCTCGGCAAACCGGTTCATAGACCTTCCTGAGCCTGCGGTGATTCTTTGAAAAGCGGTCAGATGTGGAAGGGTTTCTGGCATTTACTTGTCTCGATACCGATCGAAGAAATCGAAGACCGCCGGAAGCACCAAAGGCACCATTCCGGGGTGATCGCCTTTCACCTCGTAGTATTCGAACTGAAAATCCTGCTGGAACATCCAGTCCCGCATCAAGCGGCTGCCTTGCACCGATGGCAACGCGAGGGTGCCCTCACTCATCATTACCGGCATGGAACGCATCCGGTTCCAGGGATAATTTGCCTGGTCCACGAACGGCCCCGACATGGGAGCCATCGCGCGCCATAGATTTGAGTACTTCACGCCCAGGTACCAGGTCCCTCCGGCGCCCATGGAATGTCCCGCCAGAAATACCGAAGATCGGTCGATTGGATATTCGTTCAACACGATCTCCACGACGTTGATCACGTCCTTTTCACTGAGTTCCAGAGTGTGTTCTGCTTCTGGATTCACGGCTGCCCTCTGCTTGGCGGCGATCTCCGGTTGTCCGAACACCGCAGGTAGCCGGAGAGGCGTGCCATAGGCTCCCAGCCGGCTATAGCCGAGCGGTGAGACGAGAACGTAGCCGTGTTGCTCAGCCAAACGAAGCAACTGCTGATGGTTCATGTCCATGTAGCTGTTCTCGTCAGCGCCCGCACCATGCAGCATGACGATCAGAGGCAACTTGGACTGGCCGTCCCATGTCGTCGGAACGTACAATCTGTACGGCATTTGTATCTTGGCCGCTGGAAAATAGTACGTTCGGTGCTGATCTCCTTTCGCGCGCTGCCCGAGTGCTGTAGTCGCTTTGGCAAGCTGCTGCGATTCCATGATCTGTTGATCAGCATCTAGAGCGGAACCGAACGCGACCGGGCCGGCCTGTTCCTTTCCGGCAGCCAGATTCGAGGAAAAGAAGGGTAGCACCTTCGCCGCAAAACGGGCCGTGATGCGGTTCCCATGCGTGCCTTCGTAGCTCTCGAATTTGTGGGTGACTCCCAGGCGGGTGAGCGCCTGGTCCAGTTGCGTGTTCGTAGTCAGGAACGGATCTTGCGTTCCAACGTCGATCGCGATTGCGCGATACCTCTTGAGGTTGGACACATACTGGTCAACCATTACTAAGGGCGAATTCGTCGTCCATTTCGCGGCGATTAAGGGCTGAATCGCTCCGTCCTTGCTCGGAAGATCGAAAAACTTCGGAGGATTCTGTGGATCCGGCGCCCATGCGGCAGCTTGCGCAGAGAGCGCGTTCACCAGTGCAGGGCTCGGAGGTCCATTGCCGGCAGCCCCAGGGAGCAACCGCTGAGGGTCGTTCATCAGACAGCAGGAACTCATGGCGTAGAGCACCGAGAATACCTCCGGATATTTCATGCCGATCCGCACCGTGCCATATCCGCCCATTGAGTGCCCCGCCAGGCCTCTCGCGCTGCGATCCGCGATCGTCCGATAGTGGCTGTCGATGTAAGCGACCAGGTCGTTTGCGATGAATGCCTCCCAATCGCCTGTCGTGGGCGAATTCGAGAACATGCTGCCGCTGTAGGCCGTGAACGCGTCCGGAAGCACGATAATCATTTCACCCGACGATCCGTTCGCAACGTCGCCGTCAGCGGCGGCTGGAACCGCCAACGAGTTCCAGTAGGTCTCGGCGTGCGCGGCGTAGCCGTGAAGGAAGTAAACGACGGGATAGCGCCGGTTCGCGTTCGTGGCGTAGCTCGGAGGAAGATAGACGAACACGTCCCGATCCGTGGAGTCGCCCTCGAGATTTCCTTCGAGGGACTTGCCCTGAACTTTGATCTTCTCCCACGAGCCTTTCTTCGCCTCAGTTTGTGCTCTGCTTTGCGGGAGAAGCACGATAGCCGCCGCCAGCGCCGTAAGCGCCATCACTAAAACATTGGTGAGCTTCATGGTGACCCCTATTTGCCGGTCGCGCGCAACTTAGCGGCGGCTGTGCAGTACTCAACTACGGCGAAATAACGCGCCACGGCATCAGTGCCGACATCGAACGGATTCGCTTCGTCATTCTTGCGATCCGCGACCGTGTGGGCCTTATAGTAGGCGTTGTCGAATTCGGTGTGATTGGTGATCAGCGCCGTAGCGCCATAATCGGTGGCGGCTTTGGCCATTTTCTTGGACGAGGCCAGATAGCGGTCATAATACTGCGCGTCGGCGTTAAACGGGATCGCCGTGCCGCCTACGTAAGCCATGCGCAGCGGCTTGCCATGGTCGCGAATTTCAAACAAGTAGGAAAGCGTTCCTGGGGTATGCCCCGGCATCGTCACGATGCGAAGAGAAGCATCACCAACCGAGACGACCATTCCATCGTCGCCGGTTTCGTCGCGTTTCGGCTTGCCGCCCATGTGCGTGGGCGCCTTCGCGATGGCGTCCCAATCCTCGGCGCCGTAGATCAGGTGCACGCCTGGAATCGAGTCCTGCAAAAGTTTGGCGCCGCCGTCATGGTCTCCGTGAGCGTGCGAAAGGACGACGTACTTGACTTTGTTCTTGTCGAGCCCAAGGGTCTTAAGTCCCTCCAGGATCTCGTCGTTCGCGGCGTAGTCAAATAACGCTTCGATGATGATGATGCCCTGGCTTCCGACCAGCGCCCACGAGCTGTGAATTTTGGTGCCGAGGAAATAGAAATTGTCGGCCACCTTAGCGGGTTCCGCGTACCAGGTTTCGCGGGCAGGGACACTTAGGCGGGGACCGGTAGGGGCCCCGGTTCCGGGCGGTGGGGGAATGCACATGCGCAGAAATGTCCCCGCCCAATCCGTTCCAGCGGCCACTTTCGCTGCAGTGATGTAGCCGTCGACGCTCGGCGCAGGAGTAGGCGGAGAGGTCTGGGCATTGGCGATTCCGCCGTTCGCCAGCCCTATCGATGCGGCCAGTAGACCGAACGTGAACGGTTTCATATGCTTGCCTATTTGAGATTCTTAGTCCGCACGACCCATTTCGGATTCACGCACAAGCCGCAGTCCCGGCCCTCGAACATCCTCGCCGCCTGCTCATCGCCCTTGAGTTGCCAATCGAGCCAGGCTACTCCGACTCCGCTGAATTCGCCGCCGTTCGGCTCGCGGTAGGTGCCGCCGTGGCCGACCCCTCGTTCGTAAGCTCGAAACGCCGGGATCTTAGTGAAATGGTCGAAATCCGAGTTCGCATTGTTGTATGCGACATCCTGCGAATCGCCGCTGATGTAGGCGATGGGAACATGAATCGATTGGAGGTCGCTCTTACTGAGAGTTTTCCCGCCTCCCATATCGCTGGGTTGAGCGAAGAGGCCGCTGTTCCAGATCATGGCAGTGGTCACGCGAGGATCGGCGGCGACTTCAATCGCCTGAACCCCACCGCAGGATTGCCCCATGACCGCGATTTTACGGCTGTCGAGATGGTTGTAATATTTGCTCGCGGCGCGCTCGTTCTCTGCCAGGGCCCAATTGATTGCGTCGGTCATCTGGGACGGATGCGTTGCGGCCGGCGGTAAATTGCGAGGAAGCTGGGTTGTATCTGCGCCCAGCGCCGGAGCGGTTGGAGCCGCGGGGTGCTGTTGTGCGGCAAGTGCATTGTCGCGCTGGACGATCGGGCCCAAAGCGATCACGAGATATCCGTAGGACGAAATGTCGGTGAGGAAGTTTTGGAACGCGTTTCCCACATCTACGCAGGCGCCATTGCCCCAAACAACGATCGGCAACTTCGTCCCATTCAAAGTGGAAATATCCTGCGGGCGATAAATGGTGTGGTCCGTCAAGCCCGCATCCATTTCCATGACCGCGTTATATGGTCCCGATCCTTGCGTCGGCCGCGGCGGTGGAACCGCCCCGGTATTTTGAGCCGCGCCCTGCCAACCAAAGGCCAGCAATACGGCCAGAACAGAGCAAGTCGCTAGGAAGCGGCCACGGGTAACTTGCATGAAATGATCCTCCCTTCAGGGAATCGGCTATCAGAAAACTATATCGAAGATTTTGACTT
>Ga0335071_10002053_pt1 | contig 21790 bp, 20 predicted proteins | sample Lox_Sample_15_FD_206724 | JGI IMG/M metagenome (GOLD analysis project Ga0335071, IMG submission 206724) | Soil microbial communities from Loxahatchee National Wildlife Refuge, Florida, United States - Lox_Sample_1.5 | ecosystem: Environmental > Terrestrial > Soil > Wetlands | place: USA... | reverse complement strand
AAATCAATTCTCATACTGCCCCGGATGCGGTCATGGTACAGTACACAGGATTCTTGCCGAAGTTCTGGAGGAGGCTAACCTGCAGTCGGAGACTATCGGAGTTGCCCCAGTAGGATGCTCGGTCCTTATGTATGATTTTATGGACCTCGACATACAGCAGGCGGCTCACGGGAGGGCGCCTGCTGTTGCAACTGCAATAAAAAGGCTTCTCCCCGGCAAGTTTGTCTTTACCTACCAGGGCGATGGTGACCTGGCCGCGATAGGAACGGCCGAGACAATACATGCCTGCAACAGGGGAGAAAATATCCTGATGGTTTTTATAAATAACGGGATCTACGGTATGACCGGGGGCCAGATGGCTCCGACAACCCTTCCGAATATGGTTTCATCAACTTCCCCGTATGGCAGGGATGTGCAGATGATGGGCAACCCTATCAAGATGTCGGACCTGGTTGCCGCACTGCCGGGAACTTATTATGTGACCAGGCAGAGTGTCCATACCCCTGCCAATGTGCGTAAGACGAAGAAGGCGTTCAGGAAAGCGGTGGCTTACCAGAAAGAGAATAAAGGCACCTGCTTTATCGAGGTCGTTTCAAACTGCCCTTCAGGATGGAAGATGACCCCGGTTCAGTCGAACAAGTGGATGGAAGAAAATATGTTCCCGTTCTATCCCCTGGGTGATATCAAGCTGCCGGCAGAGGACAAATCAAAAACAGAAAAAAACAACGACTAAGACCATGACAGAAGAAGTATTAATTGCAGGTTTCGGCGGACAGGGTGTCCTTTCAATGGGAAAAATTATGGCCTATTCGGGCCTGATGCAGGATATGGAAGTCAGCTGGATGCCATCGTACGGCCCGGAAATGAGAGGCGGTACCGCAAATGTGATTGTCATTTTAAGCTCCGAAAGGATCAGCTCACCTATAATTAAAAGATTCGATACAGCGATAATCCTTAACCAGCAGTCGATGGATAAATTCGAACAGGCTGTAAAGCCCGGTGGAGTTCTGATCTACGACGGGAACGGGATAACAAGCCACCCCAGCAGAAAAGATATCACGATCTACAGGGTTGATGCGGCTGAGGAGGCATCAAATATGAAGAGCCCGAAGACTTTCAACATGATTGTGCTGGGAGGATACCTGAAAATAAAACCTCTTATTAAGCTCGAGAATGTCGTAAAAGGCCTTAAGAAATCTCTTCCTGAAAGATATCACAAGCTTATACCCATGAACGAGATGGCCCTCACAAGAGGGATGGAGATTATAAGAAAGGTTTGAGGTTTGAGGTTGTAGTCCGTTGTTTTTGAAGGACTGATAACGGCTTTCAACTACCGGCACTTAGGCTTCAGTCCTCCGGCTTCCTGTAAAAATGCATCTCCCTGATATACTTCCAGACTTTTGGGGGAAGGAAAAATGACATATCCTTGCCTGTCCTGATCCCATTCCTGATAAAGGTGCCAGATATTTCCATAAGGGGAGCATTCACCCATTTTAAATCTGCCTCTTCCAGGATTTTATCCAACTGGGGGAGCGGCGGCCTTGCGACACCAGCCCTTGGATATACCAGTATTTTATGATTCCTTACGATCTCATTAGCATTCTTCCACTTGTGAAGCGTGTAGAGATTATCCTCGCCCATCACGAGGAAAAACTCATGGCCGGGATGCTTCTCCTTCAGGTGCTGGAGTGTATTAACCGTGTAGGAGGGAAGAGTCAGTTTGAACTCGATATCACTGGCTCTGAGGTGATCATTATCGCCAATTCCGAGCTGAACCATGTATAGCCGCTGCCTGTCGTCGAGAAGCGACTCTTTTTTCTTGAGAGGATTGTGGGGGCTCACCACGAACCAAACCTGGTCCAGCCCCGAATATTCCGTCAGGTAACCGGCAATTGCAAGGTGGCCTATATGGACCGGGTTGAATGATCCGAAATATAATCCTGTCTTTATCATTGCACCTGGCCCCTGATAAAATCACTGACAATTCGGAAAGATTCCTCTTTTGCCTTTTCAAGATCGTCGTTAATAACAATGAAATCGAACTGCCCGGCATGCCTGATTTCCTCCCCGGCCTTTATGACACGCATCCTGATCTTCTCAGGCAGGTCGGTCCCCCTGGCTGTCAGTCTTTTGCCTAGCTCTTCGATCGAGGGTGGCATTATAAAAATGGAGACTGCCCCGCTACCAAAGATATTCTTAAGGTTTATGCCGCCCATTACATCGACATCAAAGAGAACATTTCCTCCTTTCGACAATATCCTTTCGATCTCGCTTCTCGGGGTGCCGTAGAAATTATCAGTGTAAACCTCCTGCCATTCCACAAAACCGTCTTTCCCGATCATCTCCCTGAATTTTTCCACGCTCATGAAGTAGTAATCCCTGCCATCGGTCTCGTTGTCTCTTTTCTGCCGTGTTGTTGCGCTTACAGAAAATTCCAACCCGAGATTACAGTTAAGGAGATGCCTGACAATTGTTGTCTTCCCTGCCCCGGATGGGGCGGATATTATCACAAGCCTGCCGCTCATCTCAGAGAATATTGAGTGCCTGTTCCTTGATTTTCTCAAGGTCGTCTTTCATCATGACGACGAGTTTCTGTATTGTTGCGTCATTGGCTTTCGAGCCTATGGTATTGATCTCCCTGCCCATTTCCTGGGCAATAAATCCGAGAACCTTCCCGTTCGGGGCAGGTGAATTCATGGTCTCAGTAAAATATTCGCAGTGCTTTCTGAGCCTTACCTTTTCCTCGTTGATATCAAATTTTTCAAGATAGAATATCAGTTCCTGTTCAAATCTGTTCATGTCAATATTTTCGGGCCTGACATTTTCCTCGAGCAGTGAAAGCAGCCTTTCCCTGGCTTTTGTCATCCTTCCTTCCTCGAAAGTCCCAAGGTTTTCGAGCGATTTCAGAATTCTTGCCAGCGAACTGTTCAGATCCTGCTCAAGCGCCTTTCCCTCTTCAATCCTGTACAGGTCAAGCATGCTTAGAGCCTCCCTGATCTGGGTCGATGCAACCTGCCATTCCTCGGCATTCAGCTCCTGCCTTTCGCTCTTCATGGTCTCGGGCAGGCGCATTATCGTGGCAAGAATATTGCTTTCGAATTCTACGCCAAGCTCCTCCGAGATATCCTTCATCTGCATGTAATAGTTTTTTACCGCCTGAAGGTTGATAACAGGAATATACTCCTCGTCAATATTGTCGAACATGATCGAAAAATCAACCTTACCCCGGTCGAGGTTCTGGCTGATCATGTTCCTGATTTCAATCTCTTTTTCCTTATACAGCCATGGCAGTTTCGTGTTGATGTCCAGCTGTTTAGAGTTAAGGGATTTAATCTCAACAGTGATTTTCTTTTGTTTTGTTTCGGTTATGGCTTTACCATAGCCGGTCATAGATTTAATCATTCACGTCAGGTTTTTCTGGTAACGAAAGGTACAAATTCCGCCATTATTTCACAACCCTCGCCAGTTCTACCGTAAAGTGACGAAGAATTGGTGCTTCCCTCACTATTTTAAGGCCATTTTTGTACGATGATCTTCTTTCAAAGACATTTCCGACTGCCGCCGCAACATACTCAATATGATTGCTGGTATAAACCCTCCTGGGAACAGCCAGTCGCAGAAGCTCAAGCTTCGGGAACCTGTTCTCTCTTGTAACCGGATCCCTGTCGGCCATCAGGGTCCCGATCTCGGCACCCCTGATCCCGCCCTCAAGGTATATTTCGACTGCAAGCATCTGCGCCGGGAACTCCTCGCGCGGAACATTTGTAAGAAATGCGGTGGCATCTATGAAGACAGCATGACCCCCGGCAGGCTGTATAATGGGAACGCCGAGGTCTGTCAGCTTTTCGGCAAGTGAAGCTACCTGCCGGAGTCTCGACTCGAGATATTTTTCATCGGTGCCGTCGTAAAGTCCCTGTGCAAGCGCATTCATATCCCTTCCCGACATACCGCCGTATGTTATGAAGCCTTCATAAATAATATTGTAAGTCGTTGCCTTGCGGAAAAGCTCTTCATCCCTGAACCCGATGAACCCTCCCATGTTGACTATGGCGTCCTTCTTGGAACTCATCGTCATTGCATCTGCAAGCGAGAACATTTCCAGCGCTATTTCACGGACACTTTTTCCCGCATAGCCTTCCTCGCGCATCCTGATGAACATTGCATTCTCGGCAAACCTGGCCGAATCGAGTACGACCTTAAGTCCGTACCTGTCAGCCACCCGCCTCACTTCCCTGAGGTTTGCCATGCTCACCGGCTGGCCGCCGGCAGTATTGTTCGTTATTGTTACCACTATGCACGAGATTTTTTCCCTGGGGAACCTGCTGCATGCATCCTCAAGTTTCCCGATGTCAACGTTCCCTTTAAAGGGGTTCATGACGGAGGGCAGGGATGCTTCATCTATTGTACAGTCGACAGCTGTTGCTTTCCTGAATTCAATATGTCCTTTGGTAGTGTCGAAGTGGGAATTCCCGGGTACTATATCGCCTTCCTTTACCAATACTGAGAACAGTACATTTTCGGCGGCGCGCCCCTGGTGTGTCGGAAGAAAATAGCTGAAGCCCGTAATATCCTTAATTGCATCTTTAAGCTTGTAATATGATGTGGCACCCGCATAGCTTTCATCACCGATCATCATTGCGGACCATTGCCTGTCGCTCATAGCACCGGTGCCGGAATCGGTGAGCAAATCAATGAATACCTGCTCCGAGCGGAGATTGAATAGGTTAAAGCAGGCATCCCTGATCCACCTTTCCCGGTCATTCCTGGTACTCGGGTAGAGCGCTTCGACCATCTTTATCTTATAGGGTTCTGAATATGGAAGTTCCATGGATATGAATTTTAAAATGACTACTGGAAATAGGAAACAAGACCGGACCGTAGCCGGGTAATGGAAGTCAGGCTGAAAAAAAATCCCTGTTTTTGATATTCCTGTATATATCTTGCGCGGGTAATTCCGTTATGAGGAATAGTAACATTTCTTGTTTAATATTTTGTAAAATTAGAGTTATTTTGTGATATTTTCAAGATATCCAAATACAGCAAGGGGAAGAGATGAAGAGAGATTTCATAAAGCAGCTGACGATCATTGCGGCCCTGGTAGCCGTTACTTTTTCTGCAAGGTCCCAGGAAAACGTCAGCAGGAGTTATGTCCATTCAATACTTGACTCGCTTGGACGAAAAGGCATAATTACTTATACCAGCCAGGAGAAGCCCGTTATCAGGTTTACCCCTGAAAGCGCTGTGAAATACCTCCAGGAGAAATACAGGACCGGAGACTGGAATAACCCGGATGACCCGCTGCGCCTCGCGCTGGGAGAGCTGATCTTTGTTGCCACCCACCAGAAATATGACTCGCTGGAAAACTATTTCAAAAGATATCCTTATGACTCCATAGGTATGCCATGGATGAAATTCTTTAAATGGGATTCCCTTAAAATGAAAATTCCCGTTATCGTGCCCCAGGGATTCAGCATGCCGCAGGATACAATTCACCGTCGGGATACAATACACTCTGCTGTACTGAGGGACAGCCCTGGCAACTTAATCAGGGACAGGCTTCCCGACAGCCTGAAAGCTTACAGGACAACCAGGCCCGCGTCGACTGTTGTGCTGAAAGACACTGTTTTCCTGGTTGCATCGCGGATGATTCCCGAGGTCACAAGGTTCAGCAGCAGGCAGCCATTCAGGCTCTACAGGTTTCCATACCAGTCAGACTCCATTGCCCTGGCGGTAAGGACCATCACGGCTTCAATCGAAAAAGCTGACTCATCGGTAATCCGCATAATGGGAATGTCGCGTTCCACGCTGCCGGTATGGATCAATTCACGAAGTGAGAAAATGGAACGGTACTGGCTGAGGAATGAGTCGGCAGATTCTGTTACACTATGGATAGGGACGGCGGGCCGCGATACCCTGGGGGTCTATCTCGAGGATGGAATTATTTTCAAGCGTCCCGTTAAGCAGACCAATATTTCCAATGCCCAGCTGAACCTGAAAAAGGTGAACAGCGGATCCCTGCAGAGCCTGAGTAAAGTATATGTCAGACCGAAATACTGGAAGTACAGGACAGAAGATAACCTCCTGTTAAACCAGACTTACCTTACCAACTGGGCAAGCGGTGGGCAGAGCAGTCTTTCTTTTGCCCTCGATGCATTTGGCTATGCAGACTATGTGAACGACAGCCTTAAGCTGACGTCCAATAATTTCCTTAGAATAAAATATGGCCTTTTGAAGCCGGGTCTTGAAAATGTCAGAAAATCTGTCGACCAGATTGAGCTTAACACTAAGCTGAATCATAAGGCATTCGGAAAATTCGACTTCAGTGCCACCCTGATATTTAAGACACAGCTTACCAGGGGCTACGATTATCCAAACGATTCAGTTCCTGTATCCACGTTTATGAACCCCGGTTACCTTACCATCGGTCTTGGTCTTGATTATAAGCCGAATAAGAAGACCTCGATTAACTTTGCACCGCTTACCTACAGGGCAACTTTTATGACCGATACCGTAATGTACAGCAGGACGAAATACGGTCTTCCCAGGGGCAGGAAATCGCTGCAGGAACCAGGTATCAGCCTCCAGGTTATCAATGAATACAGTCCGTTCAAAATGCTGACCCTTACCAACAGGCTGCAGCTTTTTACCAGCTATACAAGCTTCCCGAGCCCCAATTATGTCATTGACTGGGAAATGATAGCGACATCAAAACTTAACTGGTTTACTGATGTCAGGCTGAATACCCACCTTATCTATGACGACAAGGTTCTGATCCCGCTGGTCGACAGCAAGGGGAAACCGGTTATGGGTCCCGATGGGAAACAAAGGACAGGTAAACGTGTGCAGTTCAAGGAACTGCTGGGGTTCTCCTTCGTTTTTAAATTCTGAAGCTGTCTGGCTGGGAGCCGCTAAAGATCTTTCTTGTAAATCCTGTATCGTTTTACAATCTGGCCTCCGATGCGTTCGTATTCGCCTCTCATCCTGCTGTTTTCCTCCAGCACGAGATGGCTGTCGGTCACAGCCATTTTTGCATTTATCGCGCTCTCAAGTATCTTCATTCCGATAATGGCGTCAATTCCCCGGCCCCTGTATTCCTTCTTGATCCCACCCAGCATCATCATGAGCTTTTTTGATCTCTTCGATTCGCGGATGATCTTAAAAATACCAAACGGGAGAATCTTACCGTTGGCCTTCCTGAGACCCTCGCTTATGTCGGGCATACCTATGGCAAAACCTACAAGGCCCTTGTCGTCTTCAACAACCTTGATAAATCTTGGATCAAGAATCGGCAGGTATCTTTTTGCAAGGTCATTCTTCTCCTTGTCGGTGAGAGGGACAAAACCGTAAATCTCCATGAAGGTCTGGTTCATAAGCTCAAGTACGGGGACTATATATGGCCTGAGCTGGCTCTTTTTTGTGAATTCGACTATGCGGAAGTCCTCCTTCCTGGCAGCCATCGCAAGGGCCCTTTTGTACACCACAGGAACTTCCTCAGGTATCCTGGCAACCAGGTTTACAAGGTCAACATTCTTTGTATAACCCTCCTCCTCAATCATCCTGACCATGTAAGGGAAGTTGGTGGGAGCGGTTATGAAGTAAGGTGTATCAAATCCCTCTGTCTGAAAGCCCTGCGGATCCTTATCGGAAAATCCCAGTGGTCCGACCATTTTCACCATCCCTTTTTCCCGGGCCCAGTCCTCGACCTTCTTAATTAATGCATGAAATACCTCTTTGTCGTCGAAACATTCCATGAAGCAGAACCTGCCATGTTTTTCATTGTGGATCTCATTATACCTGTTGTTTATAAGACCCATTATCCTTCCAACCGGCTTTTTGTCGCGGTAAGCCAGGAGAAGGACGGCATCGGTGTACTCGTAGGATTTATTACGTTTTTTGTCGTATAACTCCCATTCATCCATGTAAATAGGGGGAAGCCAACCCTTGTGATCCTTGTGAACCTTCGCAGGAAGGTATATGAATTCTTTTCTGTCCTTTCGGGTCAGAACCTCTTTAATTATTATCTCTCCCATGAAACGGTCAGGTTAAAATAGGTTTCAAATAAGTAAAAAATCGGTGAAACAACCAAATAAAGTTATATAATGTTGAACATGGATCAAAGTACCAGGTCGCAGACAGCAAATAATGCAAATAGTATGCTTCCTATCCCGTTGGTGGTGGCGAAAGCCAGGTTTACCCTTGAAATATCGTCGGTTTTTACAATCAGGTGCTGGTATGTCAGGAGCAGTGAAAATATTCCTGCACCGGCCCAGTATATCGTTCCGAACGGATGGACCAGGCCGGCGCTTATGACAAGTACAAATGTCAGAAAATGAACAAGGGCAGAGATGATTATAGCACCCTTTCTTCCTGCATGAGACGGTATCGAATAGAGCTTGTTTTCCCTGTCAAACTCATCATCCTGCAGCGCGTACAGGATATCGAATCCGCTGACCCAGGTTATGACAATGAATGAAAAGATTAAAGGAACCAGGTCGAATCTTCCCGTAACTGAAATGTAAGCACCGATAGGAGCAAGGCTCAGGCCCAGTCCAAGGATGAAATGACACAGCCAGGTTATCCTCTTGGTAAGGCTGTATCCCAGTATTACAGCCAGGGCAACCGGTGAAAGAATGAGTGTAAGCCTGTTTATGAACCCTGTTGTGATAATGAACAGTGCTGCATTGACCGCAACAAATGCGGCTGCAGCTTTTTTATTTATTCTGCCTGAAGGAATTTCCCTGCCGGCGGTCCTTGGGTTCATTGCATCGATTATCCTGTCGGCATAGCGGTTAAATCCCATGGCCGCGTTCCTTGCGAATACCATGCAAAGAAGTATCAGCAGGAGGATCTTAAGACTGAAATGATGTTCCTGCGACGTAATTCCCAGTGTAAAACCGATGATTGCAAAGGGAAGGGCAAATACGGTATGACTGAATTTTACCAGCGAGAAGTAGTCCCTGGCTTTGCTTATTAAAGTATTCATCCTGATCCCAGCAGATTTTGATAAATATGCAGAGTCTCCAAGTCGAATGCCACGAAATATACCATTTCGGGGTGATTTGATTTCTTCAGGAACCTCCTGGTCTCGGTAACAGCTATTGTTGCCGCCAGATCCTTTGGAAATCCGTAGACCCCGGTCGAGATTCCGGGAAAGGCTACTGATGCCAGTTTGTGATCGCTTGCCAGCCTGAGACTGTTCTGGTAACATGATGCAAGGAGTACCGTCTCATCCTCATTTCCTCCCTGCCAGACCGGGCCCACTGTATGAATGACATATTTTGCCCTGAGATCGTGACCCCCGGTAATTTTCGCCTCTCCCGTGGAACAGCCCTTAAGCCCGATGCACTCCTTGAGCAGTCCCGGGCCCGCTGCCCTGTGAATCGCACCATCCACGCCACCTCCGCCCAGAAGCGATGAATTAGCGGCGTTTACTATGGCATCGACCTCCAGGGTTGTGATATCTCCCTCAATAATCGCGATTCTCCCGTCGGTCTTCATCTTCTTACCTGGGCACCCAGGTCTTTTTCATAGATCCTGATCAGGTTATCCATCACCCTGTCAATATTCTTGTCGGTAAGGGTTCTCTGCTCGTCCTGCAATGTAAAGCTTACAGCGTACGACTTCTTGTTCTTTCCAAGCGATTCATTTTCATAAACATCAAAGAGATTCACACCCTTCAGTATGTTCCGCTCTGTTTTGAAGGCCAGGTCGGATATCTGCCTGAATTTTACAGCTGTATCGACCAGCAGCGCCAGGTCCCTTCTCACTGCGGGGTACTTTGGTAATTCCCTGTATTGTATAATATTATTCTTCGCTGCTTTGAGCAGTGCCTCCCATTCAATATGCCCATAAAAGACATCCTGGTCAATGTCAAATTTTCTGAGAACTGCCCTGGATAGTTTTCCGATCTCGGCGATTGCAACGCTGCCCGACATATAGGTGACTGATTCTGAATAATATTTTTTACCACTTTCAGATGTCTGCATCGATTCAGGTGCCAGCCCGGTTCTTGCAAGCACATGTTCAGCATATGACTTCAGCCGGAAGAAATCGGTACGGACCGCTGGATTGTTCCAGCTTGGTTTCTCCCATAAACCGGTAACAAAGAGATCCAGGTCGGTCTTTTCAAAGTAATTATCAACCTTTCTTCCCGGTTTCTCCCTGGGACGGTGGAAATAGACGTTTCCGAACTCGTATAAGCGCAGGTCATTCCTCTGGCGGTTGATATTCCAGGCTATGGAGCTGAGTCCCCCGTACAGCAATGTCTGGCGCATAGCGTTAAGATCCGAGCTTAATGGATTAGCCAGCATTACCAGCTGCCTGGCATCAAAGTCCTCGTTGTTTTCAAACCATGCGGAAGGTACAAGTGAATTGCACATAATCTCAGCAAAACCATTCGCAGTCAATGTGTCGGCAACAATGTTCATGACACGTTCCCTGTCGGGTTTGGAAAGGTAGTTAAGTGTGGAACTGACGTGAAGATCCACCTCAACATTATTATAGCCGTAGATCCTTAAAATCTCTTCAATCACATCAGCCTCGCACGATACATCAACCTTGAAAGACGGTACACTCAGGGTAAGCCCCTCAGAGGTTTCGGATTCGATCCTGAATCCAAGCAGGTCCAGGATTTTCCTGATCGTATCGCCGGGGATCTTTTTCCCGGTAAGTCTTTCAATGTTATGGTATGTAACATCCACCTTTACCGGTTCTTTCTTCCCGGGATATATATCAATAATTTCTGAATGCAGCTTTCCTCCTGCAATGTCGCGGATAAGGATTGCTGCCCTCCTGAGCGCCCATGCCGCAATGTCAGGGTCAGTGCCCCTCTCGAAGCGGAATGATGCATCAGTGTGAAGATCGTGCCTCTTGGCAGTTTTGCGGATAGAAACGGGGTTGAAGCAGGCGCTCTCGAGGAAAATATTCTTTGTCGAGGCGGTAACTCCCGATTTTACGCCTCCGAAAACCCCGGCAATACACATGCCTTCTTCCTGGTTACAAATCATCAGGTCCTTCCCGTTCAGCTCCCTCTCGCTACCGTCGAGTGTCACAAATTTTGTCTTGTCGGGGAGGTTCTTTATAAAAACCTTGCCACCGGTAACTTTATCGGCATCAAATGAATGGAGAGGCTGCCCAATCTCGAACTGGATATAGTTTGTAATATCGACTACATTATTTATGGGATTAAGACCTATTGCCCTCAGCCTGTTTTTCAGCCAGTCGGGCGATTCTGCTATCCTTACGTCATATATGTTCACACCGGTGTACCTTGGGCAGGCCTCAGGGTTCCCGATAATTATTTCGAATGTTTTCCCCGACATGTCCGGCTTAAAATCCTCAACAGGCGGCAGCGTCAGAACTGCCGTTGATCCATTGTTTATGGCAAGGTATGCTGCCAGGTCGCGGGCAACTCCGATGTGGGAACCGCTGTCGATCCTGTTAGGGGTAAGACCTATTTCAAATATAAAATCCTTCGCGATCCTGAAGTATTCGCCTGCAGGAGTACCAGGAACCGCCGACTGGTCCAGAACCATGATGCCTTCATGAGATGTACCCAGGCCTATTTCATCCTCCGCACATATCATCCCTTCTGAGACAGCGCCCCTGATCTTTGATTTCTTTATCTCGAATTTTTCTTCACCCTTGTACACTAAGGCCCCCGGCAGTGCCACGGGAACTTTCTGACCGGCTGCAACATTTGGGGCACCGCATACTATATTCAGGGCTTCTCCCCTGCCTACATTGACGGTATTGACTGAAAGCTTGTCAGCGTCGGGATGTTTGGCAGAGGTAAGAACCTCGCCTATAACAATACCTTCCATCCCGCCCTTGACTGAACACCACTCTTCAGTGCCTTCTATCTCAAGGCCCACTGATGTAAGGATCTCTGCTACCTTGTGAGGATCCAGGTCAATTTTCAGGTAGTCTTTTATCCAGTTGTAAGAGATTTTCATTATAAAGAAGTAATAAATTATCGGATGTGCAAAAGTAAGAATTTTGAGTAAATAGTAAACGATCTGCCCCGATACCTGATAATCGGGCTTTGAGGGAATGGGAGAAAGTTTATCTATATTTGTAGCCTAATTCTGATAATATGAAAGTGGAGAAGGATGACAAGCTGATCCTTGTAACAAATGATGATGGGTTGTATGCAACAGGGTTAATGACCCTGCTTGAGGTGATCGAAGAATTCGGAAAGGTTGTGCTTGTCTCCACCATGGAAAGTATGTCGGGAATGTCGCAGGCCCTCACGGTAAAAACACCACTCAGGGTCAAGCTTCTTGAAGAGAATGAAAACCACAGGATCTATGCCTGCAACGGTACACCGACCGATAGCGTTAAGCTTGCGGTAAACCAGCTGCTCGAAAGAATGCCCGACTGGGTTGTTTCCGGCATAAATCATGGTGCAAATGCCTCGGTAAGCGTCCTGTATTCAGGTACTATGGCGGCAGCTATTGAAGGCTGCCTATACGGCATACCTTCTGTCGGCTTCTCGCTGAATGATTTTTCGCCTAAAGCTGATTTCTCGGTTTGCAGGAAGTATATCAGGATGATAATGAAGAAGCTGGAAAAAAGATCGCTCCCGCCAGGTGTCTGCCTGAATGTTAATATTCCCTCTGTCGCGAAGGAGGAGATAAAAGGGATCAAAATCTGCAGGCAGGCAAGGGGAAACTGGAAAGAGGAATTTGAGAAACGCAAGGATCCTGCCGGGAAGACCTATTACTGGCTTACAGGTTCCTTCAGGAATCATGAGCCGGATGCTACCGATACGGATGAATGGGCCATCGCCAATAAATATGTCTCGGTCGTTCCGGTAACTGTTGATATGACGGCACATTCATATATTAAGGATCTGATAACCTGGTTTAAAAAATGAAAGCTTCACAAAAATATGATACGGTGCTGGCGGGCATCGTTTCAGGATTTATCCTGCCATTGCTGATTGGCCTTATAATCTTTGCAATCACGGCACACGGACGGACCATTGGGGAATACCTTCAGCGGATCAGTGAAGCCAATATCGTTACCCATGCTGTTACCTTATGCGTATTTCCGAATATCATTATATTCCTCATTTTCAACAGGCTTGATATGCTCCGGGCCCTTCGTGGCGTTCTGGCAGCCACAATTGTCTGGGCCGTAGCCGTCTTTATCATAAAGGTGATATAGAATGAAATATTTCATCATCGCCGGTGAGAAATCAGGCGACCTTCACGGATCTAACCTTATAAGGGGACTAAAACTGGCCGACACGCGGGCCGAAATAGCCTGCTGGGGCGGAGAACTGATGGAGGAGGCAGGCGGAAAGCTGCTGATGCATTATAAAAGGCTGGCTTTCATGGGTTTCGTAAATGTTGCACTTAACCTGCGTGCTATCTTCAGAAACATGCGGACATGCCGCGACCAGATAAAGGAATTCTCACCTGATGTACTTATCCTGATCGATTTTCCTGGTTTCAATCTTAAAATTGCACGCTTCGCCACGACAATTAACCTGAAAGTTTTCTACTACATATCCCCAAAACTCTGGGCCTGGAACGAATCGAGAGTGGAGAAGATCCGCCGCTATGTCGACAGGATGTTCATCATCTTTCCATTTGAAGTTGAGTTCTACCGGAAGCATGGGATAGAGGTTCAGTATTACGGCAACCCCCTGGTGGATGAAATAGAAAACTGGAAGAAGGACCAGGCTGTACGGGCAGATGCTTTCGCAGGGACACCTCACGATAATCGCCCTGTCATCGTTCTCCTGGCCGGGAGCAGGAAACATGAAGTCGCTCATATCCTTCCCCAGATGGTCAGGGCCACCGGGAAGTTTCCCGGCTACAGGTTCATACTTGCAGGTGTGAAAAGCATTCCCGGGGATCTTTATTCAAGGATCATCGGGGATCACGATATTGAGATCGTCTACGACAGAACCTATGAGCTCTTCTCAATAGCCGAAGCTGCCCTTGTTAAATCCGGTACCTCGACCCTCGAGGCTGCATTGCTGGATGTACCGCAGGTTGTCTGCTACAGCGGCGATTTCATTTCAATGGTTATAGCCTGGGCCGTTATCAGGGTAAAGTTTATTTCGCTTGTAAACCTGATAATGGGTAAAGAGACTGTGACGGAACTTGTCCAGTTCGATAACAACCCGGCCAGGATAACCGAAGAACTGAAAAAAATAATTAAAGGTGGTGAAGGGAGGGAGAAAATGCTCGACGGCTACAGGGAGCTGAAACAAATACTGGGACCGGCAGGAGCTTCCGTTCGTGTGGCCGGGGAGATGGTCAGACTCTTGAATAAATAATGATAGGAAGATGCCCCGGAAGCTATCTCTGACATTATTTTTCTCATTGACGCTAAGTCTTTTATCATTTTCCCAGGTACGGATCAGGGTACTCACTGCCGTGAATCCAAGGTATGTTTTCTTTTCTGTAGTGTCGGGAAAATTCACTTTGAAAACCTGTACTGCTGATTCACTGAGGCTCGCTGCAGGTGATATTGTTGTGTTTGCAAGATACCGGAACGGTGTAGCGGTAAAAGCAAGGCATTCGGCAGCTTTACAGGCCGATTCGGTGCTTCTCTGCCCATCAGACTCCTGCTCGAGGTTTACCCTGGGCACTGATGACAAAAACTTCAGGGGTGGAATTTATTCAGGCGACCTGCGCTGCATACCTGATATGGCAACCCTTCTCTTTATAAATACATGTGATATAGAATCCTATGTGGCAGGTGTGGTAAGGGCCGAGGGGGGTAACGGCAAAAGAGCGGAGTATTTCAGAACACAGGCGATTATCGCGCGGACATATACATACAGGCATTTTAACCGTCATGCCCTTGACAGGTACAATCTTTGCGATGACACCCATTGCCAGGTTTACAACGGGCTGTCATACGATTCGCTTATAAACAGGGCCGTTGAAGATACAAGGGGAACGGTTATTGTGTCACCCGACAGCAACCTGATCATTTCAGCTTTCCATTCCAACTGCGGCGGTGAGACATCCCCGTCGGGCTATGCGTGGGGATCGTCAGAGCCATACCTGGTGGAAGTGAAGGATCCTTATTGCCTTAAGAGCAGGAATTCGACCTGGACAAGGGAAATCACACTTGACCGGTGGGTGGCCATGCTCAAAAAGAACGGATATAGCGGCAGGACAGATTCTTCGGCTGTCTTCGAATCTGTGCAGCCCGGGAGGACACAGAATTATCTGGTAGGAAAGTTCTCTGTTCCCTTTACCACAATAAGGAAAGATCTCGATCTGAGATCCGCGTGGTTTTCAGTATTCGGCGAAGGTGATACCATCAGGCTCGAGGGAAGGGGATACGGCCATGGAGTGGGCCTGTGCCAGGAAGGCGCCATGGTGATGGCATCCAGGGGGATGACCTGCTTGCAGATTATTTCGTTCTATTATCCGGGTGTTAGGCTGCTTAAAATAGCCGATGCAAAAAAAAGTCACGAAGAGAACACCGGTTCAGGAATAAGACAGGGTAATTGACTATTTTTGGAAATTCTGACAACAGTTATGCTTGCAATATTCAGAAAGGAGATAAACGGTTTTTTCAGCACACTCACGGGATACCTGGTCATTGCAGTTTTCCTGGTGATCAACAGCCTTTTCATCTGGATTCTCCCTGGTGAATACAACATACTTGATACCGGTTATGCCGGCCTCGATACGCTCTTTATCCTTTCACCCTGGATTTTCCTCTTCCTTGTTCCTGCAATAACAATGAAAATGATTGCAGAAGAGAAACGTACCGGCACTATTGAGCTGGTATTTTCAAGGCCCGTAACGGAGAGATCGATAGTTTATGGTAAATTCCTTGCTTCCGTTGCCCTTGTCTTCCTGGCCCTGCTCCCCGGCCTCATCTACTTTATTTCAGTGTGGCTGCTGGGAGAAACCCCCGGGAATATCGACAAGGGAGGAACCCTGGGAGCCTTTGCCGGGCTGTTTTTCCTGGCTTCGGTCTATGCTTCTGCAGGTATCTTTGCATCTTCACTTACCGATAACCAGGTCATAGCATTTATAATAGCAGTGCTGATAGCGCTTTTCATGTTCGCCGGATTCGATTCTTTCGCATACCTGCCTGGCATGAAAAAAATAGACGAGTATTTCATCTCTCTCGGGATAAACGAGCATTATAAGTCGATAAGCAGAGGAGTTATCGATATTAAGGATATGGCATATTTTATTGCAGTTGTGATAATTTTCAACGAAGCTACACGACTTTCACTCCTGTCAAGGAAATGGAGAAAAAGGAGATAATTGATATCCTGCCCGGGAACGTGAGGACGCGAAGCTGGATGCAGTTTGTATCCGCTTCGGTTGCGGCAATTGCATTTGCGGTAGTGGCATCGATGCTCAATATTCGCCTCGATCTTACTGAAGATCACCGCTATACCCTGTCGGGTCCGACTCACAGGGTTCTTGACAAGCTTAAAAATGATGTCTACCTCCAGGTCTATCTCGACGGCGACATGCCTGTGCAGTTTAAGAAGCTGAAAAGGTCCGTCAGGGAGATACTTGACGAGTTCAGGGTTGCCTCCGGCCGGAAAATTGATTACGAGTTTATCAATCCATCCTCCGCCGGTGATGCGAAGGAGCGGAATAAGCAATACGAAACTCTTATCGGAAAAGGTCTCCAGGAATATAATGTTCATTCAAGCGACGCCGGAGGAGGTTCGAGTCAGCGGCTTATTTTTCCGGGGTTGATTGTTAACTATAACGGGATCGAGGTTCCTGTAAATTTTCTGAAAAACAATACAAACAGGTCGGCCGATCAGAGGTTGCTTAATTCAATCGAGGGATTTGAATACGAGCTGGTTCAGACAATTTCCACCATCGCTTCAGATTCTGTGAAAAGGGTGGCATTTGTTGAAGGGCACGACGAGCTTACCGGGATTGAGGTTGCCGACATCACCCTTGCACTGTCCAATTACTTTTTTGTCGACAGGAGTGTCATAAACGGCCGTCCGGGTGTACTGGACAAATATTCTGCAATTGTGATCGCATCGCCGCGCAGGTCCTTTGATGAAAAGGACAAGCTTGTCGTTGATCAGTATATAATGAACGGAGGCAAAGTTTTATGGCTGTTCAACGAGGTGGCGGTGAATGAAGACAGCCTCAGGTTTGGTGAAACGGTTGCAATGTTCAAGCCACTGAATATTGAGGACCAGCTTTTTAAATACGGCGTCCGTGTAAACCCTTCGGTAGTTCAGGATATAGAATGTGTACCCATCCCGATGAAAGTGGTAACAGGCAATTCACGGCAGCAGATCGTACCGGTACCATGGATATATTATCCCCTGCTGTATCCTTCCCAGGAAAATCCTGTGACAAGGAACATTAACAGGGTTGCCGGAAAGTACACCAACTGCATCGATACTGTCGGGCGCGACCCGGAGGTGAAGAAGCAGGTGCTCCTTTCAACATCGAAAAATACAAGACTGGTAAATCCCCCTGTTTTAATTACACTCAGGGAGGCGGATATCACCCCGGCCGAGCGGGAATTCACAAGATCATCCCTCCCTGTTGCAGTAATGCTCAGCGGCACTTTCCGCTCGCTTTACGAAAACAGGATAATCACTTCGCTGGTGAGCGACAGGAATTTCTCATTTAAAGCCTTAAGCAAACCGACAAGGATGATAATCGTTGCCGACGGGAGCATGATAAGAAATGATATCAGCAGGGCCGGCAGGAGAGAAGTACCGCTTCCTCTGGGCCAGGACAGGCTTACATCGCAGGTCTACGGTAACAAGGACTTCCTGGTAAACTGCATTAACAGCCTGGTCGATGATGACGGGTTGATGCAGCTCAGGTCGAGGGAGATGAAGCTGAGACTGCTCGACAGGAAGGCGGTAAAGAACAAGAAAGGGATGATTGAGCTGGTGAACGTGTTACTACCCCTGCTTCTTGTGGCATTAGCCGGTCTCCTGTTCAGTTTTTACAGGAAGAGAACCTACACACGGGCGGTCCGATGAAGCTGACCGGGTTGAAATATATTTTACTGATAGTTGCCTGCCTGGCGATTTTTACATTTATTTTCAGGGATCATATGCCATTCGGGCGTGACAATACCGATTTTGCTGTCAAACCCGGTTCTGAAATCACAGGTGTTGATCTTTTCCAGGGAGAAAAAAAAGTCAGGATCAGGAAGACGGGTAATGACTGGACGGTGAATAAGAAGGATGAAGCCAGGAAACCGGCAATACTCTACCTGATAAATATTCTGAAAGGAATCAGGATCAAATCGCCTGTATCGGCAGAAGTCTTCACTGCCGAGATCGTCAGCAGGAATGTGGACCCTGTCAGGGTTACGGTTTATCATAACAACAGGCCCCTGAAAAGCTATTATGTGTACCGGACCCCCTCGAATAAATACGGCAACATTATGAAGATGAGAATCAGCGCAAAGCCGTATATAGTATGCCTGCCAGGTGATGAGGAGAATATCGGATCCCTTTTCGAGGCAGACGAGCTTTACTGGATGCCCTATTCCGTTTTCAGGTACCTGCCATCACAGATAAGGAAGGTTTCGCTGAAGAACACGGCGGAACCGGCATTATCATTCGAAATAGACAGGAACGGAAGAAGGTTTTCATTCCCGGCCCCGGAGATAAGCAAAGGTTATGATTCCCTGAGGGTAAGGCGATACATATCATATTTTACTGCAATTTCTTTTGAGACATGGGCTGGAGCACTTAATGGTGACATGGTCAAATCAATAGAATCGGGCGAGCCATCATATGTGATAACGGTTACGACAAACGACGGCAAGGATGATGTTCTCAGGATATGGGAACGAAGCAAGGAAGGCGGGAGGGGTGAGAAGGATACTGACAGGGTCTGGGCCGAGAAAAACGACGGCAAGGGTGTTTTCGTGATGAGGTATTTCGATCTTGATCCGATCCTTAAAAAGAGATCCTGGTTCTTTGGGGATTAATTTTTTTAATTTGTGGATAATAGTTTTTTTTGTAATATTGATATTTCAGGAGCGACTGTAAATTATTTTGATTTCCAGATAGTTGCTTCTGCGAATCAGGCTGAATTTTAATAACTGACAAACTTTAAAGCGGCAATTATATGAAATTTGTTGTATCCAGTACCGAACTTCTGAGTCACCTCCAGGCCATCAGCAGGGTTATCAGCTCAAAAAACACACTGCCGATCCTCGATAATTTTCTTTTCAACCTTTCAAAAAAGGAGCTTGAAATAACTGCCTCTGACCTCGAGTCGACACTTATCACCAAGATGAAAATTGAGAATGCCGAGGGAGACGGCCTAATTGCCATACCTGCAAGAATACTGCTTGATACCCTCAAGGAGTTTTCAGTTCAGCCGCTCACGTTTGACATTAACAACGAAACGCTGGCAATAGTGATCAGTTCTGAAAATGGAAAGTTCAGCGTTATGGGTCAGAACGGGATCGACTTCCCGGTACTGCCGGCAATCAAGAAGGATAAAAAATTCTCTTTCACAATTAATGCAGATATTCTCCTGGCAGGCATTAACAGGACATTGTTTGCCACGGCAGATGATGAGCTGCGCCCGGTGATGGGTGGCATATTTATGGAAGCTGCCGACGACAAGATCACTTTTGTCGCATCAGACGCGCATAAACTGGTGAGATACCAGCGTACAGACGCAAAAGCCGATGCAAGTTCGTCATTCATACTTCCCAAAAAACCTGCCTCACTTCTGAAGAACATACTCCCGAAAGAGGAAGGTCCGGTGAAAGTCGATTTTGATGACAAGAATGCATTCTTCACCCTGGCCGATTACAAGGTTGTATGTAGGCTGGTCGAAGGAAACTATCCAAATTACAATTCGGTTATTCCAAAAAATAATCCCAGGAAGGTTACTGTTGACAGGGTCGAATTCTACAATACCCTGAAGAGAGTATCTGTCTTCTCAAACCAGGCAAGCAACCTTGTCAAGCTACAGCTGACAGGCAACCAGGTAATGGTTTCAGCACAGGATATTGACTTCTCAATATCGGCTTACGAAAGGATCAAGTGCCAGTATGAAGGTGAGGAGATGGAGATAGGGTTCAAATCGGTGTTCCTCCTCGAAATCCTTGCTAACCTCTCGTCGCAGGATGTTATGATTGAACTTGCCGATCCCACCAGGGCCGGACTGTTCCTGCCTGCCGAGACAGAAAATGAAGCCGAAGACCTGCTCATGCTTCTTATGCCCATGATGATAAACGCCTGAGATGGATCTTAAGCTCAGGCGGTCACTGGCTTTCATAGACCTTGAAACTACAGGTATAAATATTGTTTCCGACAGGATTGTAGAGATCTCGATACTGAAGATTTCACCTGCAGGAACTGAGGAATGGTTTACCACCAGGGTGAATCCTGAGATGGCAATTCCGCCAAAATCGACAAATATCCACGGCATTAAGGATAGTGATGTAGCCGAATCACCACGATTCAGGGATATCGCTAAAAAACTTGCCGCCTTCCTCGAAGGATGCGACCTTGCCGGTTATAATGCCAATAAATTCGACATACCGGTACTCGCGGAGGAGTTTCTCAGGGTGAATATCGATTTTGATTTCAGGCGGCGCAGGTATGTTGATGTGCAGGTTATCTTCCATAAGAAGGAACAGCGTACACTAAGTGCGGCATTCCAGTTTTACTGCAAGAAGGAACTTGTCGGTGCCCACGGTGCGAAAGCTGATACCCAGGCTACCTACGAAATACTAAAGGCACAGCTGGACAGGTACAGGGACCTTGAAAATGATGTCGAGAAACTGTCGGATTTCAGCTCGTACAATACTTCCGCTGACTTCGTGGGACGGATTATCTTCGACGACGACGGGCGCGAGATATTCAACTTCGGGAAATACAAGGGAAAATTAGTCGAGCAGGTGCTGAAAGACGACCCATCCTACTACTCGTGGATGATGAACGGCGATTTTTCACTTTACACAAAAAAAATACTTACTGAGATAAAACTCAGGGAGTTTGGCAGGAAATAACCTATGAAGATCATCTGCGCGGGACTTAATTACAGGCAGCACACCATTGAGCTTAACTGGCCGTTCCCTTCAGAACCTGTGATCTTTCTTAAGCCTGATTCGTCGATAATAAAGAACAACAAGCCTTTCTTCCTGCCCGGCTTTTCTTCCGATATTCATTACGAGGTCGAGATTGTGGCCAAAATCAGCAAGCTTGGAAAAGGCATTGGAGCCAGGTATGCATACCGTTACTTCGACGAGATAACAGTTGGTATCGACATTACTGCAAGGGATGTCCAGGCAAGGCTTCGGAAAGAGGGCCATCCGTGGGAACTTTCAAAATGCTTCGATGGTGCGGCCCCGCTCGGGAGCTTCATACCTGTAACGGATATCAGGGATGTAAATAACCTTGATTTCAGGCTCGACATAAATGGGACTACGGTTCAGAAGGGAAACACATCAGACATGATCTTCAGCATCGCCGACCTGATAGAATTTTCTTCGAAGTACTTTACACTTAAAACAGGAGATCTTATTTTCACTGGCACTCCTCCCGGAGTCGGACCGCTAAAACGCAACGACCACCTGGTGGCATATATTGAAAATAAACCCCTGCTTGATTTCTACATAAAGTGACTTATCCATTACCACCCTCCTTCTCCAGGTCTCCAGGTCTCCAAGTCTCCAGGTCTCCAGGTCTCCAAGTCTCCAAGTCTCCAGGTCTCCAAGTCTCCAGGTCTCCAGATCTCCAGGTCTCCAAGTCTCCAGGTCTCCAAGTCTCCAGGTCTCCAAGTCTCCAGGTCTCCAAGTCTCCAGGTCTCCAAGTCTCCAGGTC
>Ga0335071_10002052_pt1 | contig 21801 bp, 21 predicted proteins | sample Lox_Sample_15_FD_206724 | JGI IMG/M metagenome (GOLD analysis project Ga0335071, IMG submission 206724) | Soil microbial communities from Loxahatchee National Wildlife Refuge, Florida, United States - Lox_Sample_1.5 | ecosystem: Environmental > Terrestrial > Soil > Wetlands | place: USA... | reverse complement strand
CTGCGGACGGTTCAAGCCTTGCCTACGAAGTTAAAACCATCGACCGGCAAGGGCTGCTGCATGTGCAGATCCTAAAGCTGTCGGTCACCTGGCTTGCCGATGAGGATAACCGCCTCAGCCTTGTCGTCAAGAAGCGTTCGCCCGATATTATCACCCTTGCGGGCTCCTGGCGCATACACGATAACCAGCAGATCGCCTATACCTACGAAAGGCAGGACCTGCAGACCAGGCGCAAGGCCAGCCACACCGTACTGTTCCAGGGGTTCTGGCGGATAAGCGGCGCCAACAAGTTAACCTATATCCTGGAAGGCGGCACAGATTCGAAGTTCGAGTTTCGCGGCCAGATAGAAACGCCGACCATTTACCCGCAGCGGGGGGCCATAAAGTACCGGCTCGGCATGGGGCTGCGGCAGGACAGGCTGATAACCCTTTACGGCACCTGGAAGATCAGCCGTACGTGGGGATTGAATTTCCTGATGCAATACGGCGCAGGCAAGGTCAAAGGCATCGAGTTTGCCGCCCAGCTTTCCTGCGACCACAGGAACGCCTTCGTCTTCCGCTTGAAAGGCGAAGACGGAGAATTCCTGGGCGCGGATGTCGTTTTTACGCATGATTTTCTTAAGGCTTCGGATGTCCAGGCCTTTGTGCGGCTGAAGGCACGCCGGCAAGCGGCGATCGAAGCCGGAATGAAGGTGGTCTTTTAATATGCGCGGTATTATTTTAGCCGGAGGCAGGGCTACTCGGCTTTACCCGATCACACGGGGGGTCTGCAAACAGATGCTGCCCGTCTACGACAAGCCGATGATCTATTATCCGCTTTCCGTGCTGATGCTTGCCGGCATAAAAGACATCCTGCTTATCTCCACCCCTCAGGACACTCCGCGGTTCCGGGATGCGCTCGGCAGCGGCCGGGAACTGGGGATCAAGATATCCTATGCCGTGCAGCAGCAGCCCAGAGGCATCGCGGAGAGCTTCCTCATCGCGGAAGATTTTATTGCCCGCCGGAACACCTGCCTTATCTTAGGAGACAATATTTTCTACGGCCACGACCTTACCGGCATGCTTCGGGATGCGGCAGGCCTCAAGGACGGGGCGGCGATCTTCGGTTACTACGTGCGGGATCCGCAGCAATACGGCGTCATCGAATTCGACAAAAAACAGCGCGTCGTTTCCATCGAGGAAAAGCCGAAGGCTCCCAAATCGAACTGGGCGGTATGCGGGCTCTATTTCTACGACCATCGCGTCGTCGATATCGCCAAGAAGCTTAAGCCTTCGGGCCGGGGAGAGCTTGAGATCACCGACGTCAACCGCTGGTACCTCCAAGACGGCTCCCTTACGGTCAAATTGCTGGGGCGCGGTTATGCCTGGCTTGATACCGGCACCTACGATTCCTTGATCGAAGCGTCGATGTTCATCAAGACCATCGAGGAACGGCAGGCATTGAAGATCGGCTGTATCGAAGAGATCTCCTACCGTATGGGTTATATCACTAAGGCGCAATTGCAGAAGCTGGCAGCTACGATCAATACCAGCTACGGCGAATATCTAATGCGGATCGTCAGGGATGACTAAAGACATTCTTATATTCGGCGGCGGCTTTATCGGTTCAAGGCTCGCAGAGGGCCTGGCCGCGCGGGTCTGCCGCAAAAACATCATGTCGCTGCGGGATGCGCAGGCACAGATCGCCCGTTACAAGCCGAAGGTCATCATCAATTGTATCGGCTATACCGGCGCAGCAAACGTAGATGACTGCGAAAAACAGAAAGACCAGGCACTGTTTGCCAACGTTTTTGTGCCGCTGTTGTTAGCCGAAGCTGCGATACGCAGCGGCATTAAGCTTGTGCATATCAGCAGCGGCTGTATCTATCATTACGATTACCGCAAGGACAAGCCCCTGGCCGAAGAAAAGGACCCGGATTTCCTTGAATTGTATTACAGCCGGACCAAGATCTATGCCGAAAGGGCGCTGGAGGCTTTGACCAGGCAACGCAATATCCTCATCGCCAGGATCAGGATCCCCCTGGATGACCGGCCGCACCCCCGTAATATCCTTACCAAACTTTTGGGGTATAAGAGGGTCATTGATTTGCCGAATTCCATTACCTACATCCCTGACTTCATCAAGGCGCTCAAACATCTTATTTCGATCGACGCCCGCGGCGTCTATAACGTCGTAAATAAAGGCGCCTTGCGGTATCCGCAGCTTCTGGAGGTTTACAAAAGATACGTCCCTGACTTTGCCTGGCAGGTTGTCTCGTACCGGGCCTTGAAGTTGGTAAGAACGAACCTGGTCCTTTCCACGCGTAAGCTGGAAAAAACCGGGTACAAGCCACGGCACATACACAAGGTACTCCAAGAATGCGTCGCGCACTATCTAAGCTGTTAGTTACGGGAGGAGCGGGGTTTATCGGCAGTGCCTTTGTAGCTGAAGCAGTACGCCGGGGCTATGAGGTCACCGTGATCGATAAACTCACCTATGCCGCCGATTTGAAGCGCCTGGAAGGCCTCAAGTCGGCGATCATGTTTTACAAGGCCGACATAGGGGACCTGCGCCGGATGCGCCTGCTGTATGAGCGCCAAAGGCCTGAGGCGGTGGTCAACTTTGCCGCCGAAAGCCACGTAGACCGCAGCATCTATAGCGCCCGGGATTTTATCGAGGCCAACGTGAAAGGCACGGAAACCCTTCTTGAGTTGAGCCGCACCTTCGGCGTAAAACGGTTCATTCAGATCTCTACCGACGAGGTATACGGAGATATCGCGCGCGGCTCTTTTTCCGAGGAGTCGCCCTTGCGCCCCAGCTCTCCTTATGCGGCGACCAAGGCTGCGGCGGACCTGTTGGTACAGGCGTGCGTGCGTACCTACGCATTCCCCGCGCTTATTGTCAGGCCCTCCAACAACTACGGCCCCTGGCAGTATCCGGAAAAATTTATCCCTTTAGCAATCTCCAAGATCCTGCGCAAGGAAAAAATACCCGTCTACGGAAAAGGGACCAATGTCCGGGAGTGGCTCCATGTGCGCGATTGCAGCCGCGCAGTCATGGCGGTGCTACGCAAGGGCAGGGCCGGCCAGGTCTACAACGCCGGCAGCGGCCAGGAAATGCGGAATATCGAGGTGGTCAGGCTCCTCTTGCGCGCCCTGCGCGCCCCCGACGGACTTATTTCCTTCGTCAGTGACCGGCCCGGCCATGATATCCGCTACAAGCTTGATTCGCGCAAGATCCGGCGGGAAACCGGCTGGGGGCCGCAGGCCCGTTTTGCCGAAGGATTGGCCGAAACCCTGCAATGGTACGTGGGTCATAAACGTTGGCTTTTCAGTAAATGGCGGCATATCGCCTGGATGTATAAAAACCGATGATCTGGACGTGTATTGGCACAACCGCAGCGGTATTGACCATGTTCGGATTCGTTCCGCAGATCTTCAAGATCCTGCGGACCAAATCTGCTTCCGACGTAAGCCTGGTCACCATGGTGCAGTTCCTCATCGGGGTAAGTTTCTGGCTTATCTACGGCATCCACCTGCGTGACGCCATTATCATCGGCGCCAATGCCGTGACTTTCCTGACCTTGACCGTGCTGTTGCGCCTTTATTTTCGTTATCGCTAATAGCTTGCACGTACCCTAAGCTGTGCTATAATAATAGGTTAAATGCAGACTAAAATGAAGACCATCGTCACCGGAGGAGCAGGGTTTATCGGTTCGCATCTTGCGGAGCGGCTGGTGCAGGAAGGCCACCAGGTTACCGTTTTGGATAACCTTTCTTGCGGTAGGCTGGATAACTTGAAAGCCGTAGAAGCGCACAAGAATTTCTCTTTTGTGAAAGCGGATATCAGCCAGCCGGAGGCGATCGCCAAGCACTTTAAAGGCGTTGACTGGGTGTTCCATCTGGCTGCCCTGGCCGATATCATTCCTTCCATCGTTGATCCGCATACGTACCATCGCTCCAACGTCGACGGGACCATCGCGGTTTTAGAGGCCTGCCGGCTGCAGGGGGTAAAGAAATTCCTCTACACCGCTTCTTCCTCATGTTACGGCATACCCAAGGCATACCCCACATCCGAATCGGCCGAGATCCTTCCGCAGTACCCGTACGCCTTTACCAAGTATATCGGCGAGCTTTACGCGTTGGCCTGGGCCAAGGTGTACAAAATGCCGGTCATTTCTTTGCGCCTTTTTAATGTCTACGGCCCGCGCTCCCGGACCTCCGGGACCTACGGCGCGGTTATCGGGGTATTCCTGGCCCAGAAGCTGGCTCAGGCGCCCTTTACGATCGTAGGGGACGGCACCCAGACCAGGGATTTTGTGTATGTGAGCGATGTTGCCGAAGCCTTTATAACGGCAGCCGCTTCGGATATACAAGGTGAGGTTTTCAATGTCGGTTCCGGCAGCCCGCAGAGCGTCAATACGCTGGCGTCCCTGCTGGGGCCGCATCCGGCCGTGCACATCCCCAAGCGGCCGGCCGAGCCGGATTGCACCTGGGCGGATATCGCCAAGATCACCCGGATGCTCGGCTGGAAACCGAAAGTATCCTTTAGTGAAGGGGTCAAGCAGGTCCTGGCGCATATCGATTACTGGAAGAATGCGCCGGTCTGGACCGCGGAGAAGATCGATCAGGCAACCAAGGATTGGTTCAAATATCTTTCAGTGTAAACCTATGACAGCCGATACAAGCCGCAAGATAAAAAGCATCGCTGAATTAAGCCGGATCCTGGCGCAGGAGCGCAAGAAGGGCAGGAAGGTCGTCCACTGCCACGGCGTCTTCGACCTGCTGCATCCCGGCCACGTCAAGCATTTCGAATCGGCCAAGAAAAAAGGCGATATCCTGGTGGTCACGCTGACCCGGGATGAATACGTCAACAAGGGACCGGGCCGGCCGATCTTCAACCAGTACCTGCGCGCCGCCACCATCGCCGCGATCGAATGCGTGGATTTTGTCGCCGTCAATGACTGGCCGACCGCGGTTGAAACCATACGGGCGCTGCGGCCGCATTATTATGTAAAGGGGAGCGACTATGCCCAGCGCACCGACGATCTCACCGGCAAGATATACGAAGAGGAGGAGGCGGTCAAGTCCGTAGGCGGCAGGATCCATTTTACCGACGAAATATCCTTCAGCTCTACCGCGCTCATCAATACGTACCTGACCCCTTATCCGGAAGAAGCCCGGGAATTTTTCCACAAATTCAAGAAGCGCTATAGCGCAAAAGACATCTTGGATTACCTGCGCGGGGTAAAAGGCACCAAAGTGCTGGTTATCGGAGACATCATCATCGATGAGTACCATTACTGCGCCGGCATGGGCAAATCCCAGAAGGATAATATCATCGCCACCAAATTTTTGAACGAAGAGGTCTTTGCCGGCGGGGTACTGGCAGCGGCAAACCACCTGGCCGGTTTTTGTTCGGATGTTACCCTGGTCAGCGCCATCGGCACGGAAAACGAATACCGCCAGTTCATCTCTACACACCTAAAGCCCAACATCAAGACCAATTTTTACTACCGCAAAGACGCGCCTACCGTGGTCAAGCGCAGGTTTGTGGACCCTAACTTCCTGACCAAGCTTTTCGAGATCTGCTACTTGGCCGATACAAAGCCTTTGCCCGAGAGCCTGGAGCGCTCGATCCTGGAGTACCTGGCAAAGAACCTTAAAAAATTCGATATGGTGCTGGTCGCGGATTTCGGGCACGGCCTGATCACCCGCAAGATCGTGGATATCCTTTGCAAGAAAGCCAAATTCCTGGCCGTCAACGTCCAGACCAATAGCGCCAATCTCGGGTTCAATTTGATCACCAAATTCCCCCGCGCGGATTATATATGTATCGACGAGCCGGAGATCCGCTTTGCCTGCCATGACCGCTTTTCCAACGTTGAAAAGCTGATCCTGGAGATAAGCCGCCGGCTTTCCTGCGACAAGGTCGTCATTACCCGCGGCCATCGCGGCTCCCTGGCGTATTCGAAGAAGGAAGGCTTTGCGGCCATTCCCATATTTTCCAAGGAAGTCGTGGACAGGATCGGCGCAGGGGACGCCTTCTTTTCCATCACCTCGCCCTGCGCGCATAAGAAGGTCCCCATGGAGGTAGTGGGTTTTATCGGCAATGCCGTAGGCGCAATGAAGGTTTTGATCGTCGGCAACCGCTCTTCGGTAGAGCCGGTGCCGCTGTATAAATATATAGGCACGCTGATCAAATGAAGACATCTACCTTGCAACAGATCGCTGCGGTCTTTTCAGCTATCCAGGCCAGCGCATCCGCCCGGCCCCTGGCTGCGGATGAGGCTATAGCCCTGGCAGTCAGGCAGGTCCTGGCCGCCGCCAAAAAGGGCAACAAGGTCATCTTGATCGGCAACGGCGGAAGCGCCGGGATATGCGGCCACATCGCCGTTGACCTTTTAAAGAATGCCGGGGTCCCGGCTTTAACGTTCAACGACGCAAGCCTGCTGACCTGCATCAGTAATGACTTGGGGTATGAGCAGGTCTTTGCCAAGCCCGTGCAGATGCTGGCAAAAAAGGGGGATATGCTGATTGCCGTCAGCAGTTCCGGAAAATCAAAGAACATCTTGAACGCGGCCAGGGCAGCCTCGCTGAAAGGCTGCCGCATTATTACGCTTTCCGGTTTCAGCCCTGCCAATCCTTTGCGCAAAATGGGCGAACTTAATTTTTATGTCCCGTCTTTTTCTTACGGCGCGGTAGAGATCGCCCACCTGGCGGTGTGCCATGCGGTCGTAGACGGCGTCATCTCCCGAAAACATCATGGATAAATTCAGGATCGACAGCCACAAGTTGATGTATCATGTGGACAGGCTAAAGGACTGGCTCCAAGGCGGCAACATCTGTCCCATCTACGTGGAGATATCCCCTTCGGGTGCCTGCAACCATCGCTGTGTGTATTGCGCCCTGGATTTCATGGAATACCAGCCTAGGCTCCTTGAGGCCCCGCTACTTAAGAAGCGCCTTACCGAGATGGGAAGGGCCGGGGTCAAAAGCATCATGTATGCCGGAGAGGGGGAGCCGCTCCTGCATAAAGGCATCGGGGATATCATCCGCCATACGCATTCCTGCGGCATTGACGTGGCGATCACCTCCAATGCCGTCCTTTTTACGCCGGAGCTGGCGGAGAAAACCCTAGCGCATATTACCTGGTTTAAGGTCAGCATCAATGCCGCCACCCCGCAAACTTACGCCCGCATCCACCGGACAAACCCCGCGGATTTTCAACGCGTCATGCGCAACATGGCTTATGCCGCCGGGGTACGCCGTAAGAAAAAGTATCCTTGCGCATTGGGGATGCAGCTGATCCTTCTGCCGGAGAACTACCGCGAAGTCCAGCTTCTGGCAAAACAGGCCCGCGATATCGGGATGGATTACCTGGTGGTTAAGCCCTATTCGCAGCACCTCTCCAGCAAAACCATGCGCTATAAAAACATAAAGTATGAAAAATATTTGCCGCTTGCAGCGAAGCTGGCCCGTTTCAATACGAAAGATTTCAACGTGATTTTCCGCGTGCATGCCATGAAAAAGTGGGATCAGGCGCAGCGGACATACCGGCATTGCCTGGCGCTTCCTTTCTGGATGCACATCGATGCCGGCGGGAATGCCTGGGCCTGTAGTACGTATCTAAAGAACGATAATCCTGCGCAAAACAGGTTTTTCATCGGCAATATTTACGAAGATACTTTCCGGAAGATACTGGAAGGCCCCAGAAGGCGGCTGCTCGTGCATTGGGCTGCCGAGAAGCTGGATACCTGCCGCTGCCGGGTAAACTGCAGGATGGACGAAGTAAACCGTTACCTTTGGGACCTGACTCACCCGCCGGAGCATGTGAATTTTATCTAACGCCATGGCTACGCTTACTCCCCAGACCAAAAAAGAACTGCTGTTTACCATGCTTAAGATCAGGCGGTTCGAAGAAAAGATCACCGACCTGTACCCCGAGCAGCAGATGAAGACCCCGGTGCACCTGTGTATCGGCCAGGAGGCCTCAGCCGCCGGCGTCTGCGCGCACCTTACCAAAGACGACTACATCTTCAGTACGCACCGCAACCACGGCCATTTTATCGCCAAGGGCATTGACGTAAAGCCGTTCATGGCCGAGCTCTATGGCAAGGCCGCCGGCTGTTCCCGGGGCAAGGGCGGCTCGATGCACATCGTCTCCTTGCCGGAAGGCATCTTCGGCGCCTCCGCCATTGTCGGGGCGGGCATGGCCTTAGGGGTGGGCGCGGCATTAGCCATAAAAATGAAAAAGGAAAAGCGGGTTACCGTCACCTTCTTCGGCGACGGCGCTGTTGACGAAGGCACATTCCATGAGAGCCTGAACTTCGCGTCCTTGAAAAAACTGGCCGTTGTCTTTGTCTGTGAAAACAACTTTTATGCCACTAATTCCCCGCAGTCTGCCCGTCAGTCTCAGGACAATATTAGCCTCCGGGCAGGAGGCTATGGTATGCCGGGAGTCCAGCTGGACGGTAACGACGTGGAGAGTATTTACCGCGCCGCCGGCCAGGCAATAGAGGCAGCCAGGAGCGGGAAGGGGCCGGCGCTCATCGAATGCCGGACCTACCGGTGGCGGGGCCACGTTGGGCCGGAATGCGATTATGAGAAAGGCTGCCGTTCCAAGGAAGAGCTGGCGGAGTGGATGGAAAAATGCCCCATTGCCGGCTATAAAGAGGAACTGCTCAAAAATAAGGTCATCACTCCTGCGGAATATGAAACCAGGATGCAGGAGATCGACCGTCAGATAAACGCGGCGGTTGCCTTTGCCAAAGAAAGCCCATTTCCTGATGCCGGCGAAATATTCCGGGATGTCTATTACGGAACCGTATAACTATGCCCTGGACCAAGGTCTATATCGATAAAGCGGATTTTGAGAACACCCTGGCAAAAGAGGGCCTGCGGGGGATAACCTGCCGGGAGGCGATACGCGAAGCCCAGGAGCAGATGCTCACCAGCGATAAAAACGTATTCATCCTGGGCGAAGGCGTTGACGACGCAGCCGGTATTTTCGGGACCACCCTGGGTCTGGCGCAGAAGTTCGGTACAGACAGGGTATTGGATATCCCGGTGGCAGAGAACGGTATGACCGGAGTGGCAATCGGCGCGGCCATGGCCGGGATGCGGCCGGTCTTCGTGCACATGCGCATGGATTTTTTGCCCATGTGCATGGACCAGATCATCAATCATGCGGCAAAGTGGTGCTACATGACCGGCGGCAAGGTCAATATCCCCCTGGTGGTCAGGAGTATTATCGGCAGGGGTTGGGGTTCTGCGGCGCAGCATTCCCAGGCTCTGCATGCGTTATTCGCGCATATCCCCGGCTTAAAAGTGGTCATGCCGGCAACCCCGTACGACGCCAAGGGGCTTCTGGTAGCCGCGTTAAAAGACGGCAATCCCGTCATGTGCATCGAGCACCGCTGGACCTATGATTACATCGGTTATGTGCCTGCGGAAATATACGAGGTCCCTATCGGCAAGGGCCTGGTCAGAAAGGCCGGCAAGGACGTCACGGTAGTGGCGCTTTCGCTGATGGTCTATGAAGCGATGCGGGCGGATAAAACCTTGCAGGCCGAAGGCATCGATATCGAGATCATCGACCCCCGCAGCATTAAGCCCCTCGATGAGGAGCTGATCCTGGATTCGGTAAAAAAGACCGGCAGACTCGTTATCGCCGACGTAGGCTGTAAGACCGGCGGCATTGCCGCAGAGATCATTGCCGGCATCGCCGAAAGGACCCCTGAGATCTTAAAGGCGCCGGTCCAGCGCGTCTGCCTGCCGGATACCCCGACCCCTGCCAGCCCGGCCCTTGAAAAAGAGTACTATCCGCAGGTGCAGCACATCGTCGATGCGGTAAAGCAGACCTTGCGCACGCCTGCCGGAGGCAATAAGGGCTCTTTTCCCCAGGACAAGTTCGATGTTTCGGTGGTCATGCCCGCCCTCAACGAGCAGGAGAATATCCAGGTCGCCATCGTCAATACCCTCAAGGCCATGGCGGATTGCAATATCCGCGGCGAGATCGTCGCGGTCAATGACGGAAGCACCGACAAGACCGAGGAGTTGATCAAGGAGATATCTCAAGGGGACGGCCGGGTCAGGTTTATCCGGCACGAAAAACCCAAAGGCATAGGCAGCTCTTTCTGGGACGGCGTTGACGTTGCCAGGGGGGATGTGATCGTGATGCTGCCGGGAGACAACGAGAACGACCCCTGGGAGATATTCCGGTATTTTAAGCTCCTGGAGCACGTCGATATCATCATTCCTTTTATTTTCAACCGGCAGGTCAGGTCTGTCTTCCGCAATGCCCTTTCTTTTGTCTACCGCTTCATTATCAACAGCACCTTTGCCGTAAACTTCAACTATACCAACGGCACCGTGCTCTACCGCAAATCAGTCTTAAAAGAGCTGCCGTACCGCAGCTGCGGTTTTTTCTTCCAGACCGATATCCTGGTCAGGACCGTAAAAAAAGGCTACCTGTTCTCCGAGGTCCCTTACCGTCTGGGCCTGCGCAAGTCAGGCGTTTCCAAGGCGGTTTCTTTCCCGTCGCTTTTACAGGTCATTAAAGGATACCTGCGCCTGGTGCGCGACTACTATTTCCATAAGCACGAAAAAACCCGGACGTTTACTTCCGACTCCGTGTCGGCCAAACGCTACCGCACATGATCGAAACCAAGAATATACCCGCGCAACTGGTCTTGGACGGCCACAAACTGCTCTGGCATAAAGACAGGGTAGAGGCATGGCTGCGCGGGGAACACATCGCCCCCATCACCATCGACTGTGCGCTTACCCGGGGATGCACCTATCGGTGCGTGTACTGCTACGGCCAGCTGCAGGCAAACGACGAAAAGAAGATGACGGGCGACGTCATCTTCCGTTTCCTCGACGATGCCGCCGAGATCGGGGTCAAGGCGGTCAGCTTTGTCAGCGACGGGGAAAGCACCTGTTCCCCGCACGTCTATGATGCGATCCTGCGCGGCAAGGCCAACGGCCTGGATATGGCCCTGGGGACCAACGGCTACCTGCTTAAGGACGAAAAGCTTGAGTCTCTCCTGCCGTGCCTGACGTACCTGCGTTTCAATATGTCTGCGGCCGAGCCCGGCCGGTACGCCAAGATCATGGGGTGCAAACCCGACTGTTTCCGGAAGGTCTGTGAGACGGTCAAAAAGTGCGTAGCCATCAAAAAAAAGAACGAGCTGGCAGTGACGCTGGGGTTACAGATGGTGCTTATGCCTGATTTTGCGGACCAGGTCATTCCCTTAGCAGAACTGGGCAAAGAGCTGGGGGTGGATTACCTGGTTATCAAGCATTGCAGCGATGATGAGCACGGTGGCCTGGGGGTCGAATACGAAAAATACTTCGGCCTGGTTGAGCTGCTTAAGAACGCAGAGGCGCGTTCCAACCAGGAGTACCTGGTAAAGGCAAAATGGTCAAAGATCTTAAGCGGCGGCAAGCGCGCCTACGCACAGTGTTACGGCCCGCCGTTCATCGTTCAGTTTTCCGGCTCCGGCCTGGTTGCGCCCTGCGGGATGCTTTTTAACCGCAAGTACAAGAAGTACCACATCGGCAACATCGTCGACACATCCTTTAAGGAGTTGTGGCAGAGCGAGCGCTACTGGAAGGTCATGGACCTGATCGCCTCGCCCGCCTTCGATGCGCGCAAGATGTGCGGCACGCTGTGCCTGCAGCATAAGGTAAACGAATTTTTGTGGGATTTGAAGCAGGGCAAGGCCGGATTGCAGCAAGCACCCGGACAGCGCCCTTTGCACGTTAATTTCATTTAACCGATGCCCGATATCGTCATCGCCGCTAAATGCGCGCCGCAGGAGGGTATCCTTTCTGCGATCAGGAGCTCGGGGCTGGAGGCGGTAGAGCTCTACCTTTCCCGCCAGATAGTTTCGGACCTTGGCGCCGTTATCCGTACTGCCAGGAAGTTCCCTTTCCGGTATGCGCTCCATGCGCCTAAAGACAGCTATGACCCCGTGGGGCTCCAGAGGCTTGCCGAGGCAATCGGCGCGCGGGTCATCGTATTCCACGACATCTATTGGGATGACGAGTGGAAGCGCATCGTAAACGTTTTTAAAAGCAGCGGCATCAAACTGTGCGTAGAGAATACCTCGGATGTCGACCAGCCGCTCAAATTCATGCGCCGCTGGGGCCTGGGCCGGTGCCTGGATCTGGAGCACCTGCAGATGCAGTGCGCAGGCGTCTATGAAAAGGAATTTATGCTGGTTATGGCCCAGGCAGGCCACGTGCATCTGACCGGCTATGTCGCCGGTTCGGACCGCTGGCATTCGCACATACACCATTCCCGCCGCCATGGGTTTTATATGCTGGACCTTTTGAGGGCTTCGGGATACAAGGGCATGGTCGTCTCGGAGGCACGGGTCGGCCTGCAGACGTTCGCGGAGTTCAAAAAGCTGCACGGGTTTTATCGGTCCTGGGAACAGAAAGGCAGGAAGCGCTAAAATGGCTGTAGTGCTGGTAACGGGTTCATGCGGCCTGATCGGTTCGGAGGCATCCAGTTTTTTTTGCGAGCGCGGCTTTGACGCCGTAGGCATCGACAATAATATGCGCCGGTTCTTTTTTGGCAGGGATGCCGGCATCCTCTGGAATAAAAGGCGCCTGGAGAAAAAATATAAGAACTACCGGCATTACGATACTGACATACGCAATGAGCCGGCGGTACGCAAGGTCTTCAAGGCATACGGCAAGAATATCAAGCTCATCGTGCATGCCGCGGCCCAGCCTTCGCATGACTGGGCAGCCCGTGACCCCAGGATCGATTTCGAAGTCAACGCTGCCGCTACCTCAACGTTGCTTGAGGCATTCAGGGCCTATTGCCCGTCTGCGGTATTTACCTTCCTTTCGACCAATAAGGTCTACGGCGACCGGCCCAACCGCCTGCCGCTGGCGGAGCTGGCAAAACGCTACGAGCTCCCCAGGGGCCACCGGTATTATAAAGGCATCGATGAGACCATGAGCATCGACTCTTGCCTCCACAGCCTCTTCGGCGCATCCAAGGTAGCCGCGGATGTGCTGGTCCAGGAATACGGCCGTTATTTCGGGTTGAAGACCGGGGTCTTCCGGGGCGGATGCCTTACCGGGCCTCTGCATTCCGGCGCAATGCTGCACGGATTTTTATCGTATCTGGTAAAATGCTGCATCACGGGGAAAAGGTATACCATCTACGGCTATAAAGGCAAACAGGTCAGGGATAATATACATTCCTTTGACCTGGTGAGTGCATTGTATCATTTCTTCCGCTCCCCCCGGCCAGGCGAAGTATACAATATCGGCGGCGGCAGGTTTGCCAATGTTTCCGTCCGGGAGGCGATCGAGCTGTGCGAAAAGGTCTGCGGCAAGAAAGTAAAACATACCTATGTCAAGGATAACAGGATCGGCGACCACATCTGGTGGATCAGCGACGTATCCAAATTCAAGGCGCACTATCCCGGCTGGCGGCAGACCTGGGGCATCGAAGATACCATCCGGCAGATTTTTGACGCGCACAAGGCCCTCGCATGAGATATAAGACCATTCTGATCACCGGCGGCGCAGGTTTTATCGGCAGCAACCTGGCGGTTTTCCTGAAACAGCGGTATCCGAAAACGCGGGTCATTGCTTTGGATAACTTAAAAAGGCGCGGCAGCGAACTGAACCTGGCGCGCCTGAAAGGGCACGGCGTGATATTCGCCCACGGCGACATACGCAATCCCGAAGACCTTGCCCTGGATATCCGAGAAGGCCTGTTGGTTGAATGCTCTGCCGAGCCGTCCGTGCTGGCCGGCTACACCGATAATCCCGCCTATCTCATCAACACCAACCTTGTCGGGACGGTCAACTGCCTTGAGTTTGCCAGAAAGAACCGCTGCGACGTCATCTTTCTTTCTACTAGCCGGGTATACCCTTATGCGGCCGTCAACGCGATAAAGGCCGGGCAGGACGATACCCGTTTTCGCTGGCTGGCATCGCAGCGGATACCGGGCTGGTCACCCGCCGGCATCTGCGCGGGCTTTACCACTGACGGTCCCAGGACCCTATACGGAACGACAAAACTGGCTTCGGAGTTCATCCTTCAGGAATACGCGCAGGCCTACGGCATCAAGACGGTGGTCAACCGCTGCTCGGTGGTGGCCGGCCCCTGGCAGTTCGGCAGGCTCGACCAGGGTGTCTTTGCCCTCTGGATGCTGGCGCATTATTTCAAAAGGCCGCTGCGTTATATCGGCTTCGGCGCGCAAGGCAAGCAGGTCAGGGACGTATTGCATATCGACGATCTATGCGCATTGATCGATCGGCAGATCGTTTCTCTGCCCAGGATATCCGGGAATACCTATAATGTCGGCGGAGGCAATGCCTCCAGCCTTTCTCTGCGCGAAGCTACCGGCTTATGCGAACGCATCACCGGCAACCGCATCCGGATAACCCGCACACCGACCCAGCGGCCCGGAGATATCAGGATATACATCACCGATAACCGCAGGGTCTCGGCGGATACGGGCTGGAAGGTTAAAAAGGCCCCGCCTGCGGTACTGAACGATATATTTACGTGGATACGCGGCCATGAACGGGCCCTTACACAGGGCATGGGGGGAGGCAGGGGATGAAGAAGAAAGCGCTGATCACCGGTATCGACGGCCAGGATGGCTCGTATCTATCGGAGTTCCTGCTGGAACGGGGGTATCAGGTCCATGGCATGGTCAGGCGGGTTGCCTTGGAAGACGCAGAGCACCACCTTTGGAGGATAAAGCATATACTCAACAAGGTCATTCTTCATCCGGGCTCCCTGGAAAGCTATCCCAGCATCTTTAAGATAATCGAAAAGGTCAAGCCGCAGGAGTGTTACCATCTGGCAGCCCAGAGCTTTGTCAGTTATTCTTTTCAGGATGAGTTCTCTACTATCAATACCAATATCAACGGCACGCATTTTGTTTTGGCTGCCCTGAAAGAGAAGGCGCCGAAATGCAAATTCTATTTCGCGGCCACCAGCGAAATGTTCGGCTTGGTCTCCCAAACACCCCAGAACGAACATACGCCTTTTCATCCCCGTTCTCCCTACGGGATCTCCAAAGTGGCGGGATTCGACATGACCCGGAATTACCGGGAGTCCTACGGCTTGTTTGCCTGCAACGGCATACTCTTCAATCACGAGTCCCCCCGCCGCGGGTTTGAGTTCGTCACCCGCAAGATCACCAGCAAAGTCGCCGAGATAAAATTCGGCCTGGCCAAGGAATTAAGGCTGGGCAACCTCGAAGCAAAAAGGGACTGGGGTTTTGCGGGCGATTACGTAAGCGCGATGTGGCTGATGCTTCAACAGGACAAGCCCGATGATTACGTCATTGCCACCAACCAGACGCATTCGGTAAAAGAGTTCGTGCAGCTGGCGTTTGAATACGCGGGCCTTGCCTGGCGCAAATATACCGTCATAGATAAGATATTCTACCGGCCCGCGGAGGTCCGCGCGCTACGCGGCGATTATGCAAAGGCGCGCAGGAAACTTGGCTGGAAGCCGAAGGTACAATTCCCTCAGCTGGTCAAAATGATGGTTGAAGCGGACATCGCCCGGGTCGCGGTGATCAAACGGAGCATCTTTAATGCTGAAGATTAGGGTAGGGGATTTCCGGCTCGGGGCTCCGGAAAAAAAAGCCATACACCAGATCCTGGATAGCGGCCGCCTCTCCGAAGGGCCCAAGGTAAAAGAGTTCGAGGACAGGTGGGCGCGTTTTATCGGTACTAAATACTGTGTCTTGGTCAATTCCGGCACCTCGGCCCTGATCGCCGGCCTGTGCGCGTTAAAGTCCCTGTACCGGCTGAAAGACAAGGCAAAGGTCATCACCTCGCCCTTGACGTTCATCGCCACGGTCAATGCGATAGTCGCCGCAGGCCTTGAGCCGGTATTCGCGGATATCGAGCCGGATACGTTTGCGATCCGGCCGGAAGAGGTCGAGCGTGCGATACGCAGGCACAGGGATGCCGCGATCATCCTGCCGGTGCACTTGATGGGCTACCCCGCGGATATGCGGGCGATAAACTCCCTGGCGCGCAAATATAAACTGCTGGTTGCCGAAGATGCGGCACAGGCGCACGGCAGCCGGTTCAACGGGAAAAAGACGGGCGCCCTTGCGCAGCTTGCCTGCTATTCATTCTATATCGCGCACAATATCCAGGCCGGCGAGATGGGCGCGGTAGTTACCGACAACCTTGCGCTCTGCCGCCTGGTCAAGAAGATCAAGGCGCACGGCCGCATGTGCGATTGCCCGGTCTGCGTCAGGGCACAGGGCAGGTGCCCTCAGCTTAGTTCTTACAAGGGCAAGGATGATTTTGACCCCCGGTTCTACCATGATGTCTTCGGTTTCAACTTCAAGACCATGGAATTCCAGGCGGCCTTAGGCTTGATGCAGCTGGCAAAAGTGCATCAGATTATCGAAAGGCGCAAGCACAATGTCCGTTACCTGAATGAAGGGCTGGCTTCTCTGAAAGGCCTCCTGCGGCTGCCCGTCTATCGTGACGGCGTAAGCTACCTGGCGTATCCGCTGGTTATCCGTGACCCCGCGGTTGTTTCGCGCAAGGCGCTGCGGCAGCAGCTGGAGGCAGCGGGGATAGAGACCAGGCCTTTGTTCGGCTGCATACCGACGCAGCAGCCTGCGTATGCGCACCTAAGGCAGCGCTACCTGGGCAGGCTGCCGAATGCCGAGTATGTCGGCTTGCACGGTTTTTATATCGGCTGCCATCAGTACCTTACGCGCCGGGACCTCGATTACATCATTAAGACATTTAACCGCATCTTAACGTAAAGGACCTCGCATATGAATTTCTGGCAGGGAAAGAAAGTCCTGGTTACCGGCGGAGCCGGCTTTATCGGCAGCCATCTTACCGAGAAACTCTTGCACAAGAACGCAGTTGTCCGCATCCTGGACAATTTGAGCCACGGTACCCTGGAGAACCTGAGTGCCTGCCGCGACAAGATAGAATTCGTTAACGGCGATATGCGCCAACTGGATACCTGCCGCCAGGCAGCCCGGGGCTGCGAAGTAGTCATGCATTTGGCGGCCAGGGTCGGAGGCGTCGGATATAACGTTGCGCATCAGGGGACGATGTTCACGGAAAACGTCCTACTGAGCACCAATATGATGGAGGCTGCCCGGCTTGAAGGCGTGCAACGTTATTTGTGCGTTAGTTCCGCCTGCGTGTACCCGCGCTTCTGCACCATACCGACCAAGGAAGAGGAGGGGTTCAAGGATGAACCGGAACCCACCAACTTAGGCTACGGCTGGGCCAAGCGCATCGCCGAGATCCAGGCGCGCACGTATATCGACGAATTCAGAATGAACATTGCTATTGTCCGCCCCTACAACTCGTACGGGCCCCGCGACCATTTTGAGCCGGAGAAGGCCCATGTGATACCTTCGCTGATCAACAAGATCTCTTCGGGCCAGGACCCGCTGGTAGTCTGGGGTGACGGCCTCCAAACGCGGGCCTTTGTATACGTGACCGATATCGCCGAAGGCATGATGCTGGCTATCGAAAAAGGGGTTTTCGGCCAGCCGCTCAATATCGGCACGGAAGAAGAGATCACCATCAAGGCCCTGGCAGAGCTGCTGATAAAGCTATATGGCCGCTCCATCCGGCTGAAATTCGACGCCACCCACTTGGGAGGCCAGCCGCGCCGCAATGCCGATATCTCCAAAGCCAAACAGCTGCTCGGCTATGCGCCTGCCGTAACCCTGGAACAGGGGCTGGCCAAGACCATCGCCTGGCACAGGCAAAGGACATGAGAAGCTTAGTCATATTAACGTATAACGAGATCAAGGGTTCCCGGGCGCTGTTCGATAAGATACCGTTTTCCGCCTGCGATGAATGTGTGGTGGTTGACGGCGGCTCCATTGACGGCACGGCGGAATTCTACCGCACCGAAGGCATCCGCGTAGTCGACCAGCAGGACCGGGGCAGGGGCGCGGCATTCTGGGTGGGCCTGCGGGAGACCCGCGGGGACTGCATCGTAGTCTTTAGCCCCGACGGAAACGAAGACCCCGCAGACATCCCGAAGCTGTTTGCGCTTCTGGAGGAAGGCTTTGATATGGCCATCGCCTCCCGGTTCATGCCGGGTTCCCGCAACGAAGAGGACGACTCGCTGCTGCCTTTGCGCAAATGGGTGAATATGATGTTTAGCTGGTGCGCCAATGTCCTTTGGCAGGGGAAGGTAACCGATTCCATCAACGGCTTCCGGGGGTTCCATCGCGAAGCATTCCTGCGCATGAACCCGAAAGTCAACGGTTTTGTGATCGAGTATATAATGACGATCCGCGCGCTTAAGCTGCGGTTGAAGATAAAGGAGATCCCCACCATCGAAGGTTCGCGGATAGGGGGTAAAAGCAAGGCGCGGTCATTTCCTACGGGTATCGAGTTCTTGCGTAACCTTTTCCATGAGATCAGGGTCGGAAAGTCTTTTGAATGAAAAAGCGCCTTAAGATCATTGTAGGAGCAGTGTTGGGCCTGGCTGTCGCGCTTGGCAGCCTTTATTTCTTTTGGCTGACCCCGCGCTACACCGTTCCCATACTTATCTATCACGAGGTTAGCCATAAAAAAAGCCTGCTTTCGGTCACCCCTGAGAATTTCGAACAACAGATGCGCTACCTGAAGGCAAAGGGATATCGCGTCATCTCTCTGGGGGAATTGGCCGAAAGCATAAAAGAAAGGAAGAAACCCTTCGCGCGCAGCATCGTGATTACCTTTGATGACGGCTTTAAGAGCGCGTTTACGGACGCTTATCCGGTCTTGAAGAAGTATGGTTTTCCGGCTACCGTATTCCTCATTTCCAACAAGATCGGCACCGACGCAAGGTATTTGAATTGGGATCAAATCCGGGAGATGTCCGCGCACAACATCTCTTTCGGCGGCCATACGGCGAATCACGTGTATCTGCCTTCGGCAGCAAACAGCGGCTCTGCCTGGGAAGAAGTCGCCGGGTGCAAAAAGAGCATCGAAGCGCATATCGGTCTACCCGTCGATTACTTCTGTTATCCTTTCGGAGGCGTAAATCCCCGGATAGAAGAGCTGGTCAGGCGGGCAGGGTATAAGGGGGCCTGCACGATCCACTGCGGTTTCGACAAGTTCAATAAGACGAATCTCTATGAGTTGAACAGGATCTCGATACGTAACGGCGATCCGTATTTTTCGGCCTTTAACCTGTCTGCACCGCTGTGGTTCCGGGCGAAGGTATCAGGGTATTACGACATTTTTCGTAAAGTCGGAAAAAAGAATTGACCATGAATACGCAACCGCTCGTTTCTGTAATTATCCCCACATATAACCGCAGCCATCTGCTGCCGCGCGCCATCGAATCCGTCTTGAACCAGACCTGGCAGGCCATCGAGCTGGTCATCGTGAATGACGGCTCCGTTGATGCCACCCAGGAAGTCATCGACAGCTACCTGCGCAAAGACAGGCGCGTCGTTGGCCTGAAAAACGACCGGAACATGAAGCTCTCGCATGCGGTAAACGCAGGCATCGAGCGCAGCCGGGCGGATTTCCTGATGTTCCTGGATGACGATTGCGAGTACCTGCCGGAATGCGTAGAAAAAAAGATGGCCTTCTTACGGTCTCTTTCTCCGGAACCCGCCATTCTGTATAGCAATATGTGGATGGAAAAAACCGGCGCCGTGCCGATGGTACCCTTACACTTAAAAAATAAACTCTTGACCGTAGATGATATGTTCAACTGCAGGTATCCGCTCCTGGAACCGTCTACTTGGCTGTGCAAGAAGGATTGCCTGCGAAGGATTGGTGCCTTTGATGTGGACCTTAATGCCTATACGGACGTTGACCTGCTTATGCGCGCTCTTTTGGCCGGCGAGTGCGTGTATTTTTTCAACCAGCCTGTATGCATCAAACATAAACAGGAGGGGATATCTACCGTTACGGCAGATTATGTGGAACGGAAAGAGCAGTTTTTAAAAAAACAAATTTCCTTGCTCCGGGGGCACAAAAAGTACCTTTCTCGTTTTTATTACGCTCTCGGCAAAGACCTGGCCGCTTTACGTGAATTTAAAAAAGCGAGGGATTCTTTCAATCAGGCGTTTTTATGCGATCCTCTTGCGCCGAAGTACTTTTTAGAGATGGCCTACGCGGCCATGCGTAGCTGGTTTCATTGATACCCGGAGGAGTGCCCATGTCAAATGTTTTGAATAGTATGTTGTACTGGTCGATAATCCTGCTTCCTTTTTCCGTAGGCGTTTCCCCCGGCTTTGCCAATGCGGTTATCGCCGTGATCATCATTACCTGCCTGGCTGTCCGCATGCAGTCAAAAAAGCCCATCCGGCTGCCTGCGGCCATATCGGTGCCGCTATTGTGTATCGTCATATTCTCCCTGGCTTCCTTCTGGAATACCGTCGATTACCGCGCCAGCGCCCAGGGGATGATTAAGCTCCTCAAACACATCCTGCTATTGCTGGCCTGCGCATACGGCATCAAAGATAAGGCACATTTCAAGAAGATCGTCATATCGGCTGCCTGCGGGATAGCCCTGGTTTCCATCGACGCCCTCTGGCAGATGACCTTTGGGAAGGACTTTATCTACGGCAATCCCATGCAATCAAGTATTATCGGCCTGGCGCGCGCGACTGCCGTTTTTCCGGGCACTAATGCAATGGCAGTCTATCTTGCCGCGATCACCCCCCTGGTGGTCGGCCTGGCGTTCTTTTGCCCTCAGGAAAAGCACAAGGTTTTCCTGAGGTTTGCCGGGATCCTGGGTTTGGCCGGCATCTATGTGGCATTTTCCCGGGGAGCGGCGATAGGCGCCTACGTGGCCTTGCTCATCTTCGGCATATCCCGGCGCAAGCGCGTATTCACCGTCGTCCTGTTGCTGGCATTATTGCTGTACCCCTTCATCATGCCAAAACAAATAAAAGGCTGGGTAAAACAGATACATTACAATCCGGCCATCTTCCTGTGCAACGAGGACCGCCTTTATATTTACCTTAATGCCCTGAACATGATACGCCACCATCCCTTCGTCGGCGTAGGGGTTAATGCGTTTTCGATCAGTATCGACGCCTACAGGGTTAAGGGCGTTAACGCGCCTTACATCGCGCCCAGGATCTATGCGCACAATAACTTCCTGCACATGGCCGGCGAGATCGGGCTCCTGGGGCTGGCCGCATTCATCTGGTTTTTATTCGCGGTTTTCCGCAGGGGGATACGCCTTTTTCGCCGCACCCCGGACGACTATGTCAAGGTCCTGGCTGTCTCTGCGCTGGCCTGTTGTGCGGCTTTCTTAATCAACGGCCTTACCGAGACCAGCCTTTACTATGCGCGGGTTTCGATGACCTTTTGGTATATGGCCGGCCTTTCTTTGGCCTTGGAAAACGTATGACAAAGATCCTCGGTATTTCCTGCTTTTACCATGACAGCGCTGCCGCCCTGATACGCGACGGCGCTATCGTCGCCGCGGCACAGGAAGAACGCTTCACGCGCAAAAAGCACGATTTTAATTTTCCGGCGCACGCCATCGCCTACTGCCTGGCGGAGGCTGGCATCAAGGCCGCAGGCCTTGATGCCGTGGTTTTTTACGACAAGCCGTTCATCAAATTCGAACGCATCCTTGAAACATCCCTGGCATATGCGCCGACAGGGATCAGGCAATTTGTCCAGGCAATACCGCTGTGGCTGAAGCAGAAGCTCTGGATACCGGAGCTTATCCGCAAGGAGCTTTCCTACGGCGGGAAAGTTTTGTTTACTTCGCATCACGAATCGCACGCGGCAAGCTCTTTTTATCCTTCGCCTTTTGCCGAGGCGGCTTTTCTGACCATGGACGGCGTGGGGGAG
>Ga0335071_10002051_pt1 | contig 21802 bp, 18 predicted proteins | sample Lox_Sample_15_FD_206724 | JGI IMG/M metagenome (GOLD analysis project Ga0335071, IMG submission 206724) | Soil microbial communities from Loxahatchee National Wildlife Refuge, Florida, United States - Lox_Sample_1.5 | ecosystem: Environmental > Terrestrial > Soil > Wetlands | place: USA... | reverse complement strand
CCGCCTCGGTCGCCTCGTCGACGGCCGACCCGGACCCGACCGACAACACGGCCACCGCCGACACCACCGTCGTCGCGTCCGCGGACCTGAGCATCGTCAAGACCGGGCCCGCCACCGCGGCCGCGGCGTCGTCGGTGACCTACCAGCTTGTCGTCGGAAACGCCGGACCCTCGGACGCGACAAACGTCTCGGTGACCGACACCCTGCCGCCCGGCGTGACGTTCGTGTCGGCGACGGGGACCGGCTGGACCTGCACCAACAGCGGGAACGCCTCCGTCACGTGTACCCGAGGGACCCTGGCGGCCGCGGCGTCGGCGCCGACCATCACCGTCGTCGTCACCGCACCTGACCAGCCGACGACGCTCGCCGACACCGCGAGCGTGACGTCGTCGACCAACGATCCCGATCCGGGCAACAACACGGCGAGCGCGTCCACCGACGTGACCGGCGTCGCGGACCTCGCGCTGTCCAAGACCGGACCCGCCACGGTCACCGCGGCCGGGACGCTCGCCTACCAGCTCGTGGCTACCAACGCCGGCCCGTCCGACGCCGTCGCCGTCACGGTGACCGACACTCTCCCGGCCGGCGTGGTCTTCGGTTCCGCGTCCGGCGCCGGGTGGACCTGCACCAACAGCGGGAACACCTCAGTGACCTGCACGCGTCCGACGCTGGCCGCCGGCACGTCCGCGCCGATCCTCACCGTCGTCGTGAGCGCGCCGAGCGAGGGTGGCAGCCTCACCAACTCGGCCAGCGTCACCAGCGGCACCGCCGACCCGGACCCGACGAACAACACCGCCACGGCGACCACGACGGTCACCGCCTCAGCGGATGTGTCGGTCACCAAGCTGGGGCCACCGACGGTCGTCGCCGGTGGCTCGATCGCCTACCAGGTCGACGTCACTAACCAGGGGCCGTCGGACGCGGCCAACCTCACCGTGACCGACACGCTGCCCGCCGGGACGACGTACGTCTCCGCCTCGGGCACCGGCTGGTCGTGCACCCCCAACGGCAACGTCTCGGTCACCTGCACCCGTGCGGTCCTCGCCGTCGGGGCCGGCGCCCCGACCCTCACCGTCCTGCTCACCGCCCCCGCGCAGGTCGCCACGCTGACCAACACCGCCACGGTCGCCTCGACCACCCCGGACCCCGACCTCACCAACAACACCTCCTCGGTCACCACCGGGGTGTCGGGGTCGGCGGACCTGGCCATCACCAAGACCGGTCCCGCGAGCGTCGTCGCGGGCGGCCAGGTCACCTATCACCTCGGGGTCAGCAACCTCGGCCCGTCCGACGCGAGCGCACTGGTCGCCACCGACACGCTGCCAGCCGGCGTCAGCTTCGTGTCCGCGGCGGGCGCCGGCTGGACGTGCACCAACTCCGGGAACATCTCGGTGATCTGCACCCGTCCGGGTCTCGCCGCCGGGACGAGCGCCCCGGACATCGCGGTGGTGGTGACCGCGCCTGACCAGGCCGCGACGTTGTCGGACACCGCATCGGTCGCCTCCGCCACCAGCGACCCCGACCCGACGAACAACACAGCCAGCGCGACCACCTCGGTGAGCGCCACGGCCGACCTCTCGCTGACGAAGTCGGGACCGGCGAGCGCCGTCGCCGGCGGCGCGATCAGCTACCAGCTCGTCGTCCGCAACGCCGGACCCTCGGACGCGAGTGGGGTCCAGGTCATCGACCCGCTACCGGCGGGCACGACGTACGTCGCCGCCGGCGGGAGCGGGTGGACCTGCTCGGGGGGTGCGACAGTCACCTGCACCCGCGCCTCGATCGCCACGGGGGCCACCGCTTCGACGCTCACGGTCACGGTGACGGCGCCCGCTCAGGCCTCGACCCTGACCAACACCGCGACCGTGTCCGCGGCCACCCCCGATCCCGATCTGTCCAACAACTCCGCCGCGGCGTCGACCTCGGTCACGGCGTCCGCGGACCTGTCCATCACCAAGACCGGCCCCACGGACGTCCTCGCCGGCGACGCCATCAGCTACGACCTCGAGGTCACCGACCACGGGCCCTCGGACGCGTTGGCGGTGGCCGTCACCGACACGCTCCCAGCCGGCGTCACCTTCGTGTCCTCGGCCGGGGCGGGCTGGACGTGCGCCGCGAACGGGAACGTCTCCGTGACCTGCACGAGGCCGGGTCTGGCGGCCGGGACGAGCGCGCCCGCGATCACCCTCGTCGTCACCGCACCCGTCGCCGACGGGACGCTGACGAACACTGCCGACGTCTCGGCCACGACGAGCGACCCGGACCTGTCCAACAACAGCGCCACGTTCGTCACCACCGTGGGACCAGCCGCTGACCTGTCGCTGACCAAGACCGGTCCGGAGTCGGTCGACCCCGCAGCCCGAGTCACGTATCACCTGGCCGTGCACAACGCGGGACCCTCGGCCGCCGCCGCGGTCTCGGTGACCGACACGCTGCCGGGCGACGCCACGTTCGTCTCGGCGAGCGGCGCCGGATGGGCCTGCTCCGCCACCTCGACCACGGTGACGTGCACCCGTGCCTCGATCGCCGCCGGCGACGGCGCCCCGACGATCCTCGTGGTGGTCACGGCACCGGGACGCGCCGCGACGCTCACTGACCGCGCCCAGGTCACGAACACGGTCCACGACCCCGACCTCGCCAACAACAGCGCCACGGCAACCACGTCGGTCCGCCCGTCGGCGGACCTCTCGCTGGTCAAGACCGGCCCGGCGAGCGTGGTCGCGGGGGCGAGGATCACGTACACGCTGGTGGTGTCCAACGCCGGTCCCGACGCGGCCGCATCGGTGCGGGTCACCGACACCCTGCCAGCGGGTTTGACCTTTGTCTCGGCCGCCGGCTCCGGCTGGACCTGCACGCACGACGGCGACGTCACGGTGACCTGCACCCGGGCGGCCCTGGCCAGCCCGGCGAAGGCACCCGCCATCACGGTCGTGGTGGGCGCTCCGGCCTCGCCTACCACCGTGACCAACCACGCGGCGGTGACGTCGGCGACCTATGACCCGTTGGGCAGCAACGACGTCTCCTCGGCCCCGACCGAGGTGCTTCCCTTCAGCGCGTCGGGCGGCTCCAGCGGCGGGATGCCGAAGACCGGCGCCGACGTGCTGCTCGCGTCGGCCCTGGGGCTCGCGCTGGTGGTCCTCGGCCTCGGCCTGCTCCTCGCGGCCGGGCGCCGTCGCCACGGCTGACCACCCGGACGTCCGATCCGAGACTGCCGCCGAGCGGGTAGCGTTGCCCGACGCAATCCACGCAACGACAGCGAACGCAACGACAGCGACCGGAACCACCGAGCGACAGGACGTCCATGGGACTCGGCGAGACCCTGCTCCTCGGCTTCATCGCCGGGGCGACGATCCTCATCGGCTTGCCGGTGGGGCGCATGAAGCGCCCCGCGGTCGGCATGGCAGCGCGCGTCGCTGCCGACCGGCGCGGCCTCGGCCCGGCGGCGGTGGGCCCACCTTCCTCGGCATTCTCGTCGGCCACGGCTTTACGAGCGACGTCGTGAGCGTGGTCCTCCTGACGCTGGCCGCAGGATCGATCCTGTACGTCGTCGCGCAGCTGCTCGGCCTCCCGGCGGGGTACCTGACCGACGCGAGCGTGACCGCGTCCGGCGCCTGACTCAGGTGAGCTCGGCCCAGGTCGTTCGTCTCGGCGCGGCGCTCGTTCTGCTGCTCGGCGTCACCGCGGGGGTGGGCTCGGTCCTTCGGCTCGACCAGTGGCGCGATGCGGTCCTCGCCGTCGCCCGCGCGGTCGTGCAGCTGCTCCTCGTGGCCGCGGTGGTGAAGTTCGTCTTCACCCACCCTGCCTACGCGCCGCTCTACCTCACCGTCATGGTCACCGCCGCGACCTACACCTCCAGCCGCCGGCTCTCCAGGCGCTGCTCCCAGCCCGCCGTCCTTCCCGTTCTGGCGGCCATCGTCTGCGGGGCCGGCATCGCGGCGGCCGTCATCGTGGGGACCGGTGCCATCCCGTGGGAGGTCAGCCAGGTGCTGCCGCTCACGGCCCAGCTCATCGGCGGGGCGATGACGGCCACCACGCTCGCCTCCCTGCGGATGGTCGACGACGTCTCGGCGCACTGGGACCAGGTCGAGGCCTGGCTGTCCCTGGGCGCTCGTGCCGACGAGGCCGTACGGTCCTTCGCCCGGACCTCGGCCAGGGCGGCGCTCGTCCCGGCTCTTGACCAGACGCGCAACGTGGGCCTCGTGGTCCTGCCCGGCGCGTTCGTCGGCCTGCTCCTCGGCGGCGCCTCGCCCCTGGAGGCCGGCCGCCTCCAGCTCCTTGTCCTCGTGGGCCTGGTCGCCGCGGAGACGGTCGCCGCGACAGTGGTGACGTACGCGATCTCGGGGGTCCTCGGTGCCCGCCGGCCGCCGGTCCCGGCGTGAGGGGGCGTCAGTCCCCGAGGGCCTGCTCCAGCTCGGCCACCGCGCGCTGCTGGTCCTCGAGCAGCGCGCGTAGCCGGCGCAGCCGTTCCCGCGGCGCGTCGTCCACGTCAGTGACATCGTCCACGTCAGTGACATCGTCCACGTCAGTGACATCGTCCACGTCATTGACATCGTTGACCGGCTCCGGCACCGCCGGCCCGTCCTCTGACTTGGGGGAGAGGAACACGTTGGCGAGGAAGCCGGTGAGGGTGCCGAAGATGCCCACACCGACGATGATGATCAACGTCCCGATCTCGCGGCCGTGCGGCGTCACCGGGTACTTGTCGCCGTACCCGACCGTCGACATCGTCACGATGCTGTACCACAGCGCGTCGCCGGCCGTCTCGTTGTTGGCGCCTGGCTGGCCCTTCTCGGCGTGCAGCACGCCGAGGCTCCCGAACTGCAGCACGACGATGCCGATGAACAGCAACGTGTACAGCGCGCTGCCCGCCCGGTCGGTGAGCAGCGAGCGCATGATCCTGCGGATCCCGTACCTGCGCAGCAGCCGGTACACGCGCAGCACCCGGAAGATCCGCAGGACCTTCACCTGGGGGAACGGCAGGCTGCCCAGCAGGTCGGCCCAGCCGAACTGGCGGAAGAAGTACCCGGACTTGGAGTCCGCCCGGACCATCCGCATGGAGAAGTCGGCGAGGAACAGGAAGCTGAACAGCAGGTCCATCACCTGGATCACCTGCTGGTTGGACGCATCGTGCATGAGCGCGTAGAGGACGAGGTTCAGCAGGGACAGCAGCGACAGGGCCCCGATGAAGATCTCGTAGCCGGTGCTGCCCACCTCGTCGTCGCTGTACGTCCCCTCGGTGCTCATCCGGTGTCCTCCTCGGTGCCTGCCCCAAGGATGGCGATCCCGGGTCGTGGAGCCGGGGTGCGACACGAGGTGGATCAGGGCTTCGCGAGCACCTGCCGTACGCCGCGCGCGATCTCGACGTCCTCGCGGGCGGTCACGACGAAGGTGCGCACGAGCGCAGCCTGGGCGCCGACCTCGGCGTCCGGCTCGGCCGAGGCGTTCGCCTCGGCGTCCAAGCCGACCCCGAGGAAGCCCAGCCCGTCGGCGGCCCGGGACCGGATGGCGGGGGAGTGCTCGCCCACACCGCCGGTGAACACGAGCAGGTCCACTCCGCCCATGGCGGCGGCCATGGCGGCGATGCCGGCGCGCAGGCGGTGCACGTACACCTCGACCGCCAGGGTCGCGTCAGCGTCGCCCGCCGCCTCCCGTTCGAGGATGGCGCGGAGGTCGGAGCTCCCGGTCAGTCCGAGCAGCCCGGAGCGGTGCTCCAGGGTTGATGCCAGCTCCGAGGGGGGCATGCCCACGCGGTCGGCGAGCCAGAGGATCAGGCCCGGGTCGACCGTCCCCGACCGGGTGGCCATCACGAGCCCCTCGAGCGGGGTGAAGCCCATGGTGGTGTCCACCGAGACGCCGCCGTCGACGGCCGCGAGCGAGGCTCCGGCGCCCAGATGGCAGGTCACCACCCGGACCCGGGCGACGTCGAGCCCGGCGAGCTGCACCGCATGCCGCGAGGCGTACGCATGCGACAGTCCGTGGAACCCGTACCGGCGAAGTCCCCAGCGCGATCGCCACTCCGACGGCAGGGCGTAGGTCGAGGACGCGGGGGGCATCCGGGCGTGGAAGGCGGTGTCGAAGCAGGCGACCGCCGGTACGTCGGGCAGGGCGTTGGAGACGACCTCGAGGCCGTGCAGCGACGTCGGCTGGTGCAGCGGGGCGAGGTCGGTGAGCGCCTCGAGGGCACGGACTACGTCGTCGTCGACCAAGACCGGCTGGACGAAGCGGGTGCCGCCGTGCACGATGCGGTGCCCGGCCGCGGCGATCGGCCCGTGCTCGACGACGACGGCCCGTAGCGCGCCGTCGACAACGTGCCGGTCGCCGATCGGGAGGTTCTCCGAGACCAGCACGCGGTCGTCCTCGTCGAGGACGGCGAGCTTCAGGCTGCTGGAGCCCGCGTTGACGACGAGGATCCGCACCGCTTCAGTACCGCCAGGTCCAGTCGCCGATCTCCGGCGGGTCGATGCCCTCCAGCCTGGTGTACGCGCGGCAGCGCAGCCGCTCGTCCTGCATCCGCTGCCGCAGCGCGGCCGCCCTCGAGCCGAGACTGGCGACACGGTCGATGACGTCCATGACCAGGTGGAAGCGGTCCAGGTCGTTGAGCATCACCATGTCGAAGGGGGTCGTCGTGGTGCCCTCCTCCTTGTAGCCGCGCACGTGCAGCTCGTGGTGGTTGGTGCGGCGATAGGTCAGCCGGTGGATCAGCCAGGGGTAGCCGTGGTAGGCGAAGACCACTGGCCGGTCGGTGGTGAACAGTGCGTCGAACTCCCGGTCGGAGAGCCCGTGCGGGTGTTCCGACTCCGGCTGGAGGCGCATGAGGTCGACGACGTTGACCACGCGGACCTTCAGCTCGGGCAGCTCGCGCCGAAGGATGTCCACGGCCGCGAGGGTCTCCACCGTGGGGATGTCCCCGCAGCATGCCATGACGACGTCGGGCTCGCCCTCGTCGTTGGACGCCCACTCCCAGATCCCGATGCCCCGCGTGCAGTGCAGCTCGGCGTCCTCGATGGACAGGAAGTTCAGCGAGGGCTGCTTGCCCGCGACGATGACGTTGACGTAGTGCCGGCTGCGCAGGCAGTGGTCCGCGACCGACAGGAGCGTGTTCGCGTCCGGGGGCAGGTAGACCCGGATGATCTCCGCCTTCTTGTTGACGACGTGGTCGATGAACCCGGGGTCCTGGTGGGAGAAGCCGTTGTGGTCCTGCCGCCACACGTGGGAGGACAGCAGGTAGTTCATGGAGGCGATCGGGCGCCGCCACGGGATCCCGCGGGTCACCTTGAGCCACTTGGCGTGCTGGTTGAACATCGAGTCCACGATGTGGATGAACGCCTCGTAGCAGTTGAAGACCCCGTGCCGGCCGGTCAGGAGGTAGCCCTCCAGCCAGCCCTGGCACTGGTGCTCCGACAGCATCTCGATGACCTGTCCGTGCCGGGCCAGGTGGTCGTCACCCTCGATCGTGTCGGCCATCCACTGCCGGTCGGTGACGTCGAACACCGCACCCAGGCGGTTGGAGGCCGTCTCGTCCGGGCCGAAGATGCGGAAGGAGTCGGGGTTGTTGCGGACCACGTCGCGCAGGTACCCGCCGAGCACGCGCATCGCCTCGGCATAGGTCGTCCCGGGCTCCTTGACCTCCACCGCGTAGTCGCGGAAGTCGGGGAGCTTGAGGTCCTGCAGCAGCAGGCCGCCGTTGGTGTGCGGGTTCGCGCTCATCCGGCGGTGCGCCTTGGGCGGGAGCGCGGCCAGCTCGCCGACGAGCGCGCCGCGCTCGTCGAAGAGCTCCTCGGGGCGGTAGCTGCGCAGCCAGGTCTCCAGCAGCTGCAGGTGCCCCGGGTTGTTGCGCACCTCGGTCATCGGCACCTGGTGGGAGCGCCAGGTCCCCTCCGCCGGCAGGCCGTCCACCGTCTTGGGACCAGTCCAGCCCTTGGGCGTGCGGAACACGATCATCGGCCAGCGCGGCCGCGCGGTCTCCCCGCCCTCGCGGGCGGAACGCTGGATCGCCGCGATCTCGGCGACGACGGTGTCGAGCGTCTCGGCCATCTGCTGGTGCATGAGCGCCGGGTCATCGCCGGACACCCAGTGCACCGTGTGGCCGTAGCCCTCCAGGAGCGAGGTCAGCTCATCGTCGCCGATGCGCGCCAGCACGGTCGGGTTGGCGATCTTGTACCCGTTGAGGTGCAGGATGGGCAGCACGGCGCCGTCATGGACCGGGTCGAGGAACTTGTTGGAGTGCCAGCCCGTGGCCAGCGGTCCGGTCTCGGCCTCGCCGTCGCCGACGACGCAGCAGACCAGCAGGTCGGGGTTGTCGAACGCTGCGCCGTACGCGTGCGACAGGGAGTAGCCGAGCTCGCCGCCCTCGTGGATGGAGCCGGGGGTCTCGGGCGCGACGTGGGAGGGGATGCCGCCCGGGAAGGAGAACTGCCGGAACAGCCGGCGCATGCCGTCCTCGTCACGAGAGACCTCCGGGTAGACCTCGGAGTAGGTGCCCTCGAGATAGGCGTTGGCGACCGCGGCCGGCCCGCCGTGGCCGGGTCCCACCACGAAGATGGCGTCGAGGTCCCAGTTGCGGATCACCCGGTTGAGGTGGGCGTAGATGAAGTTCAGCCCTGGTGTGGTCCCCCAGTGCCCGAGGAGCCTCGGCTTGACGTGCTCGGGCAGCAGCGGCTCGCGCAGGAGGGGGTTGTCGAGCAGGTAGATCTGGCCCACCGACAGGTAGTTCGCGGCCCGCCAGTACGCGTCGATCGACGCCACCTCAGCGGGCGTGAGGGGGGCGTGCGTCGATGATCCGGATGACGTCGTCATGGCGTCAGTCCTACCGTTCCACGGCCCCGCTCGCCTACCGACCTAGGTCCCGGCTTGACTGGCAAAGCTAATGACACTAGCCTTCAGGCTATGACAACTAACTATCTCCAGCGCCCCCACGGGCGCATCGCGTACGACGTCGCGGGCAGCGGGCCGCTCGTGGTCTGCATCCCCGGGATGGGCGAGCTGCGCTCGACCTACCGTGCCCTCGTCCCGGCGCTGGTCGCCGCCGGCCACCGGGTCGCCATCATGGACCTGCGCGGGCACGGTGACAGCGATGCGAGTTTCGACCGTTACGACGACGTGGCGGCCGGGGAGGACGCGCTCGCCCTCGTCGAGCACCTCGGCGGACCCGCCGTCCTCGTCGGCAACTCGATGGGGGCGGGCGCGGCCGTCTGGGCGGCTGTCGAGCGGCCCTCGGCGGTGAACGCTCTCGTGCTCACCGGTCCCTTCGTGCGCGATGTCCCGACCGGGTGGTTCAAGGCCGCCGTGTTCCGGCTGACCCTCCTGCGTCCCTGGGGCCGCGCGGCCTGGCTCGCGTACTACCCGAAGTTCTTCCCGGGACGGCGCCCCGCGGACTTCGACGAGCACCGAGCGGCGATCGACGCCAGCCTGCGGCGCCCGGCGTACTGGAGGGCCTTCCACGCCACCACGCACACCTCGCACGCGCCCGCCGAGGCCCGCCTCGACCAGGTCGACGTCCCGGTGCTCGTGGTGATGGGCGACGCGGACCCCGACTTCGCCGACCCCGCGGTCGAGGGCCGCCTCGTCGCGGAGCGCCTGCACGGCGAGCTGGTGCTCGTCCCGGGCTCCGGGCACTACCCGCACGCGGAGTACCCCGAGGTCGTGACACCTGCGGTCTGCTCCTTCCTCGGTCGAGTCGATGCCTAGGGCCGGGCTGCGTCCCGACGTCGTCGTCGCCGAGGCCGCCGACGTCGCCGACGAGGTCGGCCTGCCGCGGCTGACCCTGCAGGCCGTCGCCGACCGCCTCGGCGTACGGCTGCCGAGCCTGTACAAGCACGTCGAGGGCTTGGACGACCTGCACCGCGGGGTGTCCACACTCGCGCTCCGCGAGCTCGGCGATCGCCTGGCGGGCGCCGCGGTGGGCAAGTCGCGTGGCGACGCCGTGCGAGCCATCGCCGAGGCCTACCGCTCCTACGCGCACGAGCACCCCGGACGCTACGCCGCCACGGTCCGCGCTCCCGCGCCCGACGACCACGCCCACCTGGCCGCGGCGGACGGGGTGCTTCGCACGGTGCTCAGCGTCCTGGCCGGCTACGGCCTGTCGGGCTCCGACGCGATCGACGCGACGCGCGGGCTGCGCGCGACGCTGCACGGGTTCTGCGCCCTGGAGGCGGCGGGAGGGTTCGGGCTGCCGCAGGACGTCGACCGAAGCTTCACTCGTCTCGTGACCGCTGTCGAGTCCGCTCTGCCCGCGTGGGCTGCCTAGGGTGGTCCCGGAGGGTCGAGATGACCGTTGCCGAGGGCGGGATCATCCGCACCGTCGACTTGACCAAGGTCTACCGGGGCGCGGACTTCAAGGCCGTCGCCGAGCTCAACCTCGACGTGTGGTCAGGTGAGGTCTTCGGCCTGCTCGGGCCCAACGGCGCCGGCAAGACGACGACGGCCGGCATGCTGACCACCCGGGTGATCCCGACCGCCGGCCGAGCGTTCGTGGCCGACATCGACGTGGTGCGGCACCCGGCGCTGGCCAAGCAGGTGATCGGGACGGTCTCGCAGACCAACACCCTCGACCGCCAACTCGACGTCTGGGAGAACCTGTACTTCCACGGCCGGCTGTTCGGCATCGGGGCCGCCGAGTCGCGCCGACGGGCCGACGAGCTGTTGGAACGCTTCCAGCTGGAGAAGTGGGCGAAGGCATCGGTGTACGCCCTGTCGGGCGGCATGGCGCAGCGCCTGATGGTCGCTCGGTCGGTCCTGCACCGACCGGCGGTGCTCTTCCTCGACGAGCCGACGGCAGGCCTCGACCCGCAGGGGCGGCTGGCGCTGTGGGAGCTGCTGCGCGACCTCAATGCCGACGGACAGACCATCATGCTCACCACCCACTACATGGAGGAAGCAGACCGGCTGTGCGACCGGGTGGCCATCATGGACCACGGGCGCATCCTCGCTATGGACACGCCGGCCGCGCTGAAGAAGGGGGTGGACGCGGACACCGTGGTCCTCGTTCGGGCCGAGGGGGACCAGGAGAGATTGACCGCGGTCCTGCTGGCCGCCGTGCCCGAGACGACCCGGCATCGCCGGACGGAGGCCGGCGTCGAGCTGCACGTCCGTGGCGGTGAACGTCTCCTGGCTCGCGTCGTGGCCGCCGCGGAGGCCGCGGGCTTCGAGGTCGCGGACCTCTCGGTCGCCGAGCCCACCCTCGAGACCGTCTTCATCACCCTCACCGGCAAGGAGCTGCGCGAGTGACCGGCGTCGCGACCAAGCCGACGCGCACCGCGTTCGCAGCCGGGCGGCTCGCCCTGCGGGCGCTCATGCTCCGCGACCTGGTGGTGCTGCGCAAGAACTTCGGGGAGTTCGCGATCCGCACCGTGATCCAGCCCTTCCTGCTCTGCTTCGTCTTCCTCTACGTCTTCCCCAAGATCGGCAGCGCGGTCGGCGGGGGTTCGCGGGGCGACGCCGCGCAGACCGCGTTCGCCACTGTCCTCGTCGCCGGGGTGGTCGGTATCTCGGTGATGTTCCAGGGGGTCCAGTCGGTCGCCCTTCAGATGTCTCAGGAGTTCGGCTACACGCGCGAGATCGAGGACCGGGTCCAGGCACCGTGCCCGATCTGGCTCGTGGCCGCATCGAAGGTGATCTCGGGGAGCGTCCAGGGGATGATCTCCGCGGCCATCGTGCTGCCCATCGCGTCGGTGGTGCACGCCAGGGGGGTCGAGGCGGCGATCGACCTCCACTGGCTGGTGATCGTGACCTTGGTCCCGCTGGCCTGCGTGACGATGTCCTCGCTGGGCCTGCTCCTCGGCACCAGCTTCCAGCCGCGCAACATCGGGCTGATGTTCGGGTTCGTCGTCTTGCCGATCACCTTCCTCGGCGGGACCTACTACGCGTGGACCCGCCTCGCTCCGGTCACGATCGGCCACTGGCACTGGCTGCAGACGATCGTCCTCGTCAACCCGCTCATCTATGTCAACGAGGGCATGCGGGCGGCGTTCACGGACGCCCCGCACATGCACCTCTACGTCATCTACCCCGTGCTGGTCGGGTTCTTCACGCTGTTCGTCTCGCTGGGCCTGCGCAACTTCCGGGGCCGCGTGCTGTCGTGACCTCCGCGGGCGGCAATGGCCAGCAGCGCGATGCCGAGCGCGTACGTCGCCAGCGCCGCGGTCGCGACGTGGCCGCCCGGCGCGAAGCCGCGGATCGCCAGGCGGGCGAGGCCGATCCCGGCGGCCAGCAGCCCGGCGGCGACGAGCGGCCCGGACCACGCCGTCGGGGAGTCGATGCCGGCCGGGAGGCGCCGCAGCGGCCGCTCGAGGCGCATGAGGCCCAGCACCAGGACGGTCACGAGCACCCCGAGCACCAGCAGCCACACCGGGCGTAGTGCCCACCACTGCCAGGATCCGACGGCCGGCTGGGGGACGGGTGACGTCCGGTACACGGCGAGAGCGACCACGACGACCGGGACCATGTGCCACAGGTAGACCCACATGACGGCCGGGGTGAGCCGCTGGACCGGTCGCCACCACGACGGGTCGTCGAGAAGGCGTGACGCAGGCCCCTGAAGGGCTATGACGACACCCGCCTGGACGGCGGCGAAAGCCAGCAGCGCCGCCGACGGCGGTCCGGTGTTGACGACCCGCTCGTGATTCGCCCCGATCATGTCGATCGGGAACGGACCGGGTCCGATCAGGGCGACGAGGGCCACGAGGCCGATCCCGGAGAGGAGGTACGGCCTGCCGGGCGGCGACGTCAGGCGCCCGTCCCGCCACGAGAAACCCCACTGGTGCATCGATCCCCACACCAGCAGATAGTTGAGGAAGCCGACGAAGCGCACGTGCCAGCCGACCGCCGCGAGGTCGATCGCGCACGCGGCGAGCGCCATGACAACGGGCACCGCGAGGCCCCACCGCTCGTGCAGGGCGAGCATCAGCGGGGTCACGGCGATGACGACGAGATAGGCCGGCAGGAACCACAGGTGCAACGCGGTCAGCCATCCCGCCTGGGACAGCTCCTTGGCGTTCCAGCCGGACGCGACGCCGAGCCCGAAGGCGAGGGTCATGGGGACGACGTACACCGTGGTCGGCCACAGCAGGCGCATCGCGCGGCCGTGCACCCACGCGGCCCACCCCTGCCCGGCCGCTCGGTGGCTGGTCCAGGAGCGCGCGTTGACATAGCCGCCGACGAGGAAGAAGACCGGCATGACCTGGAAGCCCAGGGTGACCCAGCCTCCCCAGTTGATGTAGTCCAGCGCGTCCTGGCCGGAGAGCCGGCCATGGGAGTAGGTCACGCTCACGAGCAGCCAGTGACCGATGACGACCGCGCTTATCGCGACCACGCGCAGCAGGTCCAGGTATCGCAGCCGGTCCGCGGTCGAGGGCTCGCTCGGGCTCGTCGGTTCTTTCCCGCTCATCGGGATCGAGGGTCCCTCACCACTCGGCGAGCTTCCAGATCTCAGGCCTGCGGACCGGTTCCCGGTCGACCTCCGCGAACAGGGCTGCGGCCGCCCGCTGGTGCTCCTGCGCCTGCTCGTCCCTGCCGGTCGCGTGCAGCAGGTCCGCCAGATTGGTGTGGAGTGCCGCCAGGGGGTGCACGTCGCCCGATCGGGACCCGAGGGCGAGTGCGCGCTCCGCGGCGTCGAGTGCCGCGGGCAGGTGCCCGGCCTCCGCCTCGAGGCGGGAGAGGTTGTTCAGGGCGGCCACCGCGCGCCCGGGGTCGGCGAGGAGCTCGGCGCTCGCGAGGCTGGACAGCAGGTGCTCTCGCGCCGCCGTGAGGTCGCCCGTCCTGGCTGCGACCAGCCCGCTGACGTTGTGCGCCTCCGCGAGCGCAACCGGCTCAGCCGCCGACGTCGCCAGCCGCACCGCCTCGTCCGCGGCCTCCCCGGCCCGATCGACGTCGCCGCGGCGCAGCCGGACCAGCGCGATGTCGGCGAGCAGCTCGGCGTCCCACGCGTCGTCCCGGTCCGCAGGGGGCATCGACCGTGCGCTGCCGAGGTGCGCCTCGGCGATCTCGAGGTCCCCCAGCCGCAGGTGGACCTGCGCGAGCCGGCGCTCGACCGAGGCCGCCGCCACTCCCTCGGGCGCCTGCGCGGCGGCCTGCTCGAAGGCGGTCACCGCGTCGGCGTACCTGCCGAGCCTCGCATAGCACTCGCCGAGCGCCAGGTGGAGGCCGGCGGGGTCGTGCCCGAGGGCGAGCGCCGCCTCCAGGTGCTCGGCGGCACTCGAATGCGCGAAGACGCGCCGGGCGTCCTCGGCGGCGCGAACGTGCCAGACCGCCGCCTCCTCGTCCCTGCCGGCCAGCTCCAGCTGGCGCGCGATGCTCGCCGCCGCGACCGCGCCGGGCCGTCGGGAGAGGCGCTCCATCAGTGCGTCGGCAGCGCGACCGTGCAGCAGCCGCCGCCGGGCGCGGCTGGTCCGGTCCAGGACGAGCCGGCGAAGGGTGTCGTGTGGGAAGTCATACGCCGCCCGCGTCGCCGACTCCACGAGGAGGCCGCGCGCCACCGCGTCCTCGAGGCCGGCGACGACCTCGGCGTCGCTGCGCCCGCTCACCCGGCGCAGCAGGTCGGGATCCACCGGGGCCGCCACCACCGCCACCACCGCCAGGAGCTGCGTGGTGGCCGGCGGGGCAGCGTCGACCCGGACCCGGACGGTCGACGCGACGCGGGCGTCGGCTGAGTCGAGGAGGATCGCGGCGTCCTCGGCGACGAGGAGAGGCAGCCCTCCCGTGCGCAGCAACACCTCCGTCACGGCGACGTCCGTGACGGTCGTCCCCATGGCCTCCAGCAGGGCGCCGACGTCTCGTCGGTCGAAGGGCTCGAGCCGGACCAGGGCGGCTCGACCGTCCCGACCGGCGTCGGCGACGGCGGCGGCCAGCGCCTGGGGCGCGGCCGAGGCTCGCCAGGTGAGCACGAGCAGCAGTCCTCGGGGGAGCCGCCGCGTGAGGAACGCGAGGACCTCCAGGGACTCCTCGTCGAGGAAGTGCGTGTCCTCCACGACCAGCACGACGGAGTCGTTCGAGCAGATCGCCCCGAGCAACCCCCGGACCGCAGAGAACAGCCTGGTGCGGGCCGCGGCGTCGTCGCCGTCGTCCCTGACGGGCACGTCCTCGCCGGACACCGCTGGCACCAGGCGACCCAGGGCCCGGCGTTCCCCGCCGGCCAACGACTCGACGACGGCAGGGCTGTCCGCCAGCGCGGAGCGGACCAGGTCGTACACGGCCGAGTACGCCAGTGACTGCTCACCCTCGTGCCCCCGGACCGTGACCACGGGCCGGGCGACCTCCGAGCAGAACCGCTCCACGAGCGCCGACTTCCCGCTTCCGGTCTCGCCCACCACGGCGACGACCCGAGGGAGAGCGGTCCACGCCTCACGGAGGAGGCCGAGCTCGCCCGCCCGCCCGACGAAGGGGGTCGCGGCGCGGGAGGTCCCCGGCTCCGCGGACGTCGAGGCGGCGACGGTGGTGACGGGTTCGGGGCCGCTGAGCTGTCCCGTCCGCACCGCGTCGTACACGGCCGTGGTCTCGGGCAGCGGCTCGACGCCGAGCTCCCGCTCGAGGATTCGCACGCAGTCCCGGTACTGCCGGATCGCCGCCGTGCGTTCCCCGGACCACGACAGCAGGCGGATCAGGTCCTGGTGCGCGTCCTCGCGCAGCGGGTCGAGGGTGAGGCGCCGGCGGGCGTACGGGAGTGCGTCGGCGTACTCGCCTCGGCCGATGTGATCGCGCACCAGCGTCGAGAGGAGGTCGTCCAGGTCGCGGCGCAGCTCCTCAGCGGTGGCCGCTCTCCAGTCCTCGAACTCGGGGCTGTCCCGCAGGCCGAAGCCGGCCAGGAAGTCACCGGCGTAGAGCGCGACGGCCGCGCGTGCGGCGCTGATGCCTCCTTGTCGTCGTAGCGTCGTGAACCGGGTGACGTCGCACGTGACGAGCGCCGGGTCCAGCTCGATCGCGCCCCTCCCGGCGAGCAGTGCCGGGCCGACGCTGCCCGCGCTCGACAGTGTGCGACGAAGCGAGGCGCGGGCGCGGGTCTGGTCCGAGCCCGGCCACAGCAGGGCTGCCAGCTCGTCGCGCCCATGCGGGCGGCCCGACACCGCGAGGACCGCGAGCATGGCCGGCACCTTGCGGGTGTCGAAGCCGAGGGGAGCACCGTCTCGCGCGATGACGGGCGAGCCGAAGAGGGTGAGCTCCACGTTCCGCATTTCGCCCTGACGGTAACGCTCGTCGGGTGAATAGTGTCCGGAAACCCGGGGAGCGGCCCGCTTCGTAACGATTCCGGAACGGAGGGCTCGGCATGCTCGGACCTGACGACGCCGCAGTGGGCGCGACCGATCCGGGAGGTGCCATGGCGAACTCGGTCCAGACCGAGGAGCGGGTCGGCGCTGCACCGGCAGAGGGCTCGACCGGCCCGGCATCCCGCGGCCGATCTCTCCTGCGCCGTCGCTCCCCGGCCGTCACCGAATCGCCCGCGATCCCCGGCACCGGCGGGCCGGACATCGACATCGCACCGAACGACCCGCTGCTCGCCTACGTCCACGAGAACGCGGGCGTCGTGGACATCAGGACGCTGAACCTCGCCTCACCCGCGCTCGAGCGCATGCGCGAGGCCGGCGTCGTCCTGGTGGTCCCCCTCGTCACGTCCGGGGAGCTCGTCGGGCTGCTGCAGCTCGGGCCCCGGCGGTCCGAGCGCGACTACTCCAAGGACGACCGCCAGCTGCTGGAGTCCCTGGCCCGCTACGCCGCCCCGGCGCTCCGCCTCGGCCAGCTGGTGCGGCAGCAAGAGGCCGAGGCCCGCGAACGGGAGCGCATGGAGCAGGAGCTCAAGGTCGCCCAGCTGATCCAGCAGCAGTTCCTGCCGAAGAGCCTGCCGGACCTGCCCACGTGGCATGTGTCAGCCCTCTATCGCCCGGCCCGCACGGTCGGCGGGGACTTCTACGACTTCATCGGACTCCCGGACGGACGGGTCATGGTCGTGACCGGCGACGTCACCGACAAGGGCGTACCGGCGGCCCTGGTGATGTCCAGCACCCACGCCCTCTTGCGCGAGACCGGGCCGCGCCTGGTCGCGCCCAGTGCCGTGCTGGCGAGGGTCAACGACCTTCTGTGCGAGGACATCCCGGCGCACATGTTCGTCACGTGCCTGGCGATGGTCCTGGACCCGCCCTCGGGGGCCATCGAGTTCGCCAACGCCGGCCACAACCTGCCGTACGTGCTCGGCACCGACGGAACAGTCCGCTCGCTGCGTGCCACCGGGATGCCGCTCGGGCTCATGCCGGGGATGACCTACGAGCCGAGCACAGCCGTGATCGCGCCGGGGGAGCAGCTCCTGCTCTACAGCGACGGCCTGACCGAGCAGCACGACGAGAACGGCGAGATGTTCGGCTTCGACCGCGTCTCGGCGCTCGTCGCCGAGGTCCGCGACGGTGTTGAGCTCACCGACTTCTGCCTGTCCGAGCTGGCCCGCTTCACCGGTGGGTCGGTGGAGCAGGAGGACGACATCACCCTCGTCTCGCTGCGCCGTACCGAGGGGGCCGCGCTGGGGCTCCCTGTCGGCCTGGTGGCCTCGTTCAGCCTTCCGAGCGAGCCCGGCAACGAGCGGCAGGCGATGAGTCGCGTCCACGACGCGGTCGCGGCCTATGGGTTGGCTCCCGAACGCCTCGAACGGCTCAAGACCGCGGTGGCCGAGGCCACGATGAATGCGATCGAGCACGGAAACCGCAACCGCGCCGACATCCCCGTCGACATCGCTGTCTACGACGAGGGTGACCGGATCGCCGTCACCGTCACAGACCACGGGGGCTCGGGGGAGGAGGTCGGGCCGACCCACCCGGACCTCGAGCTGAAGCTGGCCGGCCTGCAGACGGCGAGGGGGTGGGGCCTGTTCCTCATCCAGAACATGGTCGACGAGGTCGTGCAGTCGACGCAGGACGGCCGCCACACCGTGCGGCTGGTCATGTCGATCGACGCTTCCCCTGAGGAGGGTCCCGATGACGGCGTATGAGGTGGCTGTCCAGGGTCAGCCGCCCGTGGCGGTGATGACTCTGACCGGTCAGGTCGATCGTGACGCCATGGGGTCACTGACGGCCGCCTACGAGGACGCGGTCCGGTCCGATCCTCGCGTGGTGCTCCTCGACTTCAGCAAGGTCGACTACATCAACTCCACCGGGATCGCGCTCATCGTGGGGATCCTCGGGCGTGCCAGGGCGGAGAACCGACGGGTGTTCGCGTCCGGGCTGAGCTCCCACTACGAGCACATCTTCTCGATCACCCGCCTCTCGGACTTCATCCAGATCTACTCCGACGTCGACGCCGCCGTCGACGGCGCTGCCCATTCGTGACCCGCACCGCGAGAACAGGGAGAACCATGAACGAGCCCGTGCTGTCCCTGGACGTGAGACACCCGAGTGACACCGCCGCCGTCATCGACATCAACGGCGAGGTGACGGCTGCCTGCGAGCCGACCTTGATGAAGGCCTACGAGGAGGCGAGCTCTCCCGGGACGCGCCTGCTCGTCCTCAACTTCGACGGGTTGCAGTACATGAACAGCGGGGGCATCGGGATGCTCGTGACGCTGCTGGTGCGCGCCAACCGCCAGCACCAGAAGCTCGCCGCCTTCGGTCTCACCGACCACTATCGGCAGATCTTCGAGCTGACCCGGCTCGACGAAGCCATCTCCATCCACGACGACGAGTCCAGCGCCCTCGCGGCCGCCTGACGAGAGGGGTAGGACCATGAGCGAGACCCACGAGCAGCCACGAGACGCCGGCAACTGGGCTCCGAACGTCGGTCGCCTCGAGGTCGGCCCGGAGGTGGCCGCGGCCGGTTTCAACGTGAGCGGCCGCAAGGTGACCGGGCCGCAGCAGGGCTTCGGGAAGCTCTGGCAGCGCACGTACGCGACCGAGCTCGGCAGCGGGATCGGCCCCCAGGCCGTGATCGCGGACTGGAAGCAGAACTTCGGCAGCTACTGGCCGAAGGGCGCGACCTTCCACACCTCGCTGACCGGCGTCAGCCCAGGTTCGGTGAACCCGATCGGCATCGACACCGGAGCGGGGATGACGCTGTCGACCGGGATCCTCGTCCTGTACGCCGACGACGAGTCCTTCACCTTCATGACGCCCGAGGGCCACATGTTCGCTGGGATGATCACCTTCGGGGCGGAGAGCGTCGCGAGCGGGACCGAGGTGTCCATCCGGATCCTCATCCGCACGAACGACCCGCTGTACGAGCTCGGCTGGCCGGTCATGCGACGCAAGGAGGACCAGTTCTGGGTCGCTACGCTGAAGAACCTCGCGGCCCACCACGGGGTCCCCGACGCCGAGGTGAGCGAGTACACCGTGTGCGTGGACCGGAAGCGGCTCTGGGGCAACTGGAGGAACGTGCGCCACAACGCCGGCATGCGCTCGGCGGCGCACACCGCCACAGCTCCGCTGCGCGCACTGCGTCGTACGGAGCGGGGGTGACCGAACGGCGATGCTGACGTCGCGACCAGGGCGCCTCAACGCGACGATCCTCGTCGTCGCCGTACTGGCGCTGCTGGTCGAGGCGGGGGTCTCGCGGTCTGCGAGCAGCTGGGCCACGCTCCTGGTTCCCGTCAGCTTCCTCGTGGTCGGATGGCTCGTCCTGCGCCGCTATCCGCGGCACGTCGAGGGCCGGCTGCTACTCGGAATCGGCCTCGCCTGGGGGGTGATCCTCGGCCTGCCCTTCGACGGCGGGTGGGTCGTCCCGGTGGGGCTGATGGGCACCCACCTCGTCCTGCGTTTCCCCGATGGGCAGCTGCTGTCTCCCCGCTGGCGGTGGTTCTCCCACGGGTGCACGGTCCTCATCGTCTTGCTGACGGTCGTCGTGACCACTGCCTCCAAGATCACGTCGCAGGGCACTGTCAACCGGTACTACCTGCCGTGGACCCAGGCGCTGTCGGTCTTCCTGCTGCTCTTCCCGGCGGCGCTGGTCGTCAGCGTCGTCTCGGTCGTGCTTCGCTACCGAAGGTCGGGTCCGATCGAGCGTGCTCAGATCCGCTGGCTCGGTGCGGCGGCGGCAACGATCGTGGTGATCTACTCCATCACGCTCGCGACCTCCTTCGCCTATGACGGCTTCCACCACATCGACAGCACCGACTCCAACTGGTTCGCGGTCCGCTACCCGTTCTGGTTGCTCGCTCTGCAGTTCGTCGCGCTCTTGTCGTTCATGCTGATCCCGGCTGCCTTCGGTGTCGCGATCCTGCGTTACCACCTCTACGACATCGACCGGATCATCAGTCGTACCACCGCCTACGTGCTGGTGACCGCCCTGCTGGTGGGCACCTTCGCCGTCACGGTGACCGTCATGTCGGTACTGCTCGGTCCGTCCAACCACCTCGGCGTCGCGCTGGCCACGCTCGCCGTGGCCGGCATTGCGCGTCCGGTCCTCACCCGGGTCCGGACGAGCGTGGACAAGCGGTTCAACCGAGTCCGCTACGACGCCTTGCGCACCGTCGATGAGTTCGGGTCGAGGCTGCGCCACGAGGTCGATCCCGATGTCGTCGCGTCCGACCTGATGGCCGTCGTGGGGACCACGCTCGAGCCCGTGCGCGCCAGGATCACCTTGGTGGCCCGGGCATGACGTCGAGATGGGGTCTCGCGGCGCGCTGGGGCCTCATGGCCGTCAGCGCGCTCGGGCTCGGGCTTGGGATGCTGGGAGCCAGCTGGGGGGTGTTCTACACGTTGCTGCCCGCGGTGGTCTACGCCGCGATCGGCTGGCTGCTCACCCGGCGCAAGCCGGAGAACCCGATCGGCTGGGTCTTCCTCGGTGTGGGCTCGGTTGCCGGGCTGATCGCCGCGGCGAACGCCGCGATGACCCTGGCCGTCAGGTCGGACCAGCCGTCCGCCTGGTATGCCCTGACGGCCGCGTGGTTCTCGAACTTCCTGTGGATCGTCGCTCTCACGCTCGGCTTCGTGCTCACCCTGCTGCTCTTCCCCCACGGTCTTGCCTCGCCACGGTGGAGACCGCTGCTGTGGACAAGCGTGGTGACCTGCGCCCTGATCGTCGTCGAGGGCGCACTCGCGCCGGACCTCGTGGTGGCCTCCCGCACGTACGCGAACCCCCTGCACCCCGGCCCATGGGGTCCGGTGGCCAAGGTGGCTTGGGCGATGTCGCTGATGGTGATGGCGTTATGCGGGGTCGGCGCCGTGGTCTGCTCGGTCCTTCGGTACCACCGTGCCACCGGGGTCGAGCGTGCTCAGCTGCGCTGGCTCGCCTACTCGGCCGCGATCCTGCTGGTGTTCCTCTTCATTCCCCGGTTGAACGGCAGCGATCTCGCCTTCGCCCTGGTCTTCAGCCTCCTCCCGGTCTCGTGCGGAATCGCCATCCTGCGCTACCACCTGTATGACATCGACCGCATCATCAGCCGGACCACGTCCTACGCCGTCGTCACCGGACTTCTCCTCGCCGTCTACGGCACGATCGTCTTGTCCGCAAGCCGGCTGCTGCACACTGATTCCCCGGTCGTGGTCGCCGTCGCAACATTGTCCGCCGCCGCCTTGGCCCGACCAGCACTACGACGCGTTCAGCTCATGGTGGATCGTCGCTTCGATCGAGCGCGGTACGACGCGCTCCAGACCATCGACGACTTCGGCGCGCGACTACGGCATGAGGTCGACCCGGACGTGGTGGTCGCGGATCTGTCGTCCGTGGTGCGCCGGGCGCTGCAACCTGAGCACTCGCGGATCACTCTGGTGGAGCGGTCATGATTCCATCGCCGCTGTTTCGTGTCCTGATCGTCGGGCTCGGGCTCGGGTCAGTGGTGACCCTGTTGACCCTGGCAGCGATCGACCCGGACGGTTCCACCTGGGCGCTGGTGTGGGTGGCG
>Ga0335071_10002050_pt1 | contig 21810 bp, 16 predicted proteins | sample Lox_Sample_15_FD_206724 | JGI IMG/M metagenome (GOLD analysis project Ga0335071, IMG submission 206724) | Soil microbial communities from Loxahatchee National Wildlife Refuge, Florida, United States - Lox_Sample_1.5 | ecosystem: Environmental > Terrestrial > Soil > Wetlands | place: USA... | reverse complement strand
CGTAGCGCTCGTTCACGAGATACTGGGCGCACGCAATGGTGTCGAACACGGTATTGAGCTTCATCTGCTTCATCCCAGCGCGGTGCCAGTCCTCGCCGAGCTCCCCGCCGCCACGTGGATGCGCGACCGCGAACACGCCGCCGCGCTCGAGCCAGGCTAGGAGAGTGGGATCGAAGTAGGGCTTAGCCGTGCCGTAGGCTCCGTACGCACCGTAGCTCTCGAGGAGCGTCGGGTGCTTGCCGTCGAGCTTCCCGCCCCTCAGCATCAGGATGCTGAGCGGCACCAGGGTACCGTCGAGGCTAACGACCTTCACCTCGTGCGACTCGATGGTCGAGAAGTCCGCCCTGGCAGGCTCCTGCCACCCCGTGTCCGACACCTTGCCCTCCAGGGGATCGACGGCCAGGATGGCGTTGGAGCGTGTCCAGGAGCGCATCCTCAGAAGCGCTCCCGGCGCATCGGTCGAGGCGGTCAGCTGCCTGATCGTGCCAGAGAAGGGCAACGACACCTCCTGGGCCGTCGTCTCTCCATAGGCCAAGCGACGCAGTCCGCTCGGCCCGCCCCTGAGCTCGAGGACGAACAGGCCGTCTGCCGCCGTTTCCAGGTCCTCGATCACGGCCCCGCCCCCGGGAACCGCAACGGTGGCCGCCGGAAGGTCGGCGTCGCGCAGATCGTAGCGGAGCACCTTGAAGCGAGGGGCATCCCTGTGGGACATGAGGTACAGCTCGCTTCCGTGCAGGGGTATCCTCGATGGGCTGTTGAACAGCGGGTTCGCGCTGATCTGGTCCTCAGGGCCGACGATCCGTCTCCACGGCGTCGTGGTCCCAGAGAGCTCTGCAACGGACACCCAGTACAAGCTATCGACGTCGAAGGCCGACGCCGCGAAGCCGGCTATCACGAACGCCGAATCCGCACTGAACCAGACGGCGCTCCATGCCTCCTTGGGAATACTGATGGTAGGGTTGACACCAAAGCCGAAGACCGCAGGGTCCCCATCTCCGGCGGTGTTACGCCCGAGGGTGTGCAGGTAGACCGCTGAGCGCAGCTGCTTCTCCGCGGGCGGCTGATCGGGACCGAGCTCGGGGAACCGCTGGTAGCAAAAGGATCGGTTGTCGGGTGCCCACGACACCACCTTGTCATCGAAGCCCGTCCAGATCCGGGAGATACTCTCGCCCTGACTCTCCCCCGTCACGACGTCGACGATGTGCAACTCACCCCAGTCCGAACCACCAAAGGCCAGGCCGTAGGCAAGGTAACGCCCATCGTTGGACGGTTCGAGGAAGCCGATCTCGGCGTGGCCCCCTGCCGGCGCAAGCCTCGCGGGATCAAGCAGCAGGTGTTCGCTTCCCGCTAGTCCATCACGGAAGAACACCTTGGGAACCGGTTCGCCAGGAACGCTCCGGAAGTAGAAGTAGCGGCCGCCTGCTTCGACGATGTCGTAAACTTCGGAGGTAGCCTGACCAAGGTCGTGGATACGGCGCAGCAAGGCCGTTCGCGACGGGATGCGATCGAGCCGTCTCCGGGTTTGGAGCGCCTGCTCCTTTAACCAGTTCGTGAGCTCGCCGTTGTCGGGTGCCTCCATCCACCGGTAAGGATCGGTGACCTTCGTCCCGAAGTAGTCGTCCACCACCGGCGCCACCCGGGCGGCAGGAGGATGGTCACTCGCGGTCGTGCCGCTGGCGGCAAGGAGCAGGGAGAGCCCGACCAGCGCGTACAGGGGCAGCCGGAGTCGAGGGGGCGTGGTGGCCATCTGCAGAGCTTGAGCCCCTGGCATCCGCCAACAACGGCTCAACGGGGCTCGTGCGGATGCTGTAACCACAAGGGACGGACACTGCGGGCAGAACCACGTCCGTCAAGGTGGCGGGAGCATCTTCGCGCTGCGCTGATACTCGTACTGCGGCGGAAGCCTTATCGCCCGTAGCTTCCGGATCTTCTCTGCCGCCTCCTCCGGCGTCGCGCAACTCTCGCCCGTGAAGCACTTCTGGAGACGACCGACGTAGGCGCAAGCACGACCCGAGAATGAACGACGGCTCGGTCGTATGCACGAGCCGCGCTGCGCGCGCCACGAGCTCGTCGAGCAGGATGTCCATGGTGATCGAGAGGCGTACGCCCGTCGGCTCATCCCCTCGCGGAGGGATGTACGGCCAGGACTCCTTCAGCGGGCGCGGGGGGTCAGCGCTGAACTGAACTCCGAGCCGCATGGCGAAGAAGAACGATGCGTCGCACATGAGCCGGGCTCGGTCCAAGTCCAAGGCCGTCGAGCACGAGGAGCCAGGGCCGCCTTGCGGAGGCGGCCAGCAGCACCGCCCGCAGTGCGTCGAGGCGCCGAAACCGATTGAGCTCCGGATCGGGAGTGTCGTCACCGGGGGACGCCCCCTCCCAGAGCGGCCCCAGATCCCGCTTCAGCCGCTCGTCCGGCTCGCCGATCTCCGGGCGGATGGCCCTCAGCGCCTCGATCCACGGCCAGCAGGACGGCGCCCCGCCGCCGTCCCAGCCTGCGCCGAAGGCCACACCGATGCCCCTCGCCGCCGCCTCCCGGGCCGCCGCCTCCGAAAGCGCCGTCTTTCCGATCCCTGCCTCGTCCGACGAGCGGCTCGGCCGCGCCCGGGGTGGCGGTGGGCTCCACCCCCCATTGCCTAACCGGCCCCCCGCGCCCCGGCCGCACCGCCGCCGGTCTCCCTCCTGCTCCGGTCGGGCCAGGCTAGCGCCGGGTCAGGACCGCTTCCAGGTACGCGCTGCGGATGGCGAGCGTGCCGTCCTTGGCTCCGTTCATCTCCTCGAGCAGCTCCGTGAGATCGCGCTCCAGAGCCTCTCCCTTCGCCTTGGGAAGCGCTGCGAAGGCCCGGTGGATGGGGCCGTAGTAGGAGCGGAACACGTCGATGAAGTGCGCCGGGGAGTGGTAGCGGAAGACGTAATCGCGCTTCTCGGCGCGGATCTCTCGCACCTCGCCCTCGAACAGATCGGCGAGCCGGCGCTCGGTCCCCCACTCCGCCGGGGGACGTACGCCCGGGGGCGGGGGCATGTGCCGGCCCACCACCCGGAACATCCTCCCCACGAACCCGTCAGGGGTCCAGTTTGCCATCGCGATCCGGCCTCCGCTCCGGCAGACCCGCAAGAGCTCGCGCGCGGCCCTCTCCTGGTCGGGGGTGAACATCACCCCGAACACCGAGAGAACCACGTCGAAGGCTCCGTCGGAGAAGGGCAGCGCCTCGGCGTCCGCCTCCCGCAGGTCGAGCGAGAGCCCGTCGGCTCGGGCGCGGGCACGGGCCCGCTCGAGGAGCGCGGGAACGTAGTCGACGCCGGTCACCCGGGCGAACCGGCGAGCGGCAGCGAGCGCCGCGTTGCCGTTGCCGCAGGCGACGTCCAGGACCGACTCCCCGGCGGACACCTCCGCTGCCTCGCACAGGGTCTCGCCGACGATCTGCAGGGTGGTCCCGATCACGGCGTAGTCGCCCGAGCTCCAGGTGGACTGCTGCCGCGCCTTGAGCGCGGCCAGATCGGGGGGCGCGGCTCCGGGAACCGGCTCCGGAGCGTGTGGGATGACGGCTGGGCTTTCCATGGTCCTCTCCTCGTTCGGGTGGCGGGATCGCCGCCGGGAACCTAGGGAACGGAGCACTGCCAGGACCTGCTCCTTCGTCCGTCTTCCTTGCCCGGCCGTCCGGCATCGGGAGCCCCGCTTGAGCGTCGACCCGCTCACCGACGTGCTTGCCTCGGTCCGGCTCACCGGCTCGGTCTTCTTCCGGATCGAGTGTGCCGCCCCCTGGGCCGCCGAGGCACCGCCCTCCGCCGCCATCGCCGGCCAGGTGATGCCGGGCGTCGATCACGTCATCGAGTTCCACGCCGTGACCCGGGGCGCTTGCGTGGGCGGCCCCCTCGGCGAGACGCCGGTCTCCCTCCGGGCGGGAGACGTGATCTGCTTCCCGCATGGCGACGCCCACGTCATGGCCAGCGCCCCCGGCCTGCGAGCGCCGGTGGACCTCACCGCACTGCACCGGGCGCGGGAGGCGAAAAGACCGTTCCGGATTCGCTACGGCGAAGGGCCGGCCGAGGTGGAGCTCGTTTGCGGCTTTCTGGGATGCGACGCCCGGCCCTTCAACCCGCTCCTCAAGGCACTCCCTCGCGTCTTGCGGGCGAGCGACCTCGAGGGCCCACGCGCCGGGTGGCTGACCCGCTTCATCGAGGTGGCGGAGGCCGAGTCGCGGCGGCCGGGACCGGCCGGATCCGGAGTGCTGAGCCGGGTCTCCGAGCTCATGTTCGTGGAGCTCGTGCGGCGCCACCTCGAGGCGCTGCCTCGGGACCGCACCGGCTGGCTCTCCGCCCTCTCCGATCCCCACGTCGGCCGCGCCCTCTCCGCGCTGCACGCCGACCCGAGTCGGCCCTGGACGCTTTCGTCCCTGGCGAGGACCGCCGGCCTCGCCCGCTCCTCGCTCGCCGATCGCTTCGCCGCGCTGCTCGGGATCCCCCCCATGCAGTACCTGGCACGATGGCGCATGCAGGTCGCGGCCGGGCTCCTGGGCACCACCCGGGAGGGCGTGGCGTCGGTCGCCTCGCGCGTGGGCTACGCCTCGGAGGCTGCCTTCAACCGCGCCTTCAAGCGGGCAGTCGGGACCCCGCCGGCCACCTTCAGGAGGCAGCGTGCCGCCCAGCTTCCCGAGCCGCTCCTCGATCCGGGCCCCTCCCCTTACGCCCCACCGCTCGATCCCGGATAGCCGTCGGCCCTAACCCAGCTCTCCGTCCAGGTAGTCGGTCTGGTCGCCCTCGCGGAACATCCAGCGGCGCATGTTGGGCCACTCCCCCACCGCCGCGGCGAGCTTCCGCGAGTCCGGGTACTGAACGACGTCCACACCCATCGACGCAGAGATGCCCACGTAGACGAGCGGCTCCGCACCGTCGTTCAGGAGCTGGTGGGCCGGCCCGCCGGCCGGAAAGGCGACGAAGTCGCCCGGGCCGACCTCCTCGGTCCCCTCCGGCGTCCGCACCTTTCCGCGACCGGAGAGGACGAACATGGCCTCCTCGGTTACGAGGTGGGCGTGAAGTGGGAACGAACGCTTACCCGGCGGCAACTCCCACAGGCCGCAGGAGAGTCGCTCGCCCCGGCCGAGCTCCTTGCGCCGCTGCGCAAAGGGACCGCGCGTCAGAGCGTCCTTCCACGCATCAAGAGCGGTATGGACGATCTTCATGTCGTCCTCCCAGGGCGCCCAGGGCTTGGGGGCGCCGCGCCGTGAACTAGCGAGGCATCGCAGCCCAGGCAAGCGAGCATGGGATCATGCCTCGAGCATGGCGTCATTCCTCGGAGTTCAGCGTGGATGCGGCGCCGCGCCCACTTGCCCGGGGCCACTGTCCGTGTCACGCTTGGGATCCCCCGGCCCCCCCATACGGCCGGGTGCCGCCCGCCGCTTCAGGCCCTCACCGAGGTAAACGGACATGATCAGCTTCAAGGAACTCGGGCTCGTGAACACGCGCGAGCTCTTCAAGAAGGCCGTAGCGGGCGGGTACGCCATCCCGGCGTACAACTTCAACAACATGGAGCAGCTGCAGGCCATCATCCAGGCCTGCGTCGAGACCCGCTCCCCGGTCATCCTCCAGGTCTCCTCCGGCGCCCGCAAGTACGCCAACAAGACCCTGCTCCGCTACATGGCCCAGGGCGCGGTCCAGTACGCGAAGGAACTGGGCTACGCCATCCCCGTCGTCCTCCACCTCGACCACGGCGACACCTTCGAGCTCTGCAAGGACTGCATCGACAACGGGTTCTCCTCGGTGATGATCGACGGATCGCACCACCCCTACGACAAGAACGTCGAGCTCACGAAGCAGGTGGTCGACTACGCTCACAAGCACGACGTGACCGTCGAGGGCGAGCTGGGCGTCCTGGCCGGCGTCGAGGACGAGGTCTCCTCCGAGAAGTCGCACTACACCCAGCCGCAGCAGGTGGAGGACTTCGTCAAGAGGACGGGCGTCGACTCCCTGGCCATCTCCATCGGCACCTCCCACGGCGCCAACAAGTTCAAGCCCGAGCAGTGCACCCGCACCCCCGACGGCGTGCTCGTCCCGCCCGACCTCCGCTTCGACATCCTCCAGGAGATCGAGAAGAGGATCCCCGGCTTCCCCATCGTGCTCCACGGTGCCTCCTCGGTGCCGGTCGAGAAGGTGAAGCAGATCAACTCCCACGGCGGCAAGCTCAAGGACGCGGTGGGAATCCCCGAGTCGCAGCTCCGCCGCGCCGCTGCCTCGGCGGTGTGCAAGATCAACATCGATTCCGATGGCCGCCTGGCCATGACCGGCGCCATCCGCGAGGCCTTCGACAAGAACCCCGCCGAGTTCGACCCGCGCAAGTACCTGGGCCCGGCGCGCGATGCCCTGAAGGACCTCTACAAGGCCAAGAACCAGAACGTGCTCGGGTCGGCGGGTCGCGCCTAGCGGCGGCGGCTCGACCACGCGAGTCCTGGGGGCGCCCCGCCGGGCGCCCCCTTTTCTTTCGCCGGTGAGCCCTCGCTGGCGAATACGCCCGCCGCCTCCCGCGAGAAGCCCCGCCCCCCAGCTTCCCTTCCGATCCCTCGGGGGATGGCTCCGGGAGAGGCAAGCGGTTACGCTGGCCTCGGTATCGCGAGAGGCAGGCCGGCATGGCCGTTGTAGGTCAGGGACCCGAGCCCGCGGGCGGTGACCCCGGACACGCCGTCCCTGTGCCCCTGTCCCCCCTCACGCTGCACGCCTGGAGCGGCAGACGGCCGACCGCGTGGGTGCGCGTCGGCGCCGCCTTGGTGGCCGCCGGCTACGGGATCTCCGGGCTCATGCACATCCTGTCCAGGCTCGGCCCGGTACACGAACGGGTGTTCGAGCTGCTCGTCGCTGTGGCCGCCTTGGCCGCGATCGTGCTCGCTAGACGCTACCCCGGGCTGGCCTCGGGGATCGTGCTCGGCAGCATGGGTCTCGAGGCGCTGTCGTCCCTGGCCGCCGCGCCCGACCTCGGCACGAGCGCGCTCCTCGTCCTCGCGGCACTGGTCGTGCTGAGCGGCCTCCTCCTCGGCGCACGGGCGGTGGTCGTGGCCCTCGCGGCGGTGCTCTCCTTGGTCCCGGCCACGCTGGCCATCTTCGGCCGATACGGTCCGCTGCTCGAGGGGCTCACGACCCGCGACGCCTCCCGGCTCTTGGTGTTCGAGCTCGTAGCGGGTGGGCTGGGCGCCATGACCTGGCTCGCCTTCCGGACCTTCGAACAGGTCCGAGCGGCGGCCGAGGAACGCTACGCGTTCGAGGCCCGCCTCTGGCATCTGCAGCGGCTGGAGATCGTGGGGGCCGTGGTGGGCGGGGTCGCCCACCAGCTCAAGAACGTCCTGGCCGTGACGCAGGGGACCGCCGAGCTCCTCGAGGAACACACCGATCCGGAGGTCCGCGCCGCCGGCAGCGACCTGCGCGGGGTGGCCACCCGCGGGGCAGAGTGGGCCCGGCAACTCCTCGATCTCGCCCGCCGCGACGAACCCCAAGGCGAGGAGGTCGATGTCGCCGCCTGGGCGAAGCGGTTCGAGCGCGTGGGCGTCCGGCTCCTCGGCCAGCAGCGAACCTTCGAATTCCATTGCGTCGGCCCAGCGCCCGCATTTCTCGACCCAGCCCACCTCGAGCAGGTGGTCCTGACCCTCCTCACCAATGCCCGCGACGCCACCCCGCCGCGCGGAACCGTGGTGCTCTCCGTCCGACCCCTCGACGAGCCAAAGGCCGCCGCCCTCGGATCGACCCTCCCCGATCGCCGGCAGGTCATGCTCGAGGTGAGCGATGACGGCACGGGCGTCGCCCCCGAGGTGGTCCCCCGACTGTTCGAGCCATTCGTCACCAGCAAGCCCCGCGGCAAGGGCACGGGCCTCGGGCTCTTTACCGTGCGCTCCATCGCCCAGTCGTGGAAAGGCTGCGCCTGTGCGGAAAACCGGCCCGGAGCCGGCGCGACCTTCCGCGTGTTCCTGCCGCGATCGAAGAGCTAGCGGCGGGCTCTCCGACGGAGCCCGCCCCCCGCCCCCAAAACGACGACCGCTCGCGGTCGCCGCCGGCGATGGCCCGGCGGCCCAAGACCGGGTGCGGACCCGAAAACTCGCGCCGCAGCGGTGGCGCGCAAAGGGCCCATCGGGTCATCCCTCGCTCCCGCACCGAACGTCCGGCCGGTAGATCGAGACGCTCCCGGCCAGGCGGCGCTCCTGGCACTACGACTCCTTTCGGGCGCCCTGACCCGCTCGGGTCGCAGGCGCATCTTCCGGCGCCCGAAATCGGCAGGTCCCCACCCTGGCTTCAGGTGCAACTCGTCGAGGGACGTTCGGTCGACGAGAGGGCAGGTCTCGAGCACCGCGGGCTTCCCGCGCCGTAAGACCTGCTGGTGTCCCGAGCGCCCCCCCTTGGGCTTGCGTCCTCCGAAGGTACCCCGTGCTATACGCCGTCGTGTTCACCTCCAGGCGTATCGGGTCGAGGACAGCGAGAGGTAGAGGGTTAGAGAGGCCGGGAGCACGCAGCTTGGAGGTTCCTCCATGCGCCGTCGGCCGGGGCAAGGCAAGCCGCCAAGGCACCGGGGCACACCCCGACGAGCCGCCTCGCCTCGAAAGCAAAGGCGGAACCGGATCGCGTCGGATGGGACCGTCCTCGAGAGGCTCCACGAGCTCAGCTCCCAGCTCACGAGTGAGCGGGCACTGCCGACCATCCTCCAGAACGCCCTCGATGCCGCCATCGATCTGACCGGAGCACAGAAGGGGACGTTGCACCTCTATGACCAGGGCTCACACTCCCTGAGACTCGCCGCGCATCGGGGCTTCCGTAGGCCCTTCCTGGAGCACTTCGCCAAGGTAGAGGAGGGCCCGGCCGTCTTCGGTGAGGCGCTGCGGCGGCGCGAACGAGTGATCGTCGAGGACGTCTCGAAGAGCCCGATCTTCCTCGGAACACCCACCATGGCGGTGATGGAGTCCGAGGGTGTGCGCGCCATCCAGTCCACGCTGGTGGTCTCGCGGGACTCGAGGCTCCTCGGGATCATCGCCACCCACTTCACAAGACCCCACCGGCCCCTCGAGAAGACCCTTCGATTGCTCGACACCCTGGCGCGCGGGGTGGGGATCCTCATCGAGGACCACCAGCGGGAGGAGGCGCTGGGAAGGGGCGAGGAGATGCTCCGGGCCGTCCTCGACGCGATCGCCGACCCCACCTTCGTCAAGGATGCCGAGGGCCGCCTCATCCTCATAAACCCCGCCACCGCCGCCAGCATCGGCAAGCCCCTCGAGCAGATCGTCGGCCATACCGACCGGGAGCTCTACGACGATCCGGCCGTCGGGCAGGCCATCCTGGAGCACGATCGGCAGGTCATGCAGAGCGGGGCCGTCCACCGATTCGAGGAGACGGTCCAGACGCCCGGCGGGTACCGGGTCTTCCTCAACACCAAGGCTCCCCGCAAGGACGCCTCCGGCCGCGTCATCGGCCTCGTCGGAGTCGCGAGGGACGTCACGGAGATCAAGGCGGCGCAGGCCCGACTCAGCTACCTCGCTTCCTTCCCGGAACAAAATCCATATCCCATCGTGGAAGCGAGCTTCGAGGGCACGGTCCGGTACGCGAATCCCGCCGCGCTGCGGCTGTTTCCCGACATCCGCCAGCGAGGCGGCGCGCATCCGTGGCTGTCCGGCTGGGAGAGCTCGGCCCGCTCGGCTCACGAGGACCGTACCTTTGGTACACGCGACGTCGACCTCGAGGGCCGCAGCTTCCACCAGGTGCTGGTCCCGATTCCCGAGGACGGGGTGGTGCGCATCTACGGAGCCGAGATCACCGAGCGAAAGCGAGCCGAGGAAGCTCTGCGCGCCCGCGAGGCCGAGCTCGAGCTCATCCTGAGCGGCTCGCCCTTCATGCTCACCCGGTGCAGCCGCGATCTCCGTTACCGGTACGCGAGTCGCGCCTACGCCACCATGCTGGGCCGCACCCCCGCCGAGATCGCGGGCAGGCCGATCGTCGAGGTCATGGGCGAGACCGGGTTCCGGACGATCCTCCCCCACGTGGAGGCCGTGCTGCGAGGCGAGCTCGTCGAGTACGACGACCTGGTCCATTTCGCCGGGATCGGGACGCGCCGACTGCACGTCGTCTACGTGCCGGACAGGGACGCCGCCGGTCAGGTGATCGGCTGGATCGCTTCCATCCTCGACGTGACCGACCAGCGGCGCACCGAGGAGGAGCTCCGGGCGGCGAACGCTCGGCTGCTCGAGGTGGACCGACGCCGGACCGAGTTCCTGGGCATCCTCTCGCACGAGCTCAGGAACCCCCTCGCGCCCATCCGGAACTGCCTCTACGTCCTCGAACGCGCCACCCCGGGCGGCGAGCAGGCCCGCAATGCCCAGGCCATCATCGACCGGCAGGTCGGGCACATGGCCCGCCTCGTCGAGGACCTCCTCGACATGACACGCGTCACCCAGGGCAAGGTCCAGCTCGCCCACGAGCCGGTGGACCTGAACGACCTGGTCCGGCGAACGAGCGAGGACCACCGCTCCCTCTTCCTGCGAAGCGAGGTGGAGCTCCACCTTCACCCGGCCGCCTCTCCCATCTGGGTGAAGGGCGACAGGACCCGCCTCGCACAGATCGTCGGGAACCTGCTCCAGAACGCCGCCAAGTTCACTCCCCAGGGCGGGACGACCACCGTCGAGGCCCGGGCCGATGCCTCGGCTGGGCGGGCCATCGTCACCATCCGCGACACGGGATTGGGCATCACCCCCGAAATGGCCCCGCGGCTGTTCGAGCCTTTCGCCCAGGCCGACCAGACCCTCGAGCGCAGCAAGGGAGGCCTGGGCCTGGGGCTCGCCCTGGTCAAGGAACTCGTCGAGAGACACGGCGGCTCGGTGCACGCCGAGAGCGAGGGCTCTGGCCGAGGCTCGGCCTTCACCGTCTCCCTGCCCCTCGCCAGCGGACCGGCCACGATCAACAGGTCCGAGAAGGAGCTCCGCCCGGCGGCATCGCCATGCCGCGTCCTCGTCATCGAGGACAACGCCGATGCCGCCAATAGCCTGCGCGATCTCCTCGCCATCGGCAACCACGTCGTGGAGCTCGCATCCAGCGGGTCGGCGGGCATCGAGGTCGCGCGCTCCTTCCTGCCCGAGGTGGTCCTGTGCGACATCGGCCTGCCCGGCATGGACGGCTATGCGGTGGCGCGGACCCTGCGAGCCGATCCCCAGCTCGGCCGCGTCCCGCTCGTGGCCCTGACCGGCTATGCCCTCCCCGAGGACGTGGACCGGGCCCTCGAAGCCGGCTTCGATGCGCACATGGCGAAGCCACCCAGTCCGGAGAAGGTCGAGGAGCTCCTCGCCGCACTCCTTCCGCACCGTGCCTCGGCGGCCCCCTGAGGCAGGACGCATCGCCCCCAGGGCTGGTCATGCCACCCAGCCGCTCTCGAAGGACGCGCCAAGATCCCGGCCGAGCAGCCCGCCCGCCACGGCCGGTGCCCAGCGAGTGCCGGACCGCCGACTCCTCCTTCCCGCTGCGGCCGTCCCCCCAGCCCCGCCATGCCGCCCCAGGCCCTTCCACAAGGCCCCATGGCCGCTCGCCAGGCTGCCGCCAAGACCACCCCGAGTAAGCGACGCCTCCCCCGGGGCGGTATGCGATCCTCTGTCTGGGACCCGGGGAGGTGCTCCACCCCCGCGCTTCCCCGGGCGGAGACGGATGGCTGCACCTCGCCTGTCGACCGAACGGTGCGGCCAGCGAGAGGAGGACGGCGATGAAAGCATCGACCGAGATGCTGGTGGTGATGGGCGTCTTCGCTGTGGTGTTCGGCCTCATCTTCGCGGTGTCCGGACACCACTGGGACGACGGAGCCCTGTTCGGTGGGGGGCTCGGGGCGGTACTGTTCCTGATGCGCATCGTGGACGGGGTTACCCTGTCGAGGCCACGCTGGAAGAGGGACCTCGATGACCTCGCCGAGCGGGTGGGACGGCTCGAGGTGCAGATCGTGTTGCTGAGCGGGACGCTCAGCCAGAGATCCAAGACCCCGAGCAAGGTGGAGGGTGCACCTGCCCGGTAGATGAGGGGCAGCGTCGTGCTACCGGCTCACCTCTCGGCCATCACGGCGCGAGGAGGGCGCCAGCGATGAACGAAGACCTACCGGATGTCCCCGACAACGTCATCCCCTTCCCTGCCAGCACACTCGCGCCGGCATGCCCCGATTGTGGTGGGGACGTGCGCCAACTCCCGGCCGACAGGCCGCTGCCTCCCGGTGTCATCGCCCGAGGCTACGTCGGCCCGGTCTACGAGTGCATCTCCTGCGGGAAGGAGTGGACCGCAGAGGAAGTCCGACCGTGAGGATCATTCCTCCGTAGCCTTGAGGCGGGGCATCTCGGCGACCCGCTAAGAGGACCTCGCCGGCCCGGACGCCGCGCCTCGCGAGGCTCTCGAGCCCTCCCGGCCCGCGCCCCCATCCTCCTGCAGTCCGCGGCCTCCTCCTTTCCCTACTCGGCTTCCCCCCACCCTCCGGACATCATCTCCGTCGGCTCGAAGGCGTGGCTCACGAGCCACCCGGGGGTGCCCCTCCGCCCTTCGGGCCGGACCACCGCCTCAGCATCGTCGTCCCGGCCGCCCGGAACCCGAGCCGCTCGTAGAGCCGCCGCGCCCGGGTGTTTCCGGGGGTCACCCCCAGCGCCGTGGCCACGAACGAGCCGAAGCGCCCTTCGTCGATGGCCTGGAAGAGCGCCGAAGCGAGCCCCTCGCCTCGCCGTTCCGGACGCACGTACAGCTCGTCCACCTCGCAGATCTCACCTCCCTGCTCGTTCGACCAGAAGCGAACGAGGAAAGCGTAGCCGGTAACACGGTCGCCCACCTCGGCGACGACCGCCTCTCCCCGACTCGGCTGGCGCTCGAACAGAGCGAGCGTCTGCCGAACCCGTCCGGCATCGACGGGCGCGGGTCCGGGGTCGTCGCCGAACAGGGCGAGGCACATGGACACGATCTCCTCGCCGTCCTCGATCCTCGCCTTGCGCCACATCGGTTGCGCTCCTGCGGCCGAGTCTCGGCGGACGGCCGAGACGTTACGCGCGGCTCGGCCCGCCGGCGGAGCGGGCTCCCGCGCCAGGCGGGGCCACCCACCCGGCCAAAGCACCGCCAGGTGGCTTCCTCGAGGCCCGGGGCCTGGCGCGCGCGGCGCGGGCCGGGTAGGTCACTCCCATGCCACAGCTCCTGCTCCGCCACGGTCTCCTTCTCTTCTTTCTCGGGCTCGTCACCGGCTTCGCAGTACCGGCCCTGGCCAACCCGCGCGCGGCGCTCGCCGGGCACGTCGAGGCCCTCATGAACGGCATGTTCCTCGTGCTCGTCGGGCTGGCCTGGAACCGCCTCAACCTCTCCATGAGAGCGGGTCGGATCGTCGGCCTGCTCCTGCTCTTCGGGGCTTACGCCAACTGGGCCGGCACGACCGCCTCGGGCGTCCTCGGCACGAGCAAGGGCACCCCCATCGCCGGAGCGGGGTTCCAGGCGGGCCCGCTGGCCGAGAACCTGGTCTTCGCCACGCTCGTGCTCGTCGGCCTCAGCATGACCGTCGCGTGTGGCACGCTGGTGGCCCGCGCCTTTGCCGCCCGGAGCGACCCACCCGGCGGCTAAAGGGCCCCGAGGACTCCCCTGCTCGGCTCCTTCTCGCCCCCGCTCACCACCCGGCGAGCGCCAGGGCCGTCACCCAGCGCGGTCGCAGGTCCACCGGCACGTTCTCGAGGCGCAGAAGGACACGCTCGATCTCCGGGCGCATCGCACCCCGGGCGAGGAGCTTCTGCCCTCTTGGGCGGTCCCCGCTCCCCTGCACGGCCAGGATCTCGCCCAGAAGCGAGCGGACCGCCTCCTTCATGCGTCCGTCGTCGACGGCGAGGGTGCCGTCAGGACGGGCGACGATGGCTCCCTGGTCGAGGTAAAAGGCGAGCTGCAGGGCCGAGCTCTTGCCGTGGGCCTCGGAGAGACCGAAGCGGACCGAGCGGATCGCGTCGGCCACCGCGGTGGGATAGAGCCCGGCCTCGATCGACCGGTCGAGCTTCCCCTCGTCGAGGAGCTTCTGCAGTGCGAAGAGGCCGCCCACGTCGGCCTTGGCCTCCTCGAGCGGCGGGAACAGCTCGCCCAGGGCGGCGCGCACCGATGGACCGGCGTGCGGCCCACCCCCGACGCTCTTCGGACCGATCCCGTGCAAAAGCTCGTGCATCGCCGTGTGGGTGAAGAAGGGCTCGAACCCGACCCGCCGAGCGTCGGCCGGCGAGAGCGTGGCCCGGGCCAAGGGCAGGAGCACCTTCTCCACCTTGGCCCGCTGCACGTTCGAGAGAAGCACCCGCTTCGACCCCACCGTCCGCTGTACCCACTCGTCGTTGGGCAGGTTGTAGCCACCGGTGAGCACGCCCTGGGCGGCGTCGCCGGCCAGGAACACGGCGTCGACGACGCGCATCGGTGCGAGCTCCCCCACCCGCGGATCCTTCTGGCCTGGGTCCTCCGGCAGGGCGTCCTCGATTCCCTGCAGCTCGGCGGCGAGGCGCGTCACCTGGGCGGTGGCCGCCTCGTCGCGGATCCCGATCACCGCCTGGAAGGCGGCCTTGGCGTCGAACCAGCGATCGGCGTAGGTCTCGTAGGGCCCGATGGTCGCCTCGATGGGGCCGTCGACGCGCATCCAGGCCACGTCCGACTCGCGGTAGGCGTTGGTCTCGAAGGCGCGCGCCCGGGATTCGAGGAAGGTGCGCAGGCTCCGCTCGCTCGTGGTGCGGGCCGCCTCGCGCAGGAGCGTCGAGACCGCCCGGAGCTCGGGCTGGTACTCCTTCGCGTAGGGGACCGCGAGGAGGGTGCGCCCCGGCCCACGGCGAATCACGGTGCAGCAGCCCAGCGCCTCGTCGCGAGCAGCCCCGCCCAGCCCGGCTGCCCAGCGCTCCACCTCCTGGCGCGTGGCGTCGGCGGGATAGAAGGTCCCCTGCGCCGGCTTCTCCGGCACGCCCGGCAAAAAGGGCCGGTCGTCGAGCACCGAGTCCCAGGGCCCCTTGTGGAGCAAGAACAGCTCGAGCCGCGCCTGGCCGAGCGGCGTCCCGTCTCCCGCCAGCTTCAGGAGGAGCGCCTCGGACTGGGCCCACTGCTGACGCAGATAGAGCGCGTCCAGGATCCGCGACGCCTCCAGGAGCCGGGCGAGGGTGGCCCGCTCCGAAGGGGGAAGCCTCGAGAGATCGGCCCCCAGATCGACCGGGACGAAACGGTCCCGGGCCCGGCGCAGCGCGGTCAGGTCGGCGGCGGGTCCCGCCTTTTGGGCGGCGGCCGCCCAGAAGGTCGAGAAGAGCACCGCGGCGGCGAGCGCCAGGCTCCCGGCCGCCCCCCGCACCTGGGCCTACTTCTCCAGGAAGGCCACGCCCGGCAGCACCTTCCCCTCGAGGAACTCGAGGCTGGCGCCACCGCCGGTGGAGCAGTGGCTGACCTTGTCGGCCACCTTGAACTTCTTGGCGGCGGTGGCGGTGTCGCCACCACCCACCACCGTGGTCACCCCGGCCGCGGTCGCCCGGGCGATGGCATCGGCCATCTGCTTGGTCCCGCCGGCGAAGGCCTCGAACTCGAAGACGCCGGGGGGGCCGTTCCAGACGATGGTCTTGGCGCGGGCGATCACCTGGTCGTAGAGGGCGCGGGACTTCGGTCCGGCGTCGAGCCCCATCCAGCCGGCCGGGATGCCCTCCTTGTCGGTGCGGACCTGGGTCCGGGCGTTGGCGTCGAACTTGTCGCCACAGACGAAGTCCACCGGCAGGGTGATGGTCACCCCCTTCTGCTTGGCCTTGTCGACCAGCTCCTTTGCGATCTTGGCGCCCTCGGGGTCGAAGAGGCTGTCGCCGATCTCCATCCCCTCGAGCACCTTCTTGAAGGTGAAGGCCATGCCGCCGCCGATGATGATCTCGTTGGCCTTCTCCAGCAGGTTGTTGATGAGCGGGATCTTGTCGGCGATCTTGGCCCCGCCGAGGATGGCGAGCAGCGGCCGCTTCGGGCTCTCGATCACCGCGTTGAAGGCGTTCAGCTCGGCCTCCATGAGGAAGCCGGCCGCCTTGTCGGGGAGGTTCACGCCCACCATGGAGCTGTGGGCGCGGTGGGCGGTGCCGAAGGCGTCGTTCACGTAGACGTCGCCCAGCCGGGTGAGGCTCTCGCAGAAGGCCTTCACCGCCGCCGGATCGGCCGCCTTCTTGCTGCCGTCCTCCAGCTTGACCTTGGTCTCCTCCTCGATGTGGAAGCGGAGGTTCTCGAGCAGCACCACCTCGCCGGCCCGGAGCACGCCCTTGGCGCAGGCCTTCTCCACCGCCGGGCCGACGCAGTCGTCGAGGAACTTGACCGGCTTGCCGAGGAGCTTCGAAAGCTCGTCCGCCACCGGCTTCAGGGAGAACTTGGGGATCCTCTGCCCGTCGGGCCGGCCCAGGTGCGACATGAGCACGATCGAGGCGCCCTGCTCCAGGGCGTACTTGATGGTGGGCAGGGCCGCCTGGATGCGCTGGTTGTTGGTGATGACGCCGGTGACCTTGTCCTGCGGGACGTTGAAGTCCACCCGCATCAGGACGCGCTTACCGGCGAGCGAGAGATCGCGGATCGTCTTGAACTTGGCCATGGGCGATGGGTGCGGCGGCTGCGGGTGGGCGGCTGAGAGCACCCGGCCGGGCGCGCCTGCCGCGCCCGGCCAGGACCTTCGAACTCTACATCTTGGCGATCATCTTCCGCGCCAGGTCGACCACGCGGTTCGAGTAACCCCACTCGTTGTCGTACCAGGAGACCAGCTTGAAGAAGTTCTTGTTGAGCTCCATGGAGCTGCCGGCATCGAAGATGGAGGAGAGCGAGTCGTGGATGAAGTCGCTCGAGACCACCTCGTCCTCGGTGTAGCCGAGGATGCCCTTCAGGTAGGTCTCGCTGGCCTTCTTCATGGCCGCCTTGATCTGCTCGAGCGAGGTCTCCTTCACCGTGCGGAAGGTGAGATCGACCACCGAGACCGTGGGCACCGGCACGCGGAAGGACATGCCGGTGAGCTTGCCCTTCACCTCGGGGATGACGAGACCCACCGCCTTGGCCGCGCCGGTCGTGGAGGGGATGATGTTCTGGGCCGCGGTCCGGCCCCCCTTCCAGTCCTTCTTGGACGGCCCGTCCACCGTCTTCTGGGTGGCGGTGTAGGCGTGGATGGTGGTCATGAGGCCCTCGGCCAGGCCGAAGCCCTCCTTCAGGACCACGTGGACCACCGGGGCCAGACAGTTGGTGGTGCAGGAGGCGTTGCTGACGATGTTGTGCTTGGCCGGGTCGTACTTCTCGTCGTTGACCCCGAGCACCACGGTCAGGTCCTCCCCCTTGGCCGGGGCGGTGATGAGGACCTTCTTGGCGCCGGCGGCGAGGTGGCCCTTGGACTTCTCCGCGTCGTTGAACAGGCCGGTGGCCTCGATCACGAACTGCACGCCCAGCTTGGCCCAGGGCAGTTCGGCCGGCGTCTTGGCGCTCACCACCTGCATCTGCCGTCCGTTCACCACCAGGACGTCGTCGTCGGCCTTGTCGGGGGACGACTTCTTGGTGTCGATGGTGCCCTTGAAGCGGCCCTGGGTGGAGTCGTACTTGAGGAGGTAGCCGAGGTTGTCGGCCGGCACGATGTCGCCCACGGCGACGACGTCCAGCTCCTTCCCCAGCAGGCCCTGCTCGACCAGGGCCCGGAAGACGAGGCGGCCGATGCGGCCGAAACCGTTGATCGCGACTTTGACTGCCATGGGCATTTCCCCTGACTGGTGTTTGGCTACAGGCCGCTAGCCGGTAGCGTGCCACGCAGCCGGTGGACCGAGGAGAAGGTGGCGAGCCGGCTGCAGCTCCGGGGGTGCTCGTAACCCATTCCCCACGCGCGGATCAAGGCGCGATTACGCGCACTTTCCCGCGCCGGGGCCCCTTTCCCCGGGCCGGGCTGCGGCCCAAGAGCGCAGGGAAAACCGGCCGGCGGGGCGATGGCTTGAGCGGGAGGCCCCGAGCTACCCGGAGCGGCACCCCGAGCGCCCTGTAAGCGCACCAAGACCCCTCGGTCATCCCACCCCGAGCCGGCCCGGGCGCCGGCCGGCCCGAGACCCCGCCCAGAGCCGGACCGGCGCCTAAAAGCGGGGGAACGCCGGGCCCTCCCGGCCTTCTTTTGGCAGGGGCCGGCCTGTTGCTCCTCCCTAAACCACCGACGATGATGCCCGCCGCGCATCGACGGGGCCTCGCCCCGTGAAAGAGGAGGCCAACGTGCTGCTCGAAGTGGAGCGGAAGCTCATCGCAGAGTACGGGCGGAAGATGAAGCACGAGGGGCTCGTCAAGGGCACCGGCGGGAACCTCAGCATCTTCTCGCGCCGGGATGGCCTCATCGCCATCTCGCCGAGCGCCCGGGACTACGACGGCATCACCCCCGAGGACGTGCTCGTGGTCCGGCTCGACGGCACCGTGGCCGAGGGGAAGCTGAGGCCGTCCTCCGAGCTCCGCATGCACTCGGTCTTCTACCAGCGGCGGACCGACATCGACGCGCTCGTGCACACGCACTCGGTGAACGCCACCGCCCTCTCCTGCCTGCGGATGGGCCTGCCGCCCATCTACTACCTGACCATCGCCGCCGGCCGGGCGGTGCGGTGCGCCGCCTACGCGCTCGCCACCTCGGCCGAGCTGGCCGAGAGCGCCTTCGCAGCCATGGAGGGGAACCTCGCCACCCTCCTCGCCAACCACGGTGTCCTCGCCGGCGGCTACTCCCTGCCCTTCGCCTACCACCTGGCCGAGCAGGTGGAGTTCGCCGCCGAGCTCTACCTCAAGGCACGGGCCGTCGGCACCCCGGTCGAGCTCAGCCCCGGGCAGATCGACGACATGATCGCCTTGAACGCGAAGTACGGGATCGGGCGGAAGCCCTAGCCTCGCCCGCTCCTCGAGGCGCCGCCGATTGCGGCGCCTCCCGGATGGCAGCCCCTCCCGTCCCCGGGCGCGGACGCGCCGCGCCCCCCGCCCCGAGCCCACACCCGTGCAAGAGGTACAAGCGGGCTCGAGCACGCCTCGTTCCATGGCTCCGGCCCACGGACCCACGACCCGGAACGACAGGGGCATGCGTTACCCTCCGCTACATGGACCTCGCCTCGCTCCTCGTCCTCCTCGCCGGCGCCGCCCTGGGGGGCCTCGTCGGCTACCTCGCCCGGGCGGGGGTGGCGCGGCTGGCCGAGGAGCGGGAGGCGCGGCTCTCCGATCTCGAGGCCCGCCTCGAAACCCGCGATGCCGAGGTGGAGAGGGCGCGCGCTGCACTGGCCCAGGCCGAGCGCCGAACGGCCGAGGCCGAGGCCCGACGCGAAGCCGAGCGCGCCGCCGCCGCCGAGAAGCTCTCCCTCCTCGAGGACGCCCGGGCGCGGCTCACCGATGCCTTCAAGGCGCTCTCCGCCGAGGCGCTCAAGGAGTCGAACGCCTCGTTCTTGGCGCTCGCCCGGACCAGCCTGGAGAAGTACCAGGAAGGCGCGCGCGGCGAGCTGGAACAGCGGGAACGCTCCATCGCCGAGCTCCTCTCGCCGGTGAAGGAGACCCTGGGCAAGCTCGACGGACAGATCCGCGAGCTGGAGCGGGCCCGCGAGGGCGCGTACCAGGCCCTCACCACCCAGCTCAAGGGCATGGCCGAGGCCCAGGGCGAGCTGCGGACCGAGGCCGGGAACCTGGTCCGGGCGCTGCGCGCCCCCCAGGTCCGGGGCCGCTGGGGGGAGATGCAGCTCCGCCGGGTGGTGGAGCTCGCAGGCATGATCGATCACTGCGACTTCCACGAGCAGAAGACCGTCGAGGGGGAGTCGGGGAAGCTGCGCCCGGACCTCGTGGTCCACCTCCCCGGCGACCGGAACGTGGTGGTCGACGCCAAGGCCCCGCTCGCCGCTTACCTCGAGGCCATCGAGGCCAAGGACGACGCGGCCCGCGCCGCGAGGCTCGCCGAGCACGCCCGCCAGCTGCGCGACCACGTGACCGCGCTCTCTCGCAAGGCCTACTGGGAGCAGTTCCAGCCCACCCCGGAGTTCGCGGTCCTCTTCCTCCCCGGCGAGAGCTTCTACGCCGCGGCCCTCGACGCCGATCCCACCCTCATCGAAGCCGCCGCCGAGCGGCGCATCGTCCTCGCCACCCCCACCACCCTCATCGCCCTTCTCAAGGCCGTCGCCTACGGCTGGCAGAAGGAGGCCGCGGCGGAGAACGCCGAGCGGGTGGCCGACCTGGGCCGCGAGCTGTACAAGCGCCTCGCCGACCTGGGCGCCCATTTCGGGCGGGTGGGCCGGAGCCTGTCGCAGACCGTCGACGCCTACAACCGCGCGGTCGGTTCGCTCGAGGCGCGAGTGCTTCCCCAGGCCCGGAGGTTCCAGGAGCTGTCCGCCGCGCCCGAGGGGCTGCCCCTCCCCGAGCTCGCGCCGGTCGAGACCTTGCCCCGGCCGCTCGTCGCCCCCGAGGTCGCCGGGGGCGAACGCTAGCGCGCCCCGGACCTTCTGCGCGACGAGCGCTCTTCCCCCTACATCCCCGCCTGCCGGCGCAGCCGCCGCCACCGGAATGCGCGGCTTAGGCGGCCGGTGAGCCAGTACCGGCGCTCGAGCTGGAAGGGCGTCCACTGGCACGACGAACGCCACAGATCGCTGCACCGCGCCCGCCAGGACCGGCCTTCCGTGCCGCCCCCGAAGGGAAAGAGCCGCTCGGCCGTGACGAGAGTCCGGGCACAGTAATGGGCGATGGCGCCCTGCGTCTCGGACGACGGGGAGACACCGTGCGCACGGAGGTCCTCGAGATAGCCGGAAAGGCCGCCCACCCAGTCGTCGACTTGTGCGGAGGTGAGAGAGGCCAGGGCGCTGCCGGGGCGCTGCCGGTAGACGACCCAGACCTCGGGCGCGTGGAACCAGCTCCGCACCGAGAGGAGGAGACGGGGCAGGACGGTCACGTCCTCGAAGAGACGGCCGGGCGGGAAACGCAGCGAGGCGGGCCAGGCGTGGCGCCGGACCACCTTCGACCAGGGGTGCCAAAGGCCCGTCGAGAACAGCCCGCAAAGGAGCCTGTCCCGGTCGGTCTCTAGCCGCCCGCTCGGCCCGCGAAAGGTGGCCACGTGGTCGTCGCCTCGATCCGCCTGCCCGCCGCCCTGCGCGAGCACCCGGTAGTCGCACATCACCAGGTCGGGAGCGTGGCGCGCCAGGATCCCTCGCAAGCTGGCAATGGCCCCCGGCTCGACCAGGTCGTCGGGGTCCACGAACCAGACGTACTCGCCGCGCGCCGCCTCCAGGAGGTGGTTGCGCGCAACCGCCAGCCCCTCGTTTCGATCGTGCCGGAGCACGCGTACGACCCCCGGGTCGCCCGCCCGCAGATCCTCGAGCCTTGCCAGCGAGCCGTCCGTCGAGCCGTCGTCCAGGAAGACGAGCTCGACCCCGGTGAGGCTCTGGGAAAGCAGAGACCTCGCGCAGTCGGCCACGTACCGCTCCACTCCGAAGACGGGGAGGAGCACGCTCAGCCAGGGTGCAGTCGGCGAGGCGCCTATCGGCATCGTGCCGGCAGGTGGGCTGGCAAGCGCCCCCCCGCCGGGGTGCATTCTAGGCAGGCCCGGCTGGGTCTAGCCAGTCCCACGGTTGAGACTCGAAGTGACGTCTTTGGGCTAGGACTTGATGCCGAGCCCGCGTGGTACCCTGCTCGGGGCCGGCTCAACCCGGCCCACCTTCGAACTTCCCCGGTCCATGGGATCTCCGCCGCGAGAAGGCAGGCGCATCGCCCTCACCGGAACGGTGCAGGGGGTCGGGTTCCGGCCGTTCGTGTACAGGCTGGCGATGGAGCTGGGACTCTCCGGCCGGGTCTTCAACGACGCGGCCGGGGTGGTGGTGGAGGCCTTCG
>Ga0335071_10002049_pt1 | contig 21821 bp, 22 predicted proteins | sample Lox_Sample_15_FD_206724 | JGI IMG/M metagenome (GOLD analysis project Ga0335071, IMG submission 206724) | Soil microbial communities from Loxahatchee National Wildlife Refuge, Florida, United States - Lox_Sample_1.5 | ecosystem: Environmental > Terrestrial > Soil > Wetlands | place: USA... | reverse complement strand
CCATTGCGCAATATTCCCCACTGCTGCCTCCCGTAGGAGTCTGGGCCGTGTCTCAGTCCCAGTGTGGCCGGTCGCCCTCTCAGGCCGGCTACCCGTCGTCGCCTTGGTAGGCCGTCACCCCACCAACAAGCTGATAGGCCGCGGGCCCATCCCTAGCCGAAAAACTTTCCACATCGGGTGATGCCACCCGATGTCGTATCCGGTATTAGCCCCGGTTTCCCGGGGTTATCCCAGAGCTAGGGGCAGGTTGCCCACGTGTTACTCACCCGTTCGCCACTGATCCGCCCCCGAAGGGGCCTCACCGTTCGACTTGCATGTGTTAAGCACGCCGCCAGCGTTCGTCCTGAGCCAGGATCAAACTCTCCGTATAGGTCTATAGGCGTCGGGCTGGGCCCGTCGCCACCATAGAGAGAAGAAACTGGCTTGAGCAGACGAGCTAGTTCGTTTCGTCTGTCAAACCAAAGGAATCCGCCACGGGAACGACCTCGGGTCGAACGACCCGTCGCCGGCCCCGCGGACGGGGTTGATTGGCATTGACTTTCGGCACGCTGTTGAGTTCTCAAGGAGCGGACGCGCACCGACGACAGGCCTCTCGGCCGGTGTCGGGGCAACCGTTCTAACTTAGCCGGGCCACTCGGGGGCGTCAAATTGCCCCGCGGGCAGGTCCTTCGACCACGTCCGGTGCACCCTGGTGGGGTACCGACAGAAGTGTACGCCCCTGCGGAGGAGGGCAGACACTGCGTTTCCTGCCGAGCATCTCCCGGGGCGCCCGCCTGGTTTCCCCCGCCGCCGCAACGGCTCAGCCCTCGCGGATGGCCCCACCGACCGAGCGCTTCCCGCGGCGCAGGACCAGGTAGCGGCCGAACAGCCACGCCTCGTCGGGGACGATGGCCTCGGCGTCGGTGACGCGCAGGTTGTTGACGTAGGCGCCGCCCTCCTCCACGGCGCGTCGGGCCGCGGACCGTGACCCGACCAGCCCGGCATCGGTGAGCAGGTCGACGACGCTGGGTGAGCCGGCGGCGGGCACCACGACGTGCGGGGCCTCACGCAGCGCCGCGTCCAGCGTTGCCGGCTCGAGGCCCTCGAGGTCCCCGTGTCCGAACAGGGCTCGAGACGCGGCTGCGGCCTGCGCCGCGGCGGAGGCCCCGTGCACCAACGTGGTGACCTCCTCGGCCAGGGCACGCTGGGCCTCCCTCGCCGCCGGGCGCTCCTTCGCGGCCTGCTCGAGCTCCTCGATCTGCTCGCGGTCGCGGAAGCTGAAGACCCGGAGCAGCGACCCGACGTTCGCGTCCTCCACCGTGACGAAGAACTGGTAGAACGCGTACGGCGTGGTCATGGCCGGGTCGAGCCAGATCGTCCCGCCCTCGGTCTTGCCGTACTTGGTGCCGTCGGCCTTGGTCATCAGCGGGGTCGCGAGGGCGTGGACCCGGGCGCCCGCCACGCGACGGATGAGCTCGCAGCCGGCCGTGATGTTGCCCCACTGGTCGCTGCCGCCGAGCTGGAGTGAGCATCCGTAGCGCCGGTGGAGCTGGAGGTAGTCGTTGCTCTGCAGCAGGACGTAGCTGAACTCGGTGTAGCTGATCCCGCTCGTGGCGAGGCGCACGGCGACGGCCTCCCGGTCGAGCATGCGGTTGACGCTGAAGTGCTTGCCGACGTCGCGCAGGAACTCGATGGTCCCCAAGGAGGCCGTCCAGTCCAGGTTGTCCACCATCTCGGCCGCGTTCTCCCCCGTGAACTCGAGGAAGGGCTCGATCTGGGCGCGCAGCCGCCCGACCCAGCCGGCGACGACGTCGGGGTCGTTCATGCTGCGTTCCCCGGTGTCCTTGGGGTCCCCGATCAGGCCTGTGGCGCCCCCCACCAGCGCGAGCGGCCGGTGCCCGGCGAGCTGGAGCCGGCGTGCCGTGAGCACCTGGACCAGGTGCCCGAAGTGCAGGCTCGGCGCCGTGGGGTCGAAGCCGACGTAGAAGGTCACCGGGCCTGCGTCGAGCGCGGTGCGCAGGGCCTGCTCGTCGGTGGACATCGCGAGCAGGCCGCGCCATCTGAGGTCGTCGAGGACGTGGGTCACGGCGCCGATCCTCCCCTACGGCGCCCGCCCGGCCGGTACGCGCTGACCGTCGGGTCCCCCGTGACCCACAGGCGCCACTCCCGGTCGGCCGCGGCGCCCACGCCCACCCGCGGCCCGTGGGCGACCGCGAGGTCGGGTACGGGGTGCCCCGGGGTGAGCGTGATCGAGGCGCCGTCGCGGCACAGGTCGGCGCCGTCGTGCTCCCGCCCGATCCCCAGCGCCGCCGTCAGCCGGGCGGGACCGCGGGCGAGCTCGGCGTCACCGCGGGCGGTGGTCCGGCGCGAGCGTGCGACGGCGAGCCCCTCGACCACCTCCCCCGCGCGCAGCAGGACCGCCGACGCCGCACCGTCCGGGCCACAGACCACGTTCGCGCACCAGTGCATGCCGTAGCTGAAGTACACGTAGAGGTGCCCCGCGGGCCCGAACATGACCGCGTTGCGGGGGGTGATCCCCCGGTAGGCGTGCGAGGCCGGGTCGTCCGGTCCGGCGTAGGCCTCCACCTCGGTGAGCCGTACGACGACGCCGTCGTGCTCCAGGTGGCGCCCGAGCAGGTCTCGGGCCACCGTCATCACCTCGCGAGCGAAGAACGTCCTCGGGAGGACGGGTGCGGCGGTCATGGACCGGGGGGTGCTCCGAGCCAGGCGGCCTCCTCCTCCAGCAGGGCCCCCAGGGCGGCCAGCTGCTCGCGCACCCGGTCAGGGGCGGTGCCGCCGTACGCCGAGCGCGCGGCCAGCGCGCCCGACACGGTCAGCACCTCGCGGACGTCCGGGGTGAGCAGGGGGGACACCTGGGCGAGCGCCCCGGCATCCAGGTCGGCGACGTCCACGCCGCGCGCCTCCGCGGCCCGCACGCACGAGCCGGCGATCTCGTGCGCCTCGCGGAAGGCGACGCCCTGGCGGACCAGCCACTCGGCGATGTCGGTGGCGAGCGCGTGCCCGGCCGGGGCGGCCGCCGCCATCACCTCGGTGTCGAAGCGCAGCGTCGCGACCATCCCGGTCATCGCGGGCAGCACGAGCAGGAGGGTCTCCACGCTGTCGAAGACGCCCTCCTTGTCCTCCTGCAGGTCCCGGTTGTAGCCGAACGGAAGGCCCTTGAGGGCGACGAGCAGGCCGGTGAGGTTGCCCACCAGGCGGCCGGCCTTCCCCCGCGCGAGCTCGGCCACGTCGGGGTTCTTCTTCTGCGGCATGATCGAGGAACCCGTCGACCAGGCGTCGTCGAGCCGCGCCCAGCCGAACTCCCGCGAGGTCCACAGGCACACCTCCTCGCCGAGGCGGGAGAGGTGCACCCCGAGCAGGGCCGCGACGAAGCAGAACTCGGCGGCGAAGTCCCGGTCGCTCACCGCGTCGATCGAGTTGGCGGCGGCGCCGTCGAAGCCGAGCTCGCGCGCGGTCGCCTCGGGGTCCAGCGGTAGCGACGACCCCGCGAGCGCCCCGGCGCCCAGCGGCGAGGACGCCGCCCGGCGATCCCAGTCCCGCAGTCGGTCGACGTCGCGGGCCAGGGCGTGGACGTGCTTGGCGAGCTCGTGGCCGAAGCTCACCGGTTGGGCGTGCTGCAGGTGGGTGAACCCCGGGGCGGCCGTGTCGACGTGCGCCACTGCCTGTTCCAGCAAGGCCCGCTGCAGGGCGAGGACCTGGCGTCCCACGAGCCGGGCGTGGTCGCGCAGGTAGAGGCGCAGGTCGGTGGCCACCTGGTCGTTGCGGCTGCGACCGGCCCGCAGCCGACCGCCGAGCGGGCCGAGGATCTCGAGCAGCCCGCGCTCCAGCGCGGTGTGGACGTCCTCGTCGGCGTCAGTGGGGCGGAACGACCCGTCGGCCACGGCCTCCTCGAGGCGGTCGAGCCCGTCCAGCATGCTCGCCAGCTCGGCGCGGTCGAGGAGCCCGGCCCGGTGCAGCACCCGGGCGTGGGCGCGCGACGCCGCGAGGTCGTACGGCGCCAGTCGCCAGTCGAAGTGCACCGACACCGACAGCGCCGCCAGGGCGTCCGCCGGCCCGGACGCGAACCGGCCCCCCCAGAGGCGGACCTCAGGCAACGCCGCCGCCGAGGTCGCGACGGGCCGCGATCTTGCTCGGGAGCCCCCAGATCTGGACGAAGCCCTTGGCGAGGGACTGGTCGAAGGTGTCCCCAGTGTCGTAGGTCGCGAGGTTGAAGTCGTAGAGCGACGCCTCGCTGCGGCGTCCGGTCACCACCGCCCGACCCCCCTGCAGCGTCATGCGCACGTCGCCGGACACGTGCTCCTGGACCTCGGCGACGAAGTGGTCCAGCGCCCGCTTGAGCGGGCTGAACCACAGGCCGTCGTAGACCAGTTCGCTCCAGCGCTGCTCGACGCCCCGCTTGAAGCGCGCGAGGTCGCGCTCGACCGTCACGTTCTCCAGCTCCTGGTGGGCCGTGATGAGCGCGATCGCCCCCGGTGCCTCGTACACCTCGCGGCTCTTGATGCCGACCAGCCGGTCCTCGACGAGGTCGAGCCGACCCACACCCTGTGCTCCCGCCCGGGTGTTGAGCTGCTGGATCGCGGCGAGCGGCGTGACCGCGGCGCCGTCGAGGGCGACGGGGACCCCACGCTCGAAGGTGATGACCACCTCGTCGGCCGGACGCACCTGCGCCGGGTCCTGCGTGTAGGCGTAGACGTCCTCGATCGGGCCGTTCCAGATGTCCTCCAGGAAGCCGGTCTCGACCGCCCGGCCCCAGAGGTTCTGGTCGATGGAGTACGGCGACTTCTTCGTGGTCTCGATGGGCAGGTCGTGCTCCTCGGCCCACTCGATCGCCTTGTCCCGCGTCATCGCGTAGTCGCGGACCGGCGCGACACAGGTCAGGTCGGGGGCGAGCGCGCCGATGCCGACCTCGAAGCGCACCTGGTCGTTGCCCTTGCCCGTGCAGCCGTGCGACACGACGGACGCCCCGTGGGTGCGCGCTGCGGCCACGAGGTGCTTGACGATGAGGGGACGGGACAGCGCCGAGACGAGCGGATAGCGGTCCATGTAGAGCGCGTTCGCCGCGAGCGCCGGCAGGCAGTACTGCTCGGCGAACTCGGTACGCGCGTCCGCCACCTCCGCCTCCACCGCGCCGCACGCCAGGGCGCGCTCGCGGATCACCTCGAGGTCCTCCCCGCCTTGGCCGACGTCGACGGCCACGGCGATCACCTCGGCCCCGGTCGCCTCGGCGATCCAGCCGATGGCGACGGAGGTGTCCAGCCCTCCGGAGTATGCGAGGACGACGCGCTCGGTCACTGGGTGCCTCTCCTGGTCGGTTGATGGGTGCGGTCCTTGGTCGCCGCCGGAGCGGGCTGCCCCGAGAGCAGGGCGAGGATGTCGGCGGCGACCCGCGCGCCCCCGGTGGTCTCGTCGGTGACGAGCAGGATCGTGTCGTCTCCGGCGACGGTGCCGATGACGCCGGGGAGCAGCGAGTGGTCGATCGCCGACGCGAGGAGCATCGCCCCGCCCGGCGGGGTGCGCAGGACCACGAGGTTGGCGCTGGCGTCGACGCTCACGAGCAGCTCCTCGAAGCGACGTCGCAGCCGCTCGGCTTCGACCGTGGGCCCGCCGGCGAGGCCGGGCTCCTCCGGCACGACGTACACGAGCCCGCCGTCGCCGTCGCGCACCTTGACCGCGCCCAGCTCGTCGAGGTCGCGCGACAGCGTCGCCTGGGTGACCGAGAAGCCGTCGACGGCGAGCGCCTCGGCGAGGTCGGCCTGTGAGCGAACCCGGTGTCGGCCGAGCACCTCGATGATGCGCTGATGGCGCGCGGCCTTGGTCCCTACGACGGTCACGACGGCACCGCGGCGTCGAGGATGCCCGGCAGCGCGTCGACGAAGCTGTCGGCCTCCGCCTCGGTGATGATGAGGGGAGGCGCGAGTCGTACGACGTCGGGCTGGACCGCGTTGACGAGGAACCCGGCGCGGCGCGCCGCCACCTCGACCTCCGCCGCGCGAGCCTGGGTCAGCACGAGGCCGCGCCACAGCCCGCTGCCCCGCTGCCCGGCGAGGATCGGGTGGTCGAGGCCCTCGAACGCGCTCGCCCAGCGCTCCCCGACCGACTTCACGTGGGTGAGCAGGTCCTCGGCCTCGATCGTGTCGAGGACGGCCAGCGCCGCCGCGCAGGAGACGGGGTTGCCGCCGAAGGTCGACCCGTGGTCCCCGGGGCGGAACAGCCGCCCCGCCGCGCCGAGCCCGATGCAGGCACCGAGCGGCATCCCGCCGGCGAGCCCCTTCGCCAGGGTGATGACGTCCGGCCGGACGCCTTGGGCCAGGCAGCTGAACCACTCGCCGGTACGTCCGATACCGCTCTGTACCTCGTCGACGACCAGCAGGGCGCCCACCCGGTCGCAGGCGCGTCGGGCCGCCGCCAGGTAGCCCTCCGGCGCCGGCAGCACGCCACCCTCGCCGAGCGTGGTCTCCAGGAACACCGCGGCCACCGTCTCGTCGACTGCGGCGTCCAGCGCCGACACCTCGCCGTAGGGGACGAAGGTGACCGGTCCCGGCAGCGGCTCGAACGGCTCCCGCTTGGCGGCCGTGCCGGTGATCGACAGCGAGCCGAGGGTGCGCCCGTGGAAGGCGCCCTCCGCGGCGACGACGCGCGTCCGCTCGGGGCCTCGCGTCCGGCCGTGCCGGCGCGCGAGCTTGAGGGCCGCCTCGTTGGCCTCCGTCCCGTCCTGGCAGAAGAAGACCCGTGCGTCGACCCCGACCAGCCCGACGAGCCGCTCCGCCAGCCGGATGCCCGGTTCGTGCGCGAGGAGGTTGCTCGTGTGGGCCAGGGTCGCCACCTGGCCGGACACGGCGGCGACGACGGCCGGATGGGCATGCCCGAGGCTCGAGACGGCGATGCCGGCGTAGAGGTCGAGGTACTCCCGACCGTCGACGTCCCACACGCGGGCGCCCTGGCCACGCGCGAGCGCGACGGGCGGGACGCCGTAGTTGGGCATCATCACCGCCGCCCAGCGCTGCGCCAGCTCCTCGGTACGCGCGCTGCTCATGGCAGCACCATCTCCCTGGGTGCTGCTCATGGCAGCACCATCTCCCTGGGTGCTGCTCATGGCAGCACCATCTCCCTGGGTGCTGCTCATGGCAGCACCATCGTTCCGACGCCCTCGGTGGTGAACACCTCGAGGAGCAGCGCGTGCGGCATCCGCCCGTCGAGGACGTGCGCCCGCGGCACGCCACCGCGGACCGCGCGCAGGCAGGCCTCCATCTTGGGGACCATGCCGGCCGACAGCGTCGGCAGCATCGCCTCGAGCTCGTCGGCGGACAGCTGCGGGATCAGCTCGTCGCTCGCCGGCCACTCGGCGAACAGCCCTTCGACATCGGTCAGCACCACGAGCTTCTCCGCCCCGAGCGCCACCGCCAGGGCAGCCGCGGCGGTGTCGGCGTTGACGTTGTAGACCTCGCCGTCGGCGCCCCTGGCGACGCTGCTCACCACCGGGATGAGACCGTCGTCGAGCAGGCCGAGCACGAAGTCCGGCTGGACCGAGACGACGTCGCCGACCAGGCCCACGTCGACCGGCAGACCGTCGACCACGGCGTCGCGCCGTTCGGCGGTGAACAGGTGCGCGTCCTCACCGGACAGCCCGACCGCATAGGGGCCGTGCAGGTTGACCTGGGTCACGATCTCGCGCTGCACCTGGCCGGTGAGGACCATGCGGACCACGTCCATCGCCTCGGGCGTGGTCACCCGCAGGCCGCCCTGGAACTCGCTCGGGACGTCGAGGCGCGCCAGCATCGAGGTGATCTGCGGCCCGCCGCCGTGGACGACGACCACGCGGATGCCGGCCAGGCGCAGGAACACGACGTCCTCGGCGAAGGCCCGCCGCAGGACGTCCTCGGTCATCGCGTGGCCGCCGTACTTCACGACGACCGTGCGGCCGTGGAAGCGCTCGAGCCAGGGCAGGGCCTCGGTGAGGACGAACGTCTTGGCCAGCGCACGGGCATGCCGCGTGGTGGCGGAGGTCGCGCTCATGTCGAGTACGCCGAGTTCTCGTGGACGTACGCGGCGGTGAGGTCGCTCGTCCAGACAGTCGCAGCGGACGAGCCGGCACCGAGGGAGATCCCCACGACGACGTCTCGCCCGGAGAGGTCGACCAGGGCACGGTCGTCCCCGGCCGCTCCCCCGCGCGCGACCGTGACGCCGTTGATCGTGACGTCGACGCGGGCCGGGTCGAAGACCGCGTCGGTGGTGCCCACCGCGGAGAGCACCCGACCCCAGTTGGGGTCCTGGCCATGGATCGCGCACTTGAACAGGTTGCTGCGGGCGACCGTGCGGGCCACCAGGAGCGCCTCGGCCTCGTCGACGGCGCCGGTCACGTCGACGCGGATGTCCTTGGTGGCGCCCTCGGCGTCGGCGAGCAGCTGGCGCGCGAGATCGGCGCAGACGGCGCTCACGGCGCCGGCCAGCTGGCCTGGCCCCGGCGGCACGCCCGAGGCACCGGACGCGAGCAGGAGCACGGTGTCGTTGGTCGACATGCACCCGTCGGAGTCCAGCCGGTCGAAGGTGACGCCGGTGGCCGACCGCAGCGCGGCGTCGACGGCGGCGGCGTCCGCGACCGCGTCGGTCGTGAGGACGACGAGCATCGTGGCCAGCTCCGGCGCCAGCATCCCGGCACCCTTCGCGAACCCGGCGACCCGCCACGTCCCGGTGTCGTGGACCGCCTGCTTGGGCACGGTGTCGGTGGTGAGGACGGCGCGAGCCGCGTCGTCGCCCCCATCCGGGCGCAGCTGCCCCGCCGCGGCCGTCACCCCGTCGAGCAGGCGCGGCAGCGGCAGGCGTACCCCGATGAGCCCGGTCGAGCAGACGGCGACCTCACCCGCCCCGCAGCCCAGCAGCCGTGCCACGTGCTCCGCGGTGGCGTGGGTGTCCTGGAAGCCCTCCGGGCCGGTGCACGCGTTCGCGCCGCCGGCGTTGAGGACGACCGCACGCAGCTGCCCGTCGGTGAGGACCTGGCGCGACCACAGCACGGGGGCGGCCGCGAACCGGTTGCGGGTGAACACGCCGGCCGCGGCCTCGCCGGGACCGTCGTTGACGACCAGGGCGACGTCGGGTCCGGAACCGCTGCGGATCCCCGCGGCGACACCGGCGGCGCGGAACCCGGGGGCGATCGTCACGGCGCCACCCCCGCCCGGGACAGGCCTGCCGTCTCCGGCAGGCCCAGCATGAGGTTGGCACACTGCACCGCCTGGCCCGCCGCGCCCTTGCCGAGGTTGTCGATGGCGCTGCTCACGAGGATGCGGCCGCTGTCCAGGTCGATGCTCGCCTGCAGCAGCGCGAGGTTGGACCCGTACGTGCTCGACGTCCGTGGCAGCTGCCCCTCGGGCAGCACGTGGACGAACGGCTCGCCGGCGTAGGCCTCGAGCAGGCAGTCGCGTACGTCGGCGGCGGCGAGCCGGCCCAGCGGGCGGACCGCCACCGTCGCCAGGATCCCCCGCGGCATCGGCGCGAGCAGCGGGGTGAACGACAGCGAGTGCGCACCCGACGCCTGCTTGATCTCGGGCACGTGCTGGTGGGCTCCGACCTTGTACGTCGAGACCTCGCCCATCACCTCGCTCGCGAGCAGGTGCGGCTGCGGCGAGCGGCCCGCCCCGGTCGTGCCGCTCGCGGCGACGACCACGACGTCGTCCGGGTCGCCGAGCCCGCCCGCGAGCACCGGGGCCAGGGCGAGGATGGTCGCCACCGCGTAGCAACCGGTGTTCGCGACCCGGCTCGACGCGGCGACCCGCTCCCGCTGCCCAGGCAGCTCCGGCAGGCCGTACGTCCACTGGCCGGCGTGCGGCCCCTTGTAGTAGCGAGCCCACGCCTGCGGGTCGGCGAGGCGGAAGTCGGCGCCGAGGTCGACGACCCTCGTGCCGTCGGGCAGCGCCCCGGCCAGCGCGGCGGACTCCCCGTGCGGGAGCGCGAGGAACACCAGGTCCGCCTCCCCCAGGCGCGCCGGGTCGGTGGGCTCGAAGGTCCGGTCGGTGAGCGCGGCCAGGTGCGGGTGGACGGAGGTCACCGCGGCCCCGGCGTTGCTGGCGGCGCTGACCGGGCCGAGCTCGAGCTGCGGGTGCTCCAGCACCAGCCGCAGCAGCTCGCCGCCGGCGTACCCCGACGCCCCGGCGACCGCGACCGTCACGCCCATGACCGTGAATATACATGCTCCTGCATACTCATGCGCCGGCCACCCCGCGGGCGTGGGATCGCGGTCGGCGTTCGAAGCGGCGTCAGCCACGGTCCGAGGGGTCCTCAGGTGTGACGGGTCCGCGCCATCTCGCGACGGATGTCGGCGTCGGTCTCCTCGCGGCCCGTGACACCCCGCGGCACGGACGCCGGCGACACCGCTACCGTCCAGGATCCGGTCCGGCCGGCCGGATTCCCAGGGCCCAAGGGCCCGCTCAGGCGCGCTGGACCGCGCCGACCGACCGAGCGGCCGATGCGACGGCGGCATCGCGCGCGGCGTTGGTCTCCTCGACCGTCAGCGTGCGGTCGGGCGCGCGGAAGCGCAGCGCGTACGCCAGCGACTTGCGCCCCGCACCGATGCGGTCGGCGTCGCGGTAGACGTCGAAGAGGCGGATCGACTCGAGCAGCTCCCCGGCCCCGGAGCGCAGCGCGTCCTCGACCGCGGCCGCCGGCACGGCCTCGTCGACGACGACCGCGACGTCCTCCTTGGCCAAGGGGTAGGTCAGCACCGGCCGGGCCTCGACCAGCCCCGGGGCCAGGTCGCCCAACGCGTCGAGGTCGAGCTCGAAGGCGGCCATCCGCGGCGGGAGGTCGAGTGCCTCGAGCACCCGGGGGTGCAGCTCCCCCGCGTACCCGATCACCCGTCCGCCGTGAGTGCCGGGGACCGTCGCGACGACCCGTGCGCAGCGGCCGGGGTGCCAGGGGGCGTACGGCTCGAGCACCGCCGGTGTCGCGACCTCGACCCGCAGGGCGCGGGCGACGGTGCGCACGCCCTCGATGGCGTCGGCCCACGTGGCGGCCCGTCCCCCGCCCCACCAGCCGGGGCGCTCGACGTCGCCGGTGAGCACGCCGGCGAGGTGCTGCGGCTGGGCGGGCAGGGCGCTCTCCAGGGCGTGGATCTCCTCCAGCAGCGGGCGCCTGGTGACCGGCGGGCGCGGCGCCTGGACGTCCGGCCAGGACGCGTCGGGCAGGAAGACCGGCGCGAGCTCCCACAGGGCCAGGTCGACCAGCCCGCGTCCGAGGTTGCGCCGGGCCGCGGCCAGCAGGCCGGGGAGCAGGGTCGTGCGCAGGTACGGCTCCTCGTCGGAGAGGGGGTTGGCCAGGCGCACCATCCGCCGCCGCGGGTCATCGGGTGCCAGGCCGAAGGCGTCGAGCACCGCCTCACCGACGAAGGGGTAGGTGCGGACCTCCACCCATCCGGAGTGGGCCAGCGCCCGCGCGAGCGACGACGCACGACGGCGGGCCGCGTCGGCGAGCCCGGAGCGTGGGGCCACGAGCGGGAGCCGGGAGGGGACCCGCTCGTAGCCCTCGAGTCGGATGACCTCCTCCGCGAGGTCGTTGGGGTCGCGCAGGTCCGGGCGCCACGAGGGCGGAGTGACCCTGATCCTTCCCTGGTCGGGCCCCTCGACGACGCAGCCGACGTCGCGCAGACGCGCGACGACGACGTCGTCGGGGTAGGTCGTCCCGGCGACCCGGGACGGGTGCGAGACGGGGATCTCGACCGGGGCGACCGGCTCGCGCTGGTCCGCCTCGGACGGCGCCCCTGCCTCGACGGCGCCGCCGTAGCGGGCCAGCAGCTCCACGGCGCGCGCGCCCGCCACGGGGCCGAGCTCGTGGTCGACCCCCCGCTCGAAACGGCGGGAGGCCTCGGTGGACAGCTTGTGGCGACGGGCCTGGCGGGCGATCGCCACGGCATCGAAGTGGGCGGCCTCGAGGACGATCCGCCGGCTCGACGGGCCGATCTCGGTCGACGCGCCGCCCATGACGCCGGCGAGGGCGACCGGCCCGGAGTCGTCGGCGATGACCAGGTCCTCGGGGGCCAGCGGTCGCCGCTCCCCGTCGAGGGTCTCCAGCACCTCCCCGGCCCGAGCACGTCGGACGCTGATCGCGCCCCGGAGCCGGTCGGCGTCGAAGGCATGCAACGGCTGTCCGGTCTCAAGCATCACGTAGTTCGTGACGTCGACGGCCAGCGAGATGGAGCGCATGCCGGCCATGGCGACGCGCGTCCGCAGCCGCAGCGGGTTCCTGGCCGCCGGGTCGAGGCGGTCGATCCCGCGGAGCACGATCCGGTCGGCGCCGTCCTCGATCGACACGGCGGGCGCCCCTGGCGCCGTCGCGGCCGGCGGGGCCTCCGTCGGGAGGTCGTGGAACGCGACGCCGTACGCCGTCGCCGCCTCCCTCGCGATCCCCCGGATCGACAGGCAGTAGCCCCGGTCGGGCGTCACAGCGATGTCGAGGACGGCGTCCGGCAGCCCGAGCGCGGCGGCCACGTCGGCTCCGACCGGCAGGTCGGCGACGTCCGCTGGGTCCAGCACGAGGATGCCGGTGTGGTCGTCGCCCAGCCCCAGCTCCTTGGCCGAGCAGATCATCCCGTCGGAGACGTGGCCGTACGTCCGCCGGGCGCTGATGGCAAACCCGCCGGGCAGCACGCATCCCGGCAGGGCCACCACGACCAGCGCCCCGGTCTCGAAGTTGCGGGCCCCGCAGACGATCCCCCTCCCCGCGTCACCGGCGTGGTTGTGCACGCCCACGTCGACCGTGCACCAGCGGATCGTCCGGCCGTTGCGCTGCGGCTCCTCGACGAAGTCCAGCACCCGCCCGAGCACCAGCGGGCCGTCGACGACGAGCTCCTCCACCGTCTCGACCTCGAGGCCGGCGCGCACGAGCGCGTCGGCGACCTCGCGTGCGCCGGCGGAGGCGGGCAGGTCCGCGAACTCGCGCACCCACGAGAGCGGCGCGCGCATCAGACCTCCGTCCCGAACTGCACGCTGAAGCGGATGTCGCCCTCGACCATGTCGCGCATGTCGCGTACGTCGTGCCGGAACATCAGCGATCGCTCGATGCCCATGCCGAAGGCGAAGCCGCTGTAGCGGTCGGGATCGATGCCGCAGGCGATGAGGACGCGCGGGTTGACGACCCCGCACCCGCCCCACTCGATCCAGCCCTCGCTCGCGCAGGTGCGGCAGGGGTTCGCGGGGTCACCGACCGATGCACCCCGGCAGACGAAGCACTGGAGGTCCACCTCAGCGCTCGGCTCGGTGAAGGGGAAGTACGACGGACGCAGCCGGGTCACGAGACCCTCGCCGAACAGCGCCGACGCGAAGTAGTCCAGGGTGCCCTTGAGGTCGGCCATGGTGATGCCCTCGTCGACCGCGAGGCCCTCGAACTGGCCGAACACCGGCGTGTGCGTGGCGTCGAGCTCGTCGGTCCGGTAGACCCGGCCCGGGCACAGCACGTAGATCGGCGGCTGCTGCGTCAGCATCGTGCGGATCTGCACGGGCGAGGTGTGGGTGCGCAGCACGAGCCCGGAGTCCGGGGACTCGACGAAGAAGGTGTCCTGCATGGTGCGCGCCGGATGGTCCGGCGGGATGTTCAGGGCGTCGAAGTTGTACCACTCGGCCTCGAGCTCGGGACCCTCGGCGATCTCGTACCCGATGGCGGTGAAGATGTCGCAGACCCGCTCGGTCAGCGTGCTCAATGGGTGCCTGGCGCCGAGGGGTCGGCGATCGGTGGGCAGGGTGACGTCGACGGCCTCCTCCACCAGTACCCGGGCGTCACGCTCCGCGGACAGCTCGGCCTCTCGTGCCTCGAGCGCCTTCCTGACCTCGGCACGCGCCATGCCGACCCGCTTGCCCGCCTCGGCCTTGGCCTGCGGCGGCAGCGCCCCGATCTCCCGGTTGGCCAGGGCCAGCGGGCTGCGGTCGCCGGCGTGCGCGAGGCGTACCGCCTTGAGCGCCTCCAGGTCCCCCGCCCCGGCGATGGCCGCGAGCGCCTCCCCGCGTGCGCGCGCGACGGCGTCGGGATGCAAGGCGGTCACCTCGACGGGGTCGTACGTGCGGTTCGGCGCGGACATCGGCGGCTCTCCTCGACGTGACATGCGGACTGACGTGACGTGCGGACTGACATGACCTGCGGGGCCTGGGCGGGTCCGGTCATCCTCTCAGCCCGGGGCGGGGAAGCGCCGCCGGCTTTCGCGGCGCTGGGCGCGGGCGCTGGCGTACAGGCAGATCGCGGCGGCACTGGCCAGGTTGAGCGACTCCGCGAGGCCGTACACGGGGACGCGCACGACGGCGTCGCACGCCGCGGCGACCTCCTCGTCCAGCCCCCACGCCTCGTTGCCGAAGACCCAGGCGGTCGGTACGTCGAGCCCGCCGGCGTCGGCCTCCTCGTCGAGGTCGCGAGCCCCCGAACCGTCCGCGGCGAGCACCCGCAAGCCGGCCGCGCGCAGCGCGGTGACGACGTCAGGAACCGCGACGTCGAGGACGACCGGCAGGTGGAACAGCGAGCCGGCGGAGGCGCGTACCGCCTTGGGGTTGTACACGTCCACCGATGCCGTGCTGATCAGCACCCCGTCGGCGCCGGCGGCGTCGGCGCAGCGGATGACCGTGCCGGCGTTGCCGGGGTCGCGGACGTGCGCCATGAGCGCGAGCAGTCGAGGCCCGCCGCCAAGGACCTCCGCCAGCGCGACGTCGACGTCGTCGCAGACCGCGAGCACCCCCTGCGGGGTGACCGTCCCGGCCAGCTCGGCCATGAGCGGGTCGTCGACGGTGTGGACGGCCACGGCCGTCGCGCGGGCCGCCTCGACGAGATCCGCGTGCCGTCGCCGGCCCTCCGCCGAGACGAACAGTGCTCGGGCGCGCACGGGCGGCGCCAGGGCCTCGCGCACCGCCTGGGGGCCCTCGGCGAGGAACTGCCCTGCCTCGGCCCGACCCTTGCCCCGCAACAGACGACGCGCCGCCCTCACCGCTCGGGCGGGGGGCGGCGCGTCGGGCACGGCCGGGTCAGGCCGCCGGCGCGTTGCGGTCGGCGGGCAGGGCGGCCCTGGCCACCTCGACGAGCGCGGCGAAGGCGGCGGTGTCGTTGACGGCCAGGTCGGCGAGCATGCGGCGGTCGACCTCGACGCCGGCCAGCCGCAGGCCCTGGACGAAGCGGTTGTACGTCAGGCCGTTGGCCCGCGCGCCGGCGTTGATCCGCTGGATCCACAGCTGCCGGAAGTCGCCCTTGCGCTTCTTGCGGTCGGCGTAGGCGTAGACGAGGGAGTGCTGGACCTGCTCCTTGGCCTTGCGGTACAGCCGCGAGCGCTGACCCCGGTAGCCACTGGCGCGCTCGAGCACCACCCGGCGCTTCTTGTGGGCGTTGACCGCTCTCTTGACGCGTGCCACGGGAGTGCTCCTTTGCCTTCGTTCATCGGCTGACGGTTGGGGGCGGGACTGGCCAGGTGCTCAGATGCCGAGCAGGCGCTTGACCTTCTTCGCGTCGCCGGGGGCGACGTCGGCGTCCGCGTGCAGGCGCCGCGTCCGCGTGGACGGCTTGACCTCGAAGAGGTGCCGGCGGTTGGCCTGCTCGCGGCGCAGCCGGCCGGTGCCGGTGACCTTGAACCGCTTCTTCGTCCCGCTGTGCGTCTTGTTCTTCGGCATGCTGCCGTTCGTCCTTTCCCTGTCCGGCCCGGGGGCCGCTGGCCTCGTCTCCGCTCAGGCCTGAGCGGCACTCTCCTCGTCGGCGGCGGGCGCCTCGACGACCGCGTCGCCGTGATGGGCGGTCCGCCGCTGGCGGGCCTCCGCCATCGCCTCCGCCTTCTTGCGGTGCGGCCCCAGCACCATGATCATGTTGCGGCCGTCCTGCTTGGGCGCCGATTCCACGAAGCCCAGGTCCTTGACGTCCTCCGCGAGGCGCTGCAGGAGCCGGAACCCGAGCTCCGGGCGGCTCTGCTCGCGGCCGCGGAACATGATCGTGATCTTGACCTTGTCTCCCCCCTTGAGGAACCGCTCGACGTGCCCCTTCTTGGTGGCGTAGTCGTGCGGGTCGATCTTCGGGCGGAGCTTCATCTCCTTGATGACCGTGTTGACCTGGTTCTTGCGAGCCTCACGGGCCTTCTGGGCGGTCTCGTACTTGTACTTGCCGTAGTCCATGAGCTTGCAGACCGGGGGCCGGGCCATCGGTGCGACCTCGACGAGATCCAGGTCGGACTCCTGGGCCAGCCGGAGGGCGTCCTCGATGCGGACGATGCCCACCTGCTCGCCCTCCGGGCCGACGAGTCGGACCTCCGGGACGCGGATGCGGTCGTTGATGCGGGGTTCTGCGCTGATGGGTTCTCCTCGTTGACGAAGGATCGTCTCCTGGCCGAGGCCCCGGGAACGGGGAAGGCCCCCGCTCCTGGCGCAGCGGGGGCCCACGTCGGTGCGGGCCCGCCGCGCACGCGGCGAGCCCTGACCGGGACCCGACGACGCGGGCGACAGGCGCTCGAGCCGGCGGGTGGGAGGTGGACCTCCACTTGCGGACACGGGCCGGGAGGCCCGCGTCGGTCGCACCCAGGGTAGCGGCAGCCCCGGACCGCGACCAAACCCTCCCCGCGGTGGCGGCTCAGGCGTCGTAGCGGACCGCGATCCGCTGGGACGGGTGGCGTTGCTCCGCGTGCACGTACGAGGCCATCGCCCGCCGGTCCGCCTCGGTGAGCGTGGTCCGCACGAAGAAGGTCCGCGGCCAGAGCCGGTTGACCCGGACGACGTCGACCTCGAGCGACATGATCGTCGCGTACGCCGCCGCGAACAGCCACGTCAGCAACCCGATGACCAGCGCGAAGGTCCCGTAGACGTCGGAGGAGCGGGAGATGACGTGGGTGACGACGAGCCCGCCCACCAGCTGGAGCACCGTCCAGCTCACCGCGGCGAGGACCGCGCCCACCCACAGCGAGCGGAACGGCACGGCCCGGGAGGCGCACAGGCGGAACGACACCGCGAACACGCCGACGTTGAGCAGGCAGGTGAGCAGCGCCCCGCCGGTTCGGGCCGAGACCCCGATGTCGATGGTGCCGACGACGTACCCGCTGATGACGCTGGTCGCGACCAGCCCGCCGCCGACGACCAGCAGCAGCCCCAGGGTGGCCAGGAACCCGCGGACGCCGTGTCCCTGGAGGTACCACGGCACGGCCCACACCGTGTCCGTCGAGCGGCGGAAGGAACGGGCCATCCCGCGGGCACCGATGAAGGTGCCGACGATGCCGACGACGAGCCCGATGCCGTGGCCCTGGATGCCGCTCCCCCCGCTGGCCACCAGCTGGCTGCCCACGACCGGGATCTGGCTGACCGCCGACTCGATGATCCGCCGCTGCAGCTCCTCGTTGCCCTTCAGCACGATGCCGAGCACGGTCACGAGCACGAGCAGCAGCGGGAAGATCGCGAAGAAGGCGTAGTAGGCGATGAGCGCGGCCAGCGAGGTCGCGCGGTCGTCCTGGGACTTGCGGAACACCGCGACCGGGAAGGCCAGGAGGTCGAGACGCTGCTGGGTGCGCTCCAGCGCGGCGAGCAGCCGCTGCGTCCGCCCCGCTCGGCCCGCCATCGCTCAGCCGGCCGTCACGTCGAGGTGCATCCGCGGGCGGGGTGCGCGGCGAAGCAAGGGGCAGGAGCCTGGACCGGCCAGGCGTGAAGATCGGGAGTGCCCATGTCCGTCCGTCACCGTGTCGCCGCCCTGACCGCGGCGGCCGCCGTCGCCGCGGGAGCCGGCCTGTTCGCGCCGGCCGCCCAGGCGGCGCCGAGCAAGCCCGCCGTCCGCACGCAGTCGGCCGCCGCGTCGACGACCCTCGGGACCCGCTCGCTGGCCACGGTCCTCACCTCCGGCGGCGTCGCGTTCGACCACAACTGGAACGACTACGACATCGTCACCGCCGCCGTGCTCGCGGTACTGAAGGCCAAGCCGAACTCGCCGGTCAAGGTACTCACCGACGGCAAGACGACCCTGACCGCCTTCATCCCCGACGACGAGGCGTTCCGCATCCTGGTCAAGCAGCTGACCGGCAAGACCCCGAAGACCGAGGCCGCCACCTTCGCGGCCGTCGCGAGCCTCGGGATCCCGACCGTGGAGAAGATCCTGCTCTACCACGTCGTGCCGGGCGTCCGGATCCGTGCTGTCGACGCGCTGCACGCCAACGGCGCCAACCTGAAGACGGCCGAGGGCGCGACCATCCACGTCGCCGTCTACCCCGGACCGGTCATCTCGCTGTGGGACAAGGACCACAAGCTGCGCAACCCGCGCGTGATCCTCTCGCAGACGAACATCAACAAGGGCAACCGTCAGCTCGCCCACGGCATCGACCGGGTGCTGCTGCCGATCGCCGTCGCGAAGTAGCGCGTCGGCCCGACTGCTCGCGGTCAGTCCTCGCCGCCCCTGGTGTAGGGGAACACCAGGGCGGCGAGGGCGCCGCCGACCAGCGGGGCCACGATGAACACCCAGACGTGCTTCAGGGGCTCGCCGCCGGTCCAGATGGCGGGGCCGAGGGAACGGGCCGGGTTGACGCCGGTCCCGGTCAGCGGGATGCCGACGATGTGCACCAGCGTGAGGGTGGCGCCGATCGCGATGCCGGCCAGGGCCGCGTTGCCCACCTTGTCGGTGACGAGCAGGATCACCAGGACGAAGATCGCCGTCAGCATCGCCTCGACGAACAGGGCGCCGGCCAGGTTGATGTGGGCGCCGTAGTCGTTCGCGCCGAGGTCGCCGGTCTGGTCGGTGACGTGGAACCCCGAGACCATGAGCTTGAGGACGCCGGCGGCCAGGAACGCGGCGACGAACTGGACGATCCAGAAGGCGGTGGCCTCCTCGCGACTGATCCGCCCGCGCAGGAGCATGCCGAGGGTGACCGCCGGGTTGATGTTGCACCCTGACACCGGGCCGAAGGCGTAGACGCCGAAGGTCAGCACCAGCCCGAACGCGATCGCGACGGCCAGCGTCCCGTTGGTCTGGATGCCCGTCACGGCGCTCCCCACGCCACCGATCACCAGGATGAAGGTGCCGACGAACTCCGCGACCAGGCGGCGAGTGCGCAGCGGGAGCGGGGCAGGCTGGTCGACTGCTGACACGGCGGACCTCCTCGTCGGCCGGCACCTCCGGCGTCAGGTCCCACCGTGTCACGCCGACCGGCCCGCGAGACGACGCTCGGCCGCCGTCGCGCGGGCGTGTCGCCGGGCGGCTCACCCGCTCACGGCGGCGGGGCCACCTCGACGCGGACGTCGAGGCCGGCGACCAGCCGGGCCCGAAGCAGCGGCAGCGCCGCCAGCTCACCCGCCAGGGCGGCCGCCCGCTCCCGAGCCTCGGCGACGGGCGTCCCCGTGGGGAAGCGCAGCCGCAGGACGGCGTCGGCCCCGTCCGTCCCGCCGTTCGCATCGGTCGCGTCGAGCGTCCAGTCGAGGCCTGCCGGTACGTGCTCGGCGACCGCGGCGTGCACGTCGGGGTCCGTCGCCGGGGGCAGCCACGCCCTGGCCTCGGCGAGGGCGCGCAGGTGCGGCCCGAACAGCACGCCCGACGCGGCCGAGCCGGGGTCCACGAGCAGCGCCACCGCCCCCTCGGTGTAGGCCGCCTGCGCGGCGCGAACCCCTGCCACGGGGAGTGGGCGGGCGGCGGGATGCCAGCGGGAGAGGTCGGCGGGTGAGCTGAAGACCGGCAGCGCCACCGCCCCGTCCGGGCGGCGTACGGTCACCACCCGCACGTCGGAGGTCTTCTCGCGGGCGAGCCCGTCGGGGCCGACCTCGGCCTCGCCGAGGACCGCGACGAGCGCAACGAACACCCGGGCCCGCAGCAGCGCGGCCTGCAGCGCGCCTGGCTCACCCGCCGCCAGCGCGGCCGTGAGCGCGGGATCCGCGATGCCGTCGTCGCCCGCGAACGGCGGGTCGGGGACCCGCGCCCCGGCGAAGCCGTCGTGGTCCGTCGGCGGATCGAAGGGGTGCGTCACGGCCGCTCCGGCGACGGGGAGTTCGCGGCGACCGTGGCGGCGACCTCGAGCGCCATCTCCCGGCCGCGCGGGCCGTCGGCGGCCTGCACCGCCATCACCGGCACCGTCGTCCCGTCGGAGACGTCCAGCTGCAGCCACGGGTCGCCCGGCGCCAGCCGTACCCCGACGATCTCCGCCCAGTCCAGGCGGCGCCGGCGGGCCCAGTTGACCACCGTCAGGCCGTCGGCGGTGCCCACCGCGCGGACATCCGCGAGCCGGTGCACGCCGTAGGTCCCGACGGCGGCGCAGGTCAGGAATGCGATCCGGTCGAACGGACGCGCGCCGGACACGGCGATCGCGAGCACCAGCACGACGCAGTCCACGGCCGCCGCCATCACATAGGGGACCACCCGTCCGCGGCGCGGCCGCCAGACGTGAGGGAGGTCGACGGCCGCTACAGGCGGCACGCGTGGATGTCGGTGACGAGGATGCCCCGGGCGCCGAGCTCCCACAGGTCGTCCATCACCCGGTTGGTGTCGGCCCGCGGGACCATGACCCGAACCGCGACCCAGCCCTCGCGGTGCAGCGGCGACACCGTCGGGGACTCGATCCCCGGGGTGATGGCGCACGCCCGCTCCACCAGCTCCGCCCGCACGTCGTAGTCCATCATCACGTACGTCCGCGCGACGATGACGCCCTGCAGGCGGCGGACCAGCTGCTCCACCGGTGCCGTCGAGGGCAGCCCGGCCCGCCGGACGAGCACGGCCTCGGAGCGCAGGATCGGCTCGCCGAAGACCTCCAGCCCGGCCTGCCGGAGCGTGCTGCCGGTCTCGACCACGTCGGCGATGACATCGGCGACACCGAGGCGCACCGAGGTCTCGACCGCGCCGTCGAGCCGGATCACCTGGGCCGCGATCCCGGCCTCGGCCAGGTGCTTGCCGACCAGCCCCGGGTACGCCGACGCGACGCGCAGCCCCGCGAGGTCGCCGATGGAGCGCGCGGTCCCGGGACGTGCGGCGAAGCGGAACGTGGAGTCACCGAAGCCGAGCGGGAGGATCTCGTCCGCGGGGGCACCGCTGTCCATGAGCAGGTCGCGGCCGGTGATGCCCACGTCGAGCTGGCCGGAGCCGACGTACACCGCGATGTCCCTCGGACGCAGGTAGAAGAACTCGGCGCCGCTCTCGGGGTCCTGCAGGATGAGCTCGCGCGCGTCGGCGCGCTGCCGGTAGCCGGCCTCGCGCAGCATCGCCGCGGCCGGCTCGGCCAGGGAGCCCTTGTTCGGCACGGCGATGCGCAGCAGGGCTGGGCGCGAGCCGGCGTCGGTGGCGCTCACAGCCGGTGGTAGACGTCGTCGAGGGACAGACCGCAGGCGACCATGAGCACCTGTGTGTGGTAGAGCAGCTGGGCGATCTCCTCGGCGGCCCGGTCCTTGCCCTCGAACTCCGCGGCCATCCAGGCCTCTGCGGCCTCCTCCAGGACCTTCTTGCCGATGGCGTGCACGCCGGCCTCGAGGGCAGCGACCGTGCTCGAGCCCGGCGGCCGGTAGGCGTCGCGCTCGGCGAGCTCGCCCCACAGCTGCTCGAAGGTCTTCATGGACGCAAGCCTACGGGCGCCGCGGACCGGCGCGGGCCGCGGTCAGAGCAGCCGGCGAAGGGCCAGCGCGGTGGCGACGGCGGCCTCGGCCGCCTCCCGACCCTTGTCCTCGCGCGAGTCCCGGTAGCCGGCGCGGTCCAGGGCCTGGCGCTCGTCGTCGCAGGTGAGCAGGCCGAAGCCGACCGGGACCCCCGTATCGAGGGCGACCCGGGTCAGCCCGTCGGTGGCCGCCTGGCAGACGTACTCGAAGTGCGGAGTCCCCCCGCGGACCACCACGCCGAGCGCGACCACGGCGTCGTGGGTGCGAGCCAGCGCCGAGGCGATGACG
>Ga0335071_10002048_pt1 | contig 21823 bp, 23 predicted proteins | sample Lox_Sample_15_FD_206724 | JGI IMG/M metagenome (GOLD analysis project Ga0335071, IMG submission 206724) | Soil microbial communities from Loxahatchee National Wildlife Refuge, Florida, United States - Lox_Sample_1.5 | ecosystem: Environmental > Terrestrial > Soil > Wetlands | place: USA... | reverse complement strand
GCCGCGATCAGCACGCAGACCTATCCGGACCTCGGGCAGTTCTGGGCCGACCTCACCGGGGCCTATGCCGAGGAGATCGCTCGCCTCGGCGACCTCGGCTGCACCTACCTGCAGCTCGACGACACCAGCCTCGCCTACCTCAACGACCCGGAGCAGCGGGCGATGCTGGCCGCCCAAGGGGCTGACGCCGAGCACCAGCACGAGCAGTACGTCCGCAACATCAACGCCGCCCTGGCCGGACGGCCCGCCGGCATGAGAGTCACCACCCACATGTGTCGTGGCAACTTCCGCTCCTCCTGGGCGGCCGAGGGCGGCTACGACTTCGTCGCCGAGGTCCTCTTCAGCCAGCTCGCGGTCGACGGCTTCTTCCTCGAGTTCGACGACGCTCGGTCGGGGGGATTCGAGCCGCTGCGCTTCGTCCCGCCTGGCAAGCAGGTGGTCCTCGGCCTGGTCACCACCAAGCGCGGTGCGCTGGAGACCAAGGACGAGCTCAAGCGCCGCATCGACGAGGCCAGCCGCTACGTCCCGCTCGACCAGCTGTGCCTGTCGCCGCAGTGCGGCTTCTCCTCCACCGTCGAGGGCAACGCCCTCACCGAGGACGAGCAGTGGTCGAAGCTGCGGCTGATCGTCGAGACGGCGCGGGAGGTCTGGGGCTGACGCCCGGGTCTCATCCCGTCGTGGCGATGGCGACGTCGCTCGGGCAGTCGGGGTCGGAGCGGCGCAGCCGGGCGGTCGGGTTGAACTGGCTGACCACGCTGAAGGACTCGGCGCGGGGTACGTCGATCCGCGTCCAACCGCCGTCATCGCTCACGCACGCCAGCAGCTGCTCTCGTGTCCCGGGTCGCACCACGGTGAGGTAGCTCGACCAGCGAAGCCGCAGCCGTACCGTGCCCGCGGCCGTGGTCGCCAGCGTGACGCTGCTCGGGGTCACCGCCGTCACCGTCGCCCCGTTCGCCAGCGGCGTGGCGTCCACCACCTGGAACAGCTGCCAGTTCCGGTCCGACCAGACCAGCCGCAGGTACGGCAGCCCGGCCGCGACGAGGCGTCCCTCGTCGGCCGACGCGAAGTCCAGCTTCCCGTCGGGCAACGCGACCCACCCCACCGCCAGCTGGCCCAGCCAGCTGCGGTAGCTCTCTGCCGTCAGGGCGCCGTCGGTGTAGAAGAGCGGGTTGTCCGCGACGTCGACCTGACGGTCCCAGCCCCGGGCGAGTGAGACCGAGCCGGACAGGTACGCCGAGGCCCAGTGGTTGACGGTGTCGACCACCTCGACGCGCTCACCGCGGGCCGGCATACCCGCCGCGGCCTGCACCGCGTGGAGCTCGGCCCGCAACGGCTCGTAGAAGGCCTGGGCCGCCGAGGGGTTGCTCGACGCGAACAGCTGGTGGGCGAGGTCGCTCACCGGCCAGGCGACGACGACGAGGAGCAGCGCGAGCGTTCGCCGCCACGACAGCCGCGAGCAGGCGACGAGAACCGGACCGGCGCCCACCCAGGCCAGGCGGCCGATGTTGCCGCCGACAGCGCCCGGGACCAGCAGGAAGACCGGCAACGAGATGAGCACGGCGAGCGCGGCCGCGCGGACCAGCCGCACCCGACAGACCAAGGCGACCACCACGCAGCAGACGGCCGGCGGGATCGCGTTGACCACGGTGAACGGCATGACGCCGGTCCCCGGGAACAGCAGCGCCATCGTGCCGCCGACGGCCACCAGGCAGCCCGCGCTGACTGCGGCCGCGGCGCGGCGGGTCCGGTCCACCGCGACGACCGCGAGCAGGACCAGGCCGAGGAACAGCCCCGCGAGGGGACTGGCGAGGTAGGCCGCAACCGAGAGGGCGGCGGCGACCCACCCGAGGCGCGCACGCAGCGCGACCAAGGCCCAGGTGGCCACCGCCAGGCCGATCGCGAAGGTGACCCGGCCGGCGACCAGGTCGGCGGCGAAGGCGACCGCGAAGGCCACGGCGCCGGCGCGCGGCCGGGGGGCGTCGCGCAGCAGCACCGACGCGCCGACAGCGCCCGCGACCGCCGCCAGCGCCCCACTCGCACGCACGCCGATGGCCGCCATCGAGGCCGGTGCCAGGACGCTGTACGTCGGCAGCGAGACGCCACCGAACCAGCCGGTCCACCACGACACCACGCCCGACTCCCGCACCACCGACGAGCGCGCCACCTGGGCGGCCAGGTCGGGGGCGGCCGGGCTCCAGCGCAGGTAGGCCACCGCGAGCGCGACGCCGAGCACCAGCGCCCACCGGGTCGCCGACCAGGGGTGAGCGCCCTCCGGCCGACCCGTGTGGACCCGTTCCATGCCGCTCCTCCGGCCAGCCAACCTAGCCCGTGGGCTGGTCCGCCCCGCGCCCGCCCCCGGCCAGGCGGGCGCTCCAGAGGTCCTCGACCGGCCAGCTCGACGCCCAGGAGGCGGAGGCGATCTCGTAGTAGTCCGGGTCGACAGCGTCCGTACCGGCGTACAGCTCGTGCAGCGCCTCGACGACGAACCCGTGCGAGCGCAGCACCGCGATCCAGTCCCCGTGCGAGGGATGGAACTCCACGCCGCCGCCGGGCCAGCGCACCCGGCGCAGGTCCCGCTGGGGGCGCAGCAGCCGCTCCCCCGCCACCCCGGACTCCTCGGGCACGCACAGGCTGGCGAGCACGCTGTTGGTCAGGAACACGAGGCGGCCACCCGGCCGCAGGAGGCGCGCTGCCTCACCGACCCAGCGCGACGGCTCGCACCACACGCTGGCGCCGTACTCGCTCACGACGAGGTCGAAGCTGGCGTCCGGAAGCGGTACGTCGGCCGCGTCGGCCGCCACCAGCGGGAAACTCATCCCATGCTCGCGCTGGCAGCGAGCCGCGGTCACCAGCTGCGCCGGTGTGACGTCCACGCCGACCGGCCGGGCACCCAGCCGCTGCAGCCAGGCGGAGAAGTACGCCGTCCCGCAGCCGAGCTCCACGACGTCGAGCCCGGCCACCTCGCCCAGGGCGCCGATCTGCCACTCGGGGACGGCGAACAGGCCCCACACCACCTCCTCGCGAGCCCAGGCGACCCGGGCGTGCTCGTCGGTGTGCTGGGCGTTGACCAGCGTCCACAGCTCGCGGTTGACCGCCGCGTCATCGAGGTGTGCCGCGTCGGGGCTGCTCCGCTCCATGGGAGAAGTCACGCACACCGCGCGGGGCTCAGCTGCACCGGGGACCCGATGAGACAACCGGCCCCTCCTGCTCGTAGCGTCGTCGCTGACGCGGCGGGCCCGGCGCCGCCCGAAGCAGCGGGAGAACGCATGGCGACGCTGACCGTGTGGCGGTTCCCGACGCCGACCGGGGCGGAGGACGCCGAGTACACCCTGGACCAGCTGCAGCGCCAGCAGCTGATCTCCGTCCACGACGCCGCGATCGTGAGCTTCCCGCTGGGGGCGACGAAGCCGACCACCAAGCAGCTGAACAGCCTGACCGGGGCAGCGGCCCTCGGTGGGGCGTTCTGGGGTCTGCTGTTCGGCCTGATCTTCTTCGTCCCGCTGCTCGGCGTGGCCATCGGCGCCGGGCTCGGAGCCCTGGCCGGATCGCTCACCGACGTGGGCATCGACGACGACTTCATCGCACTCGTCCGGACCCAGATCACGCCAGGGACGTCGGCGCTGTTCGCCTTGACCTCCGACGCGGTGGTCGACCGGGTGCGGGAGGCCTTCGCGGGCCAGGAGATGGAGCTCATCTCGACCAACCTCAGCAAGGAGCAGGAGGACCGCCTGCGCGAGGTCTTCGGATTGCAGTGAAGCCCCTCGACCCGAGGCTGCTCGCCCACACGAGGGCCAGCCGGCACCACCTCGTCGCCGCCAGCGCGATCACCGTCGCGACGGCCGTGCTCCTCGTGGTGCAGGCCTTCGCGGTCGCCGACGTGGTGGTCCGCGGGTTCCAGGACGGCGCGACGCTCGGCGCCGTACGCACGCCGTTGCTCGTCATCGCTGTCGTCGTGCTCCTGCGCGCGAGCCTCGCGTGGGCGGGCGAGGTGGCATCGCACCGGGCGGCCGCCTCCGTGAAGTCCCAGCTGCGTCGCGACCTGCTCGCCCACGTGGTCGGACTCGGGCCGGACTGGCTCTCCGGACGGCGCACCGGCGAGCTGGCCACGCTCGCGACGCGCGGCACCGACGCCCTCGACGGCTACTTCTCCCGCTACCTGCCGGCTCTCGCGAGCGCCGCGGTCATCCCGCCGCTGATGGTGCTGGTGATCCTCAGCCAGGACCTCTGGTCGGGGCTCATCGTCGTCCTCACCCTGCCGCTGATCCCGGTCTTCGCCGCGCTCATCGGGCGGGCGACCGAGCGACGCGCTCAGCGGAGCTGGCGGGCGATGGCGACCCTCGCCGGCCACTTCCTCGACGTCGTCGACGGACTGCCCACCCTCCTCGTCTTCCGCCGGGCGAAGGCCCAGGTGCGCACGATCCGGGAGGTGACCGACGAGAACCGCGTGGCCACCATGGCCACGCTGCGCCTGGCCTTCCTGTCCTCGGCGGTCCTGGAGTTCATCGCCACCATCTCGGTGGCCCTCGTCGCCGTCTCGTGCGGGCTGCGCCTGGTCGACGGGCGCCTGGACCTGCGCACCGCCCTGGTCGTGATCATGCTGACCCCGGAGGCGTACTGGCCGCTGCGCCAGGCCGGCGCCCAGTTCCACGCCAGCGCCGACGGGCTCGCCGTCGCCGACCAGGTCTTCGCCGTCCTCGAACGCCCACTGCCCGTGCCGGCCTCCGCGCAGCAGGTACGTCTCGACGGGGCGACCATCTGCGTCGAGGGCTTGATCGTCTCCTACGACCGGGCGAGGCCGGCGCTCGGCCCGCTCGACCTCACGGTAGGACCGGGTGAGTTCGTCGGGGTGGCCGGCCCCAGCGGCTGCGGCAAGTCGACCCTGTTCTCGGTGCTGCTCGGCTTCGTGCCCCCGACGGCGGGACGGGTCCTGGTCGTGCCCGCGCACGGTGCGGGCGTCGACCTGACCGACGTCGACCCGCGGCACTGGCGCGCCCAGGTGTCCTGGCTGCCGCAGAGCCCCTGGTTCGCGCGAGCCTCGATCGCCGAGAACGTGCGGCTGTCCGACCCCGACGCCGGCGACGACGCGGTCCGCGACGCGCTCGAGCGCGCGCAGGCCTGGGAGTTCGTGGCCCGTCTGCCCGAGGGGGCCGACACCGTGATCGGCGAGGGCGGGTACGGCCTCTCGGCCGGCCAGCGCCAGCGGCTGGCGCTGGCAAGGGCGTTCCTGCGCGACGCGCCCCTGGTGCTGCTCGACGAGCCCACCGGCCACCTGGACCCGGAGAGCGAGGCGCTCGTCGACGAGGCGGTCCGCACCCTGGCGCGCGGACGCACCCTGCTGGTGTCGGCGCACCGGCCGTCCCTGCTCGCCGACGCCGACCGGGTCGTCCGGCTCGATGCCCCGCTGCTGGCGGAGCCGGTGCGATGAGGCACGACGCGGCCGACGTCGCGCGGCTGGCCGCCGCCGGGCGGCCCGCGCGGACCCGCCTCGGGCTGGGCGCGCTCGCGGGCGCGGGCGCGCTCCTCGCCGGGATCGGCCTGACCGCCACGGCGGCCTGGCTCATCGCGCGCGCCTCCCAGCGGCCCCAGATGGTCGAGCTCAGCCTGGCCGTCGTCGCCGTCCGCTTCTTCGGGGTGACCCGTCCGGTGCTGCGCTACGTGGAGCGGCTGGTCTCGCACGACGCCGCCTTCCGCGTGCTGGCCGACGTGCGGTCGCGGGTCTACTCGCGCCTGGTGCTGCGACCGCCCGCCCGGCTCGGCACGCGCCGGCGCGGGGAGCTGCTCTCGGGAGTGGCCTCGGACGTGGACGCCGTCGAGGACCTGCACCTCGGCGTGCTCGAGCCCGCGGCGGTGGCCGGCGTCGTCTCGGCCGGCGTCGTCGTCTTCATGACCTGGCTGCTGCCCTCGGCGGGCTTGGCGCTGCTCGCCGCCCTCCTCGTCGCCGGCGTCGCGGCGCCCTGGGCCGCGGCTCGGGCCGCCCGGCACGCCAGCGCGGTCGTCGCGCCCAGACGCGCCGAGCTCAGCGCGACGGTCGTGGACCTGCTGCGCGGCGCCCCTGACCTGGTCGCGCTGGGTGCGGCCGAGCGGTGGCTCGCCGAGGCGGACGCCCTCGACGAGCAGCTCACCACGGCGAGTCGGCGCAGCGCGTGGGCGACCGGACTCGGCACGGGGCTCGCCGCCCTCGCCGCCGGCGGGGCGGTGCTGGCCAGCGCGGTGCTCGGGGTGTCCGCCGTGTCGGGCGGCCAGCTGGCCGGGCTCGCGCTCGCCGTCGTGGTCCTGGTGCCGCTGGCCGCGTTCGAGTCCCTCGTCCCCCTGCCTCGGGCGGCCGTCATGTACGACGGCATCCGCCAGGCCGCCCGCCGGCTGTTCGCGGTCGTCGACGACCCCGCCGCCTACCCCGAGCCCGAGTCCCCGCGACCGCTTCCGGACGGCCCGTACGCGCTGCGCCTCACCGACGTGCGCGCCCGCTGGAACCCGGACGGGCCGCTCGTGCTCGACGGCGTCGACCTCGACCTCCCGCCCGGCCGCCGGGTCGCCATCACCGGCGCGTCGGGGTCCGGCAAGTCGACCATCGCCGCGCTGCTGCTGCGCTTCCTGCCGGCCGAGTCGGGGTCGGTCGCCATCAACGACCTCGACGTGGCCGAGCTGACCCCCGAGGACGTCCGCGGGGTGATCGGGCTGGTCGACGACGACCCGCACCTGTTCGACACCACGCTGCGCGGCAACCTGGCGCTGGCCCGCCCCGAGGCGAGCGACGACCAGCTGGTCGCCGCGCTTCGTTCCGCCCGGCTCGGCCCGTGGTACGACGCCCTCCCCGAAGGCCTCGACACCTGGCTCGGCGAGCGGGGCGGGCAGGTCTCCGGCGGGGAACGGCGACGTATCGCCTTGGCCCGGGCGCTGCTTGCCGACCAGCCGGTCCTCGTCCTCGACGAGCCCACCGAGGGCCTGGACGCACCGACCGCGGACGCGGTCATGGCCGACCTGCTGTCGGCCTCGGCCGGGCGCTCCGTCGTGCTGCTCGCCCACCGGCCCGAGGGCCTCGACCTCGTCGACGAGGTGCTCGTCCTACGTGAGGGCCGCCTGTCCCCGCGCGGCCCCGCGAGCGTGTGACAGACTCGGGCCGAATCCAGCCGATCAGGTGACGCGAAGGGACACGCCCATGGCTGAGGACATCGAGGAGATGGGGCCGATCGACTACCTCGTCGTCGAGTACCCCGGCAACAAGATGACGGGAGAGGCGCTGCCGCTGCTCGTCGACCTGGTCGACCGCGGCCTGGTCCGCATCATCGACCTGGAGTTCGTCCGCAAGGACATCGACGGCACGGTCACGGCCCTCGAACTGGCCGACTTCGACGGTGACGGCACGCTGGACCTGGCGGTGTTCGAGGGCGTCTCCTCGCACCTGCTCGACGAGACCGACTTCGCAGAGATAGCGAACGCCCTCGAGCCGAACTCCTCGGCAGCCGTGCTCATCTACGAGAACGTCTGGGCCGGCCCGTTCGCGGCCGCGGTACGTCGCGCCGGGGGTCAGCTCGTCGCGAGCGGCCGGATCCCCGTCCAGGCCCTCATCGCCGCCCTCGACGCCGCCGAGGCGACCGAAGCCACCAGCTGAGCGAACCACACCACGAAGGAGCACGACCCATGCCAGGACTCATCCGAGGCGTCGCACGTACCGCGGTCGTCGCGGGCACCGCGACCGCCGTCTCCAACCGGGTCTCCCGCCGCCAGGCCGGCCGCTGGGCCGAGCAGGAGCAGGAGCAGCAGGCGCAGCAGCAGTACGCGCCGCCGCCGCAGGAGTACGCCCCACCGCCCCAGCAGTACGCGCCCGCGCCCGAGGCGCCGCCGATGGAGGACAAGCTGGCGCAGCTGAAGCAGCTGGGCGAGCTCAAGGACGCCGGCGTGCTGACGGAGGCGGAGTTCGAGGTCCAGAAGAACAAGATCCTCAACGGCTGACCGCTCGAGTGGTGAAGGCCCGCGTGCCTAGTGGTGCACGTGGGCCTTCAACACGATCATGATGATGCCGAAGGCGCCGGCGACGGCTGCGGAGAGCAGCCGTCGGCCCAGCCTCAGGTGCGCGTCGCCGCCCACCCGCCAGCCGGTCCAGCACAGCACCACGGTGCTCGCGACCAGCGCGGTCAAGACAGCCGTGTCCAGTCCCGCGCCGGCCAGCGAGACGACGACAAGCACCCCGAGCGAGACGAACGAGGCGGAGACCAGCTCCCAGCCCCGGGCGAGCTCGCCGGCGACGTCGGCGCGGGTGAGGTCGCGGTGGATCACGATGCGCAGGGCCATGATCCGGGCGTAGCGCTCCGCGGCCCAGTAGATGAGCAGCGTCACGATGACGGAGGCGACCAGCCTCGCCACGGTCTCCCGGGGGGCGACCGCGAGGACGGCGGATCCGACGATCGTGCCGTAGATGGCGCTGGCCGCCCGCCGCTCGCGCTCGAGGTCCACCTCGTCGGTCGCGGGCGCGTCACCGGAATGGGTGTCGCCGGCGTCGGGGCCGAGCGCGCGATCGGTCACCGGGCGATCCTCCCAGGTGGGCAGGCAGGTCGGCGGACGGAGCCGGCGAAGAGCCGCTGCAGTGGGGACCCCACAACGATCCCGCCCGCGGCCTGTTGACCGGCTTGGCCCGCACGAGGCTGCCGCGTGCAGCATGATCGGAGCCTGACCCGCCCGCCGACCCCGACCGAGGAGCCAGCGTGAGCAGCGCCGTAGCCCTTCCCCGCCGCACGTCCTACCTGACCGACCGGTGGTCCTCCTCCGCGGCGGGGACCGTCGCCCTCGTCGTCGGCTTCGCCGCGCTGACCGCCCTGTGCGCGCAGATCTCCTTCCGCCCCTCGGGCTGGGTGGTCCCGATCACCGGCCAGACCTTCGCGGTGCTGCTCACCGGGGCCGCGCTCGGCTCCCTGCGCGGGATCGCGAGCATGACCCTGTACGCCCTCGCGGGCATCGTCGGGCTCCCCGTGTTCGCCCACGGCGCCCACGGCTGGTCACAGCTCGCGGGCGCGACCGGCGGCTACATCGTCGGCTTCATCGTCGCCGCCGGCGTCGTCGGCTGGGCCGCGGAGCGTGGCTGGGACCGCACCCCGCTGAAGGCGTGGCCGCTGTTCCTGCTCGGGGAGGTCATCATCTTCGGGATCGGCGTCCCGTGGCTGAAGTTCGACCTCAACACGACCTGGGCCTGGGCGATTCACTGGGGCTTCGCGGTGTTCATCCCGGGCGAGATCGTCAAGGCGTTCCTGGCGGGGGTCACCCTCCCCGCGGCGTGGCGCCTGCGTCGGCGCCTGGAGGGCTGAGCCCGGCCGAGCGGTTCCACTCCAGGACCGCCGGCGTGCCGTGCTCGTAGCCCAGCCGCGACAACGCGGCGGTGCCCAAGGCCAGCCGGGCGGCGAAGCCGGGCGGCTGGCCCACCCACCGGGCAGCGAGGACGCGCAGGAAGTGGCCGTGGGAGAACAGCAGGACGTCCCCGCGTGCCTCGAGCGCCCGCGCCAGCACGCGGTCGGCGCGCGCCGCCACCTGGGCGAGGGACTCACCGGGCGTGGCCCCGGGCACGACGCCGTCGGAGAAGATCGTCCAGTCGTGCCCGACCTGCGCGCGGATCTGCTCGCTGGTCAGCCCCTCGTAACCGCCGTAGTCCCACTCGACGGCGTCGGGCTCGAGGCGCGGGTCGGCGTACCCGGCCAGCCCGGCGGTCTCTCGCGCACGCTGCAGGGGACTGCTCAGGACGAGTGCGAAGGCACGTCCGGCGAGGAGCGCGCCGGCCGCCGCCGCCTGCTCCCGACCGCGCTCGGTGAGCGGCACGTCGGTCCGGCCGGTGTGGCGGCCCGCCCGGCTCCACGCGGTCTCGCCGTGGCGGAGGAGCACCAGCTCGCGCATGCGCCTCAGCGAACCAGATCGCCGCTCGTGTTTGGACCGCCCCCCGCGGGGGAACCGAGCAGGCGAGGAGGGTGGTCGAGTGAGCGGAGTACCCCAGATCGCGGCCGCACCGCTGCGCCCGGTGCAGGAGGAGTGGGAGTGGCAGGACCGGGCGGCCTGCGCGGCCGGGCCGGGCGAGGTGTTCTTCCCCCCGGACCTCGCGTCCGGACCTCGGGCCTACGCCCGTGAGAGCGTCCACGAGCGCCGGGCGAGGGAGGCTCGCGCCAAGCTCGTGTGCGCCCGGTGCCCCGTGGTCGAGCCCTGCCGAGCGCACGCCCTCGCGGTGCCGGAGCTCGAGGGGGTGTGGGGCGGCCTGACGCCCGAGGAGCGCGCGGCGATCCGCTGATCGCGCGCAGGTCGGGGCCACACTGAAGGCCGACGACCCGCGCGGCCTCAGGGGGCAAGGCATGGAGGAGGGCACCACCGGCCACCCGACCTCGCCTCATGCCCCAGGGCGCACCGGGCATCCCGGTGAGTCACGCCTGCCCGCCGCGGTCGCGATCCTCGTCGCGATCGGGCTGTACGCGGCGCTGCCGAACAAGCTCGTCCTGGGCCCCCGCTACCTCGTCCCCGCCCTCGAGCTCGCCCTCCTCGTGCCGCTGCTGTTGGCGAACCCGGGCCGGATGAACCGGGAGGACCAGTGGCTGCGCCGGACCTCGATCACGCTGGTCCTCGTCATCGCGGCCACGAACACCGCCGCCCTGCTGCTCCTGCTGCACGAACTGGTCACGGCGCCGCGCTCGGGGCACGGGAACGACCTCATCATCGGCGCCGGCCAGGTGTGGGCCACCAACATCGTCATGTACGGGCTGGTGTTCTGGGAGCTCGACCGCGGCGGTCCGGTGGTCCGGACCCAGCACCTGCGCGAGACCCTCCCGGCCGCGGACTTCCGCTTCCCCCAAGACGAGGACGAGGGCGCGGTCCGCGAGGTGGCGCGACGGTCCGCGGCGGCCACAGGCTGGGTCGCGACGTTCTATGACTACCTCTACGTGTCGGTGACCAACTCGACCGCGTTCAGCCCCACCGACACGATGCCGTTGTCCGGCCGCGCGAAGCTGCTCATGTCCGCGCAGGGCATCTCGGCGTTGGTGACCATGGTCCTGGTGATCGCGCGCGGCGTGAACCTGCTGAGCTGAGTCAGGAGGAGCGAACATGACCGCCGCCGCGGATCCCGGACCCGTCCTGCGCCGCGCCCACGGGCCGGTCGCCGAGGTGGTCCTGAACCGGCCGTCCGCCCTCAACGCCTTGTCGACGGCGCTGATGCTCGAGCTGACGGCGACCTGCGCGGCCCTCGCCGGCGAGGCCGGCGTGCGCGCCGTGGTCCTGTCCGCGGAGGGGACGCGAGCCTTCTGCGCGGGAGCGGACCTGAAGGAGCGGAACGCCTTCGGCGCCGAGCAGCTGGCCGCCCAGCGCCCGGTGTTCCGGGCGGGGTTCGCGGCGCTGAGGGAGCTGCCGGTCCCGGTCGTCGCCGCCGTCCAGGGCTACGCGCTCGGGGGCGGGCTCGAGCTGGCCCTCTCCTGCGACCTCGTCGTGGTCGAGGACAGCGCCGTGCTCGGCCTCCCCGAGGTGAGCGTCGGGCTGGTCCCGGGCGGTGGCGGGACGCAGCTGCTCAGCCGCCGCGCCGGGCTGGCGGTGGCCCGCGACCTCGTCCTGACCGGCCGGCACGTGCCGGGGCCGGAGGCCGTACGCCTCGGCGTCGCCGACCGCCTCGTGCCCACCGGCGCGGCCCGCGGGGAGGCGCTCGCCCTCGCCGCCACCTGCGCCGCCGGGTCCCCGACAGCGGTGCGTGCGGCCAAGCGGGCCGTCCTCGACGGCTACGAGGTGCCCCTCGCCGCGGGCCTGGACCTGGAGGACGCGGCCTGGCGCACAGCGGCCTTCTCCCCCGACCGGGTGGAGGGGATCGCGGCCTTCAACGAACGCCGCCCCCCGGTCTGGGCCGACCCCGCACGCTGAGCGCCGCTACGCGCTCTCGCGGCGGACCAGCGTCGTCTCCACGACGTCGTAGGGCGCGACGTCGAGCCCGTCGAGACGGTCGAGCAGCATCTTCGCGGTGCGCCGACCGAGCTCGACGATCGGCTGTCGCACCGTGGTCAGCGGGGGCTCGGCGAGCACGGCGTCGGGAGTGTCGTCGAAGCCCACGACCGCGACGTCGCGCGGGACCTTGCGCCCGGACCGGCGCAGGACGCCCATGGCCCCGAGGGCGAGGGCGTCGCTGGCGGCGAACACCGCGTCGAGGTCCGGAGCGGTCTCGAGCAGCCGGGCCATCGCCGCCGCCCCGGCGGGGCGGGAGAAGTCCGTGGCGACGACGACCAGCCCGCGGTCGACCGGCAGCCCGGCACCGCGCAGGGCTTTGCGGTAGCCGTCGAGCCGGTCCTTCGCCGCCGTCATATCGCGCGGCCCGGCGATGGTCGCGATCCGGCGCCGGCCGGTCCCGAGCAGCAGCTCGGTGGCCGTCCGCGACCCGCCGAGGTTGTCGGCGTCGACGTAGTGCAGCGGGGACGCGGCGTCGTACGGGCGTCCCGCGAGCACCACGGGGATGCCCAGCCCCTCCAAGCGCGCCGGCAGCGGGTCCGCGCCGTGCAGCGACACGATCATCAGCCCGTCCACGTGGTGGCCCGCGGCGAACTGCTCGACCTGCGACCGCTCGGTGTCGTCGGCGGCGAAGGTCACCACGAGCTGACGGCCGCGCGCGGACACCTCGGCGTGCGCGCCCCGGAGGAGGATGCCGAAGTACGGGTCGCCGAACAGCCGCTCGCCGGACTCGGAGACCATGAAGGCGACGGAGTCGGTGCGGCGGGTGACGAGAGTGCGCGCCGCTCGGTTGGGCAGGTAGTGCAGCTGCTCCGCCGCGCGAAGGACCGCCTCCTGGGCGGCCGGGCTGACCCGCGGCGACCCCGTCAGGACACGGCTGGCGGTCGCGCGGGACACCCCGGCGAGCGCCGCCACGACCTCGAGGGTCGGCGCCCGCCCGGCCTCGCTCACCGTGGTCATCGACCCCCACACCTCTCGAGGCCTCGGTCCCGTCGGGCTCACTGTAGGGCCTCATCGGCCGGCCCCTCGTGTCGGCGGCGGCCCGGACCGGCCCGCCCGAGGCCCGCTGGCCGCTCAAGACGTCCCCCGGACGGCCGATACACCACCAGGGGCCATCCGCGCCCGCCCTGGCCCCGCGTCCGAGGAGAGGGCACACGGTTCGCATGGTCAGCCTTCGGCCGACGCCACGTCGCCTGGCGATCGCGTCAGCGTCGCTGGGGGCGCTGCTGCTGGCCGCCTCCTGCTCGTGGGCCTACCTGCTGCACAGCTCGAGCTCCCAGGACCGCAACGAGGCCACCCAACAGACCCTCACCCTCAGCAACGACGTGTCGTCGAGCTCGACGTCGATCATCAAGCAGGACTCGGACCTGCTTCGTACCCTGTCGCGCGAGCAGAGCTTCGCCCGCTGGCTCGCCCTGCCGGGGACCGACGCGGAGAAGCTGAGCGACGCCACCGGCGAGGCCTACCTCGACATGGCGGACATCCGCCAGAGCTTCGTGGACTACGCCCGGCTGTTCCCCGCCGCCTTCGAGACCCTCGAGTTCATCGACGCCTCGACCATGACGCCGGTCGCGATGTTCGACGACGGGGCGTACGTGCCCCCGACGCGCCTGCCGCACACCGTCGACGACGCGCAGCGCTCGTGGATCGTGCAGGCGTCGCAGCTGTCGACCGGACAGACGCTGGTCACGCAGCCCTACATCGACGGCGACGGGGACGGGGAGCACCTGATCAGCCTCGCCGGCCCGCTGCTCCAGGCCGGGTCCCACGGTGTCGTCGTGACCACGCTGAACGTGAGCCGCCTGCAGGAGGCCATGGTCTCGGTCCCCGGGTCGGCCGGGCACGCGGTCGGGCTCGTCGACCGAACCGACGCCAGCGTGCTCGCCACCGGCAGCGACGAGTACGCCGTCTCGCCCGCGGTCGCTCGGGACGCCGTGCAACGGATGAAGCTCGCGCACGGATCAGTCTCGTTCGAGCGCGACGGCCGCATCGTCGCGGCGGTGCCCGCCAGCGCGGCCAGCGCCGGCGGGCTGGACGTCGGCTGGCTCGGCGTGGTGACGGAGACCCCGCTCCCGGCAGCGGGCGTGTCCTCGATGCTCTCGCCCGGCGTGGTGTCCCTGATCCTGCTGGGTCTCGCGCTGCTCGCGCTGGCCCTCGTGCTCCAGCTCCGGCAGCGCCGCGCGAGCGAGGCGCGGGCCGCGCAGGTACGCGCCGAGCGCGACCGCTTCGCCAGCGGGATGGTCGAGCTGACCGACGCGTTGGCCAGGACCTCCACGGGCGACCTCGCGACCCGGCTCAACGTCGAGCTGGGCGACGAGGCGATGACCGGGCTCGCGGCGTCCTTCGACCAGACCCTCGGCGCGCTGCGGGACCTGGTCTCGCAGGCGCAGACGAACAGTCGGCTGCTCAACGCCGCAGCCACGGAGCTTCGCGCGACCTCGACCCAGCAGGCGACCTCGGCGAACCAGCAGTCCGCCGTCGTCACCGAGACGACCGCGACGATCGAGGAGCTGGCGGCCACCGCGGTGCAGATCGCGGAGAACTCCGAGGCCGTCGCCATCGTGGCCGAGCAGACCCTCGCGACGACGATGGAGGGCCGGCAGGCGGTGGAGGAGTCGGTGGCCGCCATCGAGTCGGTCAACGGCCAGGTGGCGTTCATCGCCCAGGCGTGCGAGGGGCTCGGCGAGAAGATCGCCGAGATCGGCGGCATCCTCGCGATCATCGACGAGCTGTCCGACCAGACCAACCTGCTCGCGCTCAACGCCGCCATCGAGGCGGCCCGAGCCGGCGAGCACGGCCGCGGGTTCGCGGTGGTGGCCAGCGAGATCCGCCGGCTCGCGGAACGCTCCCAGGAGTCGACCGTCCGCATCCAGAGCATCATCACCGAGATCTCGGCCCGCGCCCGCCAGACGGTCGACGCCTCCTCGCAGGGCTCGTACGCCGTCCGAGCGGTCGCCCAGCAGGCCCGTGCGGCGGCCGACTCCCTCGAGCGAATCGCCTCCCTCGTCGACACCACGACCTCGGCCGCGCGCGAGATCTCGGCGGCGACCGGGCAGCAGCGCTCCGCGAGCGAGCAGGTCGTCCAGGCGATGGCCGAGGTGAACGCGAGCGCGCGCCAGTTCGCCGCCGGCGCCAAGCAGTCCGCGTCCAGCGCCGAGGAGATCGCCGACCTCGCGGTGCGCACCGAGCTGTCGATCAGCCACTTCGTGACTGAGGACGCCGACTAGGACGTGCTGCTGTCGTGCTCGGCCAGCTGGGCGAGGTAGGCGTTGTACGCCTCGAGGCGGCTGTTGTCGCCCGCGTCGATGCGGCGGTCGGCGTGCCTCGCCTCCCGCTCGTCGGATCGGACCCACTGCACGAAGATCACGCCGAGCACGAGGATCGAGGGGATCTCGCCGAACCCCCACGCGATACCCCCACCCAGCTGCTGGTCCGCGAGGCGGTCGCCGACCCACGACAGCCGCAGCTGGGAGTACCAGTCGCCGGCGATGACGGTCTTGGTGCTCATCAAGACGATGCCGAAGAAGGCGTGCAGCGGCAGAGAGGCGAACAGCAGCAGCATGCGCGCCGGGGGCGACAGCCGGCGCGGCATCGGGTCGATCCCGAGGACGCACCAGAAGAACAGGCAGCCCGCGAGAACGAAGTGCAGGTGGAGAACCAGATGGGCGACGTGGCTGCGCTGGCTCATCTCGAACAGGGGCGAGAAGTACAGCCCATAGAGCGAGACGACGTAGATGGCCAGTGCGACGAGCGGGTGGGAGATCACGCGGAACCAGTGGCTGTGCAGCATGGCCAGCAGCCACTCCCGGGGTCCCCACGCCTCCCCCGCCCGTGCGGCCGGCAGTGCCCGCAGGGCCAGGGTGATCGGGGCTCCCAGGGCCAGGAAGATCGGAGCGACCATGGTCAGCGTCATGTGCTGGATCATGTGCACGCTGAACATGGCCCGCCCGTAGGTCCCCACGCCGCTGCACAGCACGACGAGGATGAGCAGCAGCCCGAAGCAGAACGACAGCGTCCGCCCGACGCCCCACCGCACGCCCCCTCGACGCAGCCGTAGGACGCCGTCGAGGTAGAGGAAGGCGAACGTCGCCAGCGTGCCGATGACGAGGAGGTCCGGACGCCAAAGGGTGAGCAGCCGGTGGAAGGTCAGCGGCGGTACGTCGTACCCGAGGATGCCGGCCGCATAAGTGGCCGGGACCCCCCCGTTGCGCGGCACCGGGGTCGGGGTCCGCGACATCGCCACCGCGAGACCGACCGTGGCCGCCATGAGCGTCACCTCGAAGGCGGCGACCCGGTGAAACGAGGCCCGCAACGCCCGCTGGTCCACGCCCGGATCGTGGAGGCGAGCGATGAGGATCCGACGCGTCCACCAAGCGAAGGTGCCGAGCACGACGAGGGCGGCGACCTTGCCGAGGACCATCAGGCCATAGGCGGAGTCGACCAGCCCCTGCCACGAGCCGACGCGTATCCAGGCGCTGGCGATGCCGGAAGCGCCGACGGCGACCAAGCACCACAGGGCGAGCGGGCTGTAGCGGGGGAGGGCGAACACGAGCGCGCCGCCCGATCGGGCTGAGACAACGAGGAGCGCGGCCAGGGAGCCGACCCAGAGAGAGACAGCGAGGACGTGGGCCACCAGGCTCGACACGGCGATGTCGTGGCTGCCGGCAAGGACCGAGTGGCCGTTGAAGGCCGGTGGCACGACACCGATGACCGCGACGAGGAGCAGCACAAGCCCCCCGCGGACGCCGAGCACAAGAGGGGCGCTGGCTGCGACCACGAGGGCGGCGACCGCGACGGTGAGCAGCGCCTGGCCGAAGGGGACGTTGCGTGCGAAGCTACCGAGACCCGCCCAGCCGATCGCGCCGAGCCCCTCGCCGAGCACGTCAGAGGCGTAGAAGGCCACGAGGGCAAGCGCCGAGGCCGCCCACAGAAGCGCCCAGCGCCCCGCCAGGCGGGTGCAGCGAAGGCCGGTCCCGGACAGCTCCTCTCCCAGCGAGGGCACGAGCAGAACCCCGGCGATGAGGAAGCCGAGGGTGAGCAGACTGCTGCCGTCCATGAGGAACTTGGTCACGGGCAGACCCCAGCCGGTGACCGTCCCGTCATCGGGCCGCGCGGCGCCGCTCGCTCCTGGGCGGCCCCCGCCGGCGAGGAGCGCAATGACGAGCACCCCGACGCCGGCGGTCACCGCCGCAGTCGTCCACCGCAGCGTCCCCGGCGCGGGATCTGCGGGCGGCGGCGCCGGGTCGGCGGCCTGCGTCGCCAACGCGGGCTGCACGGACACGCCGCCCAGGGTACGTCGGCGGTGCGCCACCCGAGCCCGGGCCAGGCGCTAGAGGTAGAGCCCGGTCCCCTCGTCGCCGACCCGGGTCGCGGCGACGGCGTGGACGTCGCGCTCGCGCAGCAGCACGTACGTCCTGCCCTGGAGCTCGACCTCGCCACGGTCCTCGGGCTCGAAGAGCACGTGGTCGTCGACGGCGACGGTCCGCACGTTCTGGCCCACCGCCACCACCCGTGCCCAGGCGAGCCGGCGGCCGACCGCCGCAGTGGCGGGGATCACGATGCCGCCGCTGCTGCGCCGCTCGCCCGCGACGGCGTCCTCCTCGACGAGGACGCGGTCGTGCAGCAGCTTGATCGGCAGGGACTCGGGCACGCGGACAGGGTACGGGGCCGCCAGCGGCGGCGACCGCGGACGACGGGTCGTGCCTCAGGCGCCGCGACGACGGATGACGTACAGGACCAGGATCGTGGTCACCGTGCCCGCGATGGCGATGTTGCGGACGTTGGGGCTGCCCTCGTCGGAGACGAACATGCGCCGGACGTCGCGCAGCTTTCGTCGCGTGACGTTCAGCGGGTTGACCCGCTCGGTGATGGCGTCGATGGTCGCCGCCAGGTTCTGCCGGGCCGTCTCGAGGTCCGCCACGGTCGGGTTGGTCGCGCTCGCCATGGGCGAAGCCTAGGGGACCGGGCGGGCGTCCGTGCGGGCGCCGCCGTCACGACCTCGCCCGGGCGGGCGGGCGGCGGGTCCGCGTCGTAGGTTGGAGCCGACCAGCCCCCGACCCGACCGGAGGAGACCCGTGCTCTCGCCAGGTGACCCAGCGCCGCCGTTCTCCCTCACCGACGACCACGGCAAGACCGTGTCGCTGTCGGACTTCGCCGGGCGCCGGCTCGTCGTGTACTTCTACCCGGCGGCGATGACGCCGGGGTGCACCACGCAGGCCTGCGACTTCCGCGACTCCCTCGACTCCCTGCACGCGGCCGGCATCGACGTGGTGGGCATCTCTCCCGACAAGCCGGAGAAACTGGCGAAGTTCCGCGAGCGCGACCACATCACCTTTCCCCTCTTGTCCGACCCCGACAAGGAGATCCTCCTCGCCTACGGCGCCTTCGGCGAGAAGAAGATGTACGGCAAGGTGGTCCAGGGTGTCATCCGCTCGACGTTCGTGGTCGGACCCGATGGGCTGATCGAGCAGGCCCAGTACAACGTCAAGGCCACCGGCCACGTCGCTCGGCTGCGGGAGTCTCTCGCCGTCTGAGGCACGATGACCGGACCCTTCCCCGTCCGCTGCCCGAAGCGCAGGGTGAGCAGTCTCGGGACCGCCGCAACGACTCCAGGTCCTGATTCCGCTCATTCTCTTGGCCGAGAGCCGTCCAGGCCTGTCCTAGCACCGACGAGCCGGCTGAGCCCGCGCCGGCTGGCGGCCCGTACCCTGAGCGCGTCACGCGGGAGTGGCGGAACTGGCAGACGCGCGGGCCTTAGGAGCCCGTGCCTTCGGGCATAGGGGTTCGAGCCCCCTCTCCCGCACGTACCACGAACCGTCGGCTCGCCGACAGAGCGCGATCGACCACCTGGCTTAAGGTGGTCGACCGTGCCGTGCGACCCCGACGCCCCGATCGGGATCTTCGACTCCGGCGTCGGCGGGCTCACCGTCGCCCGTGCCGTGCTCGACCAGCTGCCGCACGAGCCGGTGCTCTACGTCGGTGACACCGCCCGGGGGCCGTACGGCCCGAGACCCATCGCCGAGGTCCGCGCCTTCGCCCTCGACGTGATGGACCACTTGGTCGACCGCGGCGTGAAGCTGCTCGTCATCGCGTGCAACAGCGCGAGCGCGGCCGTGCTCCGCGACGCACGGGAGCGCTACGCCGTGCCCGTCGTGGAGGTCATCCAGCCGGCCGTACGGCGGGCCGTGCGTGCGACGCGCAACGGCCGCGTGGGCGTCATCGGCACCCGGGCCACGGTGGCGAGCGGCGCCTATGAGGACGCCTTCGCCGCCGCTCCCCACCTCACCGTCACCAGCAGGGCCTGTCCGCGGTTCGTCGGCTTCGTCGAAGCGGGCGTCACCGGCGGCGACGAGCTTCTCCACGTCGCGCACGAGTACCTCGACCCAGTGGCCGACGCAGGGGTCGACACCCTCGTGCTCGGGTGCACGCACTACCCGCTGCTGACCGGCGTCATCTCCTACGTCATGGGAGAGGACGTGACGCTGGTGTCCAGCGCGGAGGAGACCGCGAAGGACGTCTACCGCGTGCTCGCCGACCGGGACCTGCTGCGCCCGCCGGACGCGGAGGAGCCCGAGCACCGCTTCCTCGCGACGGGTGACCCGGGCTCGTTCGGTCCGCTCGCTCGCCGCTTCCTCGGGCCGGAGATCGGCTGGGTCGACCACGCGGGGGTGTTCACGCCATGAGACTGACCATCGTCGGCTGCTCGGGATCGGTGCCTTCCCCCGACTCGGCCGGGTCCTGCTACCTCGTCGAGCACGACGGCTTCGTCGCCTTGCTCGACCTCGGACACGGCGCGTTCGGCCCACTGCAGCGCTACGTCGACCCGGGGCTGGTCGACGCGGTCCTGCTCAGCCACCTGCACGCCGACCACTGGACCGACTTCCATGCGATGGAGGTGTGGCGCCACCACGGACCCGGCGACGCCACCCGCGCCCTCACCGTCCTCGCGCCGGCATCCGGCGACGTGGCCGACGCCACCGCATGGGCGCCGAGCCAGCGGGTCGGCCCGTTCGTGGTCACCTCGGCGCGGGTCGCGCACCCGGTGGAGGCGTACGCCATCCGGCTGGAGGCGGGCGGGCACGCGCTGACCTACACCGGCGACACCGGCCCCTGCGACTCGCTGGTCGAACTCGCTCGCGGAAGCGACGTGCTGCTCTCGGAGGCCTCCTTCGTCGACGGACGCGACAACCCGCCCGACCTGCACCTGACCGGACGCGAGGCCGGGGAGGCCGCGACGGCCGCCGGCGTCGGGCGGCTGGTGCTGACGCACGTACCGCCGTGGGAGTCCTGGGAGCTCGCCGCGAAGCAGGCCGAGCAGACCTACTCCGGGCCGATCGAGATCGCCCGCCCCGGCCTGGTCATCGAGGTGTGAGGCCGGCGGCATAGGGTCAGGCGCCGTGACCTCCCTGGAGACCGCCGCGCCACGCATCGACGGTCGCGGACCCACGCAGCTGCGACCGATCCGGCTCACCCGCGGATGGACGGACAACGGCGAGGGCAGCGTCCTCGTGGAGTTCGGGCGGACCCGCGTGCTGTGCATCGCCTCGTTCACCGCCGGCGTACCGCGCTGGCGCAAGGGCTCCGGCGAGGGGTGGGTCACCGCCGAGTACGCCATGCTGCCCCGCTCGACCAACACCCGCGGGGACCGCGAGTCGGTGCGCGGGCGCATCGGCGGGCGTACCCATGAGATCTCGCGCCTGGTCGGACGCTCGCTTCGCGCGGTCGTCGACGCGCGCGCCCTCGGCGAGAACACGGTCGTCCTCGACTGCGACGTGCTGCAGGCCGACGGCGGGACGCGCACCGCGGCGATCACCGGCGCCTACGTCGCTCTCGCAGACGCGATCACCTGGGCCAAGGGAGCCGGTCTCGTCGCAGACGGTGCCGCGGCACTGAACGGCTCGGTCGCCGCGGTGTCAGTGGGGATCGTGGACGGCGTACCGCTGCTCGACCTCTGCTACGAGGAGGACGTGCGAGCCGAGACGGACATGAACGTGGTGTGCACCGGCGACGGCCGCTTCGTGGAGGTGCAGGGCACGGCCGAGCGCGAGCCGTTCGACCGCGCGCTGCTCGACTCGCTGCTCGACCTCGCCGCGTCGGGTTGCCGAGACCTCGCCCGCCTACAGACCGAGGCGCTGTCGGCGTGAGCGCACGGACCACCGTGGTGCTCGCGACGCGCAACCGCCACAAGCTGGAGGAGATGCACCGGATCCTCGTGGAGGCCGGCATCGACGTCGACCTGGTAACCGTCGCCGACTTCCCCGCCGTCCCCGACGTCGCCGAGACCGGGGCCACCTTCAACGAGAACGCCCTTCTCAAGGCGCGCGCGGTCGCCGAGGCGACCGGGCTGCCCGCGGTCGCCGATGACTCGGGGCTCTGCGTCGACGCGCTCAACGGCATGCCCGGCGTGCTGTCGGCGCGCTGGTCCGGGCACGAGCGCGACGACCGGGCCAACCTCGAGCTCGTCCTCGCCCAGCTGGCGGACGTACCGGACGAGCGCCGCACCGCGTCCTTCGTCTGCGCGGCCGCCCTTGCCACGCCGGACGACACCGTGCAGCACGTCGTGGTCGGGCGGGTGGACGGCCACATCGTCCGCGAGCCCCGCGGCACGGGCGGCTTCGGCTATGACCCGATCTTCGAGTCCGTGGACCGGCCGGGACGCACCACCGCCGAGCTCAGCCCCGGGGAGAAGGACGGGATCTCCCACCGGGGCAGAGCGCTGCGGGCGTTGGCGCCGTACCTGCGCGACCTCGTCGTCCCCGACTGAGACCACGCGGGTGGCGGACGTCGCTATCGTGCGAGAGGTGACCTGCTCGCACTGCGCAGCGGAGATCCGGCCTAGCGACCGGTTCTGCCCGGAGTGCGGCACGCCCGTCGAGCG
>Ga0335071_10002047_pt1 | contig 21827 bp, 18 predicted proteins | sample Lox_Sample_15_FD_206724 | JGI IMG/M metagenome (GOLD analysis project Ga0335071, IMG submission 206724) | Soil microbial communities from Loxahatchee National Wildlife Refuge, Florida, United States - Lox_Sample_1.5 | ecosystem: Environmental > Terrestrial > Soil > Wetlands | place: USA... | reverse complement strand
AAGTTCGGCGGGGGTGGCGCCAAGGGCTACACTGCCATCTCGCAGATGACCGGGACGCTTAATCTGCACAACGGTGTCGCGCAGACCAACGATCTCAAGGCCGTGCTCGATGTCGGCAACCTGGCGGCGAACGGGACAATGAACCTCGTCAGCCAGGGACTGAATCTTCACGTCACGGCGGTGCTGAGCAAGGGCTTCAGCCAGTCGGTGGGCGGCACCGGAGTGGGCGGCTACCTCAACACCGCGCTGGCCAACAAGAACGGCGAACTGGTGCTTCCTGTGATCGTGACCGGGACCATGAGCCATCCGACGGTAGCGCCGGATGTGCAGAAGATCGCACAGATGAAGCTGAATAACATTGTTCCTTCGGCCGGAGGCATTCTCGGCTCTCTGCTGGGCGGGAAGCCGCAGCAACAGGGGCAGCAGGCGGGAAAGCCGGCTCAGCAACCGACGCAGCAGCAGCAACTGCAGGACGCGCTGGGCGGGTTGTTTGGCGGAAGCAAGAAAAAGCCGCCGAAGTAATCCGCGGTATAGTCTTGCGCAACACAAAAGCCGCTCAGCAGGGCGGCTTTGTGGGCTGAAAAAAATCGCAGACGACTTACGTGCCAGTGGCTTCGAGCAATCCTTGCTCCAGCTTTTCCTGGCAGGCAATGCAGTGGCGCGTCCAGGGCACGGCCTCGAGGCGCTTGGGATTGATTTCCTCGCCACAGGCAATGCATTCGCCAAATGTGCCTTCACGGATGCGGCCCAGCGCTCCGTCCACCATCTGCAGGATCTGGCGCTCATTGCTGCTTTGGCTGAAGAGAAACTCCTTGGTGTAGGAGTTGGCCGCGCGGTCGGCCACATCCTGCGCGGATTCCAGGTCGGCCTCGCGTCCGTCATGGGCCGTGCGGCTCACGGTCTGCCGCAGCTCACGCTGACGTTCTTCGAGTCGTTTCTTAAAAACATCCAACTTCTTCTTGTCCATACTCACTCCACGCCTACCAGCCCGGAACTCGCCCTGAGCGCAAATTACGGCATGGCGAATGAAAGATAATATGCCGCGCGTCGGTGGGCGTCAACTTTCGTGGGGTCTTGCTGCCTGGGAATCGTGCCACTTTTCCCAAGATGGGACTGTGGTCGGTTTGGTTCGATACAGCGGCTACGGCCTTCCCAGGTCGCTCATTGCCCACGCGGCGCAACCCTCACGCGACGGGAGGCACCAACGACGCCGGCAAGAAAGGCGGCCCCGAAGGCCGCCTGGTGCTTGTATCGAGTGCTTTCTATCAGGCTAATTTCCGCCGGATACCGTCCGCAGTTTGCCCGGCATGAAGTGGTAGGGCGGCCAGGGCCCGGAGATCGTGACCTGGCAATCCTTAAAGTGCCGCGTAGCCGCCGAGTAGCGGTTCTGGTATTTGGGCACGGTGTCGGTGTTGATGAGGTGGGCGAAGTCGATGAGCATGTTGCCGGAGTCCGTGCATTTGCAGACCACATCTTCCTCCAAGGGACAGAAGAGCTTGTGCACTTGCATCGACAGGGCGCGCGCCTTGGTCTGGCGCTCGCGCTCGCGGCTGGCCCGGTCGCGCAGCTTGCGGAGATACTCGCCGCCCACTCCCGCCGGAAGGTCCGCCACCGCTTCCTGGACCGTGCCGTCTTTCACCACGATCTTCACGTGCATTTCCGACTTGCCGCGCAGGCGGGACACGCTTTCCAGAAACGCCTTGCGATTGGCCCGCACCGCCCGGCGCAGAGCCTCGTCCGACTCAAAAATAGTCCCGAAGCGGAAGGGTAATACGGTCACGGTGCGGAAACACTCGCTGATAACGCGCGCATGTTCGACGATGGATTGTTGAGTAAGGGGTTTTGCGGGTAGGTGTTCGCTGACGATTACGGCGAACTCTCCGCTGGGGTATCCAAGTACCGGAGCCTCATTAACTCCCTTGAGGTTCTCCAGTGCGAATGGGCGTCGGGCCCGAATGCCGCCTTGCAGGCCGGCTTGCTCCGTGATGCAGTACGCGTACCACGCCATCTCCGTCTTCTCCTGGGGTGCTCGCGCACAGGTCTACCTCCGGTGCGTGAACGGCTGTTCGACTTCGAACGTGGACTTGGTCTGAAATTTTGAAGGGGAGCGGGAGAGAACCGCTTCCACTTTTCATCCTAAGCCCACGTGCACCAAAATCGCAACTAAGAACTGCATGAGGGAGGCGATTTTTTGCGACCGGGCGGAACTTGCCTCCCGCGAAACCCGCACAGGATGGCGCTTTCCGGCCATAGGTTGCCGACGACATGCTGCGCGCACGGCAAAAATGGAACGTAAATTGCTTTCCCTTGGAGCAATCGAGGCCGCTTACCGCTTGCGCTTCGCCGGCTTCTTTGCCGCATTTTTTGCGGGTTTACGGGCAGCCGGACTGGCTTTCTTTCTGGCGGCAGGCTTGGCAGACTTCCCAGCAGCCGGCTCGGCTTCCGACTTTACACTCCGTGCCGGAGCAGCGTTGGCCGGGGCTGGCGCTTCCTCTACTGCCTGGGTGGCCATCCGCTCCAGTGCCTTGCTCACCACAAAACCCATTTCGGCAACAGGGGCAGGCTTCCCCGTCCAGATCTCGAACTGCCGGGCCCCTTGCTGCACAAACATCTCGAGGCCCGGTATGACGTGGATGTTTTTGGCTTTGGCCATCTTGGCGAGTTTCGTCTCGGCCGGCACGTACACCAGGTCAAACAGGAACCTGGTGTTCAGTTCCTTGTCTTCCAGTGGCGACTGCTTGTTGCCGCCCATGCCCACCGGCGTGGCGTTGATGATGACATCGAAGCTCGCCTTGGCCACATCGGCACGCTTCATGTACTTAGCTTTGGCCTGACGCGCCAGGGCCTGGCCCTTCTCGGCGGTGCGATTGGTGATGAAAACTTCCGCGCCTTTGTTCTTCAATCCGAACACGGCCGCGCGTGCGGCTCCGCCCGCGCCAACCACCAGGACCTTGGCACCGGGCAGGGCAAGTCGCTGTTCCAGAGGAACCAGGATGCCCGCAACGTCGGTGTTGAAGCCGTAAAGCTTGCCGTCCTGCCCGCGGACCACGGTGTTGCAAGCTCCAATCTGGCGAGTCAAGGGATCTGAGTTGGCCAGCGCCTCGACGATGTCCTGCTTGTACGGCAGGGTGATGCTGAGCCCCCGAATGGGGATTTCCTGCACGCAGGTGATGAGGTCCTTGAGCGATTTGGCGTGCAGCGCGAGGTACACGGCGTTGACGGTCTCGCGGCGGAAAGCAGTGTTCATCATGATGGGCGACAGCGAGTGGGCGACGGGATCACCGGCGACGCCGTACACCTGGGTGGCGGCATCGACGATCTCGATGCGATAGGTGTCGCGCAATTCGCCGGCCGTCACCTGGCCGGGTGCGGTCTCCTCCCCACGGGTCGCGGCCGCGAAGGTAAAAATGCTGCCGGCGCGTACGCCCAGTACGCGGCTGATAATTCCCTGTTCGCCCATGCACAGGCCGACCATTTCAAACTGCGCCGAGTGGGCCTGCAGGAACTTCATCATCTGCACATTGTCGTGCAGCGTGGTAGCAGTGGAAACCACCTTGTAAAAATCCGCCGGATAGCGCTTCATGTCGGCGAAGGTTTCTTCCAGTTTCCTGGTGGCCTTGAAGTCGTGAAACGACAGAATGACGCCCACCTGGTCCTTAAGTCTGGCCAGTTCCCCGGTTTTCAGGATTTCGGCACTCTGTAATTCGATATCCACCAACTGGAAACCGGCCGTGGCCGCCTTGGTCAGGACGTCCAACTGGGCGGAGGCGCTGCCTTTGAACTTGCCGCCGTTGACCGCCCTGCGGCAGGTGGCGATTACCGTCGCTTCGGGGTGCATATCCAGAAAATGCTTGAGTTTGGGCAACCCCGAGGCCGGGCTCGTCAAGTAGTCTAACCTGAACTCCATAAAGGGGTTATCACGAACCAGAGACTCGGCGCGGTCGATGATCTTGGTGGGGTCGTCGCCCACCACGGCGACACAAATCCGTGGCAGGCGGAAACGCTGGATGCGAGAGGCGTAAACGGTCGAGGCGGCGTGCATAAGAGCGTCCCGATAGTACAGATGCACAAGACCAGTTGCAACCGTCTTGTTAGGAATTTGTGAAATTCATGCCAAATTGCAGGGAGTAAGCCCCGCGGATCCAAGGTCGCGTGCGCTATGAGCGCGCAGTCTCAGGCTGCTCGTCCCCGAAGATTTCGGCGGTAAAGGCTTGCAGATCAGCGCCTTGGCGCCAAGCGTCGGGAGACAGTCCGGCCTTGAGGCAGGTTTGTGCGAGGAACTTCTCCCGATCCCAGCCCCATTCCACCGGAACCTGTGGCAACAATAATCCGCGGTGGCCGCCCTTGGCAATCAGCAGCCCGTGGACACCCACGGCGACTTCGTCAGCCCGAATGGAACGCAGCCGCGACAACACGCTGATCTCAACGCTCAGTAGCGGCGCTTCCTCGGCGCTGACGGGCATGAACCGGGGATCGTCGAAGGCTGCAGCCTGCGCGGTTTCGGCCACCGTGCGATAGAGCGAGTGATCAGGGGTGACGTAGCCAATGCATCCCCGCAGGCGTCCCTCCAGGTGCAAGGTGGTAAAGGCGCCGCGCATCTCCGCCAGGTGATCGGTCGGAGGCGTCAGGTCGAGCTGGCCCCCTTCCAAGGCGGTCGCAATGGCGCGGTGGGCCAGTTGCAGGAGCAACTGACGCTCTTCCCAGCCGTACTCGGAAGTTGGGGGCGGAACAGCCGCTTTGGCATCAGACTGCGGGGACATCGTTGCGCTTTCTGCGCCGGCTGAGCACGAACGAACGTCGTTTGCGACGCTTTTCCGCGTGACGGTTGATCTTGTTCCAGAAGGCGACAAAGTAATCGATGGCCGACACCAGCGAGAGGCCCACCATGATCCAGATGGAGGCCAGTGCAATCGGGTGCACGGGCAGCCAGAGGAAATACCACGGCAGGCGTGTCCAGTGATGATCGACGATGGCGGCCACCACCGAGACAATTTGCACCACCATCTTCATCTTGCCCAGGTCGCTGGCCTCGATGGTGAATCCTTCGGAAGCGGCAATGGAGCGCAATCCACTGACCAGAAACTCGCGGCCGATGATGATGACCGCCATCCAGGCCGGCACGATGCGGGGGTTGAATTGCACCAGCGTGATGAAGGCGGCTGCGATGAGCAGCTTGTCGGCCACCGGGTCGAGCAGCATGCCCATGGTGGTGACCTGGGCGCGCTTGCGAGCGAGGTAGCCGTCAATGGCGTCCGTGAGCGAGGCGGCGATGAAGACCGCCGAGGCCAGCAGCTCGCGATTGCCGTTGGTAGAGCTGAAATAACTGCTCGACAGGATCCAGATCAGCACCGGAATGCTGAAGATCCGCGTGAGCGTGATGGAGTTCGGAAGATTCACAAAAGCGGATTGGTGCGCGCCGCCGGGTCGCCGCTGCCCAGTTGATTATCGTTCACGGCGCGATACCAGCGCAACCGCGCAGAATCGCCGCTCTTGAGCTATTCGTCGTGGTGGACGGCGATCTCGTCCAGCATGGCAGGAGCTTGGAAGCTCACCCAGTAGGTGTAGCCGATGGGGACCCCCTTGACCCAGTCCAGCACGTTCATCCAGAGGCGTAGTGATGTGCGGAATTTGCCTCGTACCGAGGCGATGGGATGGCAGAGCGTTGCGCAGAGGATGACCAGCACGAGCACTGGAAACATCACCGCTACGGCAAACATACGGAGGGAAAAGCTGAGGCGGTACATGCTGGGCTTGAAACGGGCGATCCCCACGGCGGCTTCCTTGGGGAATATTATGCGCCCATTCTTGGCTTGTGGCGGGCCGGTCAAGAAAATTTTTCGATGGATTTTGTGGCTTTGTGAATATCGCGCAAACGCAAACGGCCCCCGCTTGGGGAGCCGTTCCTGTCAACCATCAGGGACCGCCGCTTACGCGTAGATCCCACGCTGGCGGATGGTGAATGCCACCCGGTCAATGGCCAGCATGTAAGCTGCGATGCGGTTGTTCACCCGGTGCTTCTGGGCATAGCTCACGACCGATTCGAACGATTCGACCATGATGTCCTTCAGTTGCTCGTTGACCACCGACTCCTTCCAGAAGTAGCCCTGGCGGTCCTGCACCCATTCGAAGTAAGACGCGGTGACGCCGCCGGCGTTGGCCAGAATGTCGGGCATCACGAAGACGTGCTTGTCGGCCAGGATATCGTCCGCCGCCGCGGTCGTCGGGCCATTGGCGCCTTCGACCAGGATTTTCGCCTTCACCTGGTCGGCATTCAGCGAAGTGATGACGTTCTCCGTGGCGGCCGGCACCAGCATATCGCAATCCGTGATGAGCAGCTCTTCGGTGATGGCCCGCTCGGCGCCCGAGAAACCGTGGATGGTGCCTTCTTTCTGGCGGTATTCGGCGAGTGCGGCGATGTCGATGCCCTTGCTGTTGTACAGGCCGCCGTCCCATTCGCCGATGCCGATGACCTTGTAGCCCGCCTGGTGCATGAGTAGCGCCGCGTTGGAGCCCACATTGCCGAAGCCCTGAATAATCACGCGGGTGTCTTCTTTGTTCATCTTCAAGTGCTTGATCGACTCGTCGGCGATGATCATCACGCCGCGACCAGTGGCCTCGCGGCGGCCGCGCGACCCACCCATGTTCAGCGGCTTGCCGGTCACCACGGCGGTCACCGTCTGCCGCATGTGCATGGAGTAGGTGTCCATCATCCACGCCATGGTCTGTTCGTTGGTGTTGACGTCGGGGGCGGGCACGTCCTTCTCGGGGCCGATGAACTCGATCAGCTCCGAGGTGTAGCGGCGCGTCATGCGCTCCAGCTCGCCGCGCGACATGTTCTTGGGGTCGCAGATGATGCCGCCCTTGGCTCCGCCGAAGGGGATGTTCACCACGGCGCACTTCCAGGTCATCCAACTGGCCAGGGCACGGACCTCGTCGAGCGTGACGTCGGGAGCATATCGCACGCCGCCCTTGGCCGGGCCGCGCGCGATGGAGTGCTGCACGCGGTAGCCGGTGAAGACTTCCAGGCTTCCGTTGTCCATCATGACGGGAATGTGGACGATAATCTCGCGGTTGGGCTGCTGCAGCACCCGCCACAGGCCTTCATCGAGATTGAGCTTGTGAGCGGCGATGTTGAAGCGTGCGGCTTGTTGTTCCCAGGGGTTGGTTTCCTGCGTGTGCGAAATCGTGGTTGCCATAAAAAACTCCGAATATTGTGGGAATCTCGCGGCCCGAGGTGTTATCAGCGTCCGCAAGACGCGGCCAATCCCTCGTCAGGCGGGCAAACCCTACGAGTATATGCAGGCGGCGGAAAGCACGCAAGCGAAAGACATCCGGAGGGATGTTGGTGGGGAAATCTCAGCGGCCGGAGCACGGCCCCAGGGATTATTTCCGTGTTGCCTGTGACTCCGAAGGGATTTTTGGGGCGAGAGAATTCGACGGCGACTGGACGGGTTGTTATCTCCCGCGGCTGGATCCGTCAGGGTGTATCGGCCGCCGCTGTCTGTCGGGCTCTACTCGTGTCCGTAAGTGGTCAATCGGTATTGGCTAATCAGGCTGCGCAGCTCTCGCGCCGGGTCGGAGTATAGGGCCCGTATGCCGGCCCACGGAGGAATGTAGTACACCGTCTCGCTAAAGCCATTCGGCCCGGTGAATTCCACACGCACCAGCCGCCGCCAGTACCACCACACCAATTCGACTGCCCCGATATGGTTGAACGGAACCCGAACTTCCCGAAAGTAAGTCGAGACCACAAGCCGACCACCCTCGATGCCTACTCGCCGCGTCCGGCTCGACACCCACGCCACGAATGCCGTGACTGCCAGGATCCAGATCCCAAAGAGCCCCAGTTTTCTGATGTCGGGGAAATGGCCGCTGTGCAGCGTGTAATACACCAATGCCGCAAGCAGTAAGGCATACCAAAGAAACGGGAAGATATACATGTTGAGGGGAGTCACGATGGCGCCCGACAACCAACGCGTGGAGCCGTCCCTGCTGCTCGCATTGCCTTCATTAGTCACCACGGCTTACTCACTCCGCGTAAGTATTTTGGCACACTGCCTTTTCCACGCCAGATAACCCACCAGACACCCCGCCTTCTCCGCCCCTCTCCGCGATCCGATGACTATCTGGCGGAAGCGTGATGCTGCATTGCCGTCAAACCGTAACGGCCCATAGAATTCGTGGGCACCGATTCCGGCCCACTGGCACGGAATTTTGTAGCCGGCCGCATCCTCGCGATCCTTAGAGCCTCCCCAGATAGTCCTCACTGATCGCCTGCGAACTTCACCCTCCTGTTGGGCGACGGTGGAGCGAATCTCTAACCGGGATTGTCGTACCCAAGCGAGCCGGCCTCGAACACAGGCCGCGTGGGATAGGCTGCATCTACGTCCGCTGCGGTTGTTGTCACAAACGTCGGATTCGACGCGCCGCTGGCTGAAACCCCAACTCCTCGATTTTTGCCCGACGCTTTAGCCTCGTACAGCGCCCGGTCCGCGAATCCAAGAACGGTCTCGAACCCTGTTTCACTGGGTCTGTCCTGGTGCCAAGGAAAAGCCGCCCAGCCGATGGAGCACGTCTGCCGAATCACCGGGTAATCGGGTGCTCCAAATGTGATTGGCTGAGCCACCGCGCGCAATAAGCGCCACGCGAAACTGGCTCCCTCGGCGCGGTCGGAATACCGCGATACAATTAGGAATTCATCCCCTCCCCACCGCACGAGAACGTCAGAGTTACGGATGACGGCCTTGATCCGTCCTGAAGTCTCCACGAGAACGTTGTCACCGATGTGGTGGCCGTACTGGTCGTTGACATCTTTGAAATTGTCGAGGTCAACCAAGTAGAAGACCAGGTCCCGTGCGCGTTCGCTGTCGCCGCTCGCATAGGAGCGTAGAGCCTGACTCGCGTCGGCAGGGAGGGCAGCCTCCAGGAACCTCCGATTTCGACAGCCGGTAAGCGAGTCGGTTACCGAGGCATTGTGCAGCACCCGGGCGGCCTCCGCCAATTCCGCCATCAGTTGTCGCTGCCGTACCAATATCAAAGCAGCCATGGCCAAAACCGTAATCTGCACCACAACTTCGCGAAATCGAGCGACCCGCAACGGGGGATTTTGGCTGAGCACCGTCACGATGGTGATGACAGGCAGCGATAGCAGCGAAAGCATCCCCAACCTCATCAAGGGGAAAGGGTTCTCTGTCTTGACGTCTGTGCTTTCCCGAGCCAGCGAGTGGCCAAACACGCCGACGACGGTGAACAACCCTAGAGCTAAGGTATAGGGCACATCGTATAAGCTGCCTGGGTAGTAGGAGTGATTGTCAATGGCCCGGTTGACCAGGAACCCGCTCAAGGCTATGAATGCCTGTGCGCCGAAAAAAGTACCGTAGAACCATCTCCAGCCTTCGGAGGTGTGCTTAATCAGGTAGGCTGCCATAAGGAGCAGCACAACATCGACCAGTGCGTTCAGCCAGTTGTAGCTGAAACCATAGCGGGCCTCGTCGAACGCCACATATTGCCACGGACCGACGAAGTAAAGGTAGAGATGAAGCCACCACAACAGCAGCAGTGTGAAATCGACCGAGGCCGATAATTTACGCCCCTCCCATCGTTGCTGTTGTGTGTGCAGCAGCAACGCGGCCAGCACGGGAATATTGGAGAGGAACAACAGCACGTCGCCGATAAACGGGTTGGGGGCCTCGTGTCGCAAGATGACGTCGTAATACATCCACACGATCTGTACGGCGGTTCGTGTTCCCCAGCAGGCGGCGAACAACGTCCAAAACAGGCGGACTGCTCCCGTGCTGCGCGATCTATTTTCCAGAAAAATGAGAGTGGCCGAGACGGTCAGCAGAAGCCCAACCGTGTCGGTAATGACGGTCAGGGTCAAACCTTGGGGAACCATCAAGGTTGCCGCGAGCTGCATTATCGCCAAGATGGCGATAAGGCCAATCCGGAATTCAGGGGAGCCGTTCGCCTTCGTCTCCCTGCGAGACTCTCTGCCAGAGCCAAGAGATCGGGGGTCGTAGCGCATTTGGTTAACGATACGCCATTCAGAGGCCCATGTATGCGGTGTAGGTCACTTCCCAATTACTTAAGTAACTTCTACGTAACTCTTGCTGCTTCCGCCTTTCGCGCCTGCCCTGACCGACGAATTTGTGCTCGATCCGTGGAACGGACAACTTCTAGCTAGCAGGAACTGCTACTTCGGCCAAGGCGAGAATCCATCACTAGGCGCTCGAAGCGGACTTGGCAACGCCAGCATAACGGCGGCCGGTAGAAACCTTCGTAACCTCGGCACCCCGGAAAAATCACGTTGCCCACGGTCCAGCGCCGCTCGCACCCGATCGTCCCCACGGAAGCAATGCGGAATCTCTGTCCCTGATCGACCCTGCACTCGGCTGCTCTCCGCACTTCCGTATAATCCCTATCAACCCCGCGACTCGCGCCCAGGACCTGATGCTGACGCCCGATTACAAGAGTTTTCTGCAGTTCAGCCGCGACGCCACCCTGGTCCCGGTGGCCAAGACGCTGAGCGCCGACCTGTTGACGCCGGTGGGCGCCTTCCTGAGCGTCGCCGCCAGGCAGACGTACGCCTTCCTGCTGGAGTCGGTGGAGGGCGGCGAGAAGATCGGCCGCTACACCTTTGTCGGCGCACAGCCCCGCATGGTGCTGACGGCGCGCGGCCGCGAACTGACGATTCGCCGCGGATCGAACGAAGAGCGCCGCACCGGAAATGTCAACGACGTGCTGCGCGACGCCCTGCGTCAGTATCGGCCGGCGCACGTGCCCGGTCTGCCGCCTTTCACGGCCGGCGGTGTCGGCTACTTTGCCTACGACATGGTGCGCCAGTTCGAGCGGCTGCCCGAGACCGCGAAAGCTGACCTCAATCTGCCCGACTGCATTTTCACCTTCTACGACCGCCTGCTGGCCTTTGATCACCTGAAGCACCAGTTGCATATCATCGCCGCGGCCGACGTCCGCAGCGAGCTGCCGCGCAAGGCCTACGACCGCGCCCTCGCTGACATCGAGGCCCTGGAGCGCAAGCTGGTGCGCGGCATTCATCAGCAACAGCTGGGCTGGTCGGCCCCGGCCAGGCGCAAGCCCGTCAAGGTGCATACCAGCACCACGCACGACGAGTTTCTGCAAAGCGTGCGGCGCGCCAAGGAATACATCGCTGCCGGCGACATCTTCCAGGTCGTCCTCTCCCAGCGCCTCGACTTCAAGCCTCCGGCTGAACCCTTCCAGATCTACCGCGCCCTGCGCGCCGTCAACCCGTCACCCTACATGTTTTTCCTGCAGCTCGACGACTTGCACGTAGTCGGAGCTTCGCCCGAGATGCTGGTGCGCGTCACCGGGCGCAAGCTGGAGTACCGTCCCATCGCCGGCACCCGCCGCCGCGGCGAGGAGGCCGACGACGACCAGCGCCTGATCGAAGAGCTGCGCAACGACGAGAAGGAACGCGCCGAGCACGTCATGCTGGTCGACCTGGGACGCAACGATTTGGGACGGGTCAGTGACTATGGCTCCGTCCAGGTGTGCGACCTGATGTATGTGGAACGCTACTCCCACGTTATGCACCTGGTCTCGGCGCTGGAAGGCCGGCTGCGCCCGGAACTCGACGCGCTCGACGCCGTGGCTGCCTGCTTCCCCGCAGGGACCTTGAGTGGCGCACCCAAGGTCCGCGCCATGGAGATCATCGAAGAACTCGAGCCGGTCCGGCGCGGCGTTTATGGCGGCGCAATTCTTTATGCCGACTATGCCGGCAACCTCGATTCATGCATCGCCATTCGTACCATGGTGGTGCATCGCGGCCGCGCCTACGTGCAGGCGGGCGCCGGCATCGTCGCCGACTCCGACCCCGAGAGTGAATACCAGGAGTGCATGAACAAGGCAAGCGCGCTGCTCCGCGCGGCGGAGAGAGCCGGGTAGGCAACTCATGATCTTCGTGTTGGACAACTACGACTCCTTCACCTACAACCTGGTGCAGTACATCGGGGAGATGGGACATGACGTCGAGGTGCGCCGCAATGACCAGACCACCCTGGAGGAGATCGATGAGATGCGGCCGGAGCGCATCGTCATCTCCCCCGGCCCCTGCACGCCGCACGAAGCCGGCATCAGCATCGCTGTAATCCAGCGCTTCGCCGGGCGCATCCCGATCCTGGGAGTTTGTCTCGGACATCAGGCCATCGGGGCCGCGTTCGGCGGCAAGATCATCCGTGCCGCCAGCTTGATGCACGGCAAGACCAGCCAGATCGAGCATGACGGGAAGACGATTTTTCGCGGTATTCCCTCGCCCATGACCGCCACGCGTTACCACTCGCTCATCGTCGAGGAAATTAGCCTGCCGCCGGAGTTGGAAATCTCGGCTACCTGCCGCGACCGTGACGGTGGCCGTGTGATTATGGGACTCCGCCACCGCCGGCACGCCGTCGATGGAGTGCAATTTCATCCCGAGAGCGTGCTCACCAGTCATGGCAAGCAGATGGTCGCCAACTTTCTACAGAAGTGCAAAGAAACAGCCACTTAATGGCTATGGCAAAAAGCTGCTGTTGAGCGTCAACTACTTGTTGCGATCCTCCGGATGCGTGGCGCTCAACAGGGCGGGGAGCAAGTCCCAGAGAGAGCCATCCAGCACGGAGAGGCAGACCTTTCGGCTTGGCTCCCGGCAGGCGCTCGCGACTGGCCCTGCGGGTGAAGCCAGCGATTGGGAGTCTTGCGGACCCACATTGCAGCCGGACAAAACCATGACGGAATCACGTTCCCGGAACTGGCCGATCCCCCGCATGGACTCGCAGCCCAGCGTCGTTTGGCGTTACGGCGGAGCGGTCGCAATTTCCCTGTCGTTTATCGCGCTTCGCTGGCTCTTTGCCCACTATGTGATTGACGACGGCGTTCCGTTCGCCATGCTGTTTCTCCCCGTGGCCCTTGCGGCGTTTTACGGCGGCATGGGCCCGGGACTGGTCTCGGTTCTGGTCACCATCAGCCTGGCCGACTACTTCCTCATTCCGCCGCTGTACACCATCGGGTTGCCCAACACCAATGCCGTGGTAGCCACGCTTCTGTTCTCGTTCTCCGGCCTGGTGGTGTCGGCCCTGGGCGAGCTCAGTCGCAATGCGATGATGCAGTCATCGAGTGACGCCGACATCCGCAGGATCGCCCAGCGCGAATTGCTGGCCAACGAGGAACGGCTCCGGATCACGGAGCAGGTGGTGGCAGGTGGTGTATGGGACTGGGACATCGCCCACGATACCATCTATTGGTCGGATGGCTTTCAGCGGCTTCACGATTTTCCGCTGGACGAGAGACCGTCGCGCGCCACCTGGTTGGCCAGTGTGTACCCCGAAGACCGGGACCGCGTCGTCGAAGATTTGGATGAGTTGTTCGCCCACCGGCTCCACAACTGGGCGACCGAGTATCGCATTCGCACCGCCAGCGGCCGCACCCGGTGGATTTCGAGCAACGGTCAGGCATTCTACGACCGCAACGGAAAGCCTCTCCGCCTGGTCGGCATCGATCTCGACATCACGGCACGCCGTTTCGCCGAGGAGGCCTCACGCGAAGCCGCACCCCGCGCTCGTCTCGGATGAATGCGAGGTGAATGAGCGCCGGGACACCCTCGAATTTTCCTGGGCCGTCCGGGGTCGGTACAATCGTGACTGACTGTCGTCCCACGATCCCACAGCTGCCCATGTCGCACCGGCGGTTGTCCGCCTGCCGCTGACCCCTATGCCCAATACCGTCGACCTTCGCCGAATCCATAAGACCTACGACCATTTTGTTGCCGTCGAGCATCTCTCGCTCAGCATCCGTCAGGGCAGTGTGTACGGCCTGCTCGGGCCCAATGGTGCCGGCAAGACCTCCACCATACGCATGATGATCGGGATCACCATTCCCGACGAGGGCGAAGTCTGGCTCTTCGGCGAAGAATTCCATCGCCTTCAGCTACAGCGCATCGGCTACCTGCCGGAGGAGCGCGGTCTTTACAAGCGCATGAAGGTGCTCGACCACCTGGTGTTTCTCGGTCGCCTACACGGATTGACCGCCGCGGAATCGCGCCGCCGCTCGCTGGATTGGTGTGAGCGCCTGCAGATTTCCACCTGGGTGCACAAGAAGGTGGAAGAGCTGTCCAAAGGCATGCAGCAGAAAATCCAGTTTGTCGCTGCCCTGCTGCACGATCCCGACCTGTTGATCCTCGACGAACCCTTTTCCGGGCTCGATCCAGCCAACGCCGTGATGCTCAAGGACGTCATGTTGGAACTGAAGAAAGCGGGCAAGACCATCCTTTTCTCCACCCATCGCATGGACCAGGTGGAGCGCCTGTGCGACTCCATCTGCCTCATCGACCACGGCCGCAGCGTTCTGGAAGGCGAGCTGAAGAAGATCAAGGCCAGCTACGGCAAGAACACGGTCCAGATGCAGTACGAGGGCGACCCGCCCTTCGACCACAGCGACCTGATTGAGTCGGTCAACAATTACGGCAACTATGTGGAGGTGCGTTTGAAGCCCGGCGCTGACTCGCAAGAACTGCTTCGCATGGCCTCGCAGCACTCCCGCATCAGCCGCTTTGAGCTGGTGGAGCCCTCCCTGGAAGAGATTTTCATCGACGTGGTGGGAAAACATGCATAACGCCTGGCTGGTGGTCCGGCGTGAATACCTGGAGCGCATCCGCTCCAAGGCCTTCATCATCATGACCCTGCTCATGCCCGTCTTCATGGCCTCGACCATACTCGTTCCGGCGTTCCTGGGCGACGTGAAGCCGGGCGGCAGGCGTCACATCGTTCTGGTTGCCGACAACCCCGAAATTGCTGCCGCCGTTCGTCAGCAAATGTTAGCCCCACGGCCGAAAGCTGACCAACCGGCCCCGGCCAAACCAGCGCCCGCAGCGCCAGGCGTGCAAAAGCCGCGCTACACCGTCGAAATCGACACCGACACCAGTGAAGCCCAGCGCGACCGGCTGCGGCGCGACGTCTCGGACGGAAAGATCGACGGATTCCTCTGGCTGTCCGACAGCGACCTCGCCGCCCGCAAAATCGTCTACAGTGCCCGCGACGTGACCGACTTTGGAGAAAGCAGTGAGTTGCGCAAAACCGTCCAGTCGGCCCTGGTGAAGTTGCAACTGACGCATCGCGGCATCAGCGACGCCGAGGTCGAGGCGGTGCTCACTCCCATCGACCTCGATGCCATCCACATCGAGCATGGCAAGGACGGAGCCAGCGCCATCTCCGTGTTTGTAGTCTCGTTCACTATGGTGATGTTGCTCTACGTCAACGTGCTGGTCTACGGCTTTGCGGTCATGCGCTCCATCATCGAGGAGAAGAGCTCGCGCATTCTCGAGGTGCTTCTGTCGTCGGTGACCGCGAAACAGTTGCTGGCGGGAAAGATCATCGGCGTAGGCGCGGTTGGCCTGACCCAGACCGTCATATGGCTGCTGGCTGCGCTGGCCTTTTCCCTGCCCGGCATTGCCGCCTCGCGCTCCATGATGTCAGACGTTCAGGTTCCCATCGCGGGCATTGTCGCCTTCGGAGTGTTTTTCATTCTCGGCTATTTTTTGTACTCCACCATGTACGCTGCACTGGGGTCGATGGTGAACTCCGACCAGGAGGCGCAACAGGTACAGTGGCCGGCCATGATGCCCATCATCTTTGCCATTGTTCTCAGCACGCCGGTCCTGCAGCACCCCAACTCTCAGCTCGCCTTCTGGACCTCGATGGTTCCCTTCTTCGCGCCCATCCTGATGTTCGTGCGCATCATGGCCGAGACGCCGCCGCTATGGCAGATTGTTTTGTGCATCGCATTGATGCTGCTGACGACATGGGCGCTGCTCGGGATCTCGTCGCGCATCTACCGTGTCGGCATTCTCATGTACGGCAAGCGCCCCACCTTGCCCGAGTTGTGGCGCTGGCTGCGCTACGCGGGGTGAGGAAGTGGCTAGTGGCTAGACGAAAATGCGAAGCTTTGGATGACTCGCAACTTCGGCGCGGAAGGCAACAGCTCCCCGTCTATCTGTGCTTGAACGGAGCGCCCGATCGCTTCTTGACCACGGACGGAAACTCGATGCTCGCTTTTCTGGTCACTAGCCGCTAACCACTACCCACTGATTTAGACTTCTCCCGTGCCCCTCGAATCCACCGCCGGTGCAGACGACACCGGCGCGCGCCAGTTCACCCTGTGGCAGCGCCTGCAGTTCGCGCTGGTCGCGTGGGCCGCTTCCGCCTTCATCGCATTGGTCGGGCGCACCCTGCGCGTGGAGTTTTCTTGGGAAGAAGGTTCCATCGGCAGCATGGACAACGTGCATCCGGGCATCTATCCGTTCTGGCATCGCTGCGTCCTTGCGGCAACATGGATCTTCCGGCATCGCAACCTCGCGGTGCTCACCAGCCGGAGCCGCGACGGCGAATTCATCGCCCGCGTCATTCATCGCTTCGGCTATGTACCCATCCGCGGCTCCAGTTCGCGCGGAGGCCAGCGCGGCCTGCTGGAAATGCGCTCCCACGTCACCGGTGGCCACGGCGCGGCCTTCACCATCGACGGCCCCCGCGGTCCCCGCTTCGTCGCCAAGCGCGGACCGGTGCTGCTGGCCCGTGCCACCGGCGTTCCCATCACCGCATTTTATGTGGCTCTCGAGAAGTCCTGGGTCCTAAAGACCTGGGACACGATGATAGTTCCCAAGCCGTTTTCGCGCGCCTACATCCGCGTGGCGCGCAAGATTTTCGTGCCGCCCGACGCCGGCGACGACCAACTTGAGGCAGCCTATCGCGAGATGCAGGCGGCCCTGGAGCGCGTCACCGCCGAAGCCGAGGCGCATTTTTCTCCCCCTCAACATTGACACCTGCCTGACTCGCCGATAGAGTCAAAGTTTCCCTGCGGGTAAATTTCTGCCCGTGGTTGTTCTTTCCAGTTCATCCCTTAGGGTTCGCGCGTTCTGCCGCTGGGGCAGAACAGGGAAGCGGGTGCAAATCCCGCGCTGCCGCGCAACTGTAAGCGAGTGTTTTGGCGCCAGGCCACTGTGCAAACGGGAAGGCCTCCACCGTGGAACGCGATGTCCGCATCGCCACTCGCAAGTCAGGAGACCGGCGCGAACCGTTATCCAACCCCTTTCGCGTGAGGAGGAGAGTTGAATCGCCTCGCTTTGTCCGGTGTCTATCTTCTAGCTTCGGTTTCGCTGTTTGCCGCCAACCTGACTCTCATCGTGCAAAGCCCTTCCGGCGAGCGTGTCGCCGGGGTGCAAGTATCGCTGTATCGCTCCGCCGGCCATGCCGGTGTCGGCCTCCTGACAACCACCGGCGACGGGGTGGTCACTTTTTCGAATCTCGCTGAAGGCGATTATCTCGCCGAGGTCCTGGCGCCGGGATTTGCCAGGCAAACCCTGCCGGTGGCGCTTCCCCGCTCGGAGCCGCTGACCGTTGAGCTTAAACTTGCGACTACGCCCCAGACGGTCGTGGTCTCCGCCACCGCGACGCCGGATGTCGCAAATCAAGCGGGGGCATCCATCGACTTTCTGAACAGCAGCCAGCTCACGCTGCTCAATCCTCCCGCTGCCGCCAATGCCCTCAGCTATATCCCCGGGGCCATCGTCAACACCAGCGGGCGCCGCGGCGGCCAGGCCAGCCTGTTCGTGCGCGGCGGCGATTCCAGCTACAACAAGGTGCTCATCGACGGCGTGCCGGTCAACGATCCCGGCGGCTTCTACGATTTCGGGGTGACCTCGATGAACAGCATCGAGCGGCTGGAAGTAGTACGCGGCGCGGAGAGCACCATCTACGGTACCGACGCCATGACCAGCGTGGTACAACTCTGGACCACCACTGGCACAACCTTGAAGCCGGTGGTCCAATTCGGCGCTGACGGCGGGACCTTCTCCACGGCCAACGGCTATCTCTCGGTGGCCGGCTCCGACAAAATCTACGACTACAACTTCTCCCTCAACCAGTTCGACACCCAGGGACAGGGCGTCAACGACAGCTACACCAATGCCCTGCAGGGCGGCAACGTGGGGATTCGCTTTTCGCAGCGCGTGGCGTTACGAGTGCGCGTGCGCCATTCCAACAACTGGACAGGCGTGCAGTCGAACTGGTGGTTCAACGGCGATCCGGTACTGCCGCCCAACTCCAATCAGATCGCTCACCAGAACAATTTCCTGGCCAGCGCCCAGCTCGCGGTCAGCGGTCCGGGTGCCTGGCGGCACACCTTTACTGGCTACGAGTACAACCACCGGCAGGCCAACTCGCAGACTTACGTCGATCCCGGTCGTGAATTCATTGACAGCCCCTTCTCCAACCTCAGCAAGTACAACCGCGCCGGGTTCAGCTACCAGGGGACCTGGACGCCGCGGCCGTGGGCCCAGACCACCGTGGGTTACAGCTTTGAAGACGAGAACGGCCACATCACCTCGAATTTCGCGCCCGGAACGGATTACGCGTCCTTCAGCGACACCGACGGCCTCCGCTTCAACAACTACCTCTTCGCCCAGGAGCTTCTCACTTGGAAGCGCATTTCAGGTCTGGTGGGTGTGGGCTACGTCAACAACACCAGCTTCGGCGGCAAGGTTGTGCCGCGCGTCTCAGGCTCGTTTCTGCTCTTCCGCGGCAACGACGCCTTCAGCGGCACCCGCCTGCGCGCCGGATACTCCGAAGGCATCAAGGAGCCCAGCTTTTTGCAGTCGTTCGGTATTTCGGGGACGTACCCGGTCCTGCCCAATCCAAACCTGATGCCGGAACAAAACAAGTCCTGGGAAGCGGGCTTCGAGCAGGGATTTTGGGGCAACCAGCTATCGCTCAGCGCGCTTTACTTTAGCAACCAGTTCCACAACCAGATCCAGTTCCAGACCAACCCGGTGGATTTCACCAGCCAGTACGTGAACCTGAACAAGTCAATGTCGCATGGGGCCGAAGTCGAGCTGCGCGGCCAGATCGGCACTCATTTCAGCTTTACAGGTGCGTACACCTATACCTCGACGCGCATCCAGGAAGCACCCCCCTGCAATCTGCCGTATTGCGATCCGCTGATCTACGGCGTGGGCGCGCCCCTGCTGCGCCGTCCGAAACAGGCCGGAACGCTCTTGCTCACCTACACTCGGCCGCGATTTGGCGCGACCGTTGGCGCCGTCGCCGTCGGGCGCAGGCCTGATTCGGACTTTCTGTTTGGATATATCCCGCCTATCTATTACGCGGCCGGGTACGCCCGCGTCGATCTCGGCGGTTGGTACAACGTGACGCGCCACGTCACCGCTTACGCCAACGTCGGCAACGCCTTCAACAATCACTACAACGAGGTGTTGGGATATCCGGCGCTGAAGGCCAATTTCCGGGCTGGGATGCGGTTCACGCTGGGCGGGGAGTAATTTCGGAGGTCGCTGGTTGGTTTCTAGGCACTCGCCACTGACCGCGAACCACTCTTTCAGTCTTTTCCGTGCGCCGCGCCGACGTGGTTCTGCGCCAGGTACTTCATCCGGATCTCGCGCAGCTTGTTCACGTGCGTATCGCTCAAGGGCTGCTGCTTGCCGAGCATGTGGGTGACCAGCGCGATCTTGGCGTAGTGCTCCACCGTTTCCATGTTCATATAGGCGGTCAGCAAGTCTTCCCCGTACGCCACTACGCCGTGGTTCGCCAGCAGGATGGCGTCGTGGGCACCCACCAGCGGGGCCAGTGCCTCCGCCAGTTCCGGCGTGCCCGGTGTTTCGTAATTGGCCAACGGCACCGTGCCCAGTGTGATCACAATCTCCGAGCAGAGCGCACTGTCCAGCGGCATGCCCGCCGCCGCGAACCCGGTCGCGGTCGGAGGATGTGCGTGCACCACCGCGCCCACATCGGGGCGGTTGCGGTAAATGTACAGGTGCATCGCGATTTCGCTCGATACGTTGCGCCGCCCGCTGACTTTCTGCCCCAGCGGGTCCACCACCACCAGGTCGTCGCGCGTCATCATACCCTTGCTCATCAGGGTTGGGGTGCACAGGAAATTGCCGTCGCTCAGGCGCACCGACAGGTTGCCGTCGGTGGCCGCCACCAGACCGGTCTGGTGCATCAACTGTCCGAAGCGGACGATTTCGTCCCGATGCTCTTCTGTCGTCTTCATCATCATGGACTTCTGGTGACAAACCCCCAGTGTCTTTATCGTAACCCAGTTTTCCCAATCCGCGAAAGACTCCCTTGGGTTTTTCACGATTTTCGATAGGGCATAATCGCTGTGTGCTGGTATCCCTTTTCGACTACCACCTTCCGGACGAGTTGATCGCAAAACAGCCGCTCGCCGACCGGGCGGCCGCCCGCATGTTGCATGTGGACCGCTCCACCGGCGCCCTGCGCCATAAGATCTTCCGTGAGTTCCCCGACCTGCTCCGCCCCGACGATTTACTGGTTGTTAATAACACCCGCGTCCTCCCGGCGCGCCTTTTTGGACACCGCAGCGGCTCGCGCGCCCACCATATTTCGCCTTCTAACCCAGCCGCCGCGCAGTTCCTGCACGGCAAAGTCGAAGTGCTGCTTACCCGCCAACTCTCCACTGAGCCCAACCAGTGGGAAGCCCTCGTCCATCCCGGGCGCAAGCTGGGTATCGGCGAGCGCGTATACTTCGGTGGCGATGCAAGTGAGCACTCGCATGAGTTGGCCGCCGAGATTGTCGCCCGCGGCACTTTCGGCGAGCGCCACCTGCGCTTCGCTCCCGTCCCCGACTTCTTCGCCGTGCTGGAGCGCATCGGACACGTCCCACTCCCGCCCTACATTGACCGCCCCGACGCGCCACTCGACCGCGAGCAATATCAGACCGTCTATGCCCGGACACTCGGCTCCGTCGCTGCGCCCACTGCCGGACTGCACTTCACCCCCGAAATCCTCGACCGCATCCGCGCCCGCGGCATCGAGACCGCCGAAGTGACGCTGCACGTCGGGCTCGGCACCTTTCAGCCCATCCGCGCCGCGGTGGTCGAGGAGCACAAGATCCATCGCGAGTGGTATTCCATCTCCGCCGAAGCCGCCGACAAAATCCAGCGCGCCCGCGACGCCCGCCGCCGCATTGTCGCCGTCGGCACCACCACCGTCCGCACCCTGGAGTTTGCCGCGCGCCAGTCGCCCGACGGCCGCATCACCGCGCAGTCCGGCGAGGCCGACATCTTCATCTATCCCGGATTCGAATTCCGCGTCATCGGCGCCCTGCTCACCAACTTCCACCTGCCCAAGTCCACGCTCATCATGCTGGTCTCAGCCTTCGCCGGACGCGAGCGGACGCTGGCCGCGTACGAGCACGCGGTCCGCGAGCGCTACCGCTTCTATTCATATGGGGATTGCATGTTCGTGAAATGATTCAACCCTCCACCTGTGTCATCCTGAGCGAAGGCGGCCTTGCCGCCGGAGTCGAAAGACCCCTTTGCTCGGAATAGTCCGTACAACTGATCCGTGTCATCTGTGAAAATTCGTGGCCGACTTTGCTTTTTCTCGAAACTTGAAACTCGAAACTTGAAACTGTCCTCTTGGTAAACTTCCCCCGTGCCTCCGAAGAAACAATCCGCGCCATCCGCCGCCGCAGCTAAGCCCGAAACCGTGCCTGCGCTTCCGCCGGAACCGAAAGATTCCAAGGGCCGCATCTTCCTCATCGACGCCATGTCGTTCATCTTCCGCGCCTATCACGCCATGGCCGGACTGCGTCCCATGTCGAACAAAGCCGGCCTGCCGACGGGCGCGACCTTCATCTTCGTCAACATGCTGCGCAAGCTGCGCGCCGACTTCGCTCCGCACTACATCGCCGCCGCATTTGATTTGGAAGGCCCCACCTTCCGCGACGAACAGGCCGCGGCCATGCCCAGCTTCAAGAAGTTCGACAAGGAAACCCAGACTTACGTA
>Ga0335071_10002046_pt1 | contig 21839 bp, 18 predicted proteins | sample Lox_Sample_15_FD_206724 | JGI IMG/M metagenome (GOLD analysis project Ga0335071, IMG submission 206724) | Soil microbial communities from Loxahatchee National Wildlife Refuge, Florida, United States - Lox_Sample_1.5 | ecosystem: Environmental > Terrestrial > Soil > Wetlands | place: USA... | reverse complement strand
GTCCCGCCGCTCGCGCAGCCGGCCGGGAGCCCGGCCGCGAGCAGCATCGACGCCAGCAGGAGCGCGCGTTTCATCACCCCCCGTTAACCCGGGCCGCCGCCGTTGGATTTCCATTTTCCGGGCCCGCCGCGACCGTCGTCTTGCCTGTACAATCCCCGACCCATGAGCCGGTCTCCCGCCGCGCGCGTCGCCCTGATCGGCCTCGGGCCGATCGGCGTCGAAGTCGGCAAGGCCCTGGCCGGCCGCCCGGGAATCGCCTTTCTCGGCGCCGCGGACCCCGCTCCCGACAAGGCGGGACGGCCGCTCGGGGAGATCCTCGGCAGCGGGTTCTCCGGTGTGGCGCGGCCGAGCGCGGCCGCGCTCTACGGGGAGACGGCCTCGGCGCGCGGTCGCTCGGACGTGGTCCTCCTGTGCACCGGCTCGCGCCTCCACGCCGTCCTGCCCCAGATCGAGGAAGCCATCGCCGCGGGCTTCCACGTGGTGTCGACGTGCGAGGAGCTCGCCTACCCGGAGCTGCGGCACCTGCCGATGGCGCGTCGGATCGACCGCGTGGCCGCGGCGAAGGGCGTCGCCGTGCTCGGCACCGGCGTCAACCCCGGCCTCGTCATGGACCGCCTCGTGCTCGCGGTCGCGTCGGCCTGCGTGCGCGTCGACTCCGTTCGAGTGACGCGCGTCGTCGACGCCGCCAAGCGGCGCGGGCCGCTCCGGGCGAAGGTCGGCGCGGGCCTGACGCCGTCGGAGTTCGCCGCCGGCGTCGCCGCGAAGAAGCTCGGCCACGTCGGGCTGTCCGAGTCCGCGGCGATCATCGCGCTCGGCCTCGGTCTGCCGATCGACGAAATCACCGAGACGATCGAGCCGGTCCTCGCCGCAACCGAAACCGACGGCGTCGCGCCCGGCGGCGTGCTCGGCCTCCACCAGATCGCTCTGGTCCAGGCGGGCGACGAGGTCAAGGTGGGGCTCGACCTGACGATGGCCGTCGGCGCGAGCTCACCGGCGGACCGGATCGACATCGAGGGCGACCCCCCCATCCACGTGACGGTCGCGGGCGGTTTCCACGGCGACCGCTCCACCGTGGGTACGGTCGTCAACGCCGTCCCCTTCATCGTCAGCGCCCCGCCCGGCCTGAAGAACGTCGTCACGCTGCCGCTCTTCGGGCTTCAGCCGCTGCCCTGACCCCTCGCGCGGATCTCGACAGATCCCCGCCTGACCCGGCCCGTGGGCTACGCTCTCCGGCGGTGTACACGCTCGACCGCCGTCAGAGGATCGAGGCCCCGCTCGCGGAGGTCTTCGCGTTCTTCTCCGATCCGGCCAACCTCGCCCGCATCACCCCGCCATGGCTGTCCTTCCGCATCCACGGCGAGGCCCCGCGCCCTCTGGAAGCCGGCAGCCGGATCGAGTACCGCATCCGCTGGGGCGTGCTGCGCCTCGGATGGATCACGCGCATCGCGCGCTGGAACCCGCCCGCCGAGTTCGTGGACCTGCAGGAAAAGGGGCCCTACGCCGCCTGGGTCCACACGCACCGCTTCCGCGCCGACGGTCCGGCGGTGATCATGGAAGACCACGTGGAGTACGCCCTGCCCTTCGGTCCTCTCGGCCGGATCGTCCACGCCCTGCGCGTCCGGCGACAGCTCGAGGCGATCTTCGACTACCGCCGCACGGCCATCGCCGGGATCTTTCCCGGGAGCCGGCGATGAGCCGAACGTTCGGCACGGGTCTCGCGCTCGCGGGCCCGCTGGTCCTCGCGGCCGCCGTGCTCGGCGGCCGCTTCACGGCCATGGGCATCGGGCCCTGGTACGACGGCCTCGCGAAGCCCTCGTGGACCCCGCCCGGCTCGGTCATCGGCGCGGTGTGGACGGTCCTCTACGTTCTGATCGCGCTGGCGAGCGCGCTCGTGTGGTCCCGCGCGGCCGAACCGCCTCGCGCTTACGCCGCCGCGCTTCTGGTCAATCTCGTCCTCAACGCGGCCTGGTGCTGGCTCTTCTTCGGCCTGCGCCGGCCGGACCTCGGCCTCGCGGAGATCGCCGTTCTCTGGATCACGTGCGTCGCCCTCGTCCTTCTTGCCGCCCGCGCTTCGGCCGCGGCGGTGGCGATGCTGATCCCGTACGCGGCCTGGGTGGCCTTCGCCGGGTTCCTCAACGCGAGGATCGTGGCGCTGAACCGGTGACGGTCCTCGTCCACTGGTTTCGCCGCGACCTGCGCGTCGAGGACAACACGGCGCTCTCGCGCGCGGCGCGGGACGCCGACCGGGTCGTGACGGTCTTCGTCCTCGACGACCACTACGCGAGGGATCCCCGCGTGGGCCCGGCGCGGTTCGCGTTTCTCCGGAGCAGCCTCGAGGACCTCGCGGCAAGCCTCGCGAACGCGGGCGGACGGCTCGTGCTCCGGAAGGGTCCCGCGGCGCTCGCGCTGCCCGCGCTCGTCGCCGAAACGGGGGCCTCGGCCGTCTACGCGAACGCGGAGATCGGCCCGTACCCGGAGCGGCGCGACCGGGAGGCGGCCGCGGCGCTCGAGGCCGCGGGCTCCTCGCTCCGCCTCTTTGCCGACGAGCTGCTCGTCGCCCCCGACGCGATCGCGACCGACGCCGGCGATCCCTACACCGTCTACACGCCCTTCTCCAGGAAGTGGCTCGCGGCCGAGAAGGCCGCTGTCGCGCCGGCCCCGGGCGATCTCGCGGCGCCCGAGCTCCCGTCGGTCCCGCTCGCCCGTGTCGGCGCCTGGCGTGACCTTCCCGATGATCCCCGCGCGCCGCGGGGCGGCGCCCGGGAGGCGCGATCGGGGCTCGACCGGTTTTTCGCGTCGGCGGCGGCGCGGTACGCGGAGGATCGCGACCGGCCGGACCTCCCCGGCACGACGCGCCTGTCGCCGCATCTCCACTTCGGCACGATCTCGGCGCGCACGATCCGGGCCGCGGTCGAGGCCGCCTGGGCGGGCGCGCCGCCGCGCGCCCGGAAATCGCTCGAGAAGCTCGTGCTCGAGCTCGCCTGGCGCGACTTCTACCACCACGTCCTCTTCCACTTTCCTCGCGTCGCCGTGGAGAGCTTTCGCCCCGAATTCGAGCGGGTCGCGTGGCGAAGCGAGCCGGCCGGACTCGAGGCGTGGAAGGCGGGACGGACCGGCTTCCCGTTCGTGGACGCGGGCATGCGGGAGCTTTCGACGACGCACTGGATGCACAACCGCGCGCGGATGGCCGCCGCCTCGTTTCTCACCAAGGACCTCCACGCGCACTGGAAGGTCGGCGAAGCGTGGTTCGAGCACGAGCTCGCCGACGCCGACCTCGCCAACAACAACGGCGGCTGGCAGTGGGCGGCTGGCAGCGGAACCGACGCCGCGCCCTACTTCCGCGTCTTCAACCCCGTGCTCCAGGGCAGGCGCTTCGACCCCGACGGCGCTTACGTCCGCCGCTTCCTGCCGGAACTTTCCCGGGTGCCCCGCGCGAAGATCCACGAGCCCTGGACCATGACGCCCGACGAGCAGAAGGCCGCCGGCTGCCGGATCGGGACGGACTATCCCGCGCCGATTCTCGACCACGCGAAGGAGCGCGAGGTCGCGCTCTCGATGCTCCGGGATTCCTCGGGGCGTTAGCGGCGACTCAGGGCTCCGGAGAGCGTCCGTTCGCGACGCTCCCTCTCTCTCCGGTTGGCCCGCGAAGCGGGCCGCCAGGAATCTGAACCCCAAAAAAAGGCGGCCCCGACTTATTTGTGTCGGGGCCGGGAAGGAAGGTATCGCGTGCTGGCCTGAACAACGGCTCCGGCGGGGTGATTATTTCAATGGCCAAACCATTGATTACAATAGACTTACCCTCTAGATATCGAGAAGCCTCCGGGCGGCGCCGCGTCGTCCACCTCGAGCTCGACCTTGATGTCGAGGGTCGTTTCCGCATCCGCCAGAATCGCGGGGTCGTCCGACACGGCCTCGGCGACTCCCCGGGAAACTCGAACCCGGACCTTCTCCCCCGGCGAAAAGAGACTCGGCGGCCGGAGGAGGGCGCGCCGCAGGTCGAGCGCCCCCGTCACGTCGGTCCGGACGCGCCCGCTGCCCCCGCACGTCGGGCACGCGCGCGTGAGCACGCGCTCGAGGTTCCCGCGCGAGCGCTGCCGCGTCATCTCGATCAGGCCGAACTCGGACAGCGGCAGCAGGCGCGTGCGCGCCCGGTCGCGCGTGAGCTCGGCCTCGAAGCGCTCGAAGAGCTCCTGGCGATGCTTCGGATCTTCCATGTCGATGAAGTCCACGACGATCAGGCCCCCGAGGTCGCGCAGGCGGATCTGCCGCGCCACCTCGGGCGCCGCCTCGAGGTTCGCCGCGAACACGGTCTCTTCGAGGCCGCTCCGTCCGACGAACCGCCCCGTGTTGACGTCGATGGCGACGAGCGCCTCCGTCTGATGGACCACGATCGACGCACCCGAGGACAGCGTGACGCGGCTCCTCAGCGCGTTCTCGATCTCGGCCTCCACGCCGAACGCGTCGAAGAGCGGCACCGGCTCGCGCCAGAGCTCCAGGCGCCGCGACAGCGCGGGGGCCACGGCGTCGAGCAGCTCCTTGACGCGCGCGTGCGTCCCGGGGTCGTCGACGCGGATCGCGTCGCAGTCGTCCGCGGCGACGTCCCGGACCGAGCGCAGCGCGAGGTCGAGCTCGCGATGGAGAAGGGCGGGCGGTCCCGAGCTGTCCCGCCGCCGCCGGATCCGCGCGGCGAGCTCGGTCAGATAGGTCCGGTCGGGCGCGAGCTCTCCCGCGCTCTTGCCGAGCGCCGCCGTGCGCGCGATGAAGCCGCCGTCGCCGCCGAAGCCCTCGAGGAGACGGCGCAGACGCTCGCGCTCGGCCTCGTCGGCGACCCGGCGCGAGACGCCGATCTCGCGCGCCTCGGGGAGATAGACGAGCGTGCGGCCCGCGAGCGACACGGCCGTCGTCACGCGCGGCCCCTTTCCGCCGAACGGGTCCTTGGTGACCTGGACGACGACCTCCTGGCCCTCGCGCAGCAGGTCGTCGATGCGCGGCCGCTCCGCCGGCGCCTCGGCGGCGGCGGCGCTACCGTCGCCGAAGTCGAACTCCTCGGCCCGCCGCGCCACGTCCTCGACGTAGAGAAACGCGTCCCGGTCGAGGCCGATCGAGACGAAGGCTGCCTGCATTCCGGGCAGCACGCGGTGGACCCGGCCGAGATAGACGTTGCCGACGAGTCCCTGGCGGCCGCGGCGCTCGTGCAGCACCTCGACGACGCGGCCGTCCTCCGTCAGCGCGACGCGCGTCTCGGGGGGGGCGGCGTTGACGAGGAGTTCTTTCCTCACGCGTTGGCGAAGCGCCGGTACTGGACGCCGAGGATCAGGCCGATCGCGAGGAAGGTCGTGGCCACCGACGAGCCCCCGTACGACACGAACGGGAGCGGAATGCCCGTGGTCGGCGCGAGCCCGATCATCATGGACGCGTTGATCACGACCGAGAAGAACATCATCCCCGTCAGCCCGAGGACGAGGAAGACGCCGCCCCGGTCGCGCGCGGTCTGGGCCAGCTTCAAAGCGCGCAAGAAGAGCGCGGCAAACAGCGCGAGCACGAGGATCACGCCGAGGAACCCCCACTCCTCGGCGATGACGGCGAGGATGAAGTCGGTGTGCTGGACGGGCAGGAACCGCAGCTGGCTCTGCGTGCCGCCGCGGAAGCCCTTTCCGGAAAAGCCGCCGGACCCGACGGCGATCTTGGACTGACGGACCTGATAACCCGAGCCGAGCACGTCGGCGTCGGGGTTCAGGAACGTCCCGATCCGCGCCTTCTGGTAGTCCTTGAGCATGAACCAGCCGCCGCCCGCGATCACGACGACGACCAGGACGATCGCGACCCAGCCGCGCGCGGGCAGACCCCCGAAGAAGAGCCCGACGAAAATGAGCGGCAGGAACGTCAGCGCCAGCCCCATGTCCGGCTGGAGAAAGACGAGCAGCACCGGAAGCCCGACGATCACGCCGAGCTTGAAGACGGTGGAGAGGTGGAGGCGGGCATCGTCCTCGTTCTCGAAGAGGTACGCGACGAGAAGCGCCGTGGCGATCTTGGCGAGCTCGGCCGGCTGGAACTGGAACTGGCCGAACCGGATCCACGAGCGGACGTTCGCGATGCGCGCGCCGAAGGCGAGCAGGTAGACCAGCGGAAGGAGGCAAGCGCAATAGATCGCGAACGAGAACTTCAGGAGCATCCGGTAGTCGAACAGGATCGCCGCGACCATCGCGCCGAGGCCGACGGCGATCCAGATCGCCTGCCGGGCCGCGAGGCCCTGGAAGCGCGTGCCCGTCGTCGCCGAGGCCACGAAGAGGACGCCGAGCGCGGCGAGGCAGAGCGCGGAGCCGAGGACGACGAGGTCCAGGCGCCGGCCGGTCTGGAGCGGACCGCCGATCACGGCGCCCGCCTCTGCGCCGCCGGCGCGAACCCCGGCGAGGCCGGCCCCGTGGCGCGGACGGACGGCGGCGGCGGCGCCGGCGCGATGCCGTACCGCGCTTCGACCAGCGCCTTGGCCAGCGGCGCGGCCGCGAGGTTGCCGTGGCCGCCGTTCTCGACGAAGACGACCACGACGATCCCGGGATCCTGGATCGGCGCGAAGCCGGCGAACCACGCGTGGGTCTCGAGCTTGGACTTGTCGGCACCGGCCTTGATCGCCGTGTCGTGGCCGACCACCTGCGCCGTGCCGGTCTTGCCGCCCATTTCGACCCCGTTCACGCGCGACCCGTAGGCGGTGCCGCCCGGTTCGTTGACGACGGCCCACATGCCGGACTTGACGATCGCGAGCTTGTCCGCCTCGAGCGTCGGCCCCTGGAGAAACTCGGCCTTGTACCGCAGCTGGGCGCCGGTCCGCGGGTCCTGGGACGCGTAGAAGAGGTGCGGCGTCGGGAGGCGCCCGCCCTCGAGCAGCCCGGACAGCGCGCGGGCGACCTGCATCGACGTCACCAGGATCGGTCCCTGCCCGATCGCGACCGAGATCGTCTCGCTCGGGTACCAGCGCGAGCCGCGCTTCGTGCGCGCCCACTCCTCCGACGGCACGAGCCCGGCTTTCTCGAAGGAGAGGTCGACTCCCGTCGCCGTGCCGAATCCGAAGCCGGTCAGGATCTCGTTGATCCGATCCACGCCGAGCTTCTGCCCGAGCGTGTAGAAGTACACGTCGCAGGACTCCTTGATCGCCTCGCGCAGGTTCACGAGCCCGTGGCCGCCCTTCTTGTGGCAGTGGAACTCGCGCCCGTAGAACGTCGCGTGGCCGGGGCAGAACACCCGCCACTCCGGATCCACGAGGCCGCGCGCGAGCGCACCGTAGGCGAGGAACGGCTTGACCACCGATCCCGGCGAGTACATGTTCTGAATCGCCCGGTTCTGGAGCGGCCGGTCGGGGTTCTCCAGGAGGCCCGCCCACTCGGCCGACGTGACGCGGCGGGTGAACCAGTTCGGGTCGTAGGACGGCGAGGAGACGAGCGCCAGGATCTCGCCCGTGCGCGGGTCCATGGCGACGACCGACCCGACGCGCGTCTTGAAGTATTCCTCGGCGACGTCCTGGAGCTTCGAGTCGAGCGTCAGGAAGAGGTTCTGTCCCGGGCTCGCCTCCAGGCGCGCCTCCTCGGCCACCTCGCGCCCGTGCGAATCCACGATGACGCGCCGCTCGCCGCTGGTTCCCGCGAGCAGACGCTCGTACGCGCTCTCCACGCCCTTCTGGCCGATCCAGTCGCCGACGCCGTAGGCGTCGTTGGAGCTCTTGATCTGTTCGGGCGTCGCCTCCGAGAGATAGCCGAGCGCGTGGGCCGCGGCGCCCGCATGCTTGTAGAGACGCCGCTGCGACACCGTGATCGCGAACTCGGGGTGTTCGGCGGCGCGCGCCTGCACCGCGGCGACCTCGTCGATGCCGAGGTTCTCGGCGATCGGGATCGGCACGAACTCGGGGTCGCGGCGGCCGCGCTCGACGCGCGACCGGACGACGTCGGGGTTGAGCCCGAGCAGGTCCACGATGAAAGCGACGGAGGCGTCGAGGTCCTTCGCTTCGCGGCGGTAGAGGTGGAGCGTGTACGCGGGCTCGTTCTCGACGAGGGGCATGCCGTGCCGGTCGAGCACGTAGCCGCGCGGCGCCGTGACCTTGACCGCGCGGATGCGGTTGTTCTCGGAGAGCGAGAAGTAGTAGTCGCCGTGGACGATCTGGACGATCCAGTACGCGACCGCCAGAAGCGACAGCATCGCGCCGACCGCCACGCGGGCGACCTCGATGCGCCGCGCGACGGCCTGCCGGTCCTCGCGGATCCTCAGCATGCCTTCTCCACGCCGCGCCTCATCGCAACCGCCGCAGCCGCCGCCGCTGCCACCACTCGCCCCACGGGAAACGCCACGCCGACTCGAGCGCGCCGCCGGCGATTCCAGTCGCCAGCGCGCGCCACAGCGCATCCGGCGTGACGATCACGAGCGGGGCCTGCGCCAGGAGGGCCGACAGCAGCGCGACGATCGCTTCGTTCGCGATCGACGCCGCAAAGAGCGCGAGGCCCACCGCGAAGGCACCGCCGAAGACCACGCGCACCGACACCAGCGCCAGCGCGTAGCCCAGGATCGCCTTCGCGAACGCGTTCACCCCGATCAGGGGCTGACCGAGCAGCGCGTCTTCCAGGGCCCCCGCGGCCGTCCCGGTCAGGACCGCGCGCACGAAGTCGCCGCTCCGGGCTACCGTCGCGGTCGCCAGCAGGAACCAGTCCACCGGCAGAAAACGGCGGTACGGCGACCGGCCGACGAAGAACTCGAGCACGACCGCCCCCGCGAGAAGCAGCAGGATGCGGCCGGCCTTCACCGCGCCGCACTCCGCCCCGCCTCCGCGCCCTCTTTGATCGCCGGCGAGGGCGCCAGCAAGAGCACGTCCGTCAGGCGCGAGAAGTCCGCCGAGGGCGTGACCCGGATCTCCAGGAACAGTTTGCTGCCGCGCGACACCGACTCGACGCGCCCGATCGGGACGCCGCGCGGGTAGATGCCGTCGATCCCCGCCGTCTCGACCATGTCGCCGCGGGCGACCGACGACGTCGTCGCGATGTTGTTCAGCACGAGGGAACCGTGGCCGTCGCCGCGCACGACGCCGAGCTCGCCGGTGCGCGCGAGGCGCGCGCCCGCCGCCGCCGAGGCGTCGAGCAGGAGCTGGGCGCGGGAAACGCCGCGGCCCACCGTCACCACCCGCCCGACGATCCCGGCCGGCACCGCGAGCGGGCAGCCCGGCGAAACGCCGTCGGAGGACCCCGCTCCGATCAGGGCGTTCTGCGCGCCCGCGCGGTGCTCGACGAGCAGGATCGGCACGCTGCCGAGCACCCCGGGCAGGGCCGACCCGGCGCCGAGGAGCTTGCTGCCCTCGGCGACCGCCAGCGCCTCGGCGCGGAGCTGGAGGAGCTCGCGCTCGCGCGCGTCGAGCTCGCGGCGAAGCCGCTCGTTTTCCTCCCGGGCGTGGAAGAGGGCGATCGTCGAGCCGATCGCGTCGGAGACGCCGTGCGACACCGATCCGACCGCCCCGGCCACGGGGGCGGAGAGCGAGAGGACCCAGGACTGGAGGACCGACCCGCGGCCGCTCCGCGCCGGCGCCTGCGCCGAGAGGGCGAGCACGCACGCGACGAGGACCGTCGCGAGCACGGCCCCGCCGCGCCGGGGGTTGACGGCGGCGATCTCGACGCGGGCGTTGTGGGGTCTCATGCTTCGGAACCGCGACTCCGGGTCGCGCCGGTCGTCCTCACGTGATGCTGATCTTCCTCAGGAGGTCCATGTCGGTCAGCATCGCGCCGGTCCCGAGAGCCACGGAGGCCAGGGGGTCTTCGGCGTAGGAGATCGGCAGGCCCGTTTCTTCCGAGAGACGGCGGTCGAGGTTGCGCAGGAGCGAGCCGCCGCCGGTGATGATGATGCCCTTGTCCATGATGTCGGCCGAGAGCTCGGGCGGCGTCCGTTCGAGCGCGACGCGCACCGTCTCGACGATCGCGGCGACCACCTCGGAGAGCGCTTCGCGCACTTCTTCGTCCGAAAGCATCAGCGTCTTGGGCACGCCCTCGACGAGGTCGCGTCCCTTGACCTCCATCGTCAGCGGCTCGTCGAGCGGATGCGCGGACCCGATCTCGATCTTGATCTGTTCGGCCGTCCGTTCGCCGATCAGGAGGTTGTACTTGCGCTTCAGGTACTGGATCAGCGCCTCGTCCATCTCGTTCGACGCCGTGCGGACCGAGCGGCTGTAGACGATGCCGGCGAGCGAGATCACGGCGACGTCCGTCGTGCCGCCGCCGATGTCGACGATCATGTTCCCCGTCGGTTCCGTGATCGGCAGTCCCGACCCGATCGCCGCGGCCATCGCCTGCTCGATGATGAAAACCTCGGAGGCGCCCGCACGGAGCGCCGAGTCCTGCACCGCGCGCTTCTCGACCTGCGTGATGCCCGACGGCACGGAAATGACGATCCGCGGCCGGACGAAGAGGGACCGGCCGTGCGCCTTCTTGATGAAGTGGTCGAGCATCTTCTCCGTGACCTCGAAGTCGGCGATGACGCCGTCCTTCATCGGCCGGATCGCGACGATGTTGCCGGGGGTGCGGCCCAGCATCTCCTTCGCGTCGGTCCCGACCGCCTCGACGCGGTTGGTCACCGTGTTGACGGCGACGATCGAAGGCTCGCGCACGATGATGCCCTTGCCGCGCGCGAAGACGAGCGTGTTCGCGGTGCCGAGGTCGATCGCGAGGTCGTTCGAAAAGATCGAGAAAACGGATTTCCAGGCCAAAGAGAACCTCCTACCCCCGAATCACGTTACAGGGACTCCACGAACACTCTCACACGCCGCACCGTTTCGTTGCCCGAAGCGTCGACCGATTTGACGACGAGCACCGACGCGCCGTCGCGCTCGATCGTGATCGTCTTCTTGAAGGAGCCGTCGGCCTCGACGTCGGCCGGTTCGGCATTGACGGTCACGACCGCGCCGGGCTGCGTCTTTCCGTAGACCAGAAAGAGGTTGCCCATCTGCTGCGGCGGGAAGACCGTCAGCTCCGGCGGCGTGCCCTCCCCGGTGCCCGCCTTCAGCGGCTCGGTCATCATCTTGAAGCGCCGGACGGGGCTCCAGTCCGACGTCAGCCCGTTCGCGTCGATCGCCGCGACCCGCCAGAAGTACGACCCCTCCCTGGAAACCTTCACGCGCGCCGTCGTCTGGACCCGGTCGTCGAGGTCCACCTCGGTCGAGTCCGGCACGAAGAGGCGCGACCGGGAGATCTGGAGACGGTAGCGCGTCGCCTCCGGCACCCTGGACCATTTCAGCTCGACCTGGTCGCCCGTCTTCAGGTCGTAGATCCGGTTGTCGGCCGGGAGTCCCGGCTGCGGGGTGTCCGGCAGCGCCAGCTTCGGCGTGAAGGTGCCGCTCGACCCCGCCGCCACGCGCTCGCGGCCCTCGAGGGTGACCGTCTCCTTCGCCGTGGACACGGTCGTGTGCCCGCGGAAGCTCGTGACTTCGGTCTTGTCGCCGGGAGCGACGTCGACCGACACGCGCGAGTCGCGGCCGATGGCGGCGGTCGCCACGTCGGTCGACACCGTCGAGTTCGACGCCGAGGTGTAGACGTTGACGGCGCCCGAGATCATCTTGATCTGGCTCCCCGAGACCTCCGAGGCGGCCGGCTTGCGGCACTCGAAGAGGGAGCCCGGGCGGATCGTGTAGAGCGTGCCGTCGTAGAACATGATCTCGGCCGACCCCGTGCGCCCGGCTTTCACGAAGTCGCCATCGAAGAGCGGCTCCCGCTGCCGCGCCGGCTCGAAGGTCGAGCGGCCCGCGCGCTGGAGCGACACGTCCCCCTCGACGAACACGAACGTCGCATCGCCCTGCTCGCCGGAGCCGGAGCTCCCGAGGGCGCGCCGCGAGTACGACTCCGACTCGACCGCGAGACGAAACGCCTCCTCGTAGCGGGTGTTCGTGAACGACTCGCGGGCGTCGCGCAGGAAGTCGCGCGCCTGCGCGGTGTTCGAGCCCGGCTTGGCGGCTCCCGTCGACCGCGTCGCGCGGGCGAGCAGCGCATCGGCTTGCGCGATCTCGGCGCGCGCCTTCTCCTGGGGTGAGCGCCGGTTGCGCACCGTGATGAAGTACCCGACGCCTCCCGCGACGAGGAGAAGGACGATGATGACGGCCCACTGGCGGATCTTCTGGATCGGGATGACGAACCAGTCCAGATCGGTTCCCGCCGGCTGGCCGGACTTCCGCTTTCGCATAAACTCCCGAAACTGCGGGACTTACCCCGTTTGCTTATAGCACACTTGGCCCGCCATCGCAGGTGTCCCAGACCCCCGGCGACGCTTCCGGACCTCGGCCGAGCGTCTCCCCGAGCCGAGGTCGCCCTGCTATAGTCGCGCGTTCTCGAACGAATCGGCGGAGGGGTTTCCGATGCTCAAGACGATGCGCAACAGCTTCCACCACCTGAAGTGGACGCTTTTTCTGGTGATCGCGGTGTTCATCCTCGGCTTCGTGTTCTGGTCCGGCTCGAGCACCGATCCGTCGAACCGGGGCAGCCAGATCGTGGCCCGCGTCGGCAACGAACGCATCACGGCCGTCGACTTCGACCGCCAGTACCGCGCCCAGGTCGAGCGCTACCGCCAGATGTACCAGGGCAATTTCTCGCCCGAGCTCGAGCGCGCCCTCGACCTGCCGCGCAACGTCCTCGAAGGGATGATCGAGCGCATGCTCCGCCTCGAAGCCGCGAAGAAGCTCGACCTGCACGTTTCCGACGACGAGCTCGCGCAGAAGATCGTCACGCTGCCCTTCTTCCAGGACAACGGCCAGTTCATCGGCCGCGACAAGTACGAGAAGATGCTCCGCTCCAACGGCATCATGCCCGACCGCTTCGAGGAGGAGCTCCGCGAGGACATGCTCCTCGAGAAGTACGCCGGCCTCGTCAAGGCTTCCGTCGTGGTGCCGGACGCCGACATCGTCCGCGAGTACGCGGCGCGCAACGACAAGGCCACCATCGAGTACATCCTCATCCCCGCGGCGCGGCTCGACTCGAACGCTCAGCCGACCGACGCCGACCTGCAGGGCTACCTCGACAAGCACAAGGAGCGCTACCGCGCCCCGGTGCAGCGCAAGATCAAGTACCTCCTGATCGACCGCGCCCGCGTCCGCTCGAAGGTCACGCCGACCGAGGCGGAACTGAAGGCGGCCTACGAGCAGCGCAAGGACAGCTTCGCCGCGCCCGAGCAGGTCAACGCGTCGCACATCCTCATCAAGCCGGGCGAGGGCGACAACGGCGACGCGGTGGCGCGGGCCCGCGCGGAGACCCTGGCGGCGCGCGCGAAGCAGCCCGGCGCCGACTTCGCCAAGCTCGCCAACGAAAACACCGACGACCCGAGCGGCAAGACCACGGGCGGCAAGCTCCCGCCGTTTTCGCACGGACAGATGGTCCCCGAGTTCGAGGAAGCGGCCTTCAGCATGGCGCCCGGCGAGATCCGCGGCCCCGTCAAGACGCAGTTCGGGTACCACATCATCAAGGTCGAGTCGAAGACGCCGGCGCGCCAGCGCACGTTCGACGAGGTGCGGGCTCAACTCGCGGCCGAGCTCTCCGAACGCCAGGGGTCCGCGGAGGTCGATCGGCTCTCGCGCGAGCTCGCCGAGAAGTTGAAGGGCATGCGCTCGGCCTCCGACGACGACCTGCGCAAACTCCAGTCCGAAGCCGTCACCTACAACACGACCGAATGGACGGCCCGCGGCGATTCGATCCCCGGCATCGGCACGAACCAGAAGTTCGCCGACGAAGCCTGGACGACGCCGGTCGGGAAGGTCTCGGACACGCCCATCACGACCGCCCGCGGCATCGTGTTCGTCCGCCCCGCCGAGGAGCGCGCCGCCGGCGTGCCGCCGTTTTCCGAGCTCAAGGCTCGCCTCGAGGCCGACTGGAAAGCCGAGCGCCGCGAGAAGGACGCCCTGGCCCAGCTCGAGCCCGCCTCGAAGGAGCTCGCCTCGGGCACGACGCTCGCCTCGCTCGCCGGCCGCTACGGCACGGAGGTCAAGACCACGACCGAGTTCGGCCCCGCCGGCCCCGTTCCCGAGGTCGGCGCGGCGCCCGATCTCGCGGCCGCCGTCTTCCGCACCGCGCAGGGCCAGTCGGGTCCGCCCGTGGCCGTCGCCAACGGCTACGTGCTCTTTCGTGTCCTGACCCGGACCGAGGGCAACAAGACGACGTTCGAGGCCCAGAAGGAACAACTCCGCGACTCGATTCGGACGCGGGAGGCCGACCGGCTGACGCGCGCCTACCTGCAGCAGGAGCGCGCGGCCCGCAAGGTCGAGGTCAACGAGACGCTTCTCGCGACGTTCCTGCGGGAGCCGACGACCAACCGCCGGAGCTGACCGCCGCGCCGCATTCGCGGCGGTCATCCCGAGGCGCGTGGGCGCCGAGGGACCATGAACGTCGAAAGTAGAATCGTTCCATGATCGGCCGCCTCACCGGCCGCCTCGCGGCCAAGGCCCCGGACCAGGTGCTGCTCGACGTCGGCGGCGTCGGCTACCTCGTCCACATCCCGCTCTCGACGTTCTACGAGCTGCCGGACGCGGAGTCGCCCGCGTCTCTCTTCATCCACACCCACGTCCGCGAGGACTCCCTCGCGCTCTACGGTTTTCTGACCGAGCGCGAGCGCACCCTCTTTCTCCTCTTGAACGCCGTGACCGGCATCGGGCCGCGCGTCGCGCTGACCGTGCTGTCCGGAATTCCACCGACCGAGCTCGTCGCCGCCCTCCGGTCCCAGGACGTGCGCCGTCTCGTCGCCGTCCCGGGCGTGGGCAAGAAGACCGCCGAGCGCATGGTCCTCGAGCTCGCCGACAAGGTGGCGAGGCTGCCGGGCGAGACGCCGGCGAAGGCCCCGGCCGCGGTGGCCGCCGACGACGTCGTCTCGGCGCTGGTCAACCTCGGCTACCGCAGGAGCGAGGCCGAGCGCGCCGTCGATGCCACCGCCCGCGCCGGCGGCGTCCGCGAATTCGGCGAGTTCCTGAAGGAGGCGCTGCGGCGGCTGACGTCGGTCTAGGCGATAGACTGAAGCCGTCGTGACCGACGCACGGGAAATCCTGGCCGGCACCGCGCTCGAAGACGACGCGGCCGTCGAGCCGAAGCTGCGGCCCCAGAGCCTCGGCGAATACATCGGCCAGACCAAGGTTCGCGAGAACCTCTCCGTCTTCCTCGCGGCGGCGCGAGGACGCGGCGAGCCGCTCGACCACGTCCTGCTCACGGGACCGCCCGGCCTCGGCAAGACGACGCTCGCTCACATCGTCGCCCGGGAGATGGGCGCGGGCCTGCGCCTGACGGCAGGGCCGATGATCGCCCGCGCCGGCGACCTGGCCGGCATCCTGACGAACCTCCAGCCGCGCGACGTGCTCTTCGTCGACGAGATCCACCGACTGTCGCCGACCGTCGAGGAAATTCTCTATCCGGCGATGGAGGACTTCCGCCTCGACGTCCTGATCGGCGAAGGACCGATGGCGCGCACGATGAAGGTGGACCTGCCGCCCTTCACCCTCGTCGGCGCGACGACCCGCCCCGGGCTTCTCTCCCAGCCGCTGCACGGCCGGTTCGGCATCACGCTGCGCCTCGACTTCTACGACGTCGCCGCGCTGTCGGAGATCATCGAACGCTCGGCGCGCATCCTCTCGATCCGCATCACGCCGGAGGCCGCGCGCGAGATCGGCGCCCGCAGCCGCGGCACGCCGCGCATCGCGAACCGCCTGCTGCGCCGCCTGCGCGACTTCGCCGAGGTCGCGGGCAAGAACGAGATCGCGCTCGACACCGCGAGGCAGGCGCTCGCGCGTCTCGAGGTGGACGAGCACGGTTTCGACGAGCTCGACCGGAGGATTCTCGCGACGATCATCGAAAAGTTCGGCGGCGGCCCCGTCGGCGTGGGGGCGCTGGCGGCGTCGCTCGGCGAGGACCGCGGGACCCTCGAAGACCTCTACGAACCGTACCTCCTGCAGGCCGGGTTTCTCCAGCGCACGCCGCGCGGCCGCGTCGCGTCGCCGGCCGCCTACCGACACCTCGGGGTCGTCGCGCCCCGGCGCGACGGGGATCTTTTCTAGCTACCCGGATGAAGCGCGGCGTCCTCGTCTACAACCCGACGGCCGGACAGCGCGACCGTCGAGGCGCGATGAGCGCGCTCATCGACCGGCAGCGACGGCGCGGTCTCGAGCTCGTCAACGCGCCGACGAGCGGACCCGGCGACGCGGCCGAGATCGTCCGCGCGTTCGTGCCGCGCGGGCTCGACGTCGTCGCCGTGTGCGGCGGCGACGGCACCATCTCGGAAGCCGCCTGGGGACTCCAGGGGTCGAGCGTGCCGCTCGCCATCCTGCCGGGCGGCACGTCGAACGTGCTCGCCATCGAGCTCGGGATCCCGACCAACCTCGCCCGGGCCGAGGCGCTCCTCCACGAAGGACGGCCCCACGTGCTCCGCCTCGCGCACGCCGACGGCCGCCCGTTCCTGCTGTGGGCCGGCGCGGGGCTCGACGCGCGCGTCATGGCCAACATGCGCTTCCCCTGGAAGCGGCTCCTGGGCCGGACGGGGATCCTGCCGACGGCGCTCGCCCAGTTTCTCGTCTACGACTTCCCGCGCCTCGAGGTGACGATCGACGGCGACGCGCACGCCGCGACCTTCGCCGTCGCCTGCCGCGCGAGCCACTACGGCGGGCGGTGGGTGATCGCGCCCGACGCGCGCCTCGACGCCGACGTTTTCGACGTGCTGCTCTTTCCGCACCGCAGCCGCCGCAAGCTCGCGCAACTCTTCCAGTTGATGGCCGCGGGCCGCGCCGAGCACCTCAAGGACGGCCTGGCGCGCATCGTGCGCGGGCGGCAGGTCGCGATGCGTTCCCTGGACGGTCCGGTCGAGGTGCAGGTCGACGGCGACGCCGTGCTCGAGACGCCGGTCTCCTGCCGCGTCGGCGAGGAGACCGTCCGCGTCCTCGTCCCCGCGCGCTGAGACGCGGACGGCCGAGGGACCGCCCTACTTCCTGCCCGACTGGACGGTCTTCTCGACCTCGACGACCTCGCGCGGCGCGCCGCACGAGAGACAGTCGTAGCCGTCGTTCGTGACGAGCACCGTGTCCTCGATGCGCACGCCGATGTTCCACCACTTCGGGTCGATGCCCGCCGAGTTGGCCGGGATGTAGATCCCGGGCTCGATCGTGAACACCATCCCGGGCTCGAGCACGCGCGACTTGCCGTCGGCGCCGCGGTACGCGCTCGAGTCGTGGACGTCGAGCCCGACCCAGTGCGAGACGCCGTGGAGCGTCAGCTTGCGGTGGCCGTAGCTCTTGATCAGCGTCGCCGGGTCGCCCGTCAGCAGGCCGAGCCTGACGAGCCCTTCGGCCTGGGCGAGCGCCGCCGTCTTCTCGATGTCGTCGTGGGGAATGCCGGGCTTGACGATCGCCATGGCCTTCTTCTGGGCGTCGAGAACGATCTCGTAGATCGCCTTCTGCTCCGGGGAGAAGTGGCCGTTGACCGGATACGTGCGCGTGATGTCGGTCGCGTACATGCCGTACTCGGCGCCCGAATCGTTCAGGAACAGCTCGCCATCCTTCGCCTGCCGGCTGCTCGCCTCGTAGTGCAGGACGCACGTGTTCGGCCCCGAGCCGTCGATCGAGGGATACGCCATCCAGCGGGCGCCGTTTCCGTAGCAATAGCCGTCGAGCGCGGCCTGGACCTCGAACTCCCACTTCCCGGGCGCGACGGCCTGCATCGCCTTCACGTGGCCTTGCGCGGACATCTCGGCGGCGCGGCGCAGGAAGCGCAGGTCCTCGGCGTCCTTGATCAGGCGCATCTCGTGGATGATGCCGCGCGCGTCGACGATCGCGGCGGGCCCCTCGTCGTGGCCGCGGAGCTCCTGGAAGGTCTTCTCGAACTCGGCCGCCCACTTTTCGTCGTGGCCGTCGGAGAGATAGAGCTTGTCCATGCCGATCAGGTAGCCGCTCGTCTTGTAGGTGGTGCGGTCGAAGTCGGCCATCTTCGCGTCGAAGTCCTTCAGGGCAAAACCGGCGTCGGCGCCGTAGGCGGCGACCGCCTCGTCCGGTCCGACGCGCACCCCGGCCCAGGCCTCGCGGCGCAGGTCGCGCGGCCGCAGGAACAGGACGTACTTCTTCCCGTCGGGCGCGTCCGGCCGCAGGACGGCCGTCACGTCGTCCTCGGTGATCCCCGTCAGGTAGTAGAAGTCGGAGTCCTGCCGGTACGGATACTCGACGTCGTTCGACATCGTCCGCATCGGCGCCGAGCGCAGGATCGCCACCGACTTCGGCGGAAGCGCCGCCATGAACTTGTCGCGCCGCGCCTTGAACGCCGCCGGATCGGGCGTCAGCGGCGGATAGTCGACCGCGCGGGCCGCCGCCGCACCCAGAAGGAGCGCGGCCGCGAGCCGGAGCGTCCGGCCCCGGATCGCGGATTTCGGGTTTCGAGCTTCGAATGTCTTCACGTCTCTCCTCTCAGCGCTTCGCAATGAAACTCCATGGGGCGGGCGACGCCGGCGGCCGGACGCTTCCGGGGCGCACGACGGCGGCAATGCGATCGCGATGGGTCTTGAGCAGGCGGCGCACGGGCGTGCCCGCCGCGGCCTCCTCGAGGATGTCGGCGCCGGACTCGTCCACCCTGGCGAGAAACGCCTCCCACACGGCTTCGCCGACGGGCATGCCGCGGAAGACGACGTTGGGGATCTTCGGGAGCTCGCGCTGCAGGAACGCGAGCTTTTCCTGCAGCTCCCCCTCGTCGTGGAGCGCCTCGTCTTCGTAGGGGGTGTGCGGCTTCGGAATGAAGGCGTTGACCGACGGCACGATCTCGGCCACGCGCCCGAGACGCCGGCCTTCGTCCACCGCGATCTCGTGCAGGCGCGCGACCAGGCCGACGATGTCGGCCACGTCGGCGTCCGTCTCCGACGGCAGGCCGACCTGGAGGTAGAGCTTCAGGCGCGTGAACCCGCGGGCGAAGACCAGGCGCGCCTTCTCGTCGAGCATCGCGTCGGAGACCTTCTTGTTGATGAAGCGCCGGAGCCCCTCGTTGCCCGCCTCCGGGGCGATCGCGAGCGCGCGCTCGCCCTGCCGGACGAGGACCTCGAGGATCCGGTCGTCGATCGCGTCGATCTTGATGGACGAAAGCGCGATGTGGTACCCGAGCTCCGCCAGGCCCGCGAGGATCGTCGCGATCTCGGGATGGTCGCAGACGGCGGTCGCGATCAGGCCGACGCGGTCGGTCAGCGGCCGGGCGCGGCGCGCCGCCTCGAGGATCGACGCCGCCGGGTACTGTTTCACGGGCGCCATCGCATAGGCGGCCCAGCAGAAGCGGCACATCTCGGTGCAGCCGCGCGAGATCTCGATCAGGAGCTTGTCGGCGAGCTCCGTCCGCGGCGTCAGGATGGTCGTGTGCGGCACCTCGAAGGCCGGGCCGATCTCCTTGCGCGACATCGGCTGCTGCACCACGACGCGGCCCTCGGCGGCGGCCTCGGCGCGCGCGCCCTGCACCCCCGGCACGAAGAATCCCGGCAGCGCCGCGGCGGCGTCGAGGAAGGCGGCGCGGTCGAGGCCGGCCTGCAGCAGCTCGGCGATCCGCGGCACGAGGCGTTCCCCGTCGCCGAGCGCGAAGACGTCGACGAACGGCGACAGCGCCGCCGGGTTCATCCGCGCGATGTCGCCGCCGACGAGGAGCAGCGGATGCCGCTCGTCCCGGCGCTCGCGGCGCCGCGGGATGCCGGCCGCGTCGAGTGTCCGGAGGATGTTGACGATGTCCATCTCCCACGACAGCGACCAGGCGAGCAGGCCGAACTCGGAGAGCGGCGTGCCGGTCTCGAACGTCGCCGCGGGCTCGCCCTCCTCGAAGAAGAAGCGCTCGCACGCGAGGTCCGGGACGCGGTTGAACAGGCGATGGACCCACTGGAACCCCAGGTTCGACATCCCGACCTCGTAGGAATTCGGGAAACCCAGGGCGAGACGGTAAGCGCCGAAACGGTTCGGCTCCTCCGTGTACCGCTCGAGGGCGGCGCGCTCCCGGTTCCTGGGCGTTGTCGGCATGGGCGAACGGCGGATTATACGGGGCGCCGCCGAAACGGTTTTCGGGCCAGAAACACCCAGTCGCCCACGTTCCCGCCGGTTGGACCGGTCACGAAGAGGTCGCCCAGGGCCGCAAAGAGAGCCCGCGTGTCGTGCCGCGCGAGCGCCTCCCGGGCGTCGCGGCGCCGGCGCCGCGCGCGGCCGACGGTGCGGCCGTCCGCGAAAGCCCCGGCGGCTCCCGAGCTCCCGTCGAGGCCGTCCGAGCCCGCCGCCAGAAGGGTCACGCCGCCTCGCGCCTCGAGAGCGAGCGCGGCGCCGAGCGCGAGCTCGAGACTCCGTCCCCCGCGGCCGCGTGGGCGGGAGAGCGTCACGGTCGTCTCGCCGCCCGCGATCAGCACGCTTCCCCGAGGGAGCGCCGACGCGGCGCGCCCGAGCCGTTCGCCCGCCCGCCGCGCCTCTCCCGCGAGCCGCTTCCGCCACCGCACGACGCGCAGGCCGGCGGCACGCGCCGCCCGGGCCGCGGCTTCGAGGCCGGCGCGGTTGGACGCGACGACGCGGACGAGATCGCCCCGCCGGCCGCGGATCGTCGGCCCCGACCCGACGGAGGCCGCGCGGTCGCCGGGCACGTCCGAGAGCACGAGCGTCACGAGGCGCGCGCGGGTCTCCCGCCCGAGGCGGCCGCCCTTCACCGCCGAGAGCGACGTCCTCAGCCGGTTCAGCGCGAGGATGGAAGCGCCCCGGCTCGCGAGCGCGCGCACCGCGCGGCGCTTGGCCGCGAGGGTCAGGCCCGGGCGCGGAAGCGCCAGGAGCGAGGACGTCCCTCCCGACACCAGGCAGAGGATCGCATCGCCTTCCGCGAAGCCGCGAAAGAACCGGCGGGCGCGGCGGGCCGCGCGCACGCTCGTCGCGGCCGGCTCCGGATGCGACGCGAAGACGACGTCCCCGGCCGGCAGACCGAGCCTCGGGTGGCCGCGCGGCAGGACGACGAGACGCCGGGAGACGTCGACCGCGCGGGCGCCCCGGGCCATCGCCGCCGCGGCCTTGCCGACGGCGAAGAGGCCGAGGCTTCTCGCCCCGGCGAGGGCGCGCGCCACGTCCGGCCGCGCGAGCGCTTCACGCACGGCCGCTTCGGGATCGGCGCCGTCGAGCGCCGCGCGGTAGAGGCGGCCGAGCAAAGCGCGCGAGTCGCCCACGGCCGTAGAATAAGGCCGTCTCCCCGGAGGTTCTCCGGGGTCGACGCATCGCATGAGCGCCAACCCGACCGCCGCAACGCCCCGCCCCGACGAGCTCGCGCCGGGCGAGCACCATTGGGCCAGGGCCTCGAAGGAGCTGCGCCACCGCCTGAACAAGGCCATCCCGCACGAGCTCTTGAAGGAACTCCACCGCAAGAGCCCCGCCCGCCACGCCGCCGTCGCGGTGCGGCAGTTCCTGATGGTCCTCGCCGCCTCGGCCGTCGCGTGGCGATACCCGCAGCCGTGGATCTGGATCCCGGCGGCGCTCGTCTCGGGCTGGACGGTCTTCAACTTCACGGTGCTGCTCCACGACGCCCTGCACCACGCGGTCTTCAACGGCCCGCATCCGCGCGGCGATCGCTTCCTCTCGCTCCTGTATGCGGTGCCGTCCGGTATTTCCGCCACGCAGTTCACGCGCTGGCACCTGACCCACCACGCCGAGCTCGGCGACGCGGTGGCGGATCCGAAGCGGCACTACCTCTCCCCGAAGATCAACCGCCCCTGGTACAAGCTGCTCTACTTCACCCCCGCGCTCTTTCCGATCTACTTCCGCGCCGCCCGCCAGGAGACCGCGACCTACCCGCCGGAGATCCGGCGGCGCATCGCGTGGGAGCGCCGCGGGACGATCCTTT
>Ga0335071_10002045_pt1 | contig 21850 bp, 21 predicted proteins | sample Lox_Sample_15_FD_206724 | JGI IMG/M metagenome (GOLD analysis project Ga0335071, IMG submission 206724) | Soil microbial communities from Loxahatchee National Wildlife Refuge, Florida, United States - Lox_Sample_1.5 | ecosystem: Environmental > Terrestrial > Soil > Wetlands | place: USA... | reverse complement strand
CGAGACGACCGCGGCCGCCGGCGTCGGCGCCTCCGACCACGGCGAGTACCGGCAGGCGGTCGAGACGATGGAGGCGGTCTACCGCGACACGCGTGGCGGCGTCTCGCGCGTCGACGGCGGACGGCCGGGCGAGATCGACTTCTACCCGCGGGAGGCCGGCGCCGACGAGCTGATCGACCGGTTCGCGATCGCCGGCCCCGCCGAGTACTGCGCCGAGCGGCTGCAGGAGATCGTCGAGCTCGGCATCGGCCGGGTCTACATCGGCACGCGCGCCGTCGGGGTCGACCTCGACGAGGCGAACAGCGACCGGATCGGACGCGAGGTGCTCTCGCTCCTCCGCGGATGAACGGGCGTGAGGTTCAGCTCGTGTCGTACCCGCGCGGCGAGGTGCGGCCGTCGGACTTCCGCATCGTCGACGTGGAGGTGCGTGCGCCGGAGCCGGGCGAGGTGCTCGTGCGCAACACGTGGACGTCGGTCGACGCGGCGCTCCGGCTCCGCCTGCGGGACGAGGCGCCGGCCGGGTACTTCGCCGCGTTCCCGCTCGAGGCGCCGATGGACGGGATCTTCACCGTCGGCGAGATCGTCGAGTCGCGCGCGGACGGGTTCGAGCCGGGCGACACGGTGTGGCACGCCGCCGGGTGGCGGGAGTACGCCGTCGTCGAGGCCGGAGTGCCGGCCCTGGGAGGCATCGCCACGCTGACGAAGCTCGACCTCGACGTCGCACCGGCACCGGCGTACCTCGGCGTCCTCGGCGGCAACGGGCTGACCGCCTACGCCGGCCTCTTCCGGGTCGCCGAGCTCCGGGACGGCGACGTCGTCTGGGTCTCCGCGGCCGCGGGCGCGGTCGGCAGCCTCGTCGCGCAGATGGCGAAGATCCGGGGCCACCGCGTGGTCGGCAGCGCCGGCTCCGACGAGAAGGTCGCGTACCTGCTCGGCGAGCTCGGGCTCGACGCCGCCTTCAACTACAGGACGGGGGCGCTCCCGGAGCTGCTTCGCGCCGCCGCTCCCGACGGCATCGACGTCTACTTCGACAACGTCGGCGGCGGACACCTCGAGGCGGCTCTCGGTGCCCTTCGCGACTTCGGCCGCGTCGCCGTCTGCGGATCGATCTCGGAGTACGACGCGGACGAGCCGCCGCCGGGGCCGAGCAACCTGTTCATGACGGTGGCGAAGAACCTGACCATCCGCGGCTTCCGCGGCAGCAGCAACGTCGACCTTCTCCCCGAGCTGACGCGGGAGGTCGGAGCCTGGCTCCGCGACGGACGACTGCGCTACCGCGAGACGATCGTCGACGGGCTCGAGCACGCGCCGGAGGCGCTCGCCGGGCTGATGCGCGGCGACAACACCGGCAAGACGCTCGTCCGGATCTAGAAGGGGACGCCGTCGAACGTCTCGGTGCGCGCGGCGAACAGGCGGCGCACGCGCCCGTCGTCGTCGAGCTCGACGGCGAACGTGAACGAGCCGAGCGGCTCGCCGTGGCGCGTCGTCCAGCCGGACGCGACCTCGGTGCTCCCGTCGCGGAGCGACTTGGAGATGTGATGCAGCTGGCCGTCGGGATCGCGCTGGGCGAGATAGCCCTCGAACGCGTCGAAGCTGCCGGCGAACTCCTGCGCGCCCGCGTCCGTCGCCCACAGCAGCGAGAACGTGAAGTCGGGCGCGAGCATCGGCACGACGTCCTCGCCGGCGTCGAGCTTCGCGAAGTACACGGGGAGAAACGTCGCCTCGCTCATGCATGGACCTCCAGTCGTCGGGCGAGATCGTGTCCGAGGGTGCGCTCGTGCTCGCGCGGCGTGCCGAACTGGCCGCTGCGGACGGCGATTCGGCGGAGGAAGCGGTGCGCCGGATGCTCCGCAGTGAAGGCGATGCCGCCGAAGACCTGGAGCGCTCCGTGTGCGACCTCGTGCGTCGCACGTCCGGCGTACGCCTTCGCGATCGACGCGGTGCGGAGGCTGTCGGGCTCGCGCTCGTCGAGCGCCGCGGCCGCGTAGAGCACGCTCGACCACGAGCTCTCGACCTTCACGTACATGTCGGCGAGCAGGTGCCGGATCGCCTGGAAGCTTCCGATCGTCTGTCCGAACTGGCGGCGCTGCGCGGCGTAGGCGCAGGCGAGCTCGAGCACCGCGGCGGCTGCGCCGACGGACTCGGCCGCGGCGAGCACGCCGGCGACGGCGCCGAGCGACTCGGGGAGCGGCGCGAGCAGCTCCGCCTCCGCCGAGTCGAAGGTCACGTGGGCCGGCCGGAGCGTCGGGTCGAGCGTCGGCTCCGGCTCGAGGGAGACGCCGCCCGCGGCGGGTGCGACGAGCGCGAGCGCCGGACCGTCCGGGCTCGCCGCGGAGACGGCGATGGCATCGACCGCCGCGGCGAACGGGACGGCGCTCTTCTCGCCGCTGACACGGCCGCCGTCGAGCGACGTCGTCGGCTCCGCCGGCGCGAACGACCGGCCGGGCTCACTCAGCCCGAGTGCGACGCGGCCGTGGCCGGGCGCCACGAATGCGAGCGCGCCGCTGTCCACGTAGGGCACCGCGGCGAGGTGCCGGCCGAGGCTCCAGGCGATCAGCGCGAGCTCGACGGCGCCGAGACCTTCGTCGCCGCCGACCTCGAGCGCGCCGAACTCCACGAGCTCGCGCCAGAGCGTGTCGGCGTCCGGCTCGCGCGCGAGCATCTCGCCGACCGCTTCGCGCAGCCAGGTCTGCTCCTCTGTCAGCGCGAGGTCCACGCATCACTCCTTCGGAAGGGACAGGACGCGGTCGGCGATGATCCCGCGCTGGATCTGCTGCGCGCCGCCGTAGACGCTCGCGGCGCGGGAGTACAGGTAGCGCTCGTGCCAGAACTCCCCCGCGGCGGCGTCGCCGAGCACCTCGAGCGCCGCCAGCCCGAGCGCCTGCTCGGCCTGCGCCATCAGCAGCTTCACCCCGGAGCTCTCCGGGCCGACGGCGCCGCCGTTGATGAACGTCGACATCGTGCGCGTCGCGTGATGGCGCAGCACCTCGATCTGGATCAGCGCACCGGCGAGCGCCGCCTGCGCCGCCTCGTCGGCGAGCACCGGGGCGCCGTCGCGCTCCAGGTCGGCGGCGTCCGCCACGAGCCGGTCGAGCCAGGTCCGCAGCGTCACCTGCCGCGGCAGCGCCGCGGTCCCGCGCTCGTGCGCGACGACGTGCATCGCGATCTCCCAGCCCTGGCCCGGCCGGCCGAGGAGGTTCTCCTTCGGGACGACCACGTCGTCGAGGAACAGCTCGCAGAACTCCGCGTGTCCCGTGATCTGCTCCATCGGCCGCATCTCGACCCCCGGCGACTCGACGTCGACGATCAGCAGCGAGATCCCCCTGTGCTTCGGCACGTCGGGGTCGGTTCGTGCGAGCACGCCGCACCAGCGGGAGAACTGCCCCCACGAGACCCACGTCTTCTGCCCGTTCAGCACATAGCCGCCGTCGGTCTCGACCGCGGTCGTGCGGAGCGAGGCGAGATCCGACCCCGCCTCCGGCTCGGAGAAGCCCTGGCTCCAGAGCTCCTCGGCCGACAGGATCGGAGCGACGTAGCGGTTGCGCTGCTCGTCCGTCCCGAACGCGAGGATCGCCGGCCCGAGCACGTCGAGCCCGACAATCGCGACCCGCTCGGGCGCGCCCGCCGCCGCCATCTCCTGGTCGACGACGATCTGCTCCACGGTCGGCCGCCCGCCCCCGCCGAACTCGGCCGGCCACGCGCGCCCGACGTAGCCGGCGTCGTAGCAGCGCGCCTGCCAGCGGCGGAGATACGCGATCCGCTCGTCGAGGCCGTGCGGCAGCTCCGCCGGGTCGGGACAGTGCTCGGCGAGGAACTCGCGCACCTCGTCGCGCAGCTCGCGCTCCTCCGGTTCGAGCGCGAGCTTCACAGGAGCTCGGGGACGACGAGGGCGTCGGTGTCGACGATGCCGTGGCAGCGCTCGCGAATCGTCACCTTGTATCCCGGATGCGTGAGGATCCAGAAGCGGTCGGTGCGGATCGCGTCGAGGACCTGCGCGGCGACGTCCGCCGCCGGGATGCGCGGCATCGTGACGAGCGGCACGTCGCGGCCGTTCTCGCCGCCGGGCCGGAGCACGGCGCTGTTCTCGCGGAGGGAGCTGAGGACGGGGCCGGGGCAGAGGACCGACACGCCGATCGGCGCGTCCTGCGCGCGGAGATCGTGCTCGAGGCACTCCGACAGGCCGACGACGCCGTACTTCGCCGCGGTGTACGGCGCGAGGCCGGGGAAGGCGACGAGACCGCCGACCGACGCCGTGTTCACGACGTGTCCCGGCTCGCCCCGCTCGACCATCCCGCGGACGAACGCCTCGATCCCGTGCACGACGCCGCCGAGGTTGACGCCCAGCACCCACTCCCACTCCTGCCGCGTGAACTCCCACGTCAGGCCGGGGAGCTGCACGCCGGCGTTGTTGCACAGCACGTGGACGGCGCCGAAGCGGTCGAGGACGCGCGCCTCGAGCGCCGCGACCTCGTCCCACTTCATCACGTCGGTCGCGACGGCGAGCACCTCTGCTCCGGTGTCCGCTGCGAGTTGCGCCGCCGCCCCGTCGAGCCCCGCCGGGTCGACGTCGGCCATCGCGATGCGCATCCCCTCGGCGGCGAACGCCTCGCACAGCGCGAGGCCGATCCCGCTCGCGGCCCCGGTGACGACGGCGACCTTGCCGTGGAGATCCGCGATCACAGCTTCTTGAAGATGTCGGAGCCGCCGGCGAGCATCGCGATCGCCACGCCCGCCCCGGTGACCGCGACCATGACGAGCGCAGTGGCGGCAACCGCGGGGTACAGGCCGTTCCCGTAGTAGTTGTAGAGGACCGTTCCCATCACGTTCTGGGTCGGCGAGCGCACGAGCAGCGACGCGGCGAACTCGTTGGCGAGCAGGATGAACATCAGCGCCGCCGCGCCCGCAAACGTCGCGCGCATCAGCGGCGCCATGATCGTCAGGTGCGTGCGGAAGACGCCGGCGCCCGACACGCGCGAGGCCTCCTGGTACGAGTCGCCGAGCGCGACCATGCCCGAGAGCTGCATGCGCGCCGAGAACGGGACCATGAGCGTGATGTAGACGAGCACGATCACCCAGTTCGACCCATACAGGACGAGCGGCCCTCGTGTGTACGCGAAGAGGAAGCCGACGCCGAAGATCACCGCGGGGATGCTCAGCGGCATCGCGACGATCAGGTCGAGAACCGGCCGGAGCACCGGGTACTCGTCGCGCCGCCGCAGCACCGATGCGCCGAGGTAGCCGAGCGGCAGGGTGATCGCGACGGCGATCACGGACACGATCAGGCTCGTCTTGATCGCGGTCAGGATCGCGCCGTCGTGGAAGATCTGGTGGAACGCGTGCAGCGTGAACTGGCTCGGGTGCAACGTCCCCGACCAGTACGGCGAGAGCGCGACGAGTGCGAGGCCGATGATCGGCAGCAGCGTCGCGACGATGCCGTAGAGGACGATCGCGACGGCGCCGATCTTGGAGCTCTTGGCCGAGGTGCGGAACGACTTGCCGCCGTGCGTGACGAAGCGTCCGAGGTCGCCGAGCAGGATCTTGTTCAGGACGAGAACGGTGACGCCGAAGATGAGCAGCGGCGAGCCGAGCGCGGCGGCGACGTCGTACTGCGCGGGCGTCTGCTGGGTCGCGTAGTACATCTGCGTCGTGAGCACGGTGATGTTGTTGTTCGCGCCGAGGATCAGCGGCGCCGTGAACTGTCCGAGCGCGAGCAGCAGCGCGACACCCGAGCCGTAGATCAGCGCCGGCCGTAGCAGCGGCAGCGTGACGCGGAAGAAGACGCCCGCCTTCGAGGATCCGGCCACCTGCGCCGCCTCGAGCAGCTCGCCGTTGATGTTCTCGAAGCCGGCGCTGACGAAGAGGTAGATGAACGAGGTCAGCGCGAGGCCGGTGACGATGATGATCCACGGCAGGGTGTAGATGTCGACGGGGCCGGCGTACTGGCCGTGCCACCACGGCAGGTGCCGGAGGAGGGCGTTCAGGTAGCCGGGATGCGGCGAGAAGAGGAACGACCAGCCGAGCACGGCGGCGATCGCCGGGACGACGATCGGGAGGATGGGGAGGATCTTCAGCAGGCGCAGCCGGGGGGAGAGCGTGCTCGCGGCCCAGGCGAGCGCCGTCCCGAGGACGAGCGCGATCGCGAGCGACCCGAGCGCCAGCTCGACCGTCCTCCAGATCACGCCCCAGATCCCCGGCTCCCGGAACGCCTCGCCGTAGGCGCGGGCGCCGTGCGAGAACGCGAGCACCTGGAGCCGGACGAGCGGCAGGACGATCAGGTACGCGAGGAAGCCGATGAAGACGATCAGGCCGAGCCGCGGGGCGACGTAGCCGAGACGGAGCTGCCTGCGGCGCGGCGCGGCCACGGTGACGGCTGCGGTCGCCTCAGACACCGACGCTCTCGGGGTTCTGGGCCGTGCGCTCGGCGGCGATACGCGCGCCGTCCCGGTCGAAGACCGTCGTGTCGCCGGCGCGGAGGAACGCGTTCACCCGCTCGCCCGCGTTGAGGCTCCGGATCCAGCTGCCGCGGTCGCCCGCAGGCATGCGGCTGTGGAGGCGCGTCCCCGCGACCGTGAGGAGGATGTCCATGAAGCGGCCGCCGAACTCGGAGTCGGCGACGATCGCCGTGAACGAGATCGAGTCGTGAGGGGCCGGCGTGCCCGGCTCCGCGAGCCTGAGGTCCTCGGGCCGCGCACGCGCCGTGACCGAGTCGACGCCGCGGTCGTCGAACCCGAGGTCGCCGTTCACCGGCTCGCCGTCGTGCACCCAGCCGCCGCCCGCCTGCCGCTCGAGCGTGAGCCGGTTCTCCATCCCGATGAAGCCGGCGACGTACTCGGTGGCCGGCTCCTCGAAGATCTCCTCGGGCCGTCCGAGCTGCTCGATCTTGCCGGCGCGCATGATCGCCAGCCGGTCGCCGAGCGCGAGCGCCTCGCTCTGGTCGTGGGTGACGTAGACGGCGGTGAAGTGGAGGCGCTGGTGGAGCTCGTGGATCTCGCTGCGAACCTGGTCGCGCAGGCGCGCGTCGAGGTTCGAGAGCGGCTCGTCGAACAGCACGAGGTCCGGGCGTGCCACGAGCCCGCGCGAGAGCGCGACGCGCTGCTGCTGGCCGCCGCTGAGCTGTCCGGGGTAGCGGTCGAGCAGCGGGCTGCAGTCGACGAGCTCCGCGGCCTCCTCGATCCACTCGGTGGCGGTGGCGCGCTTGACGCGCCGCGCCTTCAGCGGGTAGCCGATGTTCTGGCGCACGGTCATGTGCGGCCACAGCGCGTACGACTGGAAGACCATGCCGATGTTGCGCTTGTTCGGAGGCACGTTCGTCCCGCGCGCCGCGTCGAAGACGGTCCGGTCGCCGAAGGCGATGCTGCCCTCGTCGGCGGACTCGAGACCCGCGATGCAGCGGAGCGTCGTCGTCTTGCCGCACCCGCTCGGGCCGAGGAGGACGAGGAACTCTCCGGGCTCGATCTCGATGTCGAGACTGTCGACCGCCGTCGTCGGAACCTTGCCTCCGAACCGCTTCGACAGTCCGTTGATGCTCACGTTTGCCACGACGTCTGCTTTCGGTTCGGAGTCGCCGGGAGCGGGCGCCACCGCGTCCGCTCCCGCGCGATCTGGAGGTCAGCCTAGTGGGTGAAGAGGGAGACCCAAAGGGCGTTGAAGGCACTCACCTTTGCGGGTGTGAAGTCGTTGAGATGCTGCACTCTCGGCTTCGCGTAGAAGGTATTCGGGATGTTCGGGTAGATCGCGCCGGCCGTCGCCGAGACGGTCGCCTGGCCCTCGGGCGACTCCATGTAGTTGGCGAGGAGCTGCGCGGCCGCCGGGTGCGGAGCCTGCTTCAGGATCATCCCGAAGTAGGGCGCGTTCCAGTTGTCCGGCAGCACCTTGAACTCGATCGGCGCTCCTGCCGCCTTGAGCGTGAGGGCGGTTCCGGCCGCGACGGGCGCGCCGATGATCTCGCCCGAGGCGACCGCCTGCGTCATCGGCAGGGTCGAGGTGTAGATCTTCGGATTCTGCGCTGCGAGCTTCTGGAGGATGCCCTTCCCCCACTTCGCCTCGGCCCAGAGGTACCAGTCCATGAACGACGTCGAGACGCGAGGGTCGGGCACGCCGATCTTCCCCGAGAAGGCCGAGCTCGTGAAGGTCGGGACGCCGGTGACCGAGCCCGGGTACGCCTGCGTGTTCCACGCCTCGCCGAGCACGGCCTCGCCGCTGATCCATGCCTTGCCGAACATGAACGTCTTGCGGTCGAACTGCTTGGAGAAGAAGCTCGGGCCGACCGCGTCGGCGACCCAGCCGTGCTGGAGCGCACCGTAGATGTACGGCTTCGCCGTCGCGACCCAGATGTCCGCGACCGCCTTGCCGGTCGACTCCTCGGCGTTGATCTGCGCCAGGATGGCGTTGTCCACGTTGCGGTTGACCGTGACGGTGATCCCGTACTTCTCCTTGAACGCGGCCGCCATGTTCGCGTACGACGTGGGATTCGACACCGTGTAGATGGTGACGCTGCCTTCCTGCTGGGCCTTCGCGACGAGGGCCTTCCACTGCGCCGCCGTCGCCGGCTTCGGCGCTCCCGCCGGTGCGGCGTGCCGGGACGCGGACGCCGTGCTGGCGAGTGCGGCGACGAGCGCCGCTGCGAGCGCCACGAGCAGCACTGCCCGGCCATGCCGAATAGTCGAGCCTCCTACCACCGGATTCCTCCTTCGTGTGACCGGCTCCGCGGTCGCCGCGGCCGGGGTTCTCCACGCTGCCGGTTGAGACGCCCCCGTGGGGATCGAGTTCGCTTCCGTCACGTCGTTCACCCCGATCTCCTCCCGTGTGGGCGACCCGCCCGAACTTATCGAACTGACTTCAGGTGCGTGAGGTTTTAGCTGATCCGCGATCGGTTTGCAAGTACCGATTTCGTAAAGGCCGAGGCGTCATTGACAGAAACCCGGGCGAGGGCCTAGTCTAGGCGACTTCAATTCGAACTCAAGGAGCGGAGAGCGATGATCGAAACCGATCTCCTCGTGCTTGGCGGCGGGATGGCGGGGCTGTCCGCCGCGGCCTGGTCGGTGCGTCAGGGGCGCTCGGTCGTCCTCGTCGAGGCGGGCGAGCTCGGCGGCAGCGCGCTGCACGCGGGCTTCATCTGGACGGCGCCCTCGCTCGAGGCTCTCCGCGAGGCGATTCCCGACGGCGACCCGGCGCTCGCCGAGCGGCTGATCGACGACTTCGAGCCGGCGGTCGAGTGGGTGCGCTCCCTCGGCGTCGAGGTTCAGCCGGCCGTCACGGTGCTCCGCTTCGGACGCGGCCACCAGACCGCGCTCCTCAACTACCTGCGCGCGTGCGAGCTGATCGTCCGCGACGATCCTCGCTCCGAGCTCGTGCTCGGCGGGACCGCGCGCCGGCTGCTCGTGGAGGACGGTGCGGTGCGGGGCGCCGAGATCGAGCTCGCGTCGGGAGAGGTGCGCACGATCGCGGCGGACGCGACCGTCCTCGCGACCGGCGGGTTCCAGGGCGACCCCGAGCTGCGCGCGTCCCTGATCCATCCCCACGCGCGCGACATCCCACTGCGCGGGAACTGGTACAGCACCGGCGACGGGCTGCGGCTCGGCCAGAGCGCCGGCGCGGCGTTCGGCCCCGAGGACGCCGGGTTCTACGGGCACCTGATGCCGTCCGGCGTCAGCTTCGGCGAGCACGACGACTTCGTGGCGCTCTCGCTCTACTACAGCGAGCACTCGCTGATGCTCAACCTCGACGCCCGGCGGTTCGTCGACGAGACCGTCGGAGACCACCTGAACACGATGGCGCTGCTCGAGCAGCCCGAGGCGCGGGCGCTGATCGTCTCCGACTCGCGGATCCGCGACGAGTGGATCCTCCGGCCGTACGTCGAGGGCGTCCGCCCGGTGGACACGTTCGACCTCTGCTACCGGCGCGGCGCACGCTGTGCGATCGCCGAGGATCTCGACGAGCTCGCGCTGATGCCGCCGGAGTGGGGCTACGACGGTGAGGCCGTGCGCCGGGCGCTCATCGACTTCAACCGCAGCTGCGCCGACGGCTCGTTCGACCCGCCGCGCCGGTACGACGCGGTGCCGATCCAGGATCCGCCGTTCTATGTGATCGAGGTCGTGCCCGCGATCACGTTCACCTTCGGCGGGCTCCTCGTCGACTCGGAGGCGCGTGTCCTCAACGGCGACGGCCGACCGATCCCCGGGCTCCACGCCGCGGGCGCGGATGCCGGCGGCCTCTACGTCCGCGCCTACGCGGGCGGGATCGCGGCGGCGCTCGTCTTCGGGCTCCGCGCGGCGAGGACCGCGCTCGAGACGGCGGTCGCGGTCGGGACCTGATCGCTACGACCAGACGACGACGGCGTCGAGCGCCTCGACCGCCGCGCCGTCGACCCGGAGCGGGTTGATCTCGACCGACGCGAGGCGCGGGCCGAGCCGCTCGGCGAGACGGGCGAACGAGACGATCGTCGCGACGAGGCGATCGACGTCCGCGGCCGGCCCGCCGCGGACGCCGTCGAGCAGCGCCCTCCCGCGGAGCTCGTCGAGCATGTCGCGAACGTCGCGCTCGTCCACCGGCAGGAGCCGGAGGCTCGTGTCGTCGGCGACGTGCACCAAGACGCCGCCGAGGCCCACCGCGAGCGTCGGGCCCCAATGCGCGTCGCGGACCACGCCGACGATGAGCTCCAGGCCGCCCCGGCGCATCGGCGCGACGAGCGCGCCCTCGACGTGCGCGCCGTCGACGGCCGCTCCGGCCGCGGTCACACGGTCGAACGCGTCGTCGACGGCGTCGGCGGTCCGCAGGTCGAGCGCGACGCCGCCGATGTCGCTCTTGTGGAGGATCTCGGGCGAGACGACCTTGACGACGACGGGGTAGCCGAGCTCGCGCGCGGCATCGACCGCGTCCTCGCGCGTCGCGACGAGCCGCGCCGGGACGACCGGGATCCCGTTGGCGGCCAGGAGCTCGAGGCTGCGCGCCTCGGACCACTGCCCGCGACGGTCGTCGAGCTCGAGCTCGTCCGCCGACGGCGGCGCCGTGCGCGCGCGGCGGAGCCACGCAGACCAGCGGATCGCGCCGCCGACGGCGTCGACCGTGTCGCGGAGGCCGGTCATCGCGTGCGGCACGCCCAGCTCGTCGAGTGCGGCCGCCGTGTAGGGATCGATGTCGTGCACGGTCTGGTCGACGAGGAGCCCGCGGCTCCCGGCGGCGCGCAGCCCCGAGGCGATCACCTCGATCGTCGGTCGGTATCGCGCCCGCTCCTCCGTCGGGAGCACATGAATCGCGGCGAGGAGCGCGACCGACGGATCGTCGGCGAGCGCGACGAGGGCGTCGGCGAAGATCTGCGGGTCCGCGGATGCCGCGCCCGTGATGTCGAGCGGGTTGCGCAGGGTGCCGTACGCGGCGAGGACGCCCGCGAGGCGCGCCTGCGTCGTCTCCGCGAGCGGCTCGAGCGGGACGCCGGCGGCCTCGGCCCGGTCGGCGACGATGTCGCAGGCGCCGCCGGAGATCGAGACGACGCCGAGCCCGCCGGGCGGCAGCGGGCCGGTGCGCGCGAGCAGCCCCGCCGTCATCGCGAGCTGCTCGATCGAGTCGACGCGGACGACGCCGAGCTGCCGCAGCGCAGCGTCGACGAGCCGGTCGTCGCCGACGAGCGCGCCGGTGTGGGTGAGCGCGATCTCCGCGGCAAGGGCGCTCGTCCCGACCTTCAGCATCACGATCGGCTTCTCGAGCTCGGCCGCGCGCTCGGCGAGCCGCCGGAGCCGCTCGGCGTCGCGGATCGACTCGAGGAACATCGCAAGCGCGCGCACGCGGTCGTCCTCGAGGACGGCCGCGGCCATGTCGAGCGTGTCGACCATCGCCTCGTTTCCCGTCGAGATCACGTGGCTGAGGCCGATGTTCTGCGCGCCGGCGAACGCGGCGATCGCGTAGGCCGTCGCACCGCTCTGCGACACGATCGCCACGCCGCCCGGGGCGACGGGCATCAGCTGCCCCGACCACGCGGGCGCCCGGTCGACGACGTTGACGAACCCGAGGCAGTTCGGCCCGAGGCACAGCAGATCGAGCTCGCGGCACTGCTCGACGAGCTCCTCCTGGGCGCGGACGCCGTCGGCGCCGGTCTCGCCGAAGCCTGCCGCGAGGACGACGGCGGATCGGACTCCGGCCGCGGCCGCGTCCGCGAGCGCACCGGGAAGCGCCGCGGCGCCGACGAGCATGAGCGCGAGGTCGACCGGCTCGCCGATCTCGGCGCAGCTCGTGAACGCGGCGCGGCCGTGCACCTCGCCGCCGTTCCGGTTCACGAGGTAGAGCGCGCCGTCGTATCCGACCGATTCGAAGTTCGCGTACGACCCGCTGGACCAGCCCGACCGGTCGGAGGCGCCGACGAGCACGACGCTCCTCGGCGACAGCAGCTCACGCAGGCGCACCGGAGTCTCGGCTAGTGCCCCGTCCACTCGGGCTTCCGTTTCTCCGCGAACGCCTTCGGGCCCTCGACGTAGTCGTCGGACGCGAGCAGCCGCGCGACCCGCGCAGCGTCGCGCTCGAGCGCGTCGTCGACGCTGTGCTGGAGCCCGTCGAAGACCGCCTCCTTCGTCAGGCGGAGCGAGTTCGGCGAGCACTCGAGGATCTCCGCTGCCCAGCGCTCCGCGGCCGGCATCAGCTCCGCGAGCGGTACGACCTCGTTCACGAGCCCGATCCGGTACGCCTCGTCGGCGCCGATCAGACGGCCGGTCATGAGCAGCCCCATCGCAAGCTTGAACGGCACCTGCCGCGCGAGGCGGTGGATGCCGCCCGCGCCCGCCATCAGGCCCACCCGCGGCTCGGGCAGGCCGAACCGCGCGTGATCCGCGGCGACGATGATGTCGCAGGCGAGCGCCAGCTCGAGCCCGCCGCCGACGGCGACGCCGTTGACGGCGGCGATCATCGGCTTCGGGCAGTCGAAGTCCCGGGTGATGCGTCCGAAGGGCGGTCGAGCGCGGCCCTGGACGTCGTCGCCGGCGGCCGTGCGCTCCGCCGTCACCTTCAGGTCGTTGCCGGCCGAGAACGCCCGCTCGCCCGCGCCGGTGAGGATCGCGACCCAGATCTCGGGGTCGTCGCGGAAGTCCTCCCAGATCTCCTTCAGCTCGAAGTGCGCGTCGAGGTGCAGCGCGTTCATCACCTGGGGCCGGTTCAGCGTGATCGTCGCGATCCGGTCCCGCTTCTCGTAGGTGACGAACTCGTAGCTCACGCGGCCGGCCTGAACGTCGGGACGACGACGTCGTCGGAGACCCGGTCGAACGCGACCTCGAGCGGCATGCCGATCTCGAGCTCGTCCGGGTCCGCGCCGGCGACGCTCGTGTTGAACCGGACGCCTTCGGGCGTCTCCACCGTTGCGACGACGTACGGCTCGTCGAAGCCCGGGTAGCGCTGGTGGACGACCGCGAAGCTGTAGAGGACGGCGCGTCCGCTCGCCGGCGCCCATTCCACGTCGCCGGAGAAGCACTCGACGCAGCGCGGCTTGACCGGCCACATGAACGCGCCGCACGCGCGGCAGCGCTGGAGCATGAGCTCGCCTCTCGCGGCGCCGGCGAAGAACGGCGCGCTGGCCTCGTCCGGCGTCGGCACCGGCCGCTGCGACCGGACGTTCGCGTCAGGCGGCATGCTTGCTCAGGATCGTCGTCGAGTGGTAGTTCAGGACGCCGCCGTTGCCGCTCGCGAGCACGACGTCGTTCTTCTCGACCTGCCGCTCGCCGGCCTGGCCACGCGCCTGGATCACCGCTTCCGAAAGCGGCGTGAAGCCCCACATGTAGTACGACGAGAGCTGGCCGCCGCCCGTGTTCGTCGGGAGCGAGCCGCCGGGGCCGAGCCTGCCGTCCTCGACGAAGGCGCCGCCCTCGCCCTTTGCGCAGTAGCCGTAGTCCTCGAGCGTGACGAGGACCGTGTACGTGTAGCAGTCGTACAGCTCGAGGACGTCGACGTCGTCGCGCGTGATACCGGCGAGCGAGAACGCGAGCTCGCTCGCCCGCCTCGCCCCGGTGTCGATCGCAGGATCCCGTCCGCTCCGCTGGTTGTCGCCGGGGGCGGCCTGCGCGGCGGCCCTGACGTAGACGGGAGGCTGGCGGAGCTCCTTCGCGCGCTCGGCCGTCGTCATGATCACGGCGACCGCGCCGTTCGAGACGAGGCAGCAGTCGAAGAGGTGGAACGGATCGACGACGAGGCGCGAGCTCTGGTGGTCCTCGAGCGTCATCGGCTTCGTCATCTGCGCGCGCGGATTCATCAGCGCCCACTTCCGCTGCGCGACGGCGATCGCGCCGAGCTGCTCGCTCGTCGTCCCGTACAGGTGCATGTGCCTTCGCGCGGCGAGCGCGTACGGCGGATTCCCGCCGAACTCTCCGTACGCGCCGCGCAGGCCGTTCATGCCGTTCCACGCACCTCGGGCCGCATAGGCGGCGGCCGCGCCGACGTCCTCCTTCAGCGGCGTGTCGGCGTAGAGGAGCACGACGTGGCTCACGACTCCCGCGTCGAGGGCGAGGGCCGCGTACTGCACCATTGCGCCCGACGTCGACCCCGCCGCGCTCATCACGTTCAGCATCGTCAGGTCCTCGAGGCCGAGCGCCATCTGCAGGCGCGGCTCCATGTCGACGTTGCCGTTGCCGTTGATCAGGAGGCCGTCGATGTCGGACTTCCGGAGCCCTGCGTCGTCGAGGGCGAGAGCGACGGCCTCGGCGGCGAAGTCGGCCGCGCTCCGGCCGTAGATCTTCCCCATCTCGGTGATGCCCAGGCCGACGATCGCCGCGTTCATGCGGCCGCCAGCCAGCGGGCAGCGTCCGTCGGGTTGCAGCCGAGCACGTCGAGCTGGCGGTCGACGTAGAACCGCGCGACCTCCTCGAGTGGCAGCGAGCCACCGGGGCGGTACCAGACCCAGACGCTGTTGTAGAGGCCGATCACCGCGCGCGCGAGCAGCTGCGGCGACCGCTCGGGCAGCAGGCCCTGCTCCATCCCGCGCGCGAGGAACGCGCCCCAGGCGAACTCGAGGTCCCGCTTGTTCGCCCGCGCGGTCGCGCGCGCCGCCTCCTCGCGCGGGAGCGACGCGTGCACGGCAATGCGCCCGTGCTCCGCCGTCAGCACGCGCAGCCGGAGGATCTCCCACTCGGACACCTCGAACCCGCCGCGCAGCACGGCGACGAGGGCTTCGCCCCAGTCGTCGTGCTCCGCGATCCGGCGGTCGAACTGCTCGCGGAAATCGGTGACGGCCTTCGCGATGATCTCGAACAGGCAGTGCTGCTTCGACTCGAAGTAGTGGTAGAGGGCGGTCGATCCGATCCCGACCGACTCGGCGACGTCGGCCCACTTCGTCTCCTCGTACCCGTAGCGCCCGAACTGCTCGGCCGCGACCTCGAGGATCTGCGCGCGCTTGACGCCCGGCTTCGACCTCACGATTCCACCGCCAGCGGGTCGGAATCGAGCGCCGCGCGCGCGAGCCCGGCCAGCCGCGCGACCGCCGGCTGCAGCTCGCCGGCGCCGGACCCGTTCCCGGGGTCGTTCAGCCAGCGCCGGTACACGCCCGCGACGATGATCGCGACCTTCCAGTACGCGAACGAAACCCAGAAGCCGAGCTCCGTCAGGTCGCGTCCCGACGCGCGCGCGTATTCGGCCGCGAGCTCGCTGCCGGTCGGGAAGCCTGCGACCGCGGTCACGGGCTCCCGGAACAGCGCGCCCGACTGCCCGGCCGCCGCGCCGAGCTCGTTCCAGTACGCCACGAGCAGGCCGACGTCGGCGAGCGGGTCGCCGACCGTGCAGAGCTCCCAGTCGAGCACGGCCCGCACGTCGCCTTCCGGAGAGAGGACCGCATTGTCGAGCCGGTAGTCGCCGTGCACGAGCACCGACTCGCGCTCGTCCGGCATGCGCGCCTCGAGCAGCTCCGCCGTCTCCTCGATCAGCGGCAGCTCTTCCGTCTTCGACGCGTGCCACTGGCGGGTCCAGCGCCGGAGCTGGCGGCTCGCGAGGCTCTCCGGACGCTTGAAGTCCGCGAGCCCGGCGGCGTCGAGGTCGACCGCCTGCAACTCGGTCAGCGTCTCGACGAGGGAGCGCGCCGCGGCCGCGCGCGCCTCGGGCGCGAGCACCTCGGCGGTTTCGACCTTCGTCACGATCAGGCCGTCGACGTGCTCCATCACGTAGAACGGCGCGCCCGTGATCTCCGCGTCGTCGCAGTAGGCCAATGTCTGCGGCACGCGCGCGCCCGCCGCCGCGAGGCCGCTGAGGATGCGATGCTCGCGCCCCATGTCGTGCGCCGACGCGAGGATCTCGCCGAGCGGCGGGCGCCGCAGCACGATCGTGTGGCCGTCCGCGTCGTCGACGCGGAACGTGAGGTTCGACTGGCCCTCGCCGACGCGCGTGAACCGGAGCGGAGGCTCCAGCTCCGGCAGCCGCTCGGTCAGCCACGGCGTCAGCCGCGGGAGGGCGATGCCGCGCGGTGCGGCGTCGCCGCTCATCGAATCGTCCAGCCTCCGTCGACCGTGAGCACCTGGCCGGTGCAGTACGACGACGCGTCCGAGGCGAGGAACAGGAGCGCACCGTCGAGTTCGTCGACTCTCCCCGGACGCCCGAGCGGGCACTGGCGCTCGAACCAGCGCAGCGCCTTCTCGTCCGCGAGGAGCTCCGCCGTCATCTCGCTCGGGAACCAGCCCGGCGCGATCGCGTTCACGCGCACCCCGTCGGGCGCCCACTGCGCGGCCAGCTCACGCGTCAGCCCGTTCACCGCGCTCTTCGACGCCACGTAGCCGGCGTCCGGGACCGGCGCGGCCGCGACGGAGCCGAACATCGAGCTGACGTTCACGACCGAGCCGCCGCGCTGCTCGCGCATCGGGACGGCGACGGCCTGCGAGACGGCGAAGAGCGCCTCGAGGTTCACGCGGAGGACGGAGCGGAAGCCGTCGAGCGTCGCCTGCCGCTCGGGCCCGCCGGAGGAGATCCCGGCGTTGTTGACGCAGACGTCGACGCGGCCGAACCGGTCGAGTGCCTCCCGGACGAGGCGCTCCGGCCCGTCGTCGTCGGTCACGTCGCAGGCGAACGGGTGGATCGCGGGGTGGGCGGCCGCCAGCTCCTCGAGGCGGTCGATCCGCCGTGCGGCGGCGACCACGTCGGCGCCCGCCTCGGCGAGGACGGCGGCGAATCGGGCCCCGAGGCCGCTCGAGGCGCCGGTGACGACGGCGGTGCGGCCGTCGAGGGAGAATCGCGATTCGCTCATGGACAGACGCTCATGAATTGAATACAGTTTAGTACGTGAATCGCGGTCGTCTAGTCTTGATTCACGGGCTAGAGCCGTGCTAGTTTAAACAACTTCAGTTCAACAAACGAGGAGGGAACTCCATGGCCGGTGCAGTCGAAGTCGAGCCGATCCAGTACGAGGTCGACGGCCACGTCGCGCGAATCTGGCTCAATCGGCCGCACAAGCGCAACTCGGTCAGCCAGCAGCTCCTGCAGGAGCTCGACGACGCCGTCCGGCGCGCCGAGGCCGACGACGAGGTGCGGGTGATGGTGTTCCGCGGCCGCGAGGGGACCTTCTGCTCGGGGTTCGACCTCGACGAGCTCCAGAGCGACTTCATCGGGCAGACGTACGCGCTCGAGATCGCGCAGCGCTCCGCCCGCATCCTCGATTCGATCTTCAACTCGCGCAAGCCGTCGGTCTGCGTCCTCGAGGGCCACACGACTGCCGGCGGGTTCGAGATCATGATCAACTGCGACTTCGCGATCGCGTCCGAGGACGCGCTGATCGGCGACTTCCACATGCGCCGCGCGCTGTTCGGAGGCGCCGGCCCGATCTACCGGCTGCCGCGGATCCTCGGCGAGCGCAAGGCGAAGGAGCTGATGCTCTCCGGCAAGCTGCTCACCGGCATCGAGGCGAAGGAGTGGGGGCTCGTGAACGACTGCGCCCCCGCCGACGAGCTGGACGACTGCGTCGACCGGTTCGTCGCCCAGTTCTCGGACAAGAGCCCGTTCCAGATGGCGATCACGAAGATGACGCTGAACAAGAGCCTCGACTCCGACACGGCGACGCTCATGGTCATGGAGCGCCTCGCCGTCGGCGTCACGCTCAACTCGAACGACGCCGCCGAGGGTGTCGCGGCGTTCCTCGAGAAGCGCGAGCCGGTCTGGACCGGGACCTGAGCTAGTCCGCGAACTTCGCGTCCGCGAGCTCGGGCGGGCAGCCGAGCATTGCAAGCTGCCGCGCGACGAAGAAGCGGGCGACGTCGCGCAGCTCGAGCGTCCCGCCCGGCCGGTACCAGTGCCAGACGCTGTTCGACAGGCCGAGGAGCGCGCGGGCGAGGAGCTGCGGGTCGTTCTCGGGCAGGTGGCCCTGCTGCATCCCGCGGGCGAGGAACGTGCCCCAGGCGAACTCGAGGTCGCGGGTGCGCGTCCTCGCGATCTCGCGTGCGGCCTCCTCGCGCGGCGCCGTACGGTGGATCCCGATCAGACCCTGCTCCGCCACGAGGACCCGGTTACGGAGCATCTCCTGCTCCGTGAGGTCGAACGCGTCGACGAGCAGCTCGACGAGCGCCTCGTTCCAGTCGTCGGCGTTGGCGGCGGTGATCCGGTCGAACCGCGCCTGGAAGTCGGCGACGGTCTGGCCCATGATCTCGTACAGGCAGTGCTGCTTCGACTCGAAGTAGTGGTAGAGCGCCGTCGGCCCGATCTCGACCGCCGAGGCGATGTCGGCCCACTTCGCGTCTTCGTACCCGTAGCGGCCGAACGCCTCGATCGCGACCTCGAGGATCCGCTCGCGCTTCACGCCGGGCTTCGCCCTCGGCCGTCTCGTCGTCTTCGCCTGTGCCACGCCTGCGTCGCTCCTCTGTTGAGAACTCACTTCATTTCTACAGTACTCGGCGGACCGACCGGAAGCGCTCCAGCGAGTCGAACAGCTCCCGCGCGCCCTCGGCGGGAGGCCGTCGACGAAGCTCGGCCGACAGCACTTCGACGCTCACGACGCCGTCGTAGCCGATCGCCTCGAGCGCGTCGGCGAAGTCGTCGAGCGGGAACGTCCCGGCGCCGGGCGGAACACGCCGGGAGCGGCTCTCGTGGACGAGGTCGTGCTCCGGCTCCGGCGCGTCGTTGACGTGCACGAGTGCGATCGCGTCCGCGTCGAGCGAGCGCAGAAGCGGCCACGGCTCGTCGCTCCGGAAGAAGTGCCAGCTGTCGACGAGGAGCGCGCATCGCTCCCAACCGATCTCGGCGCAGACGTCGACCGCGTCCGCGAGCGTCTGCAGTCCGCCGTACGGCGCGAACTCGAGCGCGGTGCGGACTCCCGCATCGGCGAGGATCGCCGCGCCCGTCCGCAGGTCCGGCAGCGCCTCCTCCGGCGTCTGCGTGTACAGCGCCGCGATGCAGATGCCGGCGCCGGTCGCCGACGCGAGCTCGGCGAGCGCCTCGGCCTGCGGGCGGACGTCGCCGGCGCCGACGCGCAGGACGCCGACGTCCGTGCACGAGAGGCCGCGGGCGCGGAGCAGCGTCGCCACGTCTCCGGGGGCCGCCCCCACGATCGTGAGGTCGTCGAGGCCGACGTCGCGGAAGCCCGCGGCCGCCGCCGCGTCGAGCACGTCCGCGAGCGGCCAGAGCGGCACCGGGTCGGCGCCGTTCGGGAAGTCGAGCCAGTTCAGCGTCGGCAGGGAGAACCGCGTCGCCGTCAGGCCCAGTCCTTCTTGCCCTCGTAGAGGCTCTTGCCGTACTCGGCCGCCTGGTCGCCGCCGCCGGCGAGGCTCCACTGCGCGCCGCCGTCCACGGCGAGCACGGAGCCCGTCGTGAAGCTCGACGCGTCGCTCGCGAAGTAGAGGACGGCCGACGCGAGCTCCTCCGGCACACCCGCGCGGCGCAGCGGAAACGTGCGCGCACGCTCGGCGAACGCGTCGTGGTTCCACTCGCGGGAGATGTCCGTCAGGAACGGCCCGGGCATGACCGCGTTCACGCGCACCTTCGGGCCGAACGTGTCGGCGAACCCGAGCGTCAGCGCGTTCAGCCCCGCCTTCGCCGCCGCGTAGACGAGGATGTCGTGCGTCGGCCGCACGGCGCCGATCGAGGTGATGTTGACGATCGAGCCGCCGTCGCCTGCAGCCATCCGCGAGCCGACGAGCGCGGTGAGCCGGAACGGGCCCTTCAGGTTCACGGCGATCACCTTGTCCCAGAGCTCCTCGGTGACGCTCTGCGCGTCCGGGTACGTGGGCGCGATGCCGGCGTTGTTGACGAGGACGTCGATGCGCCCGAACTCCGCGTAGGCCGCGTCGACGAGCTCGTCGATCTCCTCCCAGCGGCCGACGTGACACGCCCGCGCGAATGCGCGGCGGCCGACGCTGCGCGCCTCCTCCGCCGCCTCGTCGCAGGCCTCCTGCTTCCGGCTCGAGACGACGACGTCGGCGCCGGCCTGCGCGAGCGTTCGGATGATCGCGCGCCCGAGGCCGCGTGTCCCGCCCGTGATCAGGGCGACGCGTCCGGTCAGGTCGAAGCGGTCGTACGGCGGTTCCGGCCGGGGTGACACACGCTCCTCCTTGCTCACGGTCTCAGCGGTTTGCTGTCGCAATTCTCAGAGCTCCAGTCGGATGGAAGGAGTGCACGCCGCTCGGATCGACGTCCTCGGTGAGCGTGCCCCGGTTGACGAGGATGTCCAGATGCCCGAGCACCTCCCAGATCGCGAGCACGGTCTGGGTCGCGGCGACCTCCTCGGACCACAGGCCTTCCGCGATCGCGAACGCCGTGTCGGCTCCGCGCTCGACGATCTCGGTGATCCGGTCGAGGCGCGCGGAGTGGAACGCGAAGCGTTCGTCGATCAGCGTCGCCGGGTCGCGGATGACGGCTCCGTGCCCGGTGAAGCACCGGTCGAGATTCATCGCCGCGGTCAGCCGAAGCCCGGTGAGGTAGTCGAACAGGGCGCGCCGCCGTCCGCCGGCGGGGAGGTCGGACTCCGTCGTCTCCGCGCCCGACGTGATCGTGGCGAGGAGGTGGTCGCCGACGATCGCCTCGTTCGCGTCGTCGTCGACGAAGAGCGTGTCCGTCGTGCTGTGGCCGGGCCGGTGCACCACCCGGAGCGTCCTGCCGCCCGCGTCGATCGTGTCGCCGTCGTGCAGCACGACGTCGGTCTCGTAGTCGGCGCTGCCGCGGACGATGTGCTCCCAGAACGGCTCGGCGTCGGCGATGCACGCGGCCGGGACTCCGTGCGCGGCGAGCAGCGTCTCCGTGAAGCGGCGCTCGGCGGCGGCCCGCCGGTGGTAGCCGACCCCCCAGGCGGCGGTCGCGTCGAGGGCGGCGACGCGTGCGCCCGACCGCTCCCTGATCCGGCCGGCGAGGCCGGTGTGGTCGAGGTGATGGTGCGTGAGGAGGAGCAGCTCGAGATCCTCGAGCGCGACCCCGTGGTCCCGGAGCTGCCGCTCGAGCGCCCACAGCCCCTCGTCGCTCCTCGGCCCGGTGTCCACGAGCGTCAGCGGGTCGCCCCGGAGCAGCCAGAGGTTGACCGTGCCGAGGAACGGGACGGGGATGAGAAGCTGGGCGGGAGCGGGGTCGGAGATTCCCATCGGAGATTGACAGCGGGGCTGTGACGCAGTAGCTTAAGCGACTTCAGTTCAGTAAGCAAGACACCGATGCCCTCGAGCCCGACACCGACCGCCGAACTCCGCTTCCCGACCCGGGAGGAATGCGTTCTTCCCGAGCTGCTCGCGAAGCGCGCGGCCGCCACGCCGGAGATGCCGCTGCTGCTGTTCGAGGACGAGACGTGGACCTGCGGCGACGCGGCGCGCGAGGCGTGGAGGACGGCGAACGGCCTGCGGGAGCACTGCGGGATCGAGATGGGCGACTACGTCTCGGTGTGGGTGCCGACGAGCCCGGACGTGCTGCGCGCCTGGTTCGGCACGAACGCCGCCGG
>Ga0335071_10002044_pt1 | contig 21851 bp, 16 predicted proteins | sample Lox_Sample_15_FD_206724 | JGI IMG/M metagenome (GOLD analysis project Ga0335071, IMG submission 206724) | Soil microbial communities from Loxahatchee National Wildlife Refuge, Florida, United States - Lox_Sample_1.5 | ecosystem: Environmental > Terrestrial > Soil > Wetlands | place: USA... | reverse complement strand
CGATTTCTCGTCGTCGAGAAACAGGACGGCCTTGGGCTGGACGGGGTGCACGGCGAAGAAGTGCTGGCTTTCGCCAAAGGCAAATTAGCCCGAAGACTGAAAATGGTAAAGGCCGGAATGCGCTTTGGCCAGGCTTGCCGGCGGCGGGCCGGGCGGCTACGGCGGAGGGGTGCTGCACCTCGTCCTGTTCGAGCCGCAGATCCCCCAGAACACCGGCAACGTGGGCCGGCTGTGCGCCGTCACCCGGTCGCGCCTCCACCTCATCCACCCGCTCGGCTTCCGGATCACCGACCGCCAGCTGAAGCGCGCGGGGATGGACTACTGGCACGCGCTCGACGTCCACCACCACGCGGATTGGGCGGCGTTCCAGCAGAGCCCGGCGCGCCCGGCCCGGCTGTGGCTGTTCACCACCCACGCGACGCGGCCGTTCTGGGACGCGCGGTTCGCGGACGGCGACGGGCTGCTGTTCGGCAACGAGGGGACCGGCTGCCCCGAGTGGCTGCACGCGGCCGTGGGCGACCCGTGGCGGCTGAACCTCCCGCACGCGAACGCGGCGCTGCGCTCGCTCAACCTCTCGACCGCGGCCGGGATCGCCTGCTACGAGGCGCTGCGCCAGCTGCGCGCCGCGCCGCCGCCGGGCTAGCGCGGCCGGAGATCGACAGCCGCGGTGGATTCCGTTTGGCTGGACGCACCCGCGGACCAGCGGGTTCATGGCATGAACGGCATTCCAGTGCTCAACGTCGAGGGGGACGGCATCGCGCGGGCGTGGGAACGCTCGCTGATCGAGCTGCACGCCCGGGGCTGCAGCCTGAAGACCGAGTACGACAAGCCGGACGACCCGCCGAGCAAGGACGCCACGATGGTGATCACGATCACCGATCCGCTGGCCGAGCCGATGATCCACAAGGACTTTCCCGGCGGCCCGGTGGAGCTGCAGGAGTACGTGATGGAGGTCTGCGACGGCATCAAGGACCACCTGGTGCGCAACCCGGACGACCCGCAGGACACGCGCTGGGAATACACCTACCACCAGCGGCTGTTCGCCTACCAGGTGCCGGGGCTGCCGCCCATCGACCAGATCGAGCTGGTGGCGGCCAAGCTCGCCAAGACGCCGCATTCGCGCCGCGCGCAGGCGGTGACCTGGAAGGTGTGGGAGGACAACACCTGCTACGATCCCGCCTGCCTGCAGAGCGTGTGGTGCCGGCTGCTCGAGCAGGAGGGGCGGGCGGTGCTGAGCATGAACGTGCGCTTCCGCTCGAACGACGCCTACAAGGCGGCCTTCATGAACATTTTCGCCCTCGTGCAGCTCCAGCAGCGCATCGCCGCGCGGATCGCCGAGCTCACCGGGCGGCCGGTGTCCCTCGGACGTTACGTGCACATGGTGGACAGCTACCACCTCTACGGCTCGTATTTCGCCGAGTTCGAGAAACGGTTCCTGGGGATGCTGCAGAAGCGGACCTTCGAGCAGCGGACGATGCGCTACGAGGACGTGCGGGCCATGATGGAAGACGCCCGGCCCGCGATCCTCGAGAAGGCCCGGACGATGGGCCAGGCGTGAAGTCCGATCAGGCGGATTCCGCCGCCGCGATCTCGTCGACCCGGATGCAGGCGGCCTCGCGGCCGTCGGCGAGGCGCACCAGCGGCGGCACGGCCGCCTTGCACCGCTCCTGCACGAAGGGGCAGCGCGGGTGGAAGGCGCAGCCGGCGGGCGGGTGGAGCGGCGACGGCGGCTCGCCGGGGAGCAGGAGGCGCCGGCGGGCGCGCGCCGCGTCGGGGTCGGGGATGGGAATGGCGCTGACCAGCGCCCGGGTGTAGGGGTGCCGCGGCCGCTCGATGACGTCCGCGGCCGGGCCGAGCTCGACGATTTTGCCGAGATACATCACGGCGACCCGGTCGGAGATGTGTTTCACCACCGAGAGATCGTGGGCGATGAAGACCAGGCTGAGCTGCATCCGGCGAACGAGCTGGGCCAGGAGGTTGAGGATCTGCGCCTGGACGGACACATCCAGGGCCGACACCGGCTCGTCGGCGATCACGACCCGCGGCTCGAGCGCGAGGGCGCGGGCGACGGCGATGCGCTGGCGCTGGCCGCCGGAAAATTCATGGGGGTACCGGCGCGCGAACCGGGGGTCGAGGCCGACCATGGTCAGGAGCTCCGCGACGCGGGCGTCGACCTCGGCGCGGCGACAGATCCGGTGGACGAGCAGCGGCTCGGCGAGGGTCGCGGCCACGGTCAGCCGCGGATTGAGCGAGGCGTACGGGTCCTGAAACACCATCTGCAGGCGGCGGCGCGACGCCTTCAGCTCCGCGCGCCCGGCGGCGGTGAGGTTCCGCCCCTCGAGCACGACGGTGCCCGCGGTGACCGGCACGAGGCGGAGGATCGTCCGCGCCAGCGTCGACTTGCCGCAGCCGGACTCGCCGACGAGGCCGAGGACCTCGCCGGGCGCGAGCGACAGGCTGACGCCGTCGACCGCCTTCACGGTGCCCGTGTGGCGCCGGAACACGACCCCGCGGTGGACGGGGAAGTGGGTCTTGACGTCCTTCAGCTCGAGGATCGGATCGGGCATCGCGGATCTTGTTTTAACCACGGATTACACGGATGGTTTTTTGGGAAATCGCACCAAGAGAATGATCAAGCGCGAGCATCTGATTTTGACCGTGAAGATCCGTGAAATCCGTGGTGGAGCCCTTCAGATTTCGCCATCTTGAACTCGGAGGCAGGCGGTGGCGTGGCCGGGGCCCACCTCGCGCAGGGCCGGGTCGTCGCGCCGGCACCGGTCGACCGCGGCGGCGCAGCGCGGGGCGAAGGCGCAGCCCGGCGGGAGGCGCGAGAGATCGGGCGGGAGCCCGGGGATGGTGAAGAGCTCGCCGCCCTTGGGCTGGTTGGCGGGGATCGAGCGCTGGAGGCCCTGGGTGTAGGGGTGCCGTGGCGAGCGGAAGATGGTGCGGACGTCGCCCGACTCGACCACGCGGCCGGCGTACATCACCAGCACGCGGTCGCACAGGCCGGCGACCACGCCCAGGTCGTGGGTGATGAAAATGACGGCCATGCCTTGCTCGCGCTGGAGGCGCTGGATCAGCTCGAGGATCTGGGCCTGCACGGTGACGTCGAGCGCGGTGGTGGGCTCGTCGGCGATGAGGAGCTCGGGCCGGGTGATGAGCGCCATGGCGATCATCACGCGCTGGCGCATGCCGCCGGAGAACTCGTGGGGATAGTGGTGCAGGCGCCGGGCGGCGTCGTTGATGCCGACCGCCTCGAGCATGGCGAGGCCGCGGCGCAGGGCCGCGGCGCGGCCGATCTTCTCGTGGATGCGGAGCGGCTCGATGAGCTGATCGGAGACCCGCAGGTAGGGGTTGAGCGAGGTCATCGGATCCTGGAACACCATCGCGATCCGCCGCCCGCGGATGGAGCGCGCGACGGCCGGCGGGCAGTGCAGGAGGTCGGTGCCGCCGAACCGCGCCGTGCCGCCCTCGATCCGGCCGGGGGGCTGCGGCACCAGCCCGAGCAGCGAGTAACAGGTGACCGACTTGCCCGAGCCCGACTCGCCGACGATCCCGAGCGTCTCGCCGGCCTCGAGGCGGAAGCTGACGCCGTCGACCGCACGCGACACGCCGGCGCGGGTGTGGAAGGAGGTGCGCAGGTCCTGGACGTCGAGCAGGGGCATCAGGGGCGGGGGGCGAGCATTTCCGCGGCGGCCGCGGCGACGGCGGCGGGCGGCAGGTCGGCGAGGCTGGCGCCGCCGGTGGGCGGGCAGCCGGGCGGCTGCAGGATGCGGACCGGCGCGTGGAAGACCGGGCCGGTGCGCAGGGGGTTGGTGGGGCCGAACAGCGCCAGCACGGGCACGCCGAGCGCGTTCGCCAGGTGCATGCCGCCGGTGTCGTTGGCGATGAGGAGGCGGCAGCCGGCGAGGGCGGCGGCCAAGGCGGGCAGGTCGGTGCGGCCGGCCAGGTTCTCGACCGGCCCCTCCAGTCCGAGGGCGATCGCGGCCGCCACCGGTTCCTCGGCCGCGGTGCCGAAGAGGCGGAAGCGCGCGCCGGGCCGCGCCGCGGCGAGCGCGGGGAGCAGTTCGCGCCAGTGTTTGACCGGCCAGCGCTTTTCCGGCTCGTTCTCGGAGCCGCAGATCAGGCCGATGACCTCGTCCGGTGCCGGCGGCAGGCGGGGCCCGCGGGCCAGCGGCGCGAAATCCGGCGCGAGATTCAGCCCGAAGTGGCGCAGGAATTCCTCCCACTCCCGGACCTGGTGCCGGTGGCGCTCCCCGTTGCGCCCCGGCGCCCGCCAGCAGTGGGTGAGCAGCGGGCGCCGCCGGCCCGGGCGGCTGACGCCGAAGCGCTGGGGGCAGCGCGTGAGCCAGGCCTCCAGGTCGCCGCGCAGGGAGTGGGTGAAGAGCAGGTAACAGTCGGGATATTCGGCCCGCAGCCGCCAGAAATGGCGGAGATAGCCCCGGCCGCGCGCCGGCAGCGGCCGCACCGCGTCCGCCACCCCGAGCTGCTCCAGCAGCGGCGCCAGGCCCGGCTTCGCGAGAAGGGTGACGTGGGCATCCGGGCGCGAGACCCGCAGCGCGCGGAGCAGGGGCAGGGTCATGACGACGTCGCCGAGCCAGTTGGGCATGCGCACCCACAGGCGCGTCCGGCGGGGCGGGGCGGCCAGGCCGCGCTGGCGGAAGTCGGCGGCGAGCAGGTCGCGCCGGGACTCGAGGCGGAGCCGCCGGGCGGGGACGTCCTGGTGGCGCCAGCGGTCGTGGGCCCAGAGCCAGGAGGCGCAGGCGTTGTCGTCGCCGGCGAGGTGTTCCTCGAGCCAGCGGTTGAGCTGGATGGTGACGTCGCCCGCGGGCCCGCCGCTGGTGATCAAGCGCGGCGTCAGCTCATACCGCCAGAAGGCCAGGCGCCGCGGATACATGACATGGACGTCGGCGCGGAAGCGCTCGGCCAGCAAACCGGGCAGCTCGCTGGTGGAGCCCACGCGGCCGAAGAGCGTGGTGAGGGCGCCGTGGTCGCCCGCGTTCTGGTCGAAGAGCACGCCGACGCCGCCGTGGCGCCGGAGGATCTGCATCGCCTCCTGAAAGCCGGTCTTGCGCGAGAGCAGGCGCATGCCGAAGCGTTCGCGGCCGCGCTTGACCCAGGCGTCGGCCGCCGGGCTGTCGAGCGGGCGGAAGATCGCGCCGATCTCGACGCACGCGCCGGCGGCGAGGAGCGGGAGCGCGGTCAGGGTCTCCCAGCCGCAGAGATGGGGGGTGGCGAACACCGCGGCCCGCGGCCGGCCGCCCGGCGGGACGGCCAGCACCGCGGCGAGATTGGGCGCGCCGCGCAGCAGCCGGCGGAAACTCGGCGGCGAGAGGAACGGCTGGGCGAGCGAGAGCAGGGCGGTCTCGATCAGCCGCCGGCAGCTCTCCCGGCCGATCGCGCGGTGCCAGGCGGGCGGGCGGTCCGGGAAGGCGTGGTGGAGGTTCGAGAGCACGAGGCGCCGGCGCCGGCGCAGGCCGAAGAAAACCAGGTCGCCGAGGACCGCCGCCAGCCCCCGCAGCAGCCACTCCGGCGCGTGCGCCGCCAGCCCGCCCGCGATGGTGAGCAGCAATCGGATCACCGGAGCAATGCCCCGCGGCGCCGCCCCGGGGGATTCACGGAAATTGGACGGAATAGCATTTGCCTTCGCTGGGAAACCCCATGAAACCTATGCGGCGCAAGGTTAAAAGCCTTTTCCGGCACCGCCATGACGGAACTCCTGATCATCAAACCCTCGTCGCTCGGCGACATCGTCCACGGGCTCCAGGTGGCGGCCTCGCTCAAGGCGCAGCGGTCCGAGCTGCGGATCGCCTGGATCGTGCGCGACCTGTTCGAGTCGCTGGTGCGCACCTGCGAGGTGGTGGACCGGGTGTACGTGTTCCACCGGGCGGAGGGCGTGCGCGGCTTCCTCAAGCTGATGCGCGAGGTGCGGCAGACCCATTACGACTACGTGTTCGACATGCAGGGCCTGCTGCGCACCGGGCTGATGACCTGGCGGGCGCGCGCCGCGAAAAAGGTCGGGCGCTGCGACGCGCGCGAGGGGGCCACGTTTTTCTACTCGAAGAAGGTCCCGCTGCCGCCGGCCGGCGCGCAGAGCCACGCGCTCGACGTGCTGCTGCAGTTCTGCCCGGTGCTCGACGCCCAGCCCGAGCTGCGCGGCGAACTGCGCTTCCGCGAGGCGGCGGACCTCAACCTCGGCTTCATCGACGGCCCGCGCGGGCAGAAGCCGATCCTGATCTTCCCCGACAGCCGCCGGGTGGAGAAGCGCTGGAACGGCTTCCGGCAGCTGACCGACCTGCTGCTGCGCGACGGCTCCGGCCGCAAGGTGGTCTGGGCGGGAAACAACCCGGTGGTCTACCGCGACAACGCCCCCGACGGGCAGTTCGTCAACCTCACCGGCAACACCAGCCTGGTGTCGCTGCCGGCGCTGGTGCGGCGGGCCGAGTGGGTGATCAGCAACGACAGCGGGCCGATGCACCTGGCCGCGGCGCTGGGGGTGAAGACGCTCGGGCTGTTCGGGCCGACCGACCCGCGCCTCTTCGGGCCCTATCCGCCGAGCAGCCCCACCAACCACGTCGTGCACGCGCCGGTGGGCGATCTGCGCCTGCTCACCGCCCGCGACGTCTACGCGCGGTTCGCGCGGCTGGACGCGATCAGCCGCGGGCAGAGCCCGCCGGGCTCGGCCGCGCCGTGGCCGCGGCGGCCGTGGTCGTGAGCGGAGAGCGGGAACCACCGTGAACCTGGGGGTGCGGGCGCATGACTTCGGGCGGCTGCCGGCCGCGGAACTCGGCCGGCGCATCCGCGCGCAGGGCTTCACCTGCGTGCAGCTCGCGCCGCCCAAGGCCATCGCCGGGTGCGACGCGGACGCCGGCGGCCTGACGGCGGAGTTCGCCGCGCAGGTGCGCGCGGCGCTGGCGGGCGAGGGGATCCGGATCGCCGTGCTCGGCTGCTACATCAACCTGGCCGACCCGGACGCGGCGCGGCGGCGCGCGCAGCTCGGGCGCTTCAAGGACTACCTGGCGCTGGCGCGGACGTTCGGCTGCCGGGTGGTCGGCACCGAGACCGGCTCGCGGAACGCGGACTATTCCTTTCATCCCGACAACCGCGGCGAGGAGGCGTTCCAGCTCGTCGCCGCCGGCGTGCGGGAGCTGGCGGCGGTGGCGGCGGCGGCGGACGCGTGGGTCGGGATCGAGGGCGTGGAGCGCTACGTGATCTCGGACGTGCGGCGGCTGCGGCGCCTGCTCGACACGGTGGGCTCGCCGCACGTGCAGGTGATCCTCGACCCGGTGAACCTGCTGTCGGCGGAGAACCACGCCCGGCAGGACGACATCATCCGGGAGGCGTTCGAGCTGCTCGGCGACCGGATCGCGATCCTGCACGCGAAGGATTTCGTCGTGGAGGCGGCCGGGATCCGCTCGGTCCTGGCGGGGCGCGGGCGGCTGAACTACGGACTGCTGATGGAGCTGGTCCGCGCCCGGCGGCCGGAGATCGACGTGCTGATGGAGGACACCGAGCCGGCGACGGTCGGCGAGGGCGTGCGCTTCCTGCGCGGGTTTTTCCCCGCGGCGCCGGGCGCCTGACGGCGTGGTTCGATCAGCAGCTGGCTGTCCGGCCCCGCCATGTCATGCTGAGCAAAGCGAAGAATCCAAGTGGACGTTTCCACCGCGGCGGGCGGCAGCAAACTGGATGCTTCGCTCCGCTCAGCATGACCGCTCTCTCGCGTGACGCAGCGAGAGCGGTCACTTCGCCGGCGGCTTTTGCAGGAACTGCTGCAGCTTGAGGACCTCCACGCCGGCGAGGAGCACGATGCCGATGCCGTGCGTGTCGTTCAGGTTCCAGAGGAGGTCCTTCTTGTAGTACTCCGGCGAGAAGGAGAATTCGGAGCCGCGGCACACGCCGTGGACGTTGCCGCCCTTGTCGATCGAGAGGCGGTTGAGCGCGGCCCAAGCCTTGAACACCGCCCGGATGTAGGCGGCCGGTTCCTTCAGCCAGCCGTGCTGCACGCCGCGGGCGAAGGCGTAGGTGAACATGGAGGTGCACGAGGACTCGGGGTAGGCGTCCGGGGCGTTCAGCACCTGGTGCCACATGCCGGCCTCGTCCTGCAGGGCGAGATAGCCCGCGCACAGGTCCTGGAACATGTCGAGCAGCGCGGGCCGCAGCTCGTGCGTTTCCGGCAGCACCGCGAGGAGCTCGGAGAGCGAGAAGATCACCCAGCCGTTGCCGCGCCCCCACGGCACGCCGGTCGCCAGCTGCCGCTTGAAGTCGTAGACATGCGACATGACCTTGAGCTTCGGCAGGTAGAGGTACTTCTTGAAGCCGAGGAACTGCCGGGCCGCGTCGTCGACGTACCGCCGCTCGCCGGTCAGCTTGTAGTACCGGCAGAGGAAGGGCACGCTCATGTACAGGTCGTCCGCCCACATCGTGTCCTCGTGGAACACGTGCATGAGGTTCTTGCGGAAGAACGTGCCGTCGGGGAGGCGGATCTGCTTGTTGGCGATGTAGTCGGCGACGAAGTCGGCGATCTCGCGGAAGCCGCGGATCTCGAAGTGGCCCGCCACCTCGAGCAGCACGGAACCGAAGGAGCCGCAGTCATCCAGGCTGTCGATGCTGGCCAGCAGGTGGTGCACGGCGGTGGCGCCGCCGTACTGCTCCTTGTCCCAGAGCGCATACGGGAACGTGTCGCAGCAGTACTGGATGTGGTTGACCACGTACTGCTGGATCTCGACCGAGCCGATGGCCTTGGCGCTGTGGAGCAGGCCGTAGAGGGTGACGCCGAGCGGGTAGTTCCAGCGGCCGTAGAGCGGATTCTCGTTGTACGGGCGCACCCAGGTGTCGGGCAGGTCGAGCCGCCAGTAGGTGGGGCCGCCCAGCGCCGGGACGACGCGGTGAAGGTTGCGCAGCGCGGCGAGGTCCAGCTTGGCCGTGGCGGCGAAGGGTCCGACGTAGATCCACGGCTGCGTCGTGCCGACGATGTTGCAGGGGCTGGCGAACGCCACGGGCTCGGCGCCGTTCCTGATCGCCAGGTCGAAGCCCCAGTCGGGCCCCTTGGCGGTCGACTTGACCATCACCGGGTGCCGGCCGAACGGCACCTTGATGGTGGCGGCCATCCGGCCCGAGGCGGCCGCGCGGTAGACCTCCTTGTCGGCGACGTAGATCGCGATCGGCCCGTGGTGGTCGCCCTGGAGGGCGTACTCGCCGACGCCGGGCTGCAGGAAGCAGCCGCAGGTCCAGCCGACGGCTGCCGCATCGGTCAGGCCGCCGTAGATGCGCTTGAGCTGGCCCTGTTTCAGCTGGGACTTGTCCCACGCTTGCTCGGGGTACCACGTGAGCCCGGTGTCCTGCTCGCGCATGCCGGGGCCGGGCAGGGTGGCGAGCTCGGTCGCGAGCGGGGCGGTGAAAATCCAGCCCTCCTGGCCTCCGCGCTCCGGCGTCGGCATCAGGAAATAATACGGCAGCTTGCCCAGCCAGGTGCCGAAGCGGCCGCCGAAGCCGGCGGGCGTCTTCTTGCAGCGGACGATCAGGTGGTTCCAGCCGGGCTGGAGCGTGATGTGGACCGAGTGGCGCTTGTCGCTGTGGCGCTCGTGGACGATGGTGGAGGCGAAGATGCAGACGCCGTTGCAGTACAGGGCGATCGGCCCGAAACAGGTGACGTCGAACTTGAGCTCGCAGCCGTTGTCGCTCCAGTACTTGGCCCAGGCGTAGACGAACTGCTCGGGGGCGGCGTCCGGAAACAGCAGGTTGAAGTCGGCGTGGTAGCGGTAGTCCTTCCCGCGGAGGATGCCGCGCTTGCTGTAGGCGCGGAATGTCGGCGGGTGGGGCGGATTGACGCCGACGTAGCGGCGCGCGACGGCGGCGAGGGTCCGCTCCACGCGCATGCCGACCTGGCCAAACATGCTGTTATGGTCTTCGAAGAAGTAACCCATGACGTTGGGGGGAGTGGCGCGGAAGGGAAGGGGGCGGCGGGGAGCGGCGGCCAAGTCTTGCGGGCGCGGCTCAGCCGGGCGAAGGCGGAAGCGGAATGGCGTTCAGTTGAAGATGAAGGACTCGGTCGGCCCACGATGGCGGGGCCTCATCGTGGGAACGTACGTGTCGGGGTTGGTCCAAGCGGGGCAGGAGGGCAGGCCAAGCCGTCTCTCTGTCAGAAGGAAATTACTTTCTATGGTCAGAAGTTTTGACACAACATGATGGTCATCTGACTGTAAGAGAGACCTCCGGCGGGCCGGTCGGCCGCCGGCCTATGCCGTTGATGCTCGCGACCAAGGAGCGCTGCGCCCTCCGCCGGATTGAACTTTTGTGCCGTCCCGGCCGACTAACAAGGACGGGATGGAGTCATCCCCCAACCAGAGTCCAGCTTGATGGATGCCCGGATTGAGCATTGGGAACGCCTTTATCGCGATTGGGGACCCGCGCTGATGGGCTATTTCCGCCGCCAGCCGGCGCTGGCGGGGTCGGCCGAAGACCTGCTGCAGGATACCTTCGAGCGGGCGCTCAGGCGCGCCGGCCACGGCGAGCCGCCGGTGTCCCAGCGCGCCTACCTCTTCGGCATCGCCCGGCATGTGGGCATCGATGCGTTGCGACGCCAGCGGCCGCAGGTGGAGCTCCCGCCGGAATTCGCGGCCCCGGCCGGCGCCGAGGACGACCGCCTCGAGCCGATGCGGCTGGCGATCGGCGGACTGCCCGAGCCGCAGCGCGAGACGCTGCTGCTCAAGCTGCAGCAGGACCTTTCCTACGAGGAAATCGCGGCGGTGCTCGACATTCCGGTCGGCACCGTCCGCTCGCGGTTGCACCACGCCGTGCGCCGCCTGCGCGAGCAGCTGAATCCTGAACCGGAGTCGCCATGAAGCCTGAAACCCTCGAATCCCTGTTGATCGATCGAGCGCTGGGCGGGTTGCCGCCCGAAGTGGACGAATTGCTGGCCGCACACCTCCGGCTGGTTCCGGCCGCCGCGCGGCAGGCCGACGGGCTGGCCGCGACCGTGCGGCGGGCGCGCGAGGCGGTGGCGGCGCCGGCGACCACCCCGCAGCGTCCGCTCGCGGTCGCCCGCCTGCAGGCCGCCCTGCGGACGCAGCGCTGGCGGGCGCTGGCCGGCGAGGGACTGCGGCTGGCGGCGTGCGTCGCGCTGGGCCTCGCAATCGGTTGGAGGGGACACGCGGTGCGCCGGCCCGTGCCGCCGGCGGCCGCTCCGCTGCCGGCTCGGGCGGCGACGGTGCCGGCCGCGCCGCCGCCCGCCGATTTCTGGTCCCTGGCGAAGCTGGAGACGGTCCAGCGCCGCCTCCCGCCACCGCAGGCCAATGCCGCCGACCGGTACCGCCTGCGGTGGGATTCGCCCGTGAAGATGCCATCGTTGGAGGACAATCTATGAACGCCACTGCTTTCATCCCGCGCGGGCTCCGGCCCGCCACGCTGCCCCTGGTGCTGGGCCTGCTGCTGTTCTCCGGATGTCTGGAGAAACACTTCGTCTGGTCGCCCGACGGCAGCCGGGCGGCCGTGATTGCGCGCGACGGACTCCACCTGTGCGACGCCGAGGGCCGACTCTCGCCGCTGTTGCTGCCCGACGTGTACCTGGCGGCCTGGCTGGGTGATTCCCAGCAGCTGGTGGTGGCACAGTCCCGTCCGGTCGGCGACTGGGCGTCCATCGCCCGCGCCCTCGGGCCCGAGCACGCGGCCTCGATCGCGGCGGAGAGTGAGGGCCTGTGGCAGAAGCTGGAGGCGGGCGGGCAGTGGGGAATCCTGATCCAGGATCTGGGAGGCAAGAAGACGGCGGAGCTCCTGAAAATCTACCTGCGCGACCGCCATGGCGAAGTCCTGCGCGCCAAGGTCGGCCAGGGGGATTGGGACGGGATTCAGGCGCTGCACGCCGATCTGACCGACCTGGCGGTGGCGCGCATCGCCGGCGACCGGGTGCAGGCCGGGCCCGCGCTCCACGAGGGCCTGGAGAAGGTCGAGGACCTCCGGGTGGCGCCGGGCGACCGGGCGGTGGCGTTCACCACCGACCAGTCGATCGACAACGACAAGGAATGCCGCCTGTGGGTCGCGCCGCTCGCGGGCGCCGGCGCGGCGACCGTGGCCGAACACACCGCGGTCTTTCCCGATTGGTCGCCGGATGGGCGGTCGGTCGCCTACATTCAGGCCTCGGGCGACGCCCAGCCTGATCTGCGGCTCGCGACGCTGGTCCGCCGCGAAGTCCTGGGAGCCGACGGCGCGTTGCGGGTGGCGGAGAAGGGCGAGGACCTGGCCGGGCTGATGTTCGGCTACCTGGCGCGGGTCCGCTGCCTGCGCGACGGGCGGATTCTCTTCAATGCCCCGGAGTTCGACCTGCCGATCGCGGCGAAGGACGCCGAGGTCGAGCGGGAGGAACTGTGGGCGTGGGACGGCGCGCGCCAGTCCACGCTGGTGCGGCTGACGCCCCGGAGCGCCGAGGAGGAACTGCCCAAGGGGCTGACGTTCTTCGAGGTGTGCCCTGACGAGCAAAAAGTGCTGGTGGGCGGCGTCGACGGCGAGGTGAGCGTGCTCACGCTTGCGACCGGCGAGGTCGCCGTCTGGCAGAAGGCCGGCGACTACAATCTCATGGGCGCGCCCGTCTGGCGCAACGCGGAGGAGATCACCTACGCGCGGCGCAATCCGCTGGTGGCCGGCAAACCGCCGGAGCGCTACGCGGAGATCGTCCGGCGGAGGGCCGCCCCGGGGCCGGGCGACCAGGAGGTGGTGCTGAGCCGGGATTGGTCGAAGGAAACCCTGGAAAGCGTCTTCGGACCCTCCGACCGGAAATAGACCGCCGGCCGCGCGCCCACTTTGGTGTTTATTCCGGCGCGGGCGGGCGCCACACTGGCGGGTCTATGCTCGACCCCAAGATCCTGCGCGAGTCGCCCGACCTCGTGCGCGCGGCGATTGCCAAGAAGCACCTCGAGGCGGATCTCGACGCGGTGCTGGCGCTGGACGCCCAGTGGCGCGCCCGGCTGGCCGAGGTGGAGGCGCTGCGGGGGCGGCAGAAGGCCGCCAACAACGAGATGGCGGCGCTGAAGAAGGGTTCGCCGGAATTTCTCGCCAAAGTGCAGGAGATGAAGGGCGTCGCCGCCACGGTGAAAGCGAAGGAGGTGGAGCTCGGCGGCCTCGAGGCGCGGTGGCGGGCCGGCATGCTCTCGCTGCCCAACCTGCCGCACGCCTCGGTGCCCGAGGGCCGGACCCCGGAGCAGAACGTCGTCCACGCGACCCACGGCGACCCGGCGGCCGCGTCGCCGCACGCCACGCCGCACTGGGAGATCAAGGGCTTCAGCCGGGTGGTGGATTTCGAGCGCGGCGCGAAGGTGACCGGCGCCGGCTTCCCGTTCTTCGTCGGCGACGGCGCGCGGCTGGTCCGCGCGCTCATCCAGTTCTTCCTCACCGAGGCGGGCCGCGCCGGCTACCTGGAGGTGGCGCCGCCGATCGTGGTCAACGCCGCCAGCGCCACCGCCGTGGGCCAGCTGCCCGACAAGGAGGGGCAGATGTACCAGACGGCGCAGGACGAGCTCTACCTCGTGCCGACGGCGGAGACGCCGCTGACGAACTTCTTCCGCGACGAGATCATCGACGAGGCCCAGCTGCCGGTCTACCGCTGCGCGTACACGCCGTGCTTCCGGCGCGAGGCGGGCAGCTACGGCAAGGACGTGCGCGGCCTCAACCGCGTCCACCAATTCGACAAGGTCGAGCTGCTCAAATGGGTGCACCCGACCACGAGCTACGACGAGCTGGAGTCGCTGCGCGCGCACGCCGAGAGCCTGCTCCAGAAACTGGAGCTGCCGTACCGCGTGCTGCTGATGTGCGGCGGCGACACCGGTTTCGCGCAGGCGAAGAAGTACGACCTCGAGGTCTGGGCGGCCGGGCAGACGCGCTGGCTGGAGGTGTCGAGCTGCAGCAACTTCGAATCGTTCCAGGCACGGCGGGCGCAGATCCGGTACCGCGCGAAGGAGACCGGCAAGCCCGAGCTGGTGCACACGCTCAACGGTTCCGGGCTGGCGGTGCCGCGCACGCTGGCCGCGCTGCTCGAGAACAACCTGCAGGCCGACGGCCGCGTGCGCCTGCCGGCCGCGCTGGCGCCGTATTTCGGGAAGGAATTCCTGAGCTTCGGCTGAGCCGGCTGTCCGGATGAAACGCGCTGCGATCGACTGGCCGGCGGTCGCCGTCGCGTTCGCCCGTCGGATCTCCCCTGACGCCCTGCATCCGGGCGCGATGCACGCGGCGCGGGCCGACCATGAGCGCGAGCGCCGGAAGCACCCGCCCCGCCGCCCCCGCTGGGCCGTCGCCTTTTCGGGCGGCGCCGATTCTCTGGCGCTGCTGCTGATTTTCTGGGCGGAGGGGCCGGGGCGCTGGGGCCGCGATTTCACCGTCCTGCACTTCAACCACCGGCTGCGGGGGCGCGCCGCCGCCGCGGACGCGCGCTTCTGCGCGCGGGTCTGCGCGGCGCTCGGCCTGAAGCTGGTGGTCGGGCGCTGGCGCGAGGCGCGCCGGGGCGCGAGCGAGGCGGAGGCGCGCGCCGCGCGCCTGGCGTTTTTCCACCGGGAGATGCGCCGGCGGAGACTCCGCCTGCTCTGGTTCGGCCACCAGCAGGACGACATCGCCGAGTCGATGCTCATGCGCCTCGCCCGCGGCAGCGGCGCGGCTGGCCTCGCGGCGCCGCGGCCGGCCCAGGCGATGCCGGGCGGGATCTGGCACCTGCGGCCCCTGCTCACGCTGAAGAAGGCGGAGATCGTGGCGGCCCTGCGCGCCGCCGGCGCCAGCTGGCGCGAGGACGCGACGAACGCCCGCGACGGCTTTTTCCGCAACCGGATCCGCCGGCGGGTGCTGCCGGCCTGGCGGCGTGCGGCGGGCCGCGACGCGCTCGCCGGCGCGGCGCTCGCGCGCGAGCGGCTGGAGGAGGACGACGCGGCGCTGGAGGCGTGGCTGGACGAGCTCCGCCCGCTGCGCCGCGACGGATCGCTCGACCTGGCGCGGCTGGCCAGCCGGCCGCGCGCGCTCGTCCGCCGGGCGGTGCGGCGCTGGCTGGCCGGGCAGCCGGGGGCGGGCGGATTGTCGCGACAGGGATTCGAGGACCTGCTCGAAGCGGTGACGGCCGGCCGGGCGACCCGGCGCAGCGTCGGCCGCCGCGGGTTCGCGGTCATCCGCGGCGGGCGTCTGCGGTTCGCGGCCGCGCCGCGGCGCCGCGGTCGTGCAATATGAGGTAAATTCTGCGGGCGGTGCCGACGGCGCGCCGGGGCACAATTGACTTCCGCCCCGGAACCGACAGGCTATGGAGTCAGTCAAACCATCTCGATGCCCGACAACGACAACAAGGCCAAACGGCGTCCCCTCAAGAACCTGCCCCCGGACCGGTTCCCGCCCAAGGTGTGGCTGATCTGGCTGCCGATCATCGCCCTGCTGGTGGTGGTGTTGCGGTACAATCCCGGGCGGATCAACGCCCCGGCGACGTTGAAGGTCCAGGAGGTGGTGGACGCGGCGGCCGCGGGCAAGGTGGCGGACGGCAAGATCCGGCCCGACCCGTCCGGCGGCCGCGACTGGTTCGCCATCACCGGCGAGATGAAGGAGCCGACCCTGGTCGGGGACAACGGCAAGACCAAATACTTCACGTCCACCGGCTGGATCACCGAGAACAACATGGGGATCCTGCAGAAGTCGGAGGCCTTCACGGAGATTCCGGCCAGCACCCTGCTGACCCAGGTCCTGACCTCGGTGCTGCCGTTCGTGATCATCATCGGGCTGCTCTATTTCCTCTTCACCCGGCAGCTGAAACAGGCCGGCCGCGGGGCGCTGAGCTTCGGCAAGAGCCGGGCCAAGCTGCTGACGCGCGATCGGGAGAAGGTGACGTTCGCGGACGTCGCGGGGTGCGACGAGGCGAAGGAGGAGGTCTCGGAGGTGGTGGAGTTCCTGCGCGACCCGAAGAAATTCCAGAAGATCGGCGGGCGCATCCCGAAGGGCCTGCTCATGGTGGGCCCGCCGGGCACCGGCAAGACGCTGCTCGCCAAGGCCATCGCGGGCGAGGCCGACGTGCCGTTCTTTTCCATCAGCGGCTCGGATTTCGTGGAGATGTTCGTCGGCGTCGGCGCGAGCCGGGTGCGCGACATGTTCGAGCAGGGGCGCAAGAACGCGCCCTGCCTGATCTTCATCGACGAGATCGACGCGGTGGGCCGGCAGCGCGGCGCCGGCCTGGGGGGCGGCAACGACGAGCGTGAGCAGACGCTGAACTCGCTGCTGGCGGAGATGGACGGCTTCGACACCACCGAGGGCGTGATCATCATCGCGGCGACGAACCGGCCCGACGTGCTCGACACGGCGTTGCAGCGGCCCGGGCGGTTCGACCGGCAGATTTTCATCGACCTGCCCGACCTCGTGGGGCGCGAGCAGATCCTCCGGGTGCACGCCCGCAAGCTGGCGGTCGGCGAGGACGTCGAGCTGAGCATCGTCGCCCGCGGCACGCCGGGGCTGTCCGGCGCCGAACTGGCCAACCTGTTGAACGAGGCCGCCCTGCTGGCGGCGCGGCGCAACAAGAAGCGCATCGACATGCACGACATCGAGGATGCGCGCGAGAAGGTCCAGTTCGGCCGGGAGCGGCGCCGGATCATGGATGACGAGGACAAAAAGATCGTCGCCTACCACGAGGCCGGCCACGCGCTGGTGGGGGCGGTGGTGGACGACGGCGAGCTGCCGGTGCACAAGGTGACCATCATCCCGCGCGGGCGCTCCCTCGGCAGCACGATGTACATTCCCAAGAAGGACATCTACAACTACGCCCGCCGCCGCATGCTTGCCCGCCTCGCCGCCCTTTATGGCGGCCGCATCGCCGAGGAGATCGTGATCGGCGACATCACCAGCGGCGCATCGAGCGACATCCTTCAGGCCACCAAGCTGGCGCGCAGCATGGTGTGCGACTGGGGCATGAGCTCGCTCGGCCCCATCGCCTACGGGGAGAACCACGACACGGTCTTCCTCGGCCGCGAGATCACCCGCAGCGAGAACTTCAGCGAGGACACGGCCCGCCGGATCGACGCCGAGGTGCATCTGATCATCGACGAGCAGTACAACCGCGCGAAAAGCATCATCAACGAGAAGCGGGCGGAGTTGGATAAGATCGCCACGGCGCTGCTGCAGTACGAGACGATCGAGGGGCGGCACGTGCAGGAGATCCTGGAGTTCGGCGAGATTCGCTCGCCGGTGCTGCCGCCCATCCTGCCCAAGCCGGGCGAGGGCGCCGCGGCCAAGAAGCCGGCGGAGAAGGCGGCGCCGACGGGTCTGCCGGGCGACGCGCCGGCGGCGGCGCCATCGCCGGCCTGAGACCGGGGCGGCGGGGGCGGCGGCTGACCGGACCCGGGCGCAGAAAATCGGCCTTGGATTGTGGGCGGCAAGCCGCCAAGTTCCCAAGGGAACCTGTCTTATGAACATCTGCTGCATCGGTGCCGGTTACGTCGGGGGCACGACCATGGCCATTATTGCCGACCGCTGCCCCGCAGCGCGGACGACGATCGTCGACATGAACGCGGCGCGCATCGCGGCGTGGAATTCGGACCGGCTGCCGGTCTATGAGCCGGGGCTGGAGGAGGTCGTCCGCCGGGTGCGCGGCCGCAACCTGTCGTTTTCAACGGACGTGGCCGGGGCCATCAAGCGGGCCGACCTGATCTTCGTGTGCGTCAACACCCCGACCAAGACCTACGGCCTCGGGGCGGGCCGCGCGGCCGACCTGAGCTACATCGAGTCGGTGGCGCGCACGATCGCCGAGCATGCCGACACGCCGAAGATCATCATCGAGAAGTCGACCATCCCGGTCCGGACGGCGGAGTCGATTTCGGCGATCCTGGCGGCCAACAAGCACGGGATGCGCTTCCAGGTGCTCTCCAACCCGGAATTCCTCGCCGAGGGCACGGCGGTGCACGACCTCGAGAATCCCGACCGGGTGCTCATCGGGGGCGAACGCACGCCGGAGGGCGAGGCCGCCGTGAAAACGCTGGCCGACGTCTACGCCAGCTGGGTGCCCCGCGACCGGATCATCACGACGAGCCTGTGGTCGTCGGAACTGTCGAAGCTCGTGGCGAACGCCTTCCTGGCCCAGCGGATCGCCTCGATCAACACCATCTCGGCCGTGTGCGAGGCCACGGGGGCGGACGTGGACGAGGTGGCGCACGTGATCGGGCGCGACAGCCGGATCGGGCCGAAATTCCTGAAGGCCTCCGTCGGCTTCGGCGGCTCCTGTTTCCAGAAGGACATCCTCAACCTCGTCTACCTGTGCGAGCACTTCGGGCTCACCGAGGTGGGGGCCTACTGGGAAAGCGTGGTGCGGATGAACGACCACCAGAAGCGGCGCTTCACCGAGCGCATCGTCAAGGGGCTGTTCAACACCGTGGCGGGAAAGCGCATCGCCATCCTGGGTTTCGCCTTCAAGAAAAACACCAACGACACCCGCGAATCGGCCGCGATTGCCGTGTGCCGCGATCTGCTGGCGGAACACGCGATGCTGGCCGTCTACGATCCCAAGGTGGCGCCGGAGGACATCCGCCGCGAACTGCAGGAAGCCGCCGACGGCCGCCTGACGATCGCGCGCGACGCCTATGAGGCGTGCGCCGGCGCCCATGCCGTCGCCATCCTCACCGAATGGGATGAATTCAAGTCACTCGATTTTGCCCGGATTCTGAAAGCAATGCCCAAGCCAGCCTCGATCTTTGATGGGCGGAACATTCTCGATCTGGCCAAATTGAGGGAGTTGGGGTTCAACGCCAGCGGCATCGGCAAGTAGGCGGCGGCCCAATCTGGGACCCGTCCACCGATGAATTGGAGGCGGATTCGCAAGATTCGAAGTACCTTGCGAACCAGTTTCTTAGGCCATTTCTGGCGCGGCGATGTGACCGCATGATGGCCAAAGAAAATGCTTGATAGCCGGTTAATGACATGGATTAATGAAATTGATCTGCAGGAATACTGAGGTCAATTGACTAAGCCTGCGGATCAGCCCCCGGTTTCACGAATAATGAACAGGAGATTTCGCGTATTTTTTTCCTGGGTAGCGGCATGCCAGCTGGGCATGGCTATTTGCTCCGCCTCATCGCACAACAACACGTACGTTCTGTACGGCGGCTCCCTCAATCCCGGTCGTCTCGTTGAGAACGCGGCGCCGTTTTCGCAGACGTTTTCGCTGGACGTCATCTCGCCCGATCAGCTGCCGGTGGGCAACTACACGGTTCACTTCACGGTGAGCATGGCGACCATTCCCGCCGGGGTGACCACGGCGCAAGCGCTCAGCTACCTGACCATCAGTCCGAGCACAGTTTCCTTCACCGGTCCGAGCCAGACCCAGCCTGTCACGGTCACCGTGAGTTTCCCCGCGGGAGCGACCACCGGCGCGTTCAACTACGTGATCACGACCACTGCCGCCGACTGGCCGAGCATTCCCGGCTACACGGTCGCCGACGCGGGCGTCTACATCAATGCGACGGTGGATGCCCCGCAGGCGACGGCGTCGGCGCCGAGCATCATGATCAACAGCCCGCCGCCCAATTCGAACTACACCTATGCGGCCGGCGGGCCCGCGCTGCAAATCCCGTTCTCCTACACGGCCACGACCGCATCGACCGATCCGGTGATCGACCGGAGCGACGCGGACGTCAGCGGCAGTCCGCTTACGGTCTCGCTGTCCGGGCTCAACTCCCGTCAGGTCACCGGTACCGGCACGATCCAGGTCTCCGCCGCCGGGACTTACACCCTCAACGTGCGGGCGCACAATAGCGTCAACACGAGCCAGGCGTCGGAGGACTTCACTGTCACTGTCACCGGCACGGCGCCGGCGGTGAGCAACCTGACCCCGGCGGATGGGGCCACTTTCACCTTCGTGACCGGCGCGCCCGCGCTGCAGATCCCGGTTTCCTGCACAGCGACCAGCGCCTATGGCGGCATTCAGTCGGCGACGGCCACGCTCAATGGCGTGCCGATCACCGGTTTCGCCTTCGCACCGTCGGCGCCCGGGAGCCTGACGGGCACGGCGTCCAGCCCGATTCCGCTGCAGATCGCGGCGGGCGGCTCCTACACGCTCGTGGTCACGGTCACCGACTCTCTCGGCACGACCTCGGCGACCTCCCATTTCACCGTGGTCCAGGTGCCGCCGCCCACCATCACGATTTCCAAACCGCTCGGCGGCGCCCCCGTGATCTGGCCGTCCGGCACCACCTCGCTGAGCGTGCCGCTGGCTTTTGCCATCACGGCCGGCAGCGGAAACATCACCGCGGCCAGCGTGACCCTGAATGGCGTGCCGCTGGCGGCCTCCATCAGCGGGATCGGCACGCCGTCCGCCAGCTTCAACGGGAGCCTGCTGCTCACGGCGATCGGCAGTTATACGCTGGCGGTCACGGCGACTGATGCCAACGCCACGACGACGACGACGTCCCAATTCACCGTGACCCAGGTCGCGCCGCCGACCGTCACGATTTCCCAACCCACCAGCGGGGCCTCGATCGTCTGGCCGGTGGGCACGACTTCGCTCAGCCTGCCACTCGCCTTCACGGCCGCCGCGGGCAGTGGCAACATCACTGCGGCGACGGCGACGCTGAACGGCGTGCCGGTGGCGCTGGCGGTGACGCTGGGGACCCCGACCCTCAGTTTCAGCGGCAGTATCCCGGTCCTGGCACCGGGCGCGTACACGCTGACCGTCACCGTGGTCGATGCCTACAGCCCGACCGTCGTGTCGACGAAGTTCTCCGTCGTGCAGCCGACCCCGCCTGTGATTGGCATCACCCAGCCGACCAACGGGGCGGTTTACACGCGCCAAGCCGGTTCGTCGCCGACGTCCGTGCCCTTTGCGTTCACGGCGACGGAGTCGACCATCGGGACGGTGGGCGCGGTGGGCGTGACGGTGAATGGTTCACCGGTCACCGCCACCATCTCGGGTCTGAATACCGCCAAGGCGAGCGGCAGCGGATCGCTTTCGATCAGCGCCGCCGGCACGTACACGCTGGCGGTGACGGCGACCAGTGGCGGCGCCCAGGGGAGCGGCTCGGTTACCTTCACCGTCAACCAGACGTCCGCTCCGCCCCCGGTGCGGTCGTTGCTCTGGCTGCCGCCGATCTTGCTCAACAAGCCCTTCCAGGGCGGGAGCACCATTCCCGTGGCGTTCTGTATTTTGGACGCCAAGGGCAACCTGGTCCGCGATACGTCCATCGTCGTCGCGGTTTCTGAAGACGGCGGAAGCCCCGACCTCTTCACCTACGGCGCGATCAATGATCACGATGACAGCACGTACGCGATCGTGCTCTTCGTCTACGGTCTGAATTACGGCACGGACCGGGGCAACCACACCTACCGCATCGACGTGTACAATTTCTGGCCGGTCGGCTCGAACAACCCGAACCTGATCGGGACGCAGATCGTCACCACCAAGGGCGGGAGCGGCGACGACCACGGCGACGGCATCCCGGGCAATGGTGGCCACGGCGGCGGCGATGATGATCACGGTGGCAATCAGGGCTGCGATAATGGCCACGGTGGCGGCCATTGACCGCTGATCACTGATCGCCGGCGCAGCGGCGGCCCCGTCGGGAGGTCCAGGGCCGGCCAGGGATGTCGGCAACATCGGCGCGGAACCTTTGGGCGGGCGCGTTGGCCATCACCTCGGAAGGACCGGGCCTACCCCTTTCGACCGCGAAAGATTCACGCTGGGCGGGCGCCTGAATCGCATCGGTGGCGTCGCCCGAGCGCGGTCCGCAGCTCTGAGCTGATGGAGACCGCATCGCTTTCACCCGGGGGGGATCCCCGCGAGCAGGCGCGCCCATCGTCCGATCAACGGCTGATAACTACCCGCCCCACCCGCATGCGGGGCAGACTCCGGCCCCGCCAACGGATCACGA
>Ga0335071_10002041_pt1 | contig 21857 bp, 15 predicted proteins | sample Lox_Sample_15_FD_206724 | JGI IMG/M metagenome (GOLD analysis project Ga0335071, IMG submission 206724) | Soil microbial communities from Loxahatchee National Wildlife Refuge, Florida, United States - Lox_Sample_1.5 | ecosystem: Environmental > Terrestrial > Soil > Wetlands | place: USA... | reverse complement strand
CCCAGGAACCACGCCTCTTCGTGCTGCTGCTCGGGTGAGAGCCAGCCAGTCTCGATGCTTCCAGTGCCGGCAAGATATTCCTTCAAGTCATCGGTGGTTTTCGAACGCAGCAGGAGCCGCGCGCCGTCGTCCTCGGTATAGAGCGCAGAAGACGCATCGAGCCCGATGCCGAGATAAGGCCGCTGCTCCCAGTAACGCAAGTTGTGCAACGACCGATGCCCTCGACGCGCGAAGTTTGAGATCTCGTACTGCTTCAGCCCCGCCTGTTCGAGCCGCTCAATCGCGGTCTCGTACATCTGGGCGATGGCTTCATCGGAGGGAACGAGGTCGGCGTGATAGCGCGCTCCGCCGCCGAGCATCTCCCGGCCCAGCCGCGAGTCTTCATCCACTTCGAGCATGTAGATGCTGGCATGGGATACGCCGGTCTCAAGCAGCACCGAGAGCGACTCGTCCCACGAGGCGAACGTTTGCCCTGCGAGTCCTGCAATCAGATCAACGTTCAGGTTCCTGATCCCCACCGCGCGCAGCCGGCGCAGGTCGTCGAGCACCTTCGCCCGGGTGTGCAGCCGGCCGCTCACTTGGGCTTCGCGATCGATGAAGGACTGCACGCCGAGGCTCACGCGGTTGACACCGGCCCGCGCCAGGGCTTCGAGGGTCGTATCGGCGATCTGCGCCGGGGCACATTCAACGGTAATCTCTGCATCGCTTTCGACAGCGAACCGTTCGCGCATTGCGCCGAAGAGCCTGGCAATCAGCTCCGGTTCCAACAGGCTCGGCGTTCCTCCGCCGAGATAGATGGAATCGACGATGCGGGGCAGTTCGACCCGCATCTCGCTCGCCCAGGCGCCCGCATTCTGCAGGTCTTCGACCAGCCGACCGACATAGCGGGCATGCTCGCTTGCCGGATAAACCCCCGAAGCAAAGTTGCAGTAGGTGCACTTCGAGCGGCAAAACGGAATCGAAATGTAAAGCCCGAGTTTTTCGCCGTTCGCAGCCGTCATAAGTAAATTCTTTCACGCTGCAGCCGCCCGCACAGCCTGCTCGTGCCGCGCGTGCCAGAATGAAGAGAGGAGACCCTGGATTGAAGGCTTGGCCGATTTTGGGCATCGTGATTGTCCAGGCTGTTCTTTGTCTCGCCCACTGGTTCCTCTACGACACCTGGACAGCATTCTGGTGGCCATTGAGCCCCACAGACGCCCTCGCATCGAAATTGGCCTTCATCTGTCTTTCGATGCTCTTCATCACCGCGGCGATGTTCGGTTTCCGATTCACCAACTGGCTGGTCGCCCTCATCTATCAGATCGCCGCCGTCTGGCTCGGCTTGCTCAACTTCTTCCTGGTGGGAGCTTGCCTGGCATGGATGATCGACTTCGCGCTACGGTTGGTGGCGTCCGATTCGGCTCGTTTTGAAGTGCGGCACGTCAGTGCGATCGTCTTCATCGTTGCGGCCATTGCGGCGGTTGTTTACGGCATCCTGAATGCACGCGTTATCCGCATCCGAAGGTTCACGATTCGCCTCGACAGGCTGCCAGAGTCCTGGCATGGCCGCACGGCTCTCGTCTTCAGCGATATTCATCTGGGCAACATCAACGGAATCCGGTTTGCCCGCCGGCTCACGGCACTGGCCCAACGCTTGAATCCAGATATCATCTTCATTCCCGGCGATCTTTACGATGGCACGAAGGCCGATCCGGAAAAGATCGCTGCGCCGCTCTTCGAACTCACGCCTCGTCTGGGGGTCTATTTTGTGGCGGGCAACCACGAGGAGTTTGGCGGTTCGACCCATTATGCGGAGGCCTTGAAACATCGCGGATTTCATGTCCTCGACAACGAGCGCGTCACTGTCGACGGCCTGCAGATCGTCGGTGTCCCCTACGAGGCGTCGAACTATCCGCTACGTCTTCGCCACTTCCTGACCAGCCTGCGTCTGGCCGATGAGGCCGCGAGCATTCTTCTGCAGCATGTCCCCAACCGGCTGCCGATCGTGGAACAGGCGGGCGTCAGCCTCCAGCTCAGTGGCCACACCCACGGCGGCCAGATCTTCCCTTTTTCGTGGATCACGCGGCGTGCCTTCGGCAAGTTCACCTACGGCCACCAGACATTTGGAGCACTCCAGGTCATCACTTCCAGCGGTGTTGGCACCTGGGGTCCGCCCATGCGGGTCGGCACACATCCTGAGGTCGTCTTGATCACCTTCCAGTAGAAGTGTTCTGATGGTCCTTCCGTTTTTTGTGAGTCGAACCTCGGCTCAAAGAGAGGTAGGACTATGCCCGCTCGTTCCAGGCTTTTTCTTCCGTGTGCCGGCCTTGCGTTTCTGACACTGCTCGGCGCGTCTTCAGCGCAACAAGCCGCGACTCCAACCGCCGGTCCCGATCTGAACTTCCCCAGCCCGCTCTACGGCGTTGCTTACTACAACGAGTACATGCCGCAGGACACGCCCGATGCCCAGAATGTCCGGCTTGAAAAAGATGTCGCCCTGATGAAGGCCGCAGGCCTGAGTGTGGTGCGCATGGGCGAGTCGACCTGGAGCCTGTGGGAGCCAGAGGACGGCAAATTCGACTACGCCTGGATGGACCACATTGTCGATGCCATGGGCAAAGCCGGCATCAAGGTGATTCTTGGCACGCCGACCTATTCCCTTCCCGCGTGGATGGCCCATCAACATCCCGAGATCTTTGCCGACCGCATCCCGCCGGGCATCTTCGGGGGCAAGCCGATTCCCAGCACCTATGGCCTGCGGCAGAACATGGACACCGACTCGCCGGCCTACCGTTTCTATGCCGAGCGGCTGATCCGCCACATTGTGGCGCACTACAAAGACAACCCCACGGTGATCGGCTGGCAGCTCGACAACGAGACTTCGAGCTACGAAGCGGCGAACACCGATGTCTTCATCGGATTCCAACACTATCTGGAAAAGAAGTTCGGCACTCCTGAGGCGCTGAGCAAGGCTTGGTTCCTGAACTACTGGGGCGAGAATCTGCACACCTGGGAAGACCTGCCGCGGCGCGACGGAACCATTTCAACCGGCTACAAGCTGGAGTGGACGCGTTGGAGCCAGATGCGCGTGACCGACTTTCTGCACTGGCAGGCGGCGCTGGTGCGCGAGTGCGCCAGCCCGAGCCAGTTCGTCACCACGGATTTTGGCGGCATGATGCGGCGCGACGTGAATGAAGAGGCTGTGGCCAGCGCGCTGGATATCGTCGCCGACAACATCTACCACGGAACGCAGGATCACTACGACGGAAGCTTTCAATCGCTGCAAAGCGACTTCAGCCGTTCGCTCAAGCACACCAACTTCCTGGTGACCGAGACCAACGCACAGACCATCGGATGGACCTCGCAGAGCCAGTTTCCGCCGTACGACGGCCAGCTGCGCGAGGATGTCTACACCTATCTGGCCAATGGCGCCAACATGGTCGAGTACTGGCACTGGGCCTCGATCGCGGCCAATCAGGAGACCTACTGGAAGGGCATCCTGTCGCACGATCTGGAGCCGAACCGCGCGTATGCGGAGATGAGCCGCACCGCGCATGAGATCGAGAAGATCGGGCCGAAGTTAGTCGGCCTGAAGATCCACAACGATGTCGCCATTCTGTGGAGCCGCGACTCGGCGAATGCAATCAGCTTCATGCCCTACGGGGGCGGCGTGCCGGCGCGGAGTTGGACCGGCGAACCAGATGGATACGGATCGCTCGTGCAGCAGATGCATCACTCACTCTACGACCTGAATGTCGGCGCCGACTTCGTCTTTCCGGAGACCACAGACTTCTCGCAGTACAAGCTGCTGATCGTTCCCGCGCTTTACATTGCGGACGATGCACTGCTGCAGCGGATTTCGGATTATGTGAAGAATGGCGGGCACGTGGTGATGACCTTCAAGAGCGGGTTCGCCAACGAAAACTCCGCAGTGCGTTGGGTGCGTGCTCCGGGGCCGCTTCGCGAGGCTGCCGGCTTCAGCTATCAGGAGTTCTCGAACCTCGAGAATCCTCTCGCGCTCAAAGACGACCCGTTTCACGTGGGCAACGCCGACAACAAGGCTGAGTTCTGGGCTGAGTTTCTGATGCCGGAGCACGCCAAGGCGCTGGCGTATTACGACCATCCCTTCTTCGGCAAGTGGCCGGCGATTACCGAAAACCAGTACGGCACGGGAACGTTGCTGTATGAGGGCACTTATGTCTCCGACGCGTTGCAGACTGCGCTCTTGAAGCGGACGCTGGAGCAGATCGGACTCACGGGGCCTGATCAGCAGCTCCCGCACCAGATTCATGTGGCGCACGGTGTGAACCGCGACGGCAAGCGCCTGCACTACTACTTCAACTACTCGGCCGACAGCGTGAAGTTCACTTACGCCTATGGCGACGGTACCGGCTTGCTCCGGGGGACGACTCGATCCAAGGGCCAGGAGATCACGCTCGGGCCGTGGGATCTGGCGATCGTCGAGGAAAAGTAGTCTCGAGCGATCTGTTCACTGAAGCGCATCCGCTCCAGGGGTAGAATGGAGTCGCTCGCGCGCCGAAGCGCGGCCTTGGAGCAGGATGCAGTGGACCCGCAGTCCCCCAGTCCCGACCTGGAGAGCTCAGACACTGTCCGCACTCACCTCTCCGGGTATCAGCTTCTGCTCAATCCCCGATTGAATAAAGGCACGGCGTTCACCGAGCGGGAACGCAACATCTTCGCCCTGCATGGTCTTCTGCCGCCGCACATTGGGACTCTCGAGGACCAGCGCGAGCGCCGCATGAAGGTGCTGGATGCCGAACCGACGAGCTTCGCAAAATACAGCCTGACCCGCGATCTTCAGGACACGAACGAAATACTCTTCTATTCGCTGATCGCGCACAACATGGAAGAGCTGTTGCCAATTGTTTACACTCCGGCGGTGGGCGAAGGCTGCCAGCGATTCAGCGAGATCTGGCGCAAGCCCCGGGGTCTGTTCATTAGCTACGCCAATCGCGACCGCATTGACCAGATCCTCGCCGATCGCCGCTACGACCCGATTCGCTGCATCGTTGTGAGCGATGGGGAGCGCATTCTTGGGCTCGGCGACCAGGGCGCCGGCGGCATGGGAATTCCGATCGGCAAGATGGCGCTCTACACGGCACTCGGCGGCATTCCACCCGAACACTGCCTGCCCATCCTGCTCGATGTGGGTACCGATAACGAAGCGCTTCTCCACGATCCGATTTACATTGGCTGGCAACACACACGCGTGCGTGGCCATGCCTACGACGAATTCGTAGAGAGTTTTGTATCCGCCGTCGAGCGCCGCTGGCCGCACATTCTGCTGCAGTGGGAGGACTTCGCGGGAACCAACGCGCTGACTTTGCTCGCCCGCTATCGCGATCGTCTCTGCACCTTCAACGACGACATCCAGGGAACAGCCGCCGTGACAACCGCTACACTTCTGGCCGCGATTTATGCCACCGGGGTTCCACTCAAAGAGCAAACCATCGCGATGTTCGGGTCGGGATCGGCAGGAATCGGCATCGTCAATCTGCTGGTGTCCGCAATGAGAGAGGAAGGCCTCACTGAACAGCAGGCCCGTGACCGAATCTACGCCTTCAATCGGTATGGTCTCCTTGTTGAAGGATGCCGAGGCGGCAGGCCCACGCAGCAACACCTCATGCGCAGGCGGTCCGATGTTGCAGGGTGGAAGCTTGAGGGCGGCGCAGACATCACGTTGCTGGATGTTGTCCGCAACGCCGGAATCACCGTTCTGGTGGGTGTCTCAGCTCAGCCCGGAGCATTTACCGAGGAGATCGTTCGCACCATGGCCACCCGGGTCGCACGGCCGGTCATATTCCCCCTCTCGAACCCCACGTCGAAATCCGAAGCCGTACCGGCAGACCTGTTGCGCTGGACGGACGGCCGCGCACTGATCGGCACAGGCAGCCCATTTGCGCCTGTGGACTTCGATGGCTCGCGCTATCCCATCTCGCAGGTGAACAACTCCTATATCTTCCCCGGTCTCGCCCTCGGTATTCTCGTGAGCCGCGCCCGGCGCGTGACCGATGCGATGATCATGGCCGCAGCCAAAGCGCTTGCGTCGTTGTCCCCGTCTCGCATCGACAAGAATGCGCCGCTCCTTCCGCCCATCGCCGATGCGCGAAAGGTCAGCCTGATCGTTGCCTCGGCAGTGGGGCGGCAAGCGATTGCCGAGGGCGTTGCCGACCTGCCTGATTCGGCAAACCTCGATTCCGATCTTCGCGCCTATGTGTGGGAGCCGGTCTATCGTCCTTATGAGCGCATCGGGTAAGGTCGCAATCCCCACCAGTCATGGGATCCGACCCTCGTTGCAAGCCGCTGCCGGCACCATGCGCGCAAGAAATCTTAAGATTTCTTGCGCTCCCCTTTTGTGCGCTGCTGCTGATAGCATGGCTTGTTTGGTAAAACGTTTGAGCGAGGTCTCTGTATGGCGCAGTCCCGTGTCCGCATGCCGCGGTTTGTCCTCCTGGTTCTCTCCTTCGCCTGTCTCACCCTTCCGGGTCTAGCCCAACGGCGGCAGCAGCCGCCGCCCCCGCCCACCGGCCCCTGGATGAATACCAGCCTGTCGCCGGACGAGCGCGCCGATCTTGTGATCAAAGAGATGACGCTCGATGAGAAGATCGCGTTGTTGCACGGCGTGGGCATGCCGACCGACGAACCGGTGACGCCGCAAAATGCCGCGTCGAATCGTGGCGTGGGGTATGCGGTCGGCGTGCCTCGGCTCGGCATCCCCGGCATCGATATGAGCGACGCTGCCTACGGTGTGCGTTCGAGCGGCGTGAATGGCCGCTATTCGACGGCACTGCCGGCCAACGTTGCTGCTGCCGCAAGCTGGGATCCGGATGCGGCTTTCCAATACGGCGCGCTGATCGGCCGCGAACTGCGCGCACAGGGCTTCAACATGTCGCTTGGCGGCGGAGTGAACCTGACGCGCGATCCGCGCAACGGCCGCACGTTTGAATACCTCGGCGAAGATCCTGTGCTCGCCGGAACCCTTGTGGCCAAGCTCATCGAGGGCACGCAGTCCGAGCACGTGATCGGCGACATCAAGCACTACGCGTTGAACGATCAGGAGAGCGGACGCAACTCGGTGAACGTGAACATCGACAAGCGCGCCGCGCGTGAGAGCGATCTGCTGGCCTTTGAGATTGGCGTGACCAAGGGTCATCCTGCTGCGGTCATGTGCTCTTACAACCGCGTCAACGGCGATTTTGCGTGCGAAAACAAATACCTGCTCACGGACGTCTTGAAGAAGGACTGGCAGTTTCCAGGGTTTGTGCTGTCGGACTGGGGCGGGACGCACAGCACAGAAAAGGCCTCGGCCGCGGGACTCGACAACGAAGAGCCCGGCGACTTCTTCTTCAGCGACAAATTCAAGGCAGCCGTCGACGCCGGCACCATCTCGACCGCTGAGCTGGATGAGCATGTACATCGCATCCTGCGCGCGATGTTTGCCGCTGGCGTCATCGACTATCCGCGCCAGCGCTTCGTTGTTGACCCCTTCGCCGGCTTTGAGACGGCCCGCAAGATCGAGGAGAGCGGCATCGTTCTGCTGAAGAACGAGCACTCAGCCCTGCCTTTGAACGCGGCACGCCTGCACACGATCGCAGTGATCGGCTCGCATTCGGATGTGGGCATGATCTCCGGCGGCGGCTCGGCGCAGGTCGACCCCATCGGCGGCAATGCGATTATGCCTCCGGGCAAAGGCGCTACGCACTGGCTGGAAGAGATCTGGTTCCCCACCTCTCCTTTGAAGGCAATTGAGGCACGCGCACCGAAGGCGAAGGTGACCTACGATCCGGGCACCGATCCTACAGCGGCCGCAGCCGCAGCCAAGGGCGCAGACGTTGCCATTGTGTTTGCCTACATGTGGGCCAGTGAAGGCATGGACCTGCCGAGCCTCACCCTGCCGCATGATCAGGACGCCGTGATCGCTGCAGTCGCCGCTGCGAATCCGCACACCATCGTTGTGCTGGAAACCGGCAACCCAGTGACGATGCCCTGGGTGAAAGCTCCGGCAGCGATTCTCGAAGCGTGGTTCGGCGGAAGCGACGGGGCGGACGCTGTCGGCAATGTGCTGTTCGGGTCGGTCGACCCGAGCGGCAAGCTGCCGAATACGTTCCCGCAAAGCGAGGCCGATCTGCCGCATCCGACGATCACCATGCCCCCGCCCGAGTCGGAGCACTTCTCCGGCGCGGTTTCGCGCGAGACGTGGGCCAAGGGCCTGCCACCCTTCCAAGTCACCTATGACGAGGGCGCGAAGGTGGGCTACAAGTGGTACGAAGCGGAGAAGAAGCCTGTGCTGTTTCCCTTTGGGTTCGGGCTCTCCTACACCACCTACGCTTATTCAGGATTGAAGGTCGCGTCGGGCGACAAGGTCGCGGCATCGTTCACGATTACGAACACCGGAGCGCGCGAGGGGTCAGAGATCGCCGAGGTCTACGCCAAGCTGCCCGATGCAGCCGGCGAACCATACAATCGGCTCGTAGGCTTCGCCAAAGTGAAGCTCGACGCCAAGCAGAAGCAGACGGTCACCGTCGACATCGATCCGAAATACTTGTCGATCTGGGATGAAGCGAAGAATGCCTGGTCGCTGATCCCGGGAGATTACACGATCCTGGTGGGCGGCTCGTCAGCGGATCTGCCGCTGAAGGCAACGGTGAGCCTGAAGTAGCTTCGGTGTTGAGGGCGCCTCACACGTGCGCCCTCAACACCTTCGCTGCGCCTAATCTCCGTCGGGCGGAATCTGCTCGAGGAGCCGCTTCCAGGTCTTCTGATTACGGCGGTAGCTGCGCTTCAGGTCTTCGAGAATGCGCTCGAAGTCCGCGTTGGTCCGTAGGTTGTTCCATGCGGGGTTCTTCTGGAACCACGGGTAGTTTTCGTTGCCGAGATAGATCGCGCGCCGCAGCCAGTGCAATGCCTCACTCGAATCGCCCTCGACGGCAAAGTACGTTGCGAGCCGATAAGCCATCTCGCTGTCCGCCTCGGCCGCGGTGAGGGTGTCGTCAGAGAGCAGCGCAGCTGCGCGTGTGCGATCGCCGGCCTGCACGTAGCAGAGGGCGAGGGTAGGGACCGCGATGCGCATCAGTTCGTCGTCACGGATGACGTCTTCGAGAATCTCGATGGCCTTGGGCAGATTGCCCTTCCGCCACTCCTGATAGGCGGCAGAGGTGCGCAGCAACGGGTGGCGCGGCTCGAGCGCCAGGCCCTTTTCGAGTTCATCGCCGGCCAATTCAATCTGGTTCTGGTAGTGGTACACGCGTGCACGGTGGTTGTAGAGAATGGCTGCGTTGGCCGGATTCAACTTGAGCGCCCGGCTGAACTGCTGCAGCGCTTCCAGGTACATGCCGTCGCCGCGCAGAGCAAGACCGGCCACCATGTGCACGTTCCAGTCGTTGGTGGCCGAAGTGAGCAGGTTCGCGATGCCATGGCGCGCCGACTCCTTCTCGCCGCGCGAGAGCAGCATGTAAATCCGATAGAGGTTTGGCTCGGTCGCCGCGGGATCGATACGCAATGCCTCGTCGAGTGCACGCCGAGCATGGATCACATGAATTTGCCCGCCAAAGCCGTGGCGCACGTACTGCAGTTCGGCAATGCCGAGACCGCTCCAGCTGGCAGCGAACTCCGGGTCTTTCGCGGTCACGCTGGTGAACAGCGCATGGGCGCGGTCGAGATCGGCGCGCGCTCCTGTGCGCATCATGAACGTGCTCAGCAGCGCGCGAGCCTGCAGATACTCTTCACTCACCGGGCCGGGCAGCGAGCCATCGCGCCCGGCGGCGCGCGGCGTCTCTGCGGTCGTCAGCTCGATGCGGCCTGCACTCAGTCCGTGCAGCGCGGCAAACACTTCGTTTGAGATTTCCGTTTGTACGGCGATCAGATCGAGCGAGGCCACCTGAATCGCGCCGCCTGAGCGCACGCTCTGCGAAGCGACATCGAGCAGCTGCCAATTCAGATCGAAGCCCAACTCCGAGCGCACAAAGCTGCCGGCAAGCACATACGAGACGAGCAGTCGCTGCCCAACCGAAAGGGGATCCATCTGGGCGATGGGCAGCGTCATGAGAGTGCTTGAGGGGCGGACGATCAGCGAAGGAATGCGCGCCAGCCGCGCCGCGATGGCATCGGCGAGAGCATAGCCATAGAGCGGCGCGACTTCGGTCGCGCCGAGATTTGTGAACGGCAGAACCACCAAAGAATTGTTTTCAGCGCGCTCCTGTGCCGACTCGCGAAAACGCTCGGCCAACATCGACAGGATACCGGTCGCGCGTTTCTCAGCTTCGGCTCCCGTCGTCGGCAGATTTGCCGCAGCATCGCCAGGAATGATGCCGGTTTCGATCTGCAGCGCCTTCATGATCGTCTTCAGCGCTTCGCGCACCTCGGCGGCGGTGTTGTAGCGCACAGCCGGATTTTTCTCGAGGCACGCCGTGATGACACTCTTCAGCTCGGTCGAGATCGTCGGCACAATCTCGCTCAAATCCGGGGGATCGGAGAATTGAATGGCGCGAATCGCCTGAAAGTCTTCTGCATCGGGCCTGGTAAAGGGATGCCGACCGCTGGCGAGCTCGTACAAAATCACGCCCAGCGCCCACACGTCCGATTGCACACTCGACTGGCCGGTGACAAACTGCTCCGGCGCCATATAGCGAATCGTGCCCCCGCGGGCGGTGTAGGTCGCTGCCAGGGAAGCATCCTTGGCCAGGGCCGGCTTGCTCGGGTCGAAGGCTGCGTCCTCCGGCTGCAAGCGCCGGGCGAGGCCGAAATCGAGGATCTTCACCAGGCCGCCTTCAGTGAGCATCACGTTCTGCGGCTTCAGGTCGCGATGAAAGATGCCCAGCGCGTGGGCAGCCTGCAGACCATCGGCAATCTGAATGCCTACCGATAGCAGCAGTTGCGGCCTGGCAGGCCCACGCTCGATGAGCTGATCGAGAGACTGGCCGGGCACGAACTGCATGACGATGTAGCCTTCGTCGCCCGACTCGCCGACTTCGTAGATGGCGCAGACATTGGGGTGCTCGATGGCCGAAGCCAGGCGCGCCTCGCGCAGCATCGTGGAGCGCATCTGTTGCGCCGAAAGCATGCCCGCGCGCAGGATTTTGAGCACAACGGGCCTTTGCAGCAGTGTGTCGGTGGCCAGATACACCACTCCGCTGCCGCCCGCGCCCAGCTTGCGGACAATTTCGTAATGTTCAATCGTTTTGCGCGCCATCGTTCTACTTCAGTGTAACGATGGAGGCGTAAAGAACTGGTTAGAACGCGTGAGGATTCTGTGACAAAACTCAATGCCCGCGCCGGATTTCGCCCTCTTCCACAGGAGGCGGTGGATTCTTGGCGAGCTTCGCCTGACTGCGCCGTCCCAACAGAAACATGGTCATCCCGAACACGAGCAGCACCAGGCCCCACCAAAGATTGGCATTGATGCCGAGGCTTTTGGCATACAGCGCGGCGTCGCCGTTGGTGCGCAGGCCGAAGACGCTGAGGATCAGCCCAGTGAAGGTGAACATCAATCCCATCGGAATCCGCAGATCAAGATTCATTTTTCCCCTCGGTCACGTCCAGTTGCTTCGACCTTGTCTGGCCTTCGCCGGACACCTTTCTGAGCATCGAACAACTACGCGAAGAAGATATTCAGCGCCACCGCGCAGATCAGAATCGCTACTGCCAGCGCCTCGGGCCGCTTCCACCACGGCAGATGGCCGAGGTCCGGCATTTTGGTCAGCGAGCGAACCAGGCCCACCAGTTCTTCATCGGGCCGCGGCTTGGTAAACAGACTGACCGCCACGGCGATGACGAAGTTCGTCGCAAAGGCGTAGATGGCGCCGTAGAAGTTCTGCGCCATGTCGCTGGGATAGGTGTGCAGAACCGTAATCCACCCGCCGTGAATTCCGACATGCGCCTCGATGGGCAGCGTGAGCCCATGATGAATCAAGGCTGCCGCCGTACCGGAGAGCAGGCCGGTGAACGCTCCGTGCCCCGTCGTGCGTTTCCAGAACATGCCCAGGAGGAACGTCGCAAACAACGGCGCATTCACGATGGAAAACACCAGCTGCAGAATGTCGAGAATGTTGTTGAAGCTGATCACGGCAAACGCTGTGCCGATCGAGAACAGGATGCCGCCGACAGTGGCCCATCGTCCTACCGCGAGATAGTGCCGGTCGCTTGCGCCCTTGTGAATGTAGGACTGATAGAGATCGTAGGTGAACACGGTATTGAATGCCGTCACGTTGCCGGCCATGCCGCTCATAAAGCTCGCCAGCAGCGCCGTCAGACCCAAGCCGAGAATGCCAGTGGGGAAGTAGTGCAGCAGCATATTCGGCGTGGCCATGTCGTAATCGAGCAGAGGCTTGCCGCTGGCATCGAGCATGGGCTTGCCTGTGACGGGATTCACCTTGGCCGGCACCAGGCCGCGGCCCTGCTCCGCCTCCGGCGAAACAACTTGAATGTTGTGAATGATCGAGCCGCCGGGTCCCTGCGACACAATTTCGGTGGTGTGCGGCGTTGGGAGGCCGATCGCCAGCAGGCCGGGCAAGATCACCAGGAACGGAAACACCATCTTCGGAATGGCCGCGATGAGCGGCACACGCCGCGCCGAGTCCATGTTGTGCGAGGCCATGGCCGTCTGGATGACGAGGAAGTCGGTGCACCAGTAGCCGGCTCCCAACACGAAACCCAAACCCATGCCCATGCCGATGATGTCGATGCCCATGGGATTGGTGGCGGGATGCATCACGCCGTGCCATTCATGCAGCATGCGCGGATCGATGGCGGCAACGGCCGTCTTCATGCCGTGCCAGCCGCCGATGTTCTTCAGGCCCAACAGCACCAGGGGCAAGAATCCCGCAATGATCAGAAAGAATTGCAGCACTTCGTTGTAAATTGCGCTGGTGAGCCCGCCCAGAAAGATGTAGAGCAGCACGATCACTGCCGAGAGCACAATCGCGAACGTGAAGATGCCGCCCTGCGGCAGTCCGAGTGCGTTGAACAGGCCGTCGAAGACATGGAGCGCCTGGATGAGCCGGGCCATCGCGTACATCGAGATACCCGAGCTGAAGACCGTCATGACAGCAAAGGAGCAAGCGTTGAATGCGCGGGTCTTTTCATCGAAGCGCAGGCGGAGAAACTCGGGCACAGAGCGCGCTTTTGACCCGTAGTAGAAGGGCATCATGAAGATGCCAACGAAGATCATGGCCGGAATGGCGCCGATGCCGTAGAACTGGCAGGTTTCGAAGCCGTATTTGGCGCCCGAAGCGCCCATGCCGATGACTTCCTGCGCGCCCAGGTTGGCGCTGATAAAGGCCAGGCCGCAGACCCAGGCCGGGAGGGCGCGACCTGCCTGAAAGAAGTCCTTGCTCGTCTTCATGTAACGCTTGAGGGCAAAGCCGATGCCCAGCACAAAGACGAAGTACAGCAGCATGATCAGCCAGTCGACCGATGTGAGTCTCAAGACGGCTCCTTGCCTTGCGGCCACACGCGCATACGACCGGCCTTGGGCTCACGGTCCTGGCGCGCAGCATGGGAATACGGACTCCACTCTACGGACGCAGGCGGAGGCGCGTCCAGCACTTTTTGTAAATGTTTTCATCGGCTGCGCCGGGCGGGCTTTTGGAGGAAACAAGCAGGTACACTAAGAGTGCATGATTCCTACACTGGCCTGGACCCCGGAAGGCGTCCGCTTCATCGATCAGACCAAGCTTCCCCTCGAAGAAAGTTATGTAGTCGCTGCCAGCTACGAGCAGGTGGCCGATGTCATCGTCACCATGGTTGTTCGTGGCGCTCCGGCCATCGGCGTTTCGGCGGCCTATGGGATTGCTCTTGGGGCGCAGACGACAACTGCGAAGACGGCGCAGGAGTTTGCGGCTGAATTCGAGAAGATTTGCGCGCGCCTGGCCGGGACGCGGCCCACGGCCGTCAATCTCTTCTGGGCCATCGATCGCATGAAGGGACTCTTTTCCGGGCTTCGCGCGGCCCATGCGCCGATCGCCGTGGTCAGGGAGCGGATTCTGGCCGAAGCCCACGCCATGTACGACGAAGACATCGCCGCCTGCAGGGCGATGGGCGCATTTGGTGGCGCTCTGCTGCCGAACGAAGGCGGTGTGCTGACCCACTGCAACGCCGGCGCGCTGGCCACGTGCGGCTACGGAACGGCTCTGGGCGTGATTCGTTCCGCGGTCGAGATGGGCAAGAAGATCCAGGTCTACGCCGATGAGACGCGGCCTTTCCTGCAGGGCGCGCGGCTGACGGCCTGGGAGTTGATGGCCGACGGGATTCCGACAACGGTGATTTGCGACAACATGGCCGCGAGCCTGATGCGCGCGGGCAAGATCAACGCCGTGGTTGTGGGCGCCGACCGCATTGCGGCCAACGGCGACTTCGCCAACAAGATCGGCACCTACAACGTGGCGATCCTTGCCAAGGAGCATGGGATCCCGTTCTACTGTGCCGCGCCCTGGTCCACTATCGACACGGCTACGCCCACCGGCGACGCCATCCCCATCGAGGAGCGGTCGGCGAAGGAAGTTACCCATCACGGAGGCAAGCAGCTCACGCCCAATGGCGTGGGCATCTGCAACCCGGCTTTCGATGTGACGCCGGCCAGATACACCACCGCGATCATCACCGAACGGGGAGTGCTGCGCGCGCCCTACAGCGAGAGCCTGCGCGAGATGGAGCTGGTGGCGCGGTAAGCGCCGAGGGCGATCAGTCCTCGGTCGGTATGTCCTCGAACGTATGCCGCCAGGGCAGCATCTCTCGATGCAACACACGGGAGACGATGATTCCTTCGGGACTCATTCTGTAAAAGAACACGTGCAGGCCCTTTTCAAAACGCATAAGTCCCGGGCGCACCTCGTCGCAAGCACGACCGAGTCGCGGGTTCGAGGCCAGCAGTGCGGTGCATCGCTGCAGATCGCGCAGATAGCGTGCCGTCTGCTTTGAGCCCCATTCCCTCAGTGTGTACGAGCCAATTTCGAGCAAGTCTGCTTCTGCCCGCCTAGAGAAGCGAACATCGCCCACGACTATTTCGACTCCGTGTCAAGCTGCAGCTTTTTGCGAATCCGGCCAAACACATCTCCTTTGGCCACGCCGCTCGCATCGCCCTCGTCGATTGCCGCACGCAGCACCGCCAGCTTCGTCTCGTAGAGCCGTTCTTCGCGTTCAAGTGTGCGCAATGCGGTGCGCACCACTTCGCTCGCATTCTCATAGCGCCCGCTCGCCACGCGCGTCAATACAAAGCGGTCGAGCTCATTGGTCAGGTTGACGTTGCGAGTCGGCATGGGGGCGATCCTCCAAGGATGAGTCCTGGTCCGAGCTTACCGCATATGGCAAACTTTGCCAATTCCAGTGCGCGACATGCTGTTCCTGGCCGCCGACTAGAGTAATAGAGGACAGTGCCGGCTCCCTTCTCCATTTTCCGTATCCGCCAGAAATCGCTCCTGCGCGGCGCTGTGTTGTCCCTGGGTCCATTCATCGGCAGCCTGCTGCTGGCGGGGTTTCCGCACATCGAAAACATCCATGGCTCGGACTGGCAGATCGTGATGCTCTTTCTCGAAGCCTGGGGCATGGTCGAGGTTGCCCGCTGCCTGCAGCGCCGATGGACCTTCTACCACGGTGGGGTGCTCTTGCTGCTTTACACCAACCTCATGATCCTCGCCATGATGGTCTTTCTGGTCGCCTACCCCTGAGCCGGGACAGACGTCTGGCGCCGGTTGAGCAGCAAGCCGAACACAATCAGTGCCAGCGCGATCGCGAAATAGAACAGATGCGGCCAGGCTACGATCCGCAACATGACGCATTCGATCGTCAGCCAGCCGAACAAGACGCATCCCTGAAAGGCGGTCGATAGTCCGGAGAACGGATGACTTCGCCTGACACGGAGATAGATCCACAAGGGCAGCAGACCATTCGAGATCAGCAGGAGGATGCCGGGAATGAGATACGAATGGAACGGTGAATACTGCAGCAAACTCAGGGGCATCACTCCCCACTGGTTTTCGCAGGGGTGGGCGATGAGGTGCACACCGCCCACAATGCCACCTGCGCCCAGGAATGGAAGGAGGATGAGAGTCCCCAGACGAGCGTACTTCATCGCAAACCCCTCGACGACGGTTGCTGGGAAGCCGAAACAAGTCTACTGCAGTTTCAGCTTGCGCTCTGTTGATCGACGTGTAGGATGGCTGTACACACGACCGGCCTGCAGACGCACTGCAGTTCCCGACGTCGTAAACGAATCCCACGCAGCAGCAGGAGGAAAGACATGCTGAAAGGCTTTCGGGACTTTATTCTTCGCGGAAACGTTGTCGATCTGGCTGTCGCCGTCATCATCGGCGCGGCATTCGGGGCCATTGTCACATCACTGGTCAGCGACATCGTCAACCCGCTGATTGCAGCCACCGTGGGCCAACCGGACTTCAGTTCGATCATCCTTACCGTGGGCAAAGGCCAGGTGAAGGTTGGCAACTTCCTTGATCACGTGATTTCGTTCGTGCTGATCGCCTCGGTCGTCTACTTCGCATTTGTTCTCCCGGTGAATGCATTGCTGGCGCGCTTCAAGAAGCCTGTGCCGGATGTTCCGCCGGCCACGAAGGCCTGCCCCGAATGCCTCAGCGACATTCCCGCCGCCGCCAAGCGGTGCGCGCACTGCGCCCAGCCGGTCGCCTAGACATCGTCCCCTCCAGTCAGACCGGTTCCATCCTCCATGCGGCTGCACGCAGGATGGGACCGGTCCTTCTCAGAAGATTCCGATCTGCACAGGACCAAGCTTTTTAGGTGTGGAAGCCGGAAGACCGCTCAACGGCTCGAACTTCTCCTCTTGGGGCTCGTTCTCGGGCAGGAGCAGATAGCGCTGGCCGGCCTGAGATTCGAACACAATCCCGTTGCTCTCGGCATCGGCCGTCACGCGCTTTCCCGCTGCGTCCTCCACATGGACATGCTGCCCCGGCCACGGGTTCTTCAGGTGGATCTTGTGCGCCGAACCGGGTTCAATCGCAACCGTTGCGACACGCCCATCGCGCGTCTGGACATCGACCCTGGTTCGATCGCGCACAAAGACGCTCCCTGCGAAATCCCATCCCGGCGGAATCGCAGGAGCGATGCGAATCACCCCGTCGTAGTCCTGTACCAGCGCTTCCTGCAAGGCATCGGCTACAACAGCGGCCTGCTCGATATAGAACTCCCGGTCGCGATTCTCCCACTGCGCCATTCCGTTCGCGTAGTGCTGGAACTTTTCCGTGAGCGTCTCCAGCGTTGTACCAACTTCGCTGCCTAACTCAAGACGCGCTGCCTGAATCGGGTCGTACGACCAATCCACAACAGTCGGCGACGGCCGGTGGGCATAGGTCCGGCGCGCCAGTTCAAACAATGGCGAGGAGTCGCCGATCAGCCCATACGGCCACACCGGTTCGAGACCCAGGTTCTCGATGTTGTGCTCCTCCGCATCCGGCCGGTAGGAATCCGCAATCACATCGTCGCCCGAGGCATCGGCAGCCGCTGTGAGCAGCGTGTGCGGCCCGGTGACGGTGGTCCGCGGGAAATCCGGAGTCTTTTCCAGCGCCGAAGTCAATTGCTGGGCGAATTCGTGATCCCGATTCAGAATGCGGGCAGCTTCGATCACCTCCGGATAGAGGGTCTTGATCGCGGCAAGATCCGTTATAGGATCGACAACGTCCCACTGATTCTCGTGGGCATTGGCAGGGCCGGTGTGGAGAAGGCCATCGGGTCCCTCCTTTTCATAGGCCAACAAAAAGCGCGCCGATGAAGCCATGAGCGGATAGTTTTGTTCGAGGAATGCCCGATCCCCGGTGTCGAGAAACTGCTCCCACACCCACATCGAAACCTCCGCCCCGGTCGAAAGGGTGCGCGCGTTGTAATAGGGCTTGGATTCGGCGTCGCAGTCCAAACCGATCGAGACAGGGTTCCAATGGCCTTCGTACTCGATGCCACGGCCGTTGAAGCGCATCGTTTCGGGCACACAGCTGCCCGGCGCACCCCGCATGTGCTTTCTCGTCCAAGCCTCGATGTTGGCGAGGTTATTGCGGTACAGGCTGAAATACGGAGCATTCAGGTCGCTCAGTCCGGCGCCAAGATTTGCCGCGACCTGCATGCGCAGGTTCCAGTGCCAGAATGCGGATGGATCCCAGCGATGGTCGTCCTGACCAGCCGAAATCATATCTGCAACGCCCGCCTGGCTGCCGGGAAACTCGATTCCCTTCTCGCACGCCGCCACATAGAGGTAGAGATTGCGCAGATTCTCCATGTACTCGCCGACGCCGTCACGCGAGTCGATCCGAATCATCGCAGCCTGGCTCCAGAAACTCTCCCAGTGCTTGCGATGCGACGATTCCGCCTGCCCGGTGAGCTCATGGGCAGCAAGGGCCGCCGGCTCGCCTGTCCCGTCGTACCTGGGCGCCGCCACCAGGACGCGAAAGTGTCCCTTGTCGTCGGGGCGGAACGACACCTTCACCGTGAGGGGATCGACAACGGACGCAACAACGTCCCGGCCGAGAGCGGTGATGCAGGCCAGTGAGCCAAATGGCCGTCCCGATGCCTCGGGCCGCTTGTCATCGACCCAGGCCTCGGCGAGCAAGCCCGTCTCTCCTTGCGCTGTGGCCTTGGGCGTGCGCGGCGTCCACAGCCGCAGCAGCGCGGTTTGAGCTTCCTCTGGCTTCGCACCCGTCACATCCACGACCAGCGCATCGCTGTCAGGCTCCACAAAGACAGTGGCACTCATTCCGCCGCCACTCTCGCGGAACTCCCCGTGATACAGATCAAGCCTTCCGGTGTAGTCGCTCGCGCGTGTCAGCACTGCAAGCCCAGGAATCACCAGTTGACCCGCCGACAGACGATCGGGCATGGTGTCGTCACGATTCAGCTGTACGGTCATTCCGTCTGCCGACCATGCAGCGGCTCCCAATCTGCCGTTCCCCAGCGGCATGGCTTCCGCGGCTTCCAGGTTAGGCTTCGCCAGGATCACATCCGATCGGCCCAACACCCCGGCGACGTTGACATGAAACGCGCCATCTCGCCATGCGGTTGTGGGCCCGTTTCCCGCTGCCTGCCCAACACAAATGCCTGGCACCGCGGCCAACGCGATCCCGCAGTACGCCACCCACACCAAAGGCCTTGTCATTTGTCGCACTCCACGCTCGGTGCGATCTTAATCCAGTTCTCTCAGTGGCTGCGCGAACACGTAGAAACCGACAAAGATCATTCCGGCCAGCCCGGCCATCATGGCCAGAGCGTGGCCCGTGTCGATATAGCGCGACAGTTCGCCGGCCAGCAGTGAGCCCAGAGGCGGGAGGCCAAGGAATGCAGTCGCATAGATGCTCATCACGCGGCCGCGCATCTCGTCCGATGACAGGTGTTGAATCGTCACGTTGAAGCACGAGATCATCAGGATTCCGTTGAAGCCCTCGCAGAACGCCAGGCACGCCGACAGCACGAAGATGTGTGAATAGCAGATGCCGATGATGGCGCAGAAGAAGAAGACGCCACAGATGGTCACCAGACGTCCGCGATGGCGTAGCACGCCCAGCGATGCGACAGTCATGGCGCCGAGCACCGCGCCCAATCCCGAACAGGCCATCAACCATCCCAGACCGCTCTCGCCGGCATTCAACTGCACCTTGGCGAAGTAGGGGATGAACGTGAGGAACGGAATGCCGAGCAGGCTGACCGCGACCACCATCCAGACCAGCACCAGCATCTGCCGCTCACTGCGCAGATAGGCGAAGCCGCCCTGCAGGCTCGCCCAGATGCTCTCGTGTTTCGCCGGAGCTTCCTGTGGATACTCGATCTTCGTCAACGCCCACAGTACGGCGAGGAAGCTCACGCCATTGAGGAAGAAGTTCCCGGCCACGCCAAGCACGATCATGGCGTAGCCTCCCAGAGACGGGCCGACGATGCGCGACATATTGAACTGCGCCGAGTTCAGCGCGATCGCATTGGTCAGGTCCTCACGCTTGACGAGCTTCGGCACCATCGCCTGGTAGCTCGGCGCGTTCATCGACATGGCCATGCCGTTCATGAAGGCGATCGCCGCCACCTCCCACACCGTGATCACTTTGAACCACGCCAGTGCAGCCAGCAGAAACGCCAGGAGCATCATGGCGGTTTGCGTGAAGATCAGCAGGCGGCGCTTGTCGGCACGATCGGCAATCACTCCACCGAAGAGCGTGAAGAAGAGGAACGGAATCGACCCGGCAAATCCGACCACACCTAGCCAGAAAGCCGAATTGGTGAGCAGCAAAACGAGCCAGCCCTGGGCCACGTTCTGCATCCAGGTACCGATGTTGGAGAGGAAGTTGCCGCTCCAGAAGAGCCTGAAATTGCGGTTGCGCAGAGCGCGCACTGCCTGGGGCAGTTCTTTTTCGTTGAGCGCAACTGCCTGCAGCACCGCGGGCACAGTCTGCTGCTGCGCGCCGGCGTCGGATGCGGCGTCGGACCTTCGTTCCGCGTTCAGAACGGCCTCCAGCCCCGGATGTCGAAAAGTGCCGGCTCCAGCGCCGCTCGGGGGAAAGTGATGGACTCACTCTAGTGTAAGCTGAGGTGAACACGGCGGCGCCTGTCGTCACCGTCCCTGGGGTCTTACTTCCGGCACACTTCAAGGGCTTTCATGCTCATTCGAAAACTCTCCGCCTCTGTCTTTGTTCTCACATTGCTGTCTGCCCGCCCCCTGCCGAACTCTTTCGCGCAGGCCACCGCGCCCTCAGCCTTTGGCTACACCGATTTCGCGAAAGAAGAGTCGATCGAGTCGAAGTTCCTTGAGGTACCGAACGCCAAGCTCGCCGGGGAAGAGTTGAAGACGCTCACCGCGGAGCCGCATCTGGCAGCAACACCGGAAGACCACAAGACGGCTGAGTATGTTGCGGAGAAATTTCGCGCTGCCGGTCTCGAGACCGAGATCGTTCCCTATCGCGTGCTGCTGAATCAGCCGAAGGTTGTGCGGGTCGAAGCCTTCGACAGCGAAGGCAAAACGTTGATGAGTGGGCCCACGCGCGAGCACGTTGCCAACGATCCCGGACAGGACAATCCGCGCGTCGTGATGCCCTTCAACGGATCCTCGGGATCGGGCGACGTGACGGGCGAGGTGGTCTACGCCAACTACGGTCGCCTCGAGGACTTCGACAAGCTCGCCGCCGAGCACATCGATCTCCACGGCAAGATCGTGATCGCGCGCTATGGCGCGAACTTTCGCGGCGTGAAGGTCTATCTGGCGGAACAGCGCGGCGCCGCCGGAGTGCTCATCTACTCAGACCCACAGGACGATGGCTACTTCAAGGGCGACGCATACCCGATGGGTCCGTGGCGGCCAGACACCGGCGTGCAGCGTGGGTCAGTGCAGTACCTCTTCAAGTATCCCGGAGACCCGGAGACGCCCGGGGTTGCCTCCACACCCGATCTGCCGGACTCGGCGCGCATCAACCCGGACGGCAATCAGCCGCACATCGTCTCCATTCCCATCAGCTACCACGACGCCGCGCCCATTTTGCAGGCACTCAAAGGCTCCGGTGTCCCGCAAGGCTGGCAGGGCGCTCTGCCGTTCCGCTATCACCTCGGCCCCGGCGGGGTGAAGGTGCATCTCGTCTCCGAGCAGGATTACCAGCGGCGCACCATCTGGGATGTCATCGGGAAGATCAAAGGCTCGGAGTACCCCGACGAATGGGTGGTCGCCGGCAACCATCGCGATGCCTGGGTGTATGGCGCAGTCGACCCCAGCAGCGGCACCGCAGAGATGCTGGAAGCAGTGCATGGCGTCGGCGCGCTCCTCAAGGAAGGCTGGCATCCGAAGCGCACCATCCTGTTCTGCAGCTGGGACGCAGAGGAAGAGGGCCTGATCGGCTCGACGGAGTGGGTTGAGCAGCAATCGCAGAACATTGAGCACG